>VSSQ01000064.1_pt1 | contig 160904 bp, 144 predicted proteins | sample 4763081 | NCBI WGS metagenome assembly VSSQ01 (sample SAMN12137344, study PRJNA551015) | bioreactor metagenome | isolation source: SDC9 anaerobic chlorinated ethene degrading culture | place: USA: Knoxville, Tennesee | collected 2015-01-01 | reverse complement strand
TCTTTCATCCTTATAGGTATTTAATTTATATTTACACACGCCTCGTGGCGCACCAAAGACACGAAGACACTAAGTATCACTAAATGAGAAAAACAGGTTTTGTGCAACTTTGAGCCTTTAAGTCACTTCGGCAGGCTCAGTGCATCGCTTGGTGGCGAAATATTTAAAAGTAAGCTGTAAGCTGTTGCAATCTTCTGAACCCAACACCTGTAAAGCATTCCGGTAAAATAATAATTTCCCCGGACAACAATGAAAAATTATCGTACAATTGTAAAAAAATGTTTATGTTTGCCGACTCCGTGGAGCCGAAATAAGTAGCTGATAATAAATTATTTAACAGATACTTAATTAGGTCAGGGTAAGTTTATTTTCCATCAGTTCAATGAACTTTCGTGAATGCCTGATGTTAGGTTAAAATCCTGATTTTTTATCCGTTTCCGGGGGTTACAAATCAAAGAATTGAGAATGAATCATTTTTAAGTGGTCAGAAATCTTGAATTTAGTCAAATCTTTTAAAAATTATCTTCAGCGAAAGAGTATAGCAGATCAGCTGCTGTATGGAATTATGGCTGCTGCCGTTATATCTGTATTGTTTATCGGGCATTACTGGACCTCGTTAGAAACCCGCAGGTTCAAGAAACAATCGGAAGAAATCAGAGACCGCTTTGTTAACAGCAGGATGGACGTTGTTAAAGACGAAGTTACCAGGGCCATAGGTTTTATCAATTACAACCGGTCGCTATCCGAGGAAAGAATGAAGTCAGGGCTTAAACAGCGGGTAGATGAGGCCTGGGCCATCGCTTCCAATATTTATGAGGAGAACAAGGCAACTAAATCCAGATCCGATATAGAAAAACTGATCAAGGATGCCATTCGCCCGATCCGGTTTTCAAATGACCGGGGAGATATATTTATCTACACCACAAATGGAGTTTCAGTTCTTTTACCGCGCAGCAGACATCGTGAGAATATACCCAGTCTGGATTATCGGGATCAGCATGGCAATTATGTAGTGCGAAACGAAGTTGAGCTGCTCAGACAGGTAGACCAGGGCTTTATCCATTATTATGCCCCCGGAAAAGATAATGCGGGCGATTCTGTATTGCTTAAAAGTTCATATGTCAGAAGATTTGCTCCATTCAACTGGTATCTCGGCTCAAAGGATTATCTCGAAGATTTCGAGAAAGACATGAAGGATAGGATTTTGGAATACCTGTCGAAAATCAGGTACGGAAATGACGGTTACCTTTTTGTCAATACCATTGACGGTGAAGCTCTGATTACCAATGGTATAAAACATCTAAAGCCTCAGATTATCTACAGCAGCCGTGATTCAAACTGGATACAGGTATATAAAAAGCAGGTCGATATCTATAATACCACCGGAAGCGGTTTTATTGAATATCAGTTCAGGAGGCTTTTATCCGAAGATTTTGAGACAAAAATATCTTATCTGGGTACTGTAAAAGAGTGGGGATGGATTGTCGGAACCGGATTCTATGAGAATGAAATTGAAAGTTTTATCAGGGAAAACCGGAAGATAATGGAAGTGCAGATAAAAACTGTCATTTTTCACATAGTGCTTTCATTACTGGTGGTTCTGATTTTTATCTGGCTGGTATCACGCTGGATATCCCGGAAATTTTCACAAGGTTTTGCAATATTTAACCTGCATTTCAGAAAGGCCGGCCTCGAGTCAATTGAAATGAATCAGGAAAATCTTGTTTTTTCTGAGTTCAGGGAGTTGGCTGAATCGGTGAATGCAATGACGGAAGAATTGGATAGTGCAAGAAAATCGCTGGTAAAGGAACGCTCTTTACTCAGATCGCTGATAGATTCAAGCCCCGACTTCATTTTCTTCAAAGACCTTAACAGCAACTTTGTCGGCTGTAATAAAGCTTTTGCTGATTACCTCGGCATAGAGGAACGTGAACTGATTGGCCGAAGCGATTACGATTTCTTCCCGAAAGAGATCGCTGAGAAGTACCATCAGTTTGACCGCCGGATTATTGCAGACCGAATACCCGTGCGATCAGAAGAATGGATAACATTCTCGGATGGTTCACGTCGCCTGATGGACACCCTGAAAGTATTAAACTCCGACAGTGCCGGAAATCCGATAGGCATAGTTGCAATCAGCCGAGATATTTCAGAAAAGGAAGAGATTCAGCAGAAATATATAACAGCAAAGGAGAAGGCCGAAGAAGCCGACAGGCTTAAAACCGCATTTTTGGCAAATATGAGCCATGAAATCAGGACCCCGATGAATTCAATCATCGGATTCTCTAACTTGCTAACAGAAGAAGATCTAACTCCTGAGGACAAGGCAGAATTTATCCGGCATATTAACCACGGAAGTGAAACATTGCTCAGCCTGATCGATGACATCATTGATATAGCAAAAATTGAGGCGGGCCAGTTGATGGTTACTTTTGAACCATACAATCTGCGGGAGATGATGGATGAACTGTACCATACCCATGCTGAACTGTTGAAAAGAAAGGGCAAAGAGCAGGTAAACCTTGTCCTGGAATCGGAACAGTTACCCGGAGGTGACGTAATTCTCACCGATCCTTTCCGTTTGAAACAGGTAATGACCAATCTGCTCGTCAATGCGGTCAAGTTCACCGAAAAGGGGAGCATTACTTACGGCTACAAAGTTTCAGGTGAATTTCTACACTTTTTTGTCAGGGATACGGGGATTGGAATCTCATCCGAAGGTATTAAGGTGATTTTTGAGCGATTCAGGCAGGACAACAGATATGGTATCAAACATCAGGGGGGGACCGGCCTGGGCCTTGCCATTTCACGTCATATCGTACAGCTGTTGGGCGGTGATATATCGGTTACTTCATCCCCGGGTGAAGGTGCCTTGTTCAGTTTTTTGATTCCATACAATGCTTATACTGCTTATACTGATATTTCATCAGAAAAAAGGCGAGGCCGCGATTCAACTTTCGCTATGGACTGGAGTTCAAAAACCATCCTCGTGGTTGAAGATATGGAATCGCATTATAACTACATCAGGTCGGCCCTTATGAGAACGGGGCTGAATATGGTAAGGGTTTCAAACGGACAGGAGAGTATTGAAAGTTGTCTTAACGACCACCAGATTGATGTTGTATTGATGGATGTGAATCTGCCGGATATGGATGGTTACACCGCTACCAGAAAAATAAAGGCACATCGGCCCGGTATACCTGTGATAGCACAAACTGCCTATAATTTGCCAGGAGAAGAGAAAAGAAGCAGGGAAGCAGGATGTGATGCCTACATATCCAAGCCTGTTAAACTGAAGATTCTGCTGGATGTTTTGGGAAGATTTCTTGACAATAAGAAATAAAGAACGGGGCCTGAGCCCCGTTCTTTATTTCTTTGGTTCGTAATAACAAACTTTGGGAGAAACGATTTTTTCTTCCGTTTTAAGTTTTTTAATGGCTTTATCGACTTCTTTCTTGTCGATACCTGTGATTTCGGCAATTTCACCGCCTTTTAGCGGTTTACCTGCATCAGCCATAGCTTTCAAGATTGTTTCTGCTGTATCCATCTTTAATAGGTTTATTTGATTAATCAAGTGTATGAACCACCAGGCCGCTGCGCAGCTTCGGTTCAAACCAGGTTGTTTTGGGAGGCATAATATTTCCTGTATCGGCGATGTCGATCAGTTGCTGCAACGAAACAGGGTAGAGAGCAAAAGCAACCGCCATTTCTCCGCTGTCAACACGTTTTTTCAGTTCGCCTAATCCCCGGATGCCGCCGACGAAATCAATACGTTTTGAGGTACGAAGGTCGGTGATGCCCAGTATCTTGTCAAGCACCAGATTTGAAAGTACGGTTACGTCAAGCACACCAATGGGATCAGTATCATTGTATGTGCCTTCTTTTGCCGTTAGAGAGTACCACTTTCCGCCAAGGTACATACTAAAGTTGTGCAGAAATGCGGGTTTATAGATTTCAGCCCCTTTTTCTTCAATTACAAATACTTCATGCAGCTTATCCATCAGTTCGCTTTCGCTGAGTTTGTTCAGGTCTTTGACAACGCGGTTGTAATCGATGATGGTAAGTTGGTCAGACGGGAAATGAACTGCCAGGAAGAAATTGTATTCTTCATCACCACGGTGGTTTGGATTGGCCTGCCTTTTCTCATTGCCGACCAGTGCAGCGGCCGCTGTACGGTGGTGACCGTCTGCTACGTAGGTATAGGGCACCTTGCTGAATAGTTCAACAAGCCTGCCGATGGTTGTTTTGTCGCGGATCACCCAGAAGTGGTGCCCGAAACCATCATCCGCAGTAAAATCATACTCAGGGGCAGAAGAATTTACGATAGATGCAACGATGGTGTCTATTTCCTGAACAGCGGGATAGGTGAAAAATACCGGTTCCATATTGGCATTGGTAATCCTCACATGTTTCATCCGGTCTTCTTCCTTATCCTTGCGGGTAAGTTCATGTTTTTTGATGATGCCGTTCATATAATCCTCAACACCGGCACATCCGACAAGGCCATACTGGGTTTTGCCATTCATAGTCTGTGCATAGATATACAGGTACTCTTCCTTATCCTGCAAAAGCCAGCCCTGTTCCCTGAATTTCCTGAAATTTCCGGCTGCTTTATTATATACCTGTTCGTCGTGTTCGTCAATCTCAACGGGAAGGTCAATTTCCGGTTTGATGATGTGCAACAGCGAATAGGGGTTGTCATTGGCTTCTATTCTGGCTTCCTGTGAATTCAGCACATCATAGGGCCTTGAAGCAAGTTGTGAAGCAATTTCTTTTGGAGGTCTCAGCCCCCGGAATGGTTTTAATACTGCCATAACTCAATGATTTATTTTAGTTGGTTTACAATTCCGCGATGGATTGGCATAGGCATATTAAATGCATATCAGCCTCGCCGTGGGATGAAACCAATATGCCTTGCTGACGGCAAAATTATAATTTAATTCAAAAGAAAAAACATCTCCCGGGCCGGGAGATTAATGAGCATAAAAGTTACAATGATTAATCCGTGTCTTCAAGGTTGAGGTCAGCGGCCCGCTGCAGCGATCCGATCAGGGCGCCGATCATCTTCGTCATTTCCATCAGTTGCCCGCGCGATTCTTCAACATCTTTCTCACCTAAATACTTTAGCTTACCTGCAAGCGTGGTAAATACCACACATTCCCTGACCGCACTTTTGGCCATCTTTAAATAATAGATAAACTGACTTTTATTCCTGGCTGAACCTTCCGAAATATTCAATGCAATTGCCTGAGCCGACAGATTAAACCGGGTTCCGACACCTGCGGCGCCTTCATCCGGAAATTCTTTACTTTTAATAATCAGCCATTCAATGTAATCCAATGCTTTATGGTATATTCTTAAATCTTCAAATCTAAAGAATGTTACCGCTTTTTCGAGTTCGGAATCCATTGGCGAAAGTTTGTTGGTTAATAATGAGTGTATTTAGTTCAATTTTTGTATGGTAAAAAGCTGATATCAGGTAAAAGCCTTTTTTACGGGAATAATCCTGAGCAGGACTATTCCCGTAAACAGGCTACGTATTTATTTGTTTACCTGGAAAGTGGTATTTCCGTTTTCGAAGAAATCAATGATCTGACGGGCTGCTGCAAGTCCTGCATTCACGTTTGCTTCTGAGGTCTGTGCCCCCATCTTTTTGGGTGTAAAGAAATAACGGCCGGAATATAATGATTCAAACTGTCCTTTCACATCCGGTTCTATATCACTCAGGTACTTAAAGTCGGGCCTTTCTTCGAATACCTTCAATAAACCCTCTTCATCAATTACCTCCTTACGGGCGGTATTCACCAACGTTGCGCCTTTGGGCATTTTCATCAGTAAATCGTAGCCGATAGATTTTTTTGTCTGTGCATTGGCAGGTATGTGCAGTGATACATACTGACATTTGCCATAGAGTTCTTCTGCCGAAACGACTGGTTGAACACCGTCGGCAAGCATAGCTTCGTTGTCAACATAGGGATCAAAGGCAAACACATTCATCCCAAAACCCTTTGCGATTAAAGCAACATATTTACCTACATTTCCATAGGCATGAATACCCAGGGTTTTGCCCCTGAGTTCGGTTCCCGATGATCCGTTGAAACTGTTCCTTGCCATGTAAACCATCATACCCAAAGCCAGTTCAGCAACTGCATTTGAATTTTGTCCGGGTGTGTTCATGGCTACAACCTTATGTTCTGTGGCAGCATTCAGGTCAATGTTGTCGTATCCGGCACCAGCCCTTACAATAATCTTCAGCTTCTTTCCGGCTTCAATCACCCTGCGGTCAGCGATATCACTGCGGATAATTACCGCATCAACATCTTCTACGGCCCTTACAAAATCTGCGTGATCAGCATACTTCTCAAGCAGAACCAACTCACAACCGGCATCTTCAACAATCTTCCTGATCCCATCCACAGCAATCTTGGCGAATGGCTTGTCAGTAGCAACAAGAACTTTTTTCATAACAGTGTAGTTTTAAAATAGTGTATAAAAATAGAAAGTAAAATTGTCCTAAACAAATTTCCGGTGAAAATAATGTTCGTATCCGGTCAAAATATTAAAAAAGTGTTCGCTAGCGAACATATTTGCGTAAAAAAATGAAAGTTATGCCTTATTTATTGAGATAATTGTAATGTTTGAGCAGCTGTATCCCTCCGTCCGGAATCGGCTTTGCCCTCAGATTGCTCTGCAGGATTATACTGCACGCGAGTTCAAAAAAAGCCGCTTTCTGAATAGTGCCGGCATAACCGCTGCCGCAGACTACCTGCCCGTGATTCCGCATCTGAACGATGCTGCTCTCAGTCATTTCAGCGGCCACTGCCTCAGCCAGCATTTGCGAACCCGGCATAATAAAGGGTACGTAACTGATTTTACCGATATAAACCGGGATTTCGATTATGACATTGTAATCCGGAACTATGTCCATACATGCCAGGGTTGTGGCAGCGGGACTTTGGAAATGCAGAATGGTGTCAATATCCGGCCTGCAGGTCATGATTGCCCGGTGCATGGCCGACTCCCCCGATGCCTTTTTCCCGTTGAGGATCTCACCGCTTCCCGTCCGGAGAAAGGCAATCTGACTTTCTTCAAGCTGACCAAGCCATGAGCCGGAAGCAGATATTAGCATGTGTTCATCATCAAATCTATGTGACATATTCCCACTGCTGCATAAAACCAACCCAAGCCGCTCTGCTTCATGCGCCCAATGAATGAAGCCTGTTATCTCTTCTTCGGGTATCGGATGAACAATCATAGGTATTTCCGGTTATTGTGTAAATTTCAACTGTGTAAAATTGCAAAAAATAGGATCAGCAAATATCAAAATGAAATAATTATTTCGGGGTAATCAAACATGGCTGTGACATGATAATTTTAAATACGGGACCATGTAGCGCCGGCAATCACGCGCTGTTTTATGCTGTCACGAATGCTGAAAATCTGAACTGCAGTCTGTGATAAATTTCTTTACCTTTGGAATTGAAAAAAAAGCATCTCCAATGAAAAAATTCCTTTTGTTTCCATTTATTATTCTGGTCCCGGTCCTGATTCAAGCCCAGCCCTGGTTTGATGTGGGGTTGAAAGGAGGTGTGGGCACCTCTTTTATGTATAACTCCCAGATTTTTGATGATCAGCTTATTGTTCACAAATTTAAGCCGGGCTATGCTTTTGGTGCAAAGCTGGGCTTTAATTTCATCCAGGAACACCAGATTACTTTTGATGTAATGAAGTCATCGTTCACACAGGGATTTACATATAAACCCGAGGGCTGGCAGGGGAGTGCCGATGCCCTCCGCGAAATCACAGTTGGCGGTCTTGACCTGTTGCTGATGTACCGGGGCAACCGGAACGGTACCTATTTCGAAGTCGGGCCTCAGTGGTCGACCTACTCAAAGGTTAAATACAGTGACAATGGCGGTGATTATGTGTCCCCGCTCACACCGGACCAGCTGGTTGCTAAGAGCAATTTCGGCCTTGCAATGGGCTTTGGAGGCTACATTGTCGGAACCGACAATTTTGGTATCACCACCGGCCTCAGGTTTAATTACATGTTCAACGACCTGGCCAGCGCCGAAGGACGTGATGCAAATTTCCCTATCCTTCAACCTACCGGTAAAACAAACATTACCCATAATATAGGTATTATGTTTGTGATGGAAATGAATTTTGACTTCGGATATCTCGTAAGCCCCTCCTGCGGTGAACGAAAGAAACTTTTTGTCTTCTGATAATTTTGAAACTCTGACAAAGATACCGCCGGATTTTGAAACAGATCCGGCGGCATCTTTTTTGTGGCTATAGCGCGCAAATGGTTATTATTTGGCAAGTTCCAGAATGACTGCTACAGGCAGGTGATCAGAGAGGTAGCGCATGCCCTTTCTGAAATCCGGTATCTTGTGGCTGAGTACCATGAATTGGTATGTAGCAAAAATAAAATCGATCTGATCGCTGGCTTCAAACTGATCTGAAAAGCCGACAAAAGTATATTCCGGACCGGATATTTCTGCCCCGGCACTTTTTCTCGTATCTGTAAATACAATTTCGTTGTCAGCCCAGGTCAGGATTCTGTAGGCCCTGTGTCTGTCAGTTACATTGAAATCACCTGTAAGTATTACCGGTAGTTTCCCGGAAAGGCTGGCCGATTTTCTGATTATCAGCGCGGCACTTTCAATCCTGGCTGTATCACCCACATGGTCAAAATGTGTATTCATCATAAGAAATTCCCTGCCGGTTTCCTTGTCCCTGAATACTGACCAGGTAACAACGCGGTTGCAGGCAGCATCCCACCCTCTGCTTCCCGGCTGATCCGGCGTTTCCGACAGCCAGAAAGTGCCTGAGCGCAGTGACCTTAGCCGTGATTTCTTATAGAAAACAGCATTGTATTCACCGGCTTTTTTGCCGTCATCCCTGGCTACGCCAATGGATTTGTAGCCTTTCAGTCCGTTTCTCATATCCTTCATCTGGTTATGCAACGCCTCCTGAACTCCGAGCAAATCAGGACTTTCATTCATTATCAGGTCACACACACCGCTTTTTCTGTATTTCCATTGGTTCTGGCCGTCAGCCGGCGTATCCAGGCGGATATTCCAGCTCATGACTTTTATTTGTCCGGGTTGTTGCGCCTGCAGTGACATAGGAAGAATGATTCCCGCGAGGAGTAAAAGCAAAAAGAAAAGCAGTCTCGTGATGAGGAGTTTAAAGGTCACGCTCATGGCAGATATTTTAAATAATTAATGTATAAATCAATCATTCAGGCTTCGGGCAATTCTGCAGATTTCATCAACCAGCCCGGGGTCGGTTTCCCGGATGCTGTATTCATCTGCTCCTGATGATCCCATATTCACAGAGTTGTTGCGAAAGTGCATGCGGCCGGGTTTCAGTTTTGAAGCTGAAAGATGATACTCTATTGCCTTTGTTTGCTGATGAAGCTGTCTCAGATTACTGGCGTTGATTCCGCTGCCCGGCATAATAATGATCCGGCTTCCGGCTTGTTCGACAAGCCCTGCAATCAGGCCTGATCCTGACAGGGCATCCATTGCCTGACCCGAAGTGAGTATTCTTTCACAACCCAGGCCAATAATATCTTCAAGCGCTTTGAATGGATCTATGCAAACATCAAATGCCCTGTGAAAAGTAATCTTCATTGGGCGGGCCATCTCAATCAGTTCTTTCATCCGGCAGGTGTCCACAGAGCCGTCCGTGTTCAGCATTCCTGTAACAATACCAGCCGCACCACAGGACTTGGCTGTAAAAATGTCGGATTTCATGATTTCATATTCGGCCCTCGTGTAATGGAAATCGCCGCTGCGGGGCCTGATCAGGACAAAAGATTCAATCCCTGCCTTATTTATTGCATATTCCATCAGCGACTGGGTGGGGGTCAGCCCGCCCAAACTCAAAGCGGAGCAAAGTTCAATCCTGCCTGCACCGCCTTTCTTTGCTGCCAGGACTGATTCTACAGATCCGGTACAAATTTCGATTATTATCTTCATTACATTATTTAATTGCCTTTTCAGGGACAAGATTTCAGGCTGTAAATATAATCATTAAGCGAAAAGCGACGGTCTTACTGTGAATCTGGACGCAAACAATATAAGGTAATTACATAAGGCTTCAATTTGATAAAATTTGCGTTGGGAGGATGCAAAAAAAAGCGCTAATATTGTACTGATAAAAAAGTCACCCTTAGTGAGAGGTAAAGTTGTGATTATCACCGGAGGATCATCCGGTATCGGATTGGCCTTGGCGCAGGAGTTCGGGCGTTTGGGCGCCTTTGTTGTGATTTCAGCCCGCAACAGGGAAAGGCTGGATCAGGCGGCTGCTGATCTCAGGTGGGAAGGTGCAGAGGTGCTTGCAGTTCAGGCTGATGTTAGCAGGGAAGAAGATTGCAAAAGCCTTATTGACAAGACCATAGCTGAGAAGGGGAGGATAGATGTGCTGGTGAACAATGCCGGGCTCTCTATGCGCGCAGCATTTAAGGATACAGACCTGAGTGTGATAAAAACCCTGATGGATGTTAATTTCTGGGGTACAGTGTATTGCACCAAATTCGCCCTGCCATGGCTGCTTGAAACCAAAGGCTCGGTTGTCGGGATTATTTCCGTGGCCGGTTATATCGGCCTGCCCGGGAGGACCGGGTATTCTGCTTCCAAATTTGCGATCCGCGGATTTCTTGACACCCTGAGATGTGAAAATTTAAAAACCGGCCTGCATGTTCTGGTTGCTGCGCCGGGTTTTACAGCCACCAATATCCGGCAGGCGGCCCTGCTCGGGAATGGTCATCCGCAAGGTACCACCCCGCGTGATGAAGGAAAAATGATGTCGGCTGGTAAAGCTGCGAAAAAGATTGTAAAGGCTACCATCAGAAGAAAGAATGAACTGGTGCTTACGCTCATTGAAGGGAAACTGGCCGTATTGCTTAACCGGTTTTTCCCGGGTCTTGTAAGCCATCTTACATACAATCACATGGCCAAAGAACCGGCAGCTCCGGTAAAATAATTGACAAGATTAACCAAATTATAAAAAAAAACGAAATGAAAATGGAAATCCTCCTGCTTGAAGGCTTAAACGAACTGAAATTCGGTGACTCTCCACAGACAGTTGAAAATACCCTGGGTAAGCCGCTTGAAATAGAAAATCTGGGAGATGAGGCAGATGAAGATCTGGATACCATCCTTTGGAATTATGACAAGGAAGGCCTGACCGTCTTTTTTGAAGGTAAAAACAACCATGTGCTTTCCTGTTTCGAAACCGATAATGAAGAGGTTACACTTTTTGGTAAGAAAATCTTCGGTCTGAATGAGCAGGAAATTACCTCGCTCATGAAGGAAAACGGATTGTCACAGATCGATTCCGATGAAGAGGAGTGGGGCGAAAGAAGGGTTTCATTTGACGAAGGACTGATAGATTTTTATTTCCAGGATGGTAAGCTGGTAACCGTTAACTGGGGCGTTTTTGTTAATGAAGACGGCGAAATTGAGGAATTCGACGATCTGGAAGACGACGAATAGCTTTGATCTTCAATTGATGTATTTTCTGGGGTGATACTTCAGGATATTCTGCCTGAGGTATTCCCTGTCGATGTGCGTGTAAATCTCCGTTGTAGTTATGGAGGCATGGCCCAGCATTTCCTGAACAGCGCGCAGGTCGGCTCCGTTCTCTACCAGGTGTGTGGCAAATGAATGACGGAAGGTATGCGGACTTATACTTTTTTTGATCCCGGCCACCCCTGCCAGTTTTTTAATGATATGAAAAATCATGGCCCTGGTCAGCCGGGACCCTGATTTATTCAGAAAAATGTACTGCTCCTGGCCTTTTTTTATGTTCTGGTGAATCCTTACTTCCCGGATATACCGACTGAGCTGCGATGATGCAGCATTCCCCAACGGAACAATTCTCTGCTTGTCGCCCTTACCGGTTACTGTAAGGTAGTATTCTTCATAATGAAGATCAGCTATCCTCAGGTTTATCAGTTCCGAAACCCTGAGGCCGCAGCCATACAAAACCTCTACAATGGCTTTGTTCCGCTCTCCCGTGGGGGTGCTGAGGTCAACAATACCCAATAACCTTTCAACCTCATCCTTTGTTAGTACTTCAGGTAATTTCCTTCCGATACGCGGCATCTCAACCAATTCTGTCGGATCGTTCCTGATTTCATTCTCAAGCAGCAGGTATTTAAAAAATGACCTTATACCGGATATAATGCGCGCCTGACTGCTTGCAGCAACGCCGATGCCGGCGATGGTGCTGATAAATTCCTGTAGGTGTTCGGGACGCACGCAGGAAGGCTGTACTACCCTTTGCCCTGTATTCAGAAATCCGGCCAGCTTCTCCACATCCCTCAGGTATGCACTGACAGTATTAGCGGGCATCGAACGTTCCACCTGCATATATGCCCTGTATCCCTTGATGTATATATCCCACTCCATGGTTAAAGGTCCGAAAGTATTTCCAATGCGTAAAATAATACCGGTTTCCCTGATTTTCGGGGTTTTACAGGGTTAAATTATTAACACCTGATTGTTTATAAATGAATTCTGAAATATAATTTACTGACATTCATTATTATACTATGTGAAATGCCATGAATTCCCTGTAAAATTCGGTAATAAGTAAAATTTTCGCTGTCAGCCTTTGGCAGGATAAAAAATTATTGTATTTTTGCAGTCCGAAATTTTAAAGGCTTACATCAATGGCTAAGAAGAGTAAAGAAGCAAGAATTCAGGTGATTCTGGAATGCACTGAGCACAAAGCCAGTGGCATGCCGGGTACTTCACGGTACATTACCACCAAGAATAAAAAGAACACACCCGAGAGGCTTGAGATTAAGAAATATAATCCCATCCTCAAGAAAATGACTGTTCATAAAGAAATTAAATAAATAAGATACCATGGCAAAGAAAGTAGTTGCTACACTGAGGACATCTTCAGGTAAGGATTATGCAAAAGTGATCCGTATGGTCAGGTCAGAAAAAACCGGCGCTTACACCTTTAAGGAAAACATCGTTGCCAACGATCAGGTAAAAGATTTTCTGGCGAAGAAATAATCCATACCATAACTTTTTCTACAGGGCCTTTTCTCTTGCAGGAAAGACCCTGTTTTCATTTGTTTGTGCCGTCATACAGCGATAATTTCTAATTTTGTGGTCTCAATACCCAATTACAAATACACGAGTTAATTCTGATTTCCATGGGGATATTTTCATTCTTCTCGAAAGAGAAAAAGCAGGATCTGGATCGCGGTCTTGAGAAAACAAAGACCACGTTCTTCGGCAGGTTATCGAAAGCCATTCTCGGAAAAGCCACCGTTGATGATGAGGTACTCGACAATCTTGAAGAGATCCTGGTTACATCCGATGTCGGGGTGGAAACAACCCTCAGAATCATTGACCGCATTCAGAAAAGGGTTTCGAGTGATAAGTACCTGGGGACATCAGAACTGAACAGGATTCTCCGCGAAGAAATTTCCGCCCTGCTTGATGAAACATCCACCGGAAAACTGATCGGAGGTTTTGATTTCCCGAAACGGGAAACCCCTTACGTGATTATGGTTGTCGGAGTAAACGGTGTTGGCAAGACCACCACCATTGGAAAACTGGCATACCAGTTCAAAGATGCGGGAAAATCTGTAGTGCTCGGGGCTGCCGATACTTTCAGGGCCGCTGCGGTTTCGCAGCTTGAAATCTGGGCCGAAAGGGTAGGAGTACCCTGTATTACGCAGGGCATGGGCGCTGATCCGGCTTCCGTGGCTTACGACACCCTGAAATCAGCCATTTCGCGGCAGGCCGATGTGGTAATCATCGACACCGCCGGCAGGCTTCACAACAAGGTAAACCTGATGAATGAATTATCGAAAATCAGAAAGGTGATGCAGAAACTGCTACCCGATGCTCCACATGAAGTATTGCTGGTTCTGGATGCTTCTACCGGGCAGAACGCCGTAGAGCAGGCCCGTCAGTTTACTGCTGCTACCGAAGTGAATGCGCTTGCACTTACCAAACTCGACGGCACAGCTAAAGGAGGGGTAGTGATCGGTATTTCGGATCAATTCAAAATACCGGTGAAATATATTGGTATCGGTGAAAAAATGACCGACCTCCAGCCATTTGTAAAAGAGGAATTTGTTGATTCCCTCTTCAGCTGAAATGCAGTGCCTGCTCCTGAATGAAACCCGGGGAACTGCTTTCCGGGAATTATTAACAATACCCCCTCTCAAATTGTCAAAACCTTGAAATCCACTGTTCCCGGAATAAAAACTGCCAACATCATCACGCTGGGCTGTTCTAAAAATCTGGTTGACTCCGAAGTGATGATGCGTCAGCTCAGGGCTGCCGGAGTTGATACTCTGCATGACAGCAACAAGCCTGCCGATGTGGTGATCATCAACACCTGCGGCTTTATCAATGATGCAAAAGAGGAATCTGTCGACACCATTCTTCAATGGGCGGGAGAACGGAAACGGGAAAGGATCAGGAAACTTTTTGTGATGGGGTGCCTTTCACAACGGTACAAAGAAGATCTTATAAAGGAGATGCCTGAGGTTGATGGTTTCTTTGGGGTGAATGATCTCAGTGCCATTCTTTCGGCTCTTAATGCGCCCCTTCGGCGTGAACTGCTCGACGAAAGGGTCATCACCACACCTGCGCATTTTGCCTATCTGAAAATCTCCGAAGGCTGTGACCGGAAGTGCTCCTTCTGTGCCATCCCTCAGATCCGTGGTAAGAATATTTCAAAGCCCGTTGATCAGCTGGTTTCCGAAGCCCGTTTCCTTGCCGGATCCGGAGTAAAAGAACTGATCCTGATTGCTCAGGACCTTACCTATTATGGGATAGATCTTAACGGGAAAAGGCAACTGGCCGGTTTGATCGGGGCGCTATCCGGAGTGGACGGCATTGAATGGATCAGGCTTCATTATGCTTTTCCCGCCGGATTTCCGCTCAGGGTGCTTGATATCATACGCGATAATCCAAAAATATGTCGCTACCTCGATATACCCCTTCAGCATATCAGCAGCCGGATTCTCAAATCCATGAAAAGAGGCCTGGATGGCCAGGGAACCAGAAACCTGATACGGACAATCAGGCAAAAAGTTCCGGGAATTGCCATCCGCAGCAGTTTTATTGTCGGATATCCGGGCGAAACCAATGAAGAATTCAACGAACTGAAAACTTTTATCAGTGAAAATGAATTTGATCGCCTGGGTGTTTTCACCTACTCACACGAAGAAAACACCCCGGCTTTCCGGTTAAAAGACGACATACGCCCCGCTGTGAAAGCCAGGCGGGCAGAGCAGATCATGTTGATGCAGCAGGATATTTCCGCAAAGCGGAATGCAGCACTCATCGGAAGTGAAATTAATGTTATCGTTGACCGGAAGGAAAATGACTTTTGGTCAGGCAGATCGGAATTTGATTCTCCCGAAGTGGATAATGAAGTGTTGATTGATGACCCTGAAGGTAAACTTTATCCCGGATTGATTGCCCGCGTTAAAATCACCGGCGCAGATCTTTATGATCTGAAAGCAATCGCAACCTGATATACCCTTTTTTTATTCAAGGTTTAATAACTTTGTTCAAAAATAGAAGTTATGAAATCAATCGAACGTGTCCTCCGGATTTTCACCTTTGCCTTTCTTGGATTGCTCCCGTTTGCGCTTTCCTCTCAGAATATCACAGATATGAAAGGCTTTAAACAAGGCCTGTGGATAGAAACAGAAGGCGCTTTTACATCAAAGGGCCGCTATACTGATAACCAGAAGGATGGAACCTGGATCATCTATTTTGCGGATACTAAAATGCTTTTTAAGGTTGAGAGTTATAAACGCGGAATGAAGGATGGAATTTTTCTTGAGCTCTCGAAGCGTTCAACACTGGTATCGGAGCAGTATTTCGTAAATGGCTTAGCCGATGGCACTCACCGGACATTCAGTACTTCGGGGCTTCCCGTTTCAGAGAATAACTATCGCCTCGGCGAGTTGGATGGCTTGCAGGTTACTTTCTATGAGAATACAATGGATAAGAAATCTGAAGAAGCCATGTATAAGGACGGAGTAAAGGACGGCCCTTCAAAGTGGTATGACATGCAGGGAAACCTGATCGCGGAGTATAATTATGTAAAAGGCGCTCTTGAGGGGGATCAAAAAACATTTTTTGCCGGTGGAATGGTCAGAAGTATTGATGCCTTTGTAAACAACAGAAATCATGGGACCTCTGTTGAGTACTTCGAAAACGGAAATGTGAAACTTACCGGTCAGTATCGGGAAGGTGAAAAGGAGGGTAAATGGATTGAGTATGATGAAAATGGGAAAGTGTTGAGTACTGTTAGCTATTCAAAAGGGAAAATTAAATAAGCGAAAGAACTGGCTATGACAAAAATACTGAACCCTTTTGTAAAGTTGGAGGGATATAATTGTTTTGGTTGCTCTCCGGATAACCCCGCCGGTTTGCAGCTTAGGTTTACCGAAGAAGGGGAGCATATCGTGGCCCGCTGGATGCCGAAACCGCAATTTCAGGGATGGAAAAATGTACTTCACGGAGGCATTCAGGCAACGCTTCTGGACGAAATCGCCAGTTGGCTTGTTTTTGTCAAACTGAAGACTTCAGGGGTTACTTCACGAATGGAAGTTAAACTGAGTAAGCCCGTATTTACCGATAAAGGTGAGCTGACCCTGAAAGCGCGCTTAGCTGAAATGAACCGCAATATTGCAGTAATCGACACCCGTTTGTATGATCAGAACGGAGAACTTTGTACCACAGCCGTAATGCATTATTATACTTTTCCCTTGAAGGTTGCAAGTGAAAAACTGTGGTATCCGGGATACGAAGCGTTTTATGAAAATGAAGCAGATGCCTGCAGATAACAATATCTGAGCGGATTCTCCAATTGTTTATCTTCTTTTTAGTCATCTTCCTGTTTTACAGCCTGATGCATTTTTATCCTGGTAAGTTGTTCGTAATTATCCTGCCAGAAAAATTTTTCTTCTCCGAAAGCCGGATACAGGTCAGTCAACCAGGATGCATCCGCATCGAATCCGGCGAAAAAAGGTCTTCTTACCCAATCAGGATTGCGCCCCTGAATAAACTGCAGGATAAAAATTTTTTCACCGGCAATTTCACTTATTCCCAGCACGTGTACTTTTCCCGGTGAAGCGGACATTACCGGTCCCCGGACTGTTTTTGACATTCCGCTCACTTTGCTGTATGCTTCCCTGTATATTTCATATGCATTCTCGATGGAAACGTTGAAATATGATTTGGCGCCGGTATCCCTGGCCATAAACATGTAATAGGGAATACAGCCTAGGCGGGCCTGATTTCGCCACATTCTTGCCCAGATTTTTGCCGAATCGTTAATATGTCTGAGGATAGGGGATTGAGTCCTGATTTCTACCCCCGATGACCTTATCTGCTTTATGGCATGTTTTACGGCTTTTGTGCCCAGTTCCACCGGGTGATTAAAGTGGGCCATCAAAGCAAGCTGTTTCCCGGAACCAGCAACTTTCTCGAATAAGCGCAGCAAGTCGTCCGCATCCTTACCTGACGTGAACCGGTAGGGCCAGTATGCCAGGGCCTTTGATCCAATCCTGATGGTATGTATATGTTCAAATCCCGGGCCAAGCAACGGTGAAATATATTTATCAAGTATGGAGCTTTTCATTACAAGAGGGTCTCCGCCGGTAAACAATACATTGGTCACTTCTTTATGATTCCGCAGATATTCAGCAAGCTGCCTGCTTTCGGCCGACGCTATCTTCATCCCCTCCATACCGGTAAACTGCGGCCATCTGAAACAAAATGTGCAGTAGGCATGGCAGGTTTGGCCCTGGGAAGGAAAAAACAGAACGGTCTCCCTGTATTTATGTTGAATCCCTTCGAGCTTCTCGCCATTTATCACAGGAATATTCAGTGCAAGCTGGCCGGCGGGATGCGGGTTGAGCTCCATTCGGATCTCATGTATGAGTGCATCCAGCTGACTTTTTCCGGCATGCGATTCAATTGCAGTTTTGAGCCTGTTGAAGTGATGGTCCGAAAGCATTTCCCTGTCAGGAAACGTTAAGCGGAAAATCGGGTCATCAGGCATGTTTCCCCAATCAATCAACTCATTAACAACATAGCTGTTTGATTTAAAAGGAAAAATCATTGCAACGATCTCCATTTCCCTTTTTAAGGATTCAGGCAGTTGCCTGATCTGGGGCAGCGACCGGAAATTTCTGGCCGTAAAAGCCTTGTAATCATATAATTCTGACATATGCTATATTTTTTCCGGCAGGTGGGCACAAAGCCAATAAATTCCTGAAAAAGCAAGGCCGGGTGTATGAATCAGTCGAAAGTGCTAATATACAAAAAATACGAAAAATGAAGGACATTTTTATTGAAAAACTTATATCATTATGCTATAATAGATTAATAATCAAGGTATTATTAGTCATATTTATACTGATTGCTGCATATATAATCCATTATACAGTTACCCTGTCAGCATTCATTGAAATGCCTGATAAACGATAGTCGGGTTAATAATTTGAGAAAGGGGTATTTCCGGAGTGGTTTAAGCCCTGGACAAAGGATAAAGGCCTGTACAAAGTATCAGTTCAAGCAACTCATTCAGAATCATCGCAGTGGCTCCCCAGATCAGGTGCTCCTGAAATTTATATCCCGGGACCTGCAAATAGCTGCCATTACGGTATTTGATTTCATAATTGTCTTTCACTCCGGGATTGAAAAAATGCGTCACCGGCACAGAAAAAATACCGGCAACTTCGGTGGGTGAGGGAATGAAACCGCTGATATAACTGGTTCTGGCGAGAAATGGCTGAATGATGAAATTACTGGGAGGAACAAATAACTCACTTAACGGCCCAATCAGTTCAACATCCGTTGGTTTGATGCCGATTTCCTCTTCTGCTTCACGGATCGCTGTATAAGCCAGATCAATGTCGCCAGGTTCATATTTTCCGCCCGGGAATGCAATCTGTCCGCTATGAACGCCATCATATTCCATTCTCTTGATAAAGGTGATCAGCGGCTCATTGTTTATGCCGGGTGAGAGCAACAGCAACACCCCGCTTAGTCTGGCATTCAGCTTATGCGGATTTTCCCTTAGCAGTTCCTTCCTGTGGGCAGGCGACATCTCCTCATGGGCTGCAGCAGCAGGCAACTTCCCTGAAATACATTTTATGAGTTCTTCAGTCAGAAGGTAAAAGTCAGGATTAAGCATAAACAGGACTTTGCAAATTTGATCTGTGATCGTGACAAAATTACAACAAAACAAAACCGGTGAAACCTGGGATAATTTGAAAAATCTGTTCAGCATACCATGTTTTTTACGTAATTTTATAACCGAAATACCAACAAACAGGGGAGTCTATATGGTAAAGGAAAAAACCGGTATACACCAGCAGGATCAATCGCAAACCACCGACACGTATGAACTTGTCCTTTTTAATGATGATTTCAATACATTTGATTTCGTTATTGAAGCACTGATTGAAGTTTGTGCACTAGATACTGTTCAGGCCGAGCAAATTACACTTATTGTACATTATAAAGGCAAATGTGGTGTGGTAACAGGCACGTTCACCGAGCTCAAGCCTTTGTATCATGAAATGATAAACAGAGGTTTAACTGTTTCAATTGAATAATGCGCTTATGAAGTATATAATAAAAATCCCTTTTGCAATCCTGATTCTGGTTATCGGATCATGTTCAAAGGTTCCGATTACCGGACGGAAACAATTTAATGTTGTGCCCGACAACATGCTGACGCAGATGAGTCTGACCAGTTATCAGGAGTTTCTAACGCAAAACCCTCCGTTGCCAGCAAACAATAAGCAGGCTTTGCAGATAGCCACTGTCGGTCAACGGATTTCTGCGGCCGTTGAAACTTATCTTCGCGATAACGGAATGGCTGATAAAATCAGCACTTTTGCATGGGAGTTCAAGCTTGTGGAGAGTCCTGATGTCAATGCATGGTGTATGCCTGGCGGAAAAGTGGTTTTTTATACCGGCATCCTTCCTTATGTGAAAGACGAGGCCGGAATAGCTGTAGTGATGGGTCATGAAATTGCCCATGCTATTGCAAATCATGGTGGTGAGCGGATGAGTCAGCAACTGGCCGTAATGCTTGGCGGCATATCCTTGGATGTTGCATTACAGCAGCAACCGACGCTTACCCGGGATATTTTCAATTCTGTTTACGGCGTTGGTTCACAATTGGGAGTCCTTGCATATTCCAGAACCCATGAATATGAAGCTGACAAGCTGGGCATGGTCTTTATGGCGTTGGCCGGGTACGATCCGGCACGAACGTTATCATTCTGGCAGGATATGGCCGCAATCCCGGGCCAGGCGCCTCCCGAATTTCTCAGTACTCACCCTTCGAACCAAAAGAGAATTAAAGCTATTCAGGATTACATTCCTGAAGCAAACAAATATTACAAACCATTGTGATTAGTCCCGGATCTTACTTACATTTGTAATACTTTTATTCAACCTGGCCTGTAATGTCACTCACCCTTATCATAATTCTAATAATTGCAGGACTGCTGTTCCTGTTGCTTGAAGTACTGGTAATACCCGGAACAACGGTTGTTGGAATTGCAGGTTTTGCGTTGATTGTCTTTTCCGTATGGGAGTCCTATCATGTATTCGGATCTCCCACAGGGCATTTTGTGCTATCAGGAACCATTTTTTTTACAATTCTGACGATTTATCTTGCCCTCAAATCAAAGACATGGAACAGAATCATGCTGAAAACAGAAATCAGTGGCAAGGTAAACGAAATTGACAGCACAAAGGTACAGGCCGGTGATTCGGGGATATCTGTTTCACGCCTTACACCCGGGGGAAAAGCCCTGATCAAAGACGAGTATTACGAAGTGCACACGAATGGTGAATTTATTGACCAGGAATCTGAAATTGTTGTGACACATCTTGCTGACAATAAAATATTTGTTAAACGAAAATAACCAACAAACATGGAATCATCATTTGTAGTAATTGTAGCCATTGGAATTGCTTCGCTGTTCGGGCTTTGGATTATATTGTACTTCATCCCGGTCGGGTTGTGGTTTTCTGCCTTGCTTTCAGGGGTAAGGATCTCGCTGATACAGCTGGTATTTATGCGCTGGAGAAAAGTGCCGCCCTCAGTGATAGTAACAGCAATGATCAATGCCACCAAAGCGGGATTGACCATAACCCGCGATGAACTTGAAGCGCACTACCTTGCCGGTGGAAGGGTTAAACTTGTTGTCAATGCGTTGATTTCAGCCGATAAGGCTAATATTCCGCTGAATTTCAAAGCAGCAACTGCTATTGATCTTGCCGGCCGCGATGTGTTTGAGGCCGTTCAGATGTCGGTAAATCCGAGAGTGATCAATACACCACCCGTTGCCGCTGTTGCCAAGGATGGTATTCAGCTGATTGCCAAAGCAAGGGTTACCGTAAGGGCCAACATCAGACAACTGGTCGGTGGTGCCGGCGAAGAAACGATTCTGGCCCGTGTTGGTGAAGGGGTGGTCTCCTCAATCGGTTCCGCAGATTCGCATAAATCGGTGCTTGAGAATCCCGATTCCATCTCGAAGGTGGTATTGTCGAAAGGGCTTGATTCCGGAACTGCATTTGAGATTTTGTCTATTGACATTGCAGATATTGATGTAGGTAAGAATATCGGAGCTCAACTCCAGATGGATCAGGCCAATGCGGATAAGAATATCGCCCAGGCAAAAGCCGAAGAGCGCCGGGCAATGGCTGTGGCCAATGAACAGGAAATGAAAGCAAAAGCGCAGGAAGCCCGTGCAAAGGTGATTGAAGCGGAAGCAGAAATTCCCAAGGCCATCGCCGATTCTTTCCGTTCCGGAAATCTTGGAATCATGGACTATTATAAGTTTCAGAACATTCAGGCTGATACCAGGATGCGCGATTCCATCGCAGAACCTCAGCAGAAACCCAAACAGGGGCCAAAAGGAACTGACTCCCCGTTAAAATAAGATAACGGTTTAAGGAAAGAGCGCCCCGGATATTCAGGGCGCTTTTTTTATGGTCAGAGAATTACCAACAATCATTAGGCTTATTTTTGTATCCTCAATTCCCGATCATGAACCTGGCCGTTGACAGCGAAGAAAGAAATCTTATCCGGCAAAAGTACCGTAAACTGGTCACTGAATGCCGTGTTTTTCTGAATAAGGAGAATACCGGCACTTTAAGGCAGGCATTTACCATGATGCTTGAGGCTCACGGCCGGAAACTACTCGATAACAGAGAACCATATTTTTGCCATGCAGTGGATGTCGCCTGCATCGTTGCAGGCGAAATGGGGCTTGGTTATGTTTCTGTGATCGCTTCACTGCTTAATGACATTCCCTCTGCGGAAGCCAAAGTGCAGGAATTATACAGGAATAATAAACTTGACGAAGCCCGCATTATCAACGAGAGCCTTAAAAGGATCAGGGAACTGCCAACCGAAAGACTGCCGGGCAACGCTGAAAACTTCATCAGTCTTATGTTATCCCTTTCTTCAGATGTAAGGGTAGTATTATTACAATTGGCCGATCGTCTGCAATATATGCGCACTATCAGTTCTCTTTCCGGACCTTTGCAAAAGCTTGTCTCGGCTGAAACATCCAATCTTTATGCCCCGCTGGCCCACCGGCTCGGGCTTTACCGTATAAAATCCGAACTCGACGAATTGTCGTTGCAGTATAGTAATCCTGCCATCTATGAAGATATTGCATCCAGGATCAGGCAAGCGGAAACCAAAGACCGGGACTTTTTAAATTCGTTTCTTGAACCGGTTACTGCAGAATTGAACCGCCTGGGTCTGGATTTTACAATTAAAAAGAGAACAAAAGCTGTCTCCTCGGTTTATGCAAAAATCGTTAAACAGGAGGTCAGTTTTGATGAAGTGTACGATCTTTTTGCCATCAGGATTATATTGAACAGCACTGCTGCCAATGAAAAGGCTGATTGCTGGAAAGCCTATTCAGCAGTGACAAATATTTACACCCCTGAGACAAAAAGGCTCCGCGATTGGATCACCATCCCGAGACCAAATGGTTATGAATCCCTTCATATTACTGTGCTGGGGCCAGCAAAACGTTGGGTGGAGGTACAGATCCGGACGCTGAGAATGGATGAGGAAGCCGAGCTGGGAAATGCCGCGCACTGGAGGTATAAAGGACAACGCGGTGCGGTGGAGACCAGTGAATGGCTGAGTTCGATCAGAAAAATACTGGAGAATCCGCTGGAAGCGGATGCTGAACTATCGAAAGGGCAAAAGCCTGCCTCAAGCAGCGACATGATCTATGTTTTTACGCCGGAAGGGGACCTGAAGAAGCTGAAAGCCGGAAGCACTGTGCTCGATTTTGCATTCGAGGTTCATACCAGCATCGGATCAAAATGCTCCGGCGGAAAAGTAAACAGCAAGATAGTCCCCATCCGTCACCGGCTGAAGAGCGGCGACATGGTCGAAATCATCACCTCTAAAAACCAGAATCCGAATATTGACTGGCTTGGATGGGTGGCTACATCAAGGGCTAAAAATAAGATCAAAAGATATCTGAAAGAGGCCGAGTTCAAACAGGCCGAAGCCGGCAAGGAAATCTTCAGGCGAAAACTTACACAACTGAAGATCAGCAATCCGGATGAGGCCATCAACAAACTGGTGGCCCATTTCAAGCTTTCCGGCCCTCTCGATTTATATCAGCAGCTCGCCGAAGACAGAATAGAACCATCCCAGCTGAAAGAGATACTGATTGTTAGCCCGAAAGAGACGAAGGATTCCGATGAAAAGACAGAGCCGAGATTACCGGCTAAGTCTGAATCACGAGCACCGAACAGGACATCTGAGAATGTCATCATCGTCAACGAGAGCTCCGAAATCGAGGGATACAAACTCGCCCGGTGCTGCAATCCAGTTATGGGAGACGAGATATTCGGTTTCATTACAGTTGGCGATGGAATAAAAATTCACCGTACCACCTGCCCGAATGCGGCAAGGATGAAATCCAGGTATCCTTATCGTACGATGGAAGCGCAATGGTCAACACCTGCGGAAGGAACCTATTTCCTGGCAACCATAAAAATCAGCGGATTTGACCAGTTGGGGATACTGAACACAATCACCACCATGATTTCGAATGAACTTAAAATGGATGTCCGTACCATCTCTCTGGATAGCAAGGGTGGGCGTTTCGACGGAATCATTAAAGTCAGTATCCGGGATAAAAAACACCTGGAGTTTCTTTTGAAAAAACTGCTTACCATTAAAGGAATAATTAAAGCCAGCCGCTTAAGTACATCCAGTTGATATGATTATCCCGGGATATTACGACCTGAAGCACAAATTGGAAGAAGGGAAAACCTATATTTTCAGATATCTGAAACAGGTGATTCTTGCCGATGGCGAAGCATATATGGTTATGGAAGATCCTTTCGGGATCAGACACATGCTGTTGCACCGGTACTATCAGCAATTCGATCTTCAGCCGGACTCGGCGGTACGTTGCAGGGTAGATAAAATAAATTGCACGGGAAGGGTTTTTCTTGAGCCGGAACACCCGTATTACAAACTGGGCACAACAGGATTTTTTGTTGTAGTGTGGGCCGGTTTCAGAACATCCGGAGATTCAATCAGCCGGATGATAGTCGTCAGGGATATTTTCGCCAACGAGGTAGAGATCATTGTTCCGCCGGAGTACAGGAATAACCTGAGAGCCGGTGCCAGGGTAGAATGTGTGATTAAAGAGATCAGAAAAGGCAGGCCTGAGTTATCATTGGTTCAGTAAACACCCCATTGTAATCCATCAGAGTTATCAACAATTGTTGATAAACCCCGTTCATTTTGTGTTGATATAAAACATTCAAAATCACTTGACAAGGGGGGCTGAATTTAGTATCTTTGTAACATCAGGCCAGCGATACGGCGAGAAACTCCGGGAGGTACGGTTGAAAAGTCCGCAAGGAAACTGACTTCCGCTACCAAAGGCTCTCAGGTCTTAAACAGCAAACCGCAAGGGATGCCGGGTAAGCCGGAAAGAACAAAAACCGAAGTCCGATTCAGAAGATCCTGCGCAAGCAGCGAAGCACTGAAAAGGTAAGTTGGAGTAAACCTCACGGGGATTGCAAAGACAAAGCGCCGAAACAGTAACCTGAGGTCATGCTTAAGCTACGGCTTCAGCACCGACGAAGGGGAAACGTTCCGAAAGGGTTGTTTCCCCTTCTGTTTTTTTGTTGTTGAAGCCGCAGGCGTTACTTTTGCAGACCGAAACTGCAGAAATGTGAACAAGACAAACTTCAGCATTGAAGAACTATTATTGAGAGAACAATCAAGAGCAAACACTGACATGGTTATCGGAATTATCATGTCAAAACCCCGGTTATTCAATGATCTCTGGGAAATCATGATGCTCAATCAGTATCCACTGAGCCGCCGCGCTGCCTGGGTGGCGGATTACTGTGCCGAATCCTGTCCGGATTTCCTTATCGGCAGGATAGAATTATTGGCCGCCGCAGTTTCTTCGTTCAGAAGTGACGGCTTAAAGCGGCACGGGCTCAGAATACTCTCAAGATCGGATTTACCGGTTGAAAACCTTGGCCCTCTGACCGATGTCTGCTTCAAATGGCTGCAATCCCCGAAGGAAAGTGTGGCAGTCAAGATGTACAGCATGGTTATTCTGCACAGGGTAACGGCAATCTTTCCCGAACTGGCCAGGGAACTGTTCGATATTATTGATATTCAGTTACATGAAGCTACACCTGGATTTATTAATTGCGGCCGCAAGATTATGATGAAACTGTCAAAATCCGGATTTTGACAGCTAAGACCGAGAGATGAAATCATTCTTTGCAAGGCGTCGGTTTAAAACAACGGTAACTCTATGCGCAGCTTCTGATGGCCGAAATCAAGCCAATCCTGATTAGCGGTGCTTTTGTATTCGAGCAGGCTGGTTTTACCTGGAATTGTTTCCGGTTACTGCTGACCAGGGGACGCATGTCGAAGATTGTATTTAGTTAATGTATTGTATATCTATTATTTGAATATACAAAAGATAGGAGGGTAGGGGAGGACTGAAACCTGGCAAGACAAGACAGAATTCAGGGATAGCGGAATACCAGGCAACAGTTGATGATCGGAGTACTAAAAAAGGCAGCCTGAGCTGCCTTTTTCCTATTCATCAGTTTCTGTATTGGGGTCATTATCAGGAAAATTGTCTTCACTTTCCTTTTCGTTATTGATGTCCTCCAGATTGTCATCATCGTTGATGTTACCTTTGGTATCAATTTTCACAGGAACCTTTACAAGATAACTTGCATCAGCAGTATCAACGGTGATTGCATAAAAGAAATCGTCGCCGCGGGTTTTGACTTTAATCACATGATTGGAATAACCCAGTGGATATTTCAGCCTGATTGCTTCCAGCACTTCCGGGGAGACATTATTATAACTTACTACCAAACGTTTCTTTTCCATATATAAAAATCAGGTTAAAAAAAAGTTTACAATAATACGCAAGTAAATAATCCGACCAGTGAATTATTTGTTAATTTTTTGTAAAATACTGATGTACTATAGATACTAATTGTATCGTACAGAATGTCAGTATGTTAAATCAGATTACTCTTTCAATAACACAACCGCTGTACGGTTTGTGTTATAGATTCTGAGCTCCGGTAATCCACTCGTTTTATTCAGTTTTGCCGGGTAAACCAGATCTTCGCTGATCCGGTTATGCCCGCCGAAAATGCTGCTGTCGGAATTGAGTATGATTTTGTAATTTCCGGATTCAGGCACTTGAAATGCATAATCGGGTATACTGGCTGTTGGGTGAAAATTAAATATAAAAATCAATTTCCCCCGTGAAAAAACAATTGTCTTGTTAAGTTCATCCATCTGCAATTGAGTTCCATATTCCTCGTCAAGTACATTGAATGATTGAATGGCACTGATCATGGCCTGGTCAAAGTTAGCAAGGAATTTATATTTCAGTTCCGGATTTCGGACCAGAGACCACTGACGCCTGGCGTAGTAATAGCTCCAGTTGTTTCCTTCCCTGGGAAAATCAATCCATTCCGGATGTCCGAACTCGTTGCCCATAAAATTCAGGTAGGCCTGTCCGCCCAACGCAATGGTAAAAAGCCTGATCATCTTATGCAATGCTATTCCACGGTCAATAACAAGGTGCGGATCGTTTACATGCATATGCCAGTACATTTCCTGATCCATCAGCCAGAATGCCAGTGTTTTATCCCCAACCAGGGCCTGATCGTGCGATTCGGCATAAGCCACGGTTTTAACACCAGGCAACCGGTTAGTCATTACGCGCCACATCTCATGGATATCCCAGTCTTCATCCTTATTTTCTTTCAGCAGTCTGATCCAGAAATCAGGGATGCCCATGCCGAGACGATAGTCGAAACCCATTCCGCCTTCTTTGATGGCGGCTGCCAGTCCTGGCATTCCGGTTACATCTTCAGCAATGGTAACCGCTCCCGGATTGATTGAATGGATCAGTTTATTGGCAAGCTGCAGGTAGGTGATGGCATCCCATTCAACGCCTTCCCTGAAATATTTTTCCGGTGAATCTATCAGCCCGTTTCCATGATGGAAGTACATCATGGAGCCAACCCCGTCGAATCTGAATCCGTCGAAGTGGAATTCCTTCAGCCAGTATTTGACATTTGAAAGTAAGAACTGAATCACTTCAGTTTTACCATAATCAAAAAGCAGAGAGTCCCAATCCGGATGAATGCCGCGCGGGCCGGGATGGAAATACTGGCTATCCGTTCCGTCGAACATGTTCAGGCCTTCATTTACATTTTTTACTGTATGGGAATGCACAATATCCATAATTACAGCGATTCCCATACTGTGGGCTTTCCGGATAAGCGATTTCAGATCCTCCGGGGTTCCGAAGCGGGAGGTTGGTGCAAAAAAATTGGCCACATGATACCCGAATGAGCCGTAATAAGGATGCTCCTGCACGGCCATCATCTGAATAGCATTGTAACCGCTTTGTTTGATCCAGGGCAGGATATTTTCAGCAAATTCAAGGTAAGTCCCCAGGCCTTCCTTTTCCTGGGCCATACCTACATGACACTCGTATATAAACAAGTTTTCATCTTTCGGTATACTGAAAGAATCTCCCTGCCAGTCAAAATCGGAAAACCAGAGTTGACCGGAAAAATTGCGCGTATCTTCATCCTGAACAACACGCTTTATGTAAGCCGGAATCCTTGGGAGAAATCCGTTTGACGATTCTACCCAGACTTTCACTTTAGAACCGTGAATAAAAGAGTCTTTATAAGTTTTGAAATCAAGAAAAATTTCCCAAATCCCGTTTTCGATGCGCTCCAGGGGATGGGAGCGGGGATCCCAATTGTTAAAATCTCCTGCCAGAAATAACTGATGTGCGGCAGGCGCCCATTCACGGTAATACCAACCCCTGGCCTTCTTGTCATAATTAATCCCGAGATATTCATAGGCATCGGCAAACTTATTCAGGCTATCATACTCATTTACAATACTTTCAACCCGTAAATGAAACCTTGAGATTCGCTGTTCCACATCATGAACCACGGGCAAAAGCCAGGGATCAGTTTTTACAATACCGGGGTATTTTTGTTTCATCATAATAAGGAATTAACAATTGTTAATTTGCATGAACCGGTTCATAAGCCGGAAAATTTAATCCCGGTAAAACCTGAATAATCAATGAAAACGCTTAGAAAACAAATATTTAGTCAAACAGTTCAATTTGTCCCAAATTACGAAGATTTACTTTAATTTTTACACAAGAAAAAAGCATATTCGTTGGCGCTATTTTCATTTTTTTCTAAGTTGATATCCTCGTCACAATCGCCTGAACAGCATTTCCCTTTACATGGCAACCCGAAATCGCTCAGAAAGCAGTTATGAGTTCAGAAAGAATCAGCATTCATTGTTATATAATTTATATTATGTCAAATATCAATTTTCTGACCCTCCGCCCTAACGTATGTTTGAAAAATAAAAAAACTGCCCATCGTTCAGATGAGCAGTTTCAGAATAATGAGTTAAACGAATTATTCCAATTCGCTGAGTTTATCATTCACGACTTTCATTTTTTCGTACATCTGAAGTCGTGTATAGATTTCTTTCAATGATAAAAGTGTATTCTTGTCTGAGGGATCAAGTCTTGAGGCTGTTTCCAGGTATGGGATTGATTTGCCCAGTATATCATCTGCCTGTTTTTTCAGTTCGTCATATTCTTTGGTGGCTGACAATGGAAGTTTGTTGGCTTCGTCAATAATCTGCGCAGCCTGGTTTACGTAAAGTGCTCCAAGGTTATAATTTGCCTCAAAATAGTCAGGTTTGAGTTCTACTGCTTTAATGTAGGCTTTCTCAGCCTCTCCTGCGTTGTTCATTAACGCATAATTTACTCCTACGGCATAATGAATCGTAGGATTCATAGGGTCAGTTTTAACGGCTTCCTGAAGATTGGCCATGGCCTTGTCATGCTGATTTGAGCTTAGGTAGATATTGGTTTCAGCGATCAGCAGGTTAAAATTATCAGGATATTTACGGCGACCTTCGGCCAGGACAGCGATGGCAGCGGTGGTATCTCCTTCCTCCAGGCTGATGGATGCAAGTGAGTTATAGAGCAGCGGCTGCGGATAATTCATTTCCTTTACCTTGTTGTAATAAAGTTTTGCTTTGCCGAATTCCTTTGCATTTTCAGCGGCAAGTGCAGTATTGAACATCGCCAGGGTATCTGTATTTCCAAATGTTTTATTCACTTCAACGGCTGATTCAAAACTTTTCATTGCTGCCAGGTACTGGGGAGGATCGGCCGTAAACCTGATCACTCCTTCGTTGTATAGCTGCTCACTGATGATGAGCATATTCTGGATGGTTTCGGTGTAATACTCCTTTTTTGTATCCAGTTCAATTGACTTCTTGTAGGACTCATAAGCTTTGTTCAGGGCATCACTATCCAGCGCCTTATAGGCAGGATTTTCGCTCATGTGGATCTGCAGGTAAATATTGCCACGATAGAACCACGTTTTGGGATCGTTCATCGTTGTGGGATCTGAGATGGTAGGCTCGATGTTCTGCATCGCTTTGTCTAGTTCCCCTTTCCGGAGATTGTTGAACGCAGTTGTACGCAGTGGTTTCTGGCCAAAAACGAACGAAGCTGCAATCATCATGAGGAAAATCAATGAGATTTTTTTCATTTTTTTACTTGTTTAATAGGTTTTATCCATGCAATACTACTTGCAAAGATATCAGGTTTATTTCAACTATACAATATCCGGGCCATTCTCATCAGCATCATCCTGCTGCCCGCCATCATCACCGGTTTCTTCCTCACTCTCCTCTACCGGGAAGACATCGTATGAAGTTTCTGTAGCCTCAAGCGGAACCTGCTGAATTTCAGCAATTTCATCTTCTTCTTTTTCAACTTCAACTTTGGTAACAGCAGCAATTGAATCGTTATCCCTCAGGTTTATCAGGCGTACGCCCTGTGTGGCCCTACCCATAACTCTCAGGTCGGCAACAGCCAGCCTGATAATCAGCCCGGAACGGTTGATGATCATCAGGTCATCGTTGTCAGTAACGGAATCTATAGAAATCAACAGGCCGGTTTTATCGGTGATATTGATGGTTTTTACGCCCTTCCCTCCCCTATTGGTAATTCTGTAATCATCTAATTTTGAGCGCTTTCCGTAGCCTTTCTCACTAACTACCAGAATATCAGACAGGTCATTTTCAGGGCATATCATACCGACAACCTCGTCCTGTTCATTGGCAAGGGTAATGCCTTTAACCCCGGAAGCATTGCGGCCCATGGGGCGAACGGTATTTTCGTTAAACCTTATTGCACGTCCAGATTTCAATGCCATCAGCACTTCATTGTTGCCATTGGTAAGCCTTGCTTCAAGCAGCTGATCGTCGTCGCGGATGGTGATGGCATTGATGCCGTTCTGTCTGGGGCGGGAATAGGCTTCAAGAGAGGTTTTCTTGATAATTCCTTTCCGGGTGCAGAGTATAATGAAGTTATTGTTGATATACTCTTCGTCCTTTATGCTCTTCAGATTGATAAAGGCCCTGACTTTGTCATCGGGTTCAATGTTGATAAGGTTCTGAATAGCCCGGCCTTTTGAAGTTTTGGTACCTTCCGGTATTTCAAAAACCCTCATCCAGAATACCTTGCCTTTTTCAGTGAAAAACAGCATATAGTTATGCATTGTTGCAACATAGAGGTATTCCAGAAAGTCCTCATCCCTGATATCTGAGCCCTTGGCTCCGCGGCCTCCCCTGTTTTGTCTCCTGTATTCACTCAGCGGGGTCCGTTTTATATAGCCCATGTGGGATATGGTGATGACCACATTTTCATCGGCTATTGTATCTTCGATCCTGAAGTCGCTGGCTGAGTAAACGATTTCGGTACGCGCTTCATCGCCATAATTGGCTTTGATTTCAAGTAATTCATTTTTAATGATTTCCATACGGAGGCCTTCGTTTTCGAGTACACTCCTGTAATATTCTATCATTTTCAGCAGTTCGTTATACTCTTCACGGATTTTGTCCCTTTCAAGGCCGGTAAGGCGCTGAAGGCGCATATCCAGGATAGCCCTGGCCTGAATTTCGGTCAGGTCGAAATTTTCCATGAGGCCGTTTCTGGCTTCTTCGGGGGTACGCGAAGACCGGATGAGCGAGATGACTTCATCCAGATGATCGAGGGCAATCAGCAGTCCTTCCAGAATATGGGCCCGTTTTTCAGCTTCATTAAGCTCATACCTGGTACGGCGGATAACCACTTCGTGGCGATGCTCAACAAAATACTGAATCAGTTGCTTCAGGTTCAGCAGCATTGGCCGGCCTTTCACCAGACAGATGTTGTTCACGCTGAATGATGTCTGCAACTGGGTTAGCTGATATAATTTATTCAGGACTACGTTGGTGATCGCGTCCCGTTTCAGTTCGTATACCACGCGCAAACCGTTGCGGTCCGATTCGTCGCGGATATCTGAAATTCCTTCAATTTTCTTGTCATTGATCAGATCAGCGGTTTTCCGGATCATTTCCGCTTTGTTGACCTGGTAAGGTATTGAAGTAACGATGATACTTTCTCTACCGTGACTGTCGGTTTCGATTTTGCTTTCTCCACGCATGATAATTCGTCCCCGGCCGGTTTCATACGCGTCTTTTACGCCCTCGTAACCATATATAAAGCCACCGGTTGGAAAGTCCGGTGCTTTGATGAATTTCATCAGCTCGGGAATGGTAATCTCGTGATTGTCGATGTATGCAATTACGCCATCCACCACTTCGCTCAGGTTATGGGGAGGCATATTGGTGGCCATACCTACTGCGATACCGGATGCACCGTTTACAAGGAGGTTGGGTATGCGGGCCGGAAGTACGGTAGGCTCTTCCAGTGAATCATCAAAGTTCAGCTGAAAATCAACAGTATCCTTGTTGATATCCGACAACATTTCCTCAGCTATTTTTCTGAGTCTTGCTTCGGTATAACGCATGGCAGCCGGGCTGTCACCGTCAATGGATCCGAAGTTTCCCTGTCCGTCTACCAGGGGATAACGTAACGACCAGTCCTGCGCCATCCTTACCATGGCATCATACACAGAGCTATCGCCATGGGGATGATACTTACCAAGCACCTCCCCTACTATTCTTGCACTTTTTTTATAGGGCCGGTTCGACAGTACTCCGAGGTCGAGCATTCCGAACAATACCCTGCGGTGAACCGGTTTAAGTCCGTCGCGGACATCGGGCAAAGCCCTTGAAACAATCACCGACATCGAATAATCGATGTAGGCTGATTTCATTTGGTTCTCAATGTTTACTTTGACAATTTTTTCTTCACCAGCTTGATTTTCCATCATTTAGCATATTCCAGATTAACGAAACAATACCCTTTGAAAAGGGATACGAAGGTACATTTTTTTTGCTTCCGAAGCACACCGGAATTGCCGAAATTCCCCATATATTACCAACAATGATTTGTTCATAAATAAAAACGGCATTGTATTTGATCATCCTATCCGGAATCTGGTGGTTTTGTTGTTGCTTTATGTTTGATGTTGCTTGCTTTACAATGATTTTAGCAGTAATTTTGAAGACATAACGGAAACTTCCGGAAATAATTTTTGTTATTTAACAGAATTGAAAACCAAGTCCTTTAAGCGAAGAAGCCAAAAAGGATTTTAAATACGACTTATAGCAATGGAAGCTAAATTTTCACAGCGGGTGAAGGATGTACTGACATATAGCCGGGAAGAATCCCTGCGTCTCGGAAACGATTATATTGGTGTTGAGCATTTGCTTCTCGGTATTATCCGTGAAGGCGAGGGCATGGCAATTCAGATTCTTAACCTTTTAGGCGTAGACACCAATGAAGTGCGCCGCACAATAGAGAAGGCCATCGGGAAAACCGTTGCCCGTGACAAATCGGCAGAGAACCTGCCACTGGTAAAACAGGCAGAGAGGGCGCTCAAACTCACGTACCTTGAAGCAAAAATGTTCAACAGTGAACTGATCGGAACGGAACATCTCTTGTTGGCTATTCTTAAAGACGAGGACAACCTGGTTACCACCACATTGGGCAAATATGGTGTTGATTATGATTCTGTCAGGGATGAGCTTAAATCAATCATGAGCAATGATGAGCGCAAAACTTTTGAGGAGCCTACTGCAGAATTACCGGGCAGTTCATCTGATGATGATGCCGAAGAAGGCCGGGGTTACGGTGGCACCAAGAAAGTGGCTGACTCGAAATCGAAAACCCCTGTTCTGGACAATTTTGGCAGGGATCTGACAAAAGCGGCCGAAGAAGGCCGGCTTGACCCGATTGTCGGAAGGGAAAAGGAACTGGAGCGTATAGCCCAGATTCTCAGCCGCCGGAAGAAAAATAATCCCATTCTTATCGGAGAACCGGGTGTCGGAAAGTCAGCCATTGCCGAAGGACTCGCACTACGGATCATCGCACGCAAGGTCTCGCGGGTACTATTCAACAAGCGGATTTTCACCCTTGACCTTGCTTCGCTGGTAGCGGGGACCAAATACCGGGGTCAGTTTGAAGAGCGGATGAAAGCCGTGCTGAATGAACTGGAGAAAAACCGGGACATTATCCTGTTTATTGATGAAATTCATACCATTGTCGGCGCCGGTAATGCTTCCGGTTCGCTGGATGCCTCCAATATGTTCAAGCCTGCCCTGGCAAGGGGAGAAATCCAGTGCATTGGAGCAACCACGCTGGATGAATACCGTCAGTATATTGAAAAAGACGGAGCTCTGGAACGGAGGTTTCAGAAGATTCTGGTTGATCCTACCTCGATTGAAGAAACGGTAGAGATACTTAACAACATCAAGGAGAAATATGAAGACCACCACCTGGTGAAGTATTCTCAGGAGGCCATAAAAGCCTGTGTTTCGCTTACCAACCGTTATCTCACTGACAGATACCTGCCCGACAAGGCAATAGACGCACTTGACGAAGCCGGCGCCAGGGTACACATCACCAACATGCAGGTGCCGGTTGAAATCCTTGACCTGGAGACACGTATCGAAGAGGTTAAATTACTCAAGAACAAGGCCATCCACAGCCAGAAGTTTGAAGAAGCTGCCAAATTCCGTGATTCGGAGCGCAAGTTGCTGATTGAACTGGAGTCAGCCAAGCGACGTTGGGAAGAAGATTCAAAGATCCACCGGATTGAAGTGTCCGAGGACAATGTTGCCGAGGTGGTTGCCATGATGACCGGTGTACCGGTGCAGCGGATCGCCCAGAATGAAAGCGACAGGCTGTTACACATGGAAGATGATCTTGCCGGAGCAGTGATTGGTCAGAATGAGGCGATTAAAAAAGTCGTCAAAGCAATAAGGCGGAACAGGGCCGGACTCAAAGACCCGAACAAACCTATCGGAACCTTTATTTTTCTTGGACCGACAGGGGTTGGCAAGACCCATCTGGCAAAAGTGCTTGCCAAGTATCTCTTCGACTCTGAAGACACGCTTATCAGGATTGATATGAGCGAATATATGGAGAAATTCGCTGTTTCACGTCTTGTGGGAGCGCCTCCGGGATATGTCGGTTATGAGGAAGGCGGGCAACTGACGGAAAAAGTCAGAAGAAAACCTTATTCGATCGTGCTTCTGGATGAAATTGAAAAAGCACATCCGGATATATTCCATATTCTGCTTCAGGTGCTTGACGATGGGGTACTTACCGACAGCCTTGGACGAAGGGTTGATTTTAAAAATACCATAGTGATTATGACTTCCAACATCGGTTCAAGGCAGCTGAAGGATTTCGGTCAGGGTGTTGGATTTGCAACTTCTGCCAAACTTAGCGGAAGTTCAGCCTTCGCCCAGGGGGTAATCGAAAACGCGCTGAAACGTTCATTTGCACCTGAATTCCTCAACCGCATTGATGACGTAATTATCTTTGATTCGCTTGAACGGGAAGATATCCATAAGATCATTGATATCGAACTGAAGAACCTCTTCAGGAGGATAGCTGAAATGGGTTATGTGATGGAAGTAACCACTCCTGCCAAGGACTTCATTGTAGAGAAAGGCTGGGATGCCCAGTTCGGCGCCCGTCCGCTCAAGCGGGCCATTCAAAAGTATATTGAAGATGCCCTGGCAGAAGAGATCATTAAGTCAAGGTTGCATGAAGGTGACAGGATACTTATTGACTATGAGGAGAATGCGCCGGAATTGAGAATCAATATACTGAACCCTGAAATTGAAGCCGAACTTCCTAAAGAAGGATAAGCTGGTTTCTTCGGGTTTAAGACTCAGGCTGCTCAATGTGAATCATGTGTGCAGCCTTTTTTGTTTTCTGATTAATCCGGAGTTGATATTCTGAATTAGCCTGAAGCATAGCGTGGATATGCAATTTATCCTCCCGACAAGTCAACAGTATTTGAGGCATTCATTTTCACGTTGAGATTCAAGCGGAGGCGAGACCCGGGATTGTTTAATTCGTTTTATCTTTTCATTCATCCTTTGTGCCTGTGAAACGCTGTGAGAGTTGTTTCAGGTCAATGCCATCAAAATTTCCGGAGCTCATCATCAGCAGATTGGTATGATCCACATTCAGTGAAAACAAAAATCCGGCAAGTGCTTTGCTATCGTTAAACACCTGAATATCATCTTTTTTAAAGGCCTTACTTATATCATCAGGTGAGAGATCAGGAAGTTGTTTGATTTGCAAGGCATGTCTGCTGTAATAAACGATGGCAATATCGGCGCGGTCCATGCAGGAACCATATTCTTCAAGAAATCCGGAACTTAAACTGCTGTATGTATGTAACTCCATGCACGCAATCAGTTTTCGCTCAGGAAATTGATCTTTAACGGCCTGAATGGTTGCTTTCAGTTTAGACGGGCTGTGCGCAAAATCCTTGAACACTGAACATGTGTCGTTATTTCCAATGCGTTCGAGCCGTTTTGAAGCGCCTGCAAATGTGCCGATTGCATCGTAAAAGATGTTTCTTTCGACGCCCATGGCTTCACAAACCAGCCTGGCCCCTTCGAGGTTAAGCATGTTGTGGTGACCAAAAATTTTCAGCGGGATTTCATTATTGCCGGTATTTAAAGTTGAAATGCCCTCTTTGATGGAATATTCAGGAATATTATAGGGAAGGGATTTGATTCCTGCATCAACTCCGGAAGCTACAGCGGCAACTGTTTGGTCTTCGGCGCAATAGATAAGCTTTCCACCGGGCATGATCTGCGATGCGAAGATTCTGAATTGTTCCACATAATTATCGAAGGTGGGAAAAACATTCACGTGATCCCAGGCGATTCCGCTGATAAGCGCGATATCCGGCTTGTAGAGGTGAAATTTCGGACGGCGGTCGAGGGCAGAAGTCAGGTATTCATCGCCTTCAAAAACCATGAAAGGAGCATCTTCCGAAAGTCTGACCATTACATCAAATCCATCAAGTTGGGCGCCAACCATATAATCAGTATCTATGCCCGCATATTTCAACACATGCAGTATCATGGCGGTAATGGTTGTTTTACCATGACTTCCGCCGATCACAACCCGGATTTTATCTTTAGATTGTTCGTAAAGATATTCGGGATATGAGAATATTTTCAGCCCGAGCTCCCTGGCCTTCAGCAGCTCCGGGTTGTCGCCCCTGGCATGCATGCCCAGAATAATGGCATCAATGCCGGCATGAATCTTTTCAGGAAACCAGCCTGTATCTTCAGGAAGCAGTCCTGAGGCTTTAAGCCTGCTTCTGGCAGGATCAAAAATTTCGTCATCACTTCCGGTAATCTGATAACCTTTCCTGTGAAGGGCTAATGCAAGGTTATGCATTGCAGCCCCGCCGATGGCAATAAAGTGAACATTCATGGTGGAGGGATTAACGGACAAAAATAGTCAAATATGCCGGGGGTTGCAGCCGGAAGTTACATTTTAAAAAATGACGGATAGGGTCAAATGTACTATTTTTGCTTTTCTAAATGATTTTTATGAAACTCACGCCGATAGAAGCGGATTACTGGATGATGGATGGCGGTGTGGCATTCGGGGTTGTGCCCAAGAGCCTCTGGACAAAGGTTTATCCGGAAGACCGGGATAACCTGATAAGGATTACCACCCGTTGTCTGCTGGTACAGACCGGCAGCAGGAACATCCTTATTGATACAGGAATGGGGGATAAACGTGGAGAGAAGTATTACACTTACAAATACCGTTTCGGTATATCAGGGCTGGTCAAGCCCCTTGCTAAGGCCGGTCTCTCCCCTGCCGATATTACGGACATTCTTTTCACTCATCTGCACGATGACCATGTTGGCGGGGCTACCTTTGTAAATGAGGCCGGAATGGTGGAGGAATTTTTTAGAAATGCGGTTTACTGGTGTTCTTCAACGCATCGGGCATGGTCGAAAAAATCAAACAAGCGCGAATCCGCCGCTTACTTCAGCGATAATCTTGAACCACTGGAAAAATCAGGGCGCCTGAGACTGATCGAAAAAGAAGGGGAATGGATTGAAGGGATCTCACTCCGGATTTTCAATGGTCACACAAGGGGTCAGCTGATTCCGGTGATCGACACAGGCAAAGGGAAGGTGGTTTTTGCAGGCGATTTTATTCCTGCATTGTCCTACATCCCCATCCCCTATGTGCCTGCGGTTGATATTGAACCCTTGTTAAGCATGACGGAAAAGGAAAGCTTCCTCGAAGAAGCGCTTAAAAACGATTACATCCTGTTCTTCGAGCATGATTATTATCATGAAGCATGCAGACTTGCCGCGGGGAAAAAAGGTGTGGAAGCGGGTGAAATTTTTAAGATTACGAATTTGAACAGCTAAAACATATTCGCATGACACAAAAGGAGAAAGCCGCCGCAATAAACCGGCAATTGTCCGGAAAAACCGCTGAAGAAGTACTGCACTGGTTTCTATCTGGGAATGCCGGAGAAACAGCATTCTCTACCAGCCTCGGCGCGGAGGATCAGGTGATTACACACTTGATTTCGGAAACCGCATTACCGGCCAGAATATTTACCCTCGACACAGGACGATTATTCCCTGAAACTTATGATCTTATTGACCTGACTTCGAAAAAATACGGGATGGGCATTGAGATCATGTTTCCGGATGCTGCGGAGGTTGAAGATATGGTAAGGTCGAAAGGTATTAATCTTTTTTACGAGAGCATCGAAAACCGGAAATTGTGTTGTCAGATCAGGAAAATTCACCCGTTGAAACGCGCCTTTGAAGGGCTTGATGCATGGATTTGCGGGCTGAGAAGAGAGCAATCGGTGACCAGGAAAGATTTGCAACTTGTTGAATGGGATGAAGTTAATGGGCTTATTAAAGTTAATCCGCTGATTGACTGGACAGAAAAAATGGTTTGGGATTATATCCGTGAACATAATGTACCCTATAGCAAACTGCATGATCAGGGCTTCCCGAGTATTGGCTGCCAGCCCTGTACCAGGGCTGTGATGCAGGGTGAAGATGTACGCGCCGGCCGCTGGTGGTGGGAAAATCCCGAATCAAGGGAATGCGGATTACACAAGCGGGATTAAAGATTTTTCAGGTTTTTAAAGAAATGGTATTCCGGCGATGTTGCCAAATTTCCGCACGACTTAGTGTTATTATTACACGGTTAACATCCATGTAATTAACATTTTAGTAACATTTACACTACTTTTTCGATACAAAATCTATTTACTTTTGCACCCGGATTTTTAATCCACAAACCAATTGTTAAACCAAATCTTATCGAATGAGTATCAAGAAACAATTTCTGAAGAGCAAACCTGTGTGTAAAGTCAGTTTTAAATTGCAGAAGGAACAGGTTCAACATGCCAGCCGTGTAAACGTAGTCGGAGACTTCAATAACTGGAATGAAAATTCCGATGAACTCAAACAGTTAAAAGACGGTTCTTTCAGCCATACCATTGAACTTGAAACCGGACGTGAGTATCAGTTCCGGTATGTTGCAGATGGTTCAAACTGGTTCAATGATGATGAGGCTGACAGGTTTGTTTCAAGCGGACATGGCGATGCCCGGAATGGTGTTTTGTCACTCTGATATTGACTTTAATCAGAAAAAAGCAGGGAACCGGAAATGGCTCCCGCTTTTTTTAAATACTATTCGAAACGCAATGCTTTAACAGGGACAATAAACCTGATTACCAGGGACGGAATCAGCATCATAAGCACGCAAACAGCCAGGGTTGCAATGTTTATTATGAGGATTTCCGGGAGTCCTATCGTAACAGGAACACTGGAAACGAAATAAGACTCTTCAGGTAGCGGAATAAAACCGGTTTTGTATTGCAGGTATATCAGGCCCAGTGCTGCGACATTGCCCCACAGCAATCCATATCCGGCAATGTAGCCGGTGGCATAAATAAAAATTTTCCTGATACTTCCGGTTTCGGCTCCGAGTGCTTTCAATAAACCAATGTCCCTTGTGTGTTCAAGGATCAGGATAAGCAGGGTGGAAATTACCGTAATTCCGGAAACCAGGGCCATTAATACAAGGATAATGAAGACGTTGATATCCTGAATCTCAATCCAGTCAAAAATCTGCGGGTAAAGTTGCTTTATGGTTTGAGTGTTGAGTTTATAGCTGACTGTATTGTAGATCTGGTCCGAGACCTTTTCGATATCTGAAAAATACTTAAGCCTGACTTCAACCCCTGAAACCATGGAGCTATCCCATTGATTCAGCCGCTGAATATGCCTGCTATCGCCAAAAACATACATCTCATCAAACTCACCCAGCCCAGTGTCGTAAATGCCGCTGATCCTGAATTTTCGTCCCCTGGCAGTATTGTCAATGATAAAGTACATGCGCAGGTCGTCACCCGGAGCAAAGCCAAGCAAGCGTGCAATCCGGGAAGAAATCAGTACATCCCCTGAAGGCGCATCAGTACTGAGGTCAGGCAGATGCCCGGAAACCAGCTTTTCGCTGAAAAAAGACCAATCGTATGTCGATTCCACTCCTTTGAGCACAACACCGTGAATTTCTTCTTCGGTTTTGATGATCCCGGCTTTGAGGCAGAACGGGTGAACGCCGGCCACCCCCGGAATACCGGCAATTTCTTCGATCGAGACATCCTGAAGGTGAATGGGAGAAGGTTCAAATGAATTATTAGAATCGAAAGCGGTAACCTGAATGTGCGCTCCAAAACCGGCAACCTTATCCCTGACCTGTTTCTGGAATCCCTGAAGAATGGCCACGGAGATCAGCATCACAGTCAGGCCGAGCGAAATACCGGCAATGGATACCTTGATAATGGGCCTCGAAAAAGAAACTCCTTTTTTTGACCGGATACGCCGACTGATAAAATATTCGAAATTCAAGACCTTTAAGTTTATGGCAAAGTTAACGGTTTAGCATTAATTTTGTGAATTCATCCCACATAGATGCAATTTAAACTTCCTGACATGAGAAAAGCAATTCCGGCAATCCTGGCATTTATAGTTTCGGTATCTCTTTCAGCACAGCCAGATCTCAGAAGGCTGGCCGAAAGTAGTTCCATTAACAATCCGGTGATACCCGGCGCCTGGCGTACAGAGGAATATTTCCCCCTGCTCAAAGCGAAGCATGTGGGAGTAGTTGCAAATCAGACTTCGCTGATCAGAGAAGTACATCTGGTTGACTCCCTGTTATCTGCCGGAATTACGGTTGTGAAAGTATTCACCCCGGAACATGGCTTCAGAGGCAATGCCGAAGCGGGCGCTTCAATCGGTAATGATTGGGACAGCAGAAGCGGGCTTCCGCTGATTTCACTGTATGGTGACAGGAAAAAGCCCGGCAAAGCGGAACTGGAAGGTCTGGATATTGTTATTTTTGATCTGCAGGATGTGGGCGCGCGTTTTTATACCTACATCTCGACGATGACCTATATGATGGAGGCATGTGCCGAAAACAATATCCCGCTTATCTTACTTGACCGGCCGAATCCAAATGGATTTTATGTGGATGGGCCGGTCTTAAAACCTGAGTTCAGTTCATTTGTGGGACTTCACCCTGTGCCCGTTGTTCACGGTATGACCATGGCCGAATACGCCCGCATGGTAAACGGTGAGCGATGGCTTAAAAACGGAGCTGAGTGTAATTTGACATGGGTACCCTGTAAAGGATATACCCATAAATCCAGGTACAGGCTTCCGGTAAGGCCTTCGCCCAACCTTCCCGATATGGCCTCTGTCTATCTATACCCCTCACTTTGCTTTTTTGAAGGTACGGTGGTCAGTGTGGGGCGTGGAACCAAATCCCCGTTTACCGTGATCGGTCATCCGGATTTCACTTACGGAAGTCATGTATTCAGGCCGGTTCAGATCAAGGGAGTGAGTGAGAACCCTCCGCACAAAGGAGTTGATTGTTATGGGTATAACCTCAGGGAGAGATCAGATGAAATATATGAAAATGGAGGTCTCAGGCTTGAATGGCTGGTGGAAATGTATAAAGCACTCGGCAGTAAGCCTGGCTTCTTTAACAACTTTTTTGACAAGCTTGCAGGAACCGATGAGTTGCGAAGACAAATACAGGCAGGGGTGAGCGAAATTAAAATCAGGGAGTCATGGGAAACCGGTCTGCAGAAATTCAAAGAAATCAGGAATAAATATCTGCTTTACCCGGATTTTGAATGATCAATCCATTTGTTTTTAACACAATACTCCGTTGAGAATTTTTAATGAATTGACTTACATCGGATTATTAGAACTTTTTTATAAGTAACAAATCACACATAATCAAGTCTTTGCGTCTTTGCGTCCTTGCGTGATTCTTAAATTAGCGGACTATTGAAACACTGATATCCCCGGAAAACCGGTCTGCCTTATTTGAAGTTCTTATGCTATTAAAGCAAAAAGACCTGACAACATCTTTTATGAGATAGTCAGGTCTTTGCAGTTTGATTCACGCGCTTCGCGTGATTTTCGCATCTTTAATGCGCCGTAATTATTTCCTGCCGGGATAAACCTTCAGGGCTTCTTCCAGGCACTTAACAGCGTTGGTAAGATCTTCTTTATTTAACACATAAGCGATTCTGGCTTCATTTTTACCTAATCCCTGGCTTGCATAAAAGCCCGTTGCGGGCGCCAGCATTACGGTTTGCTTTTCATACTCAAATTCTTCGAGCAACCATTGACAGAACTTATCGGCATCGTCTACCGGCAGGCTGATTACCGAGTAGAAAGCGCCTTTGGGCATCGGGGCAAAAACGCCGGGAATCTGATTTAGTTTTTCCATCACAAGGTTACGCCTCGAAATATATTCATCGTACACTTCTTTGAAATATGCCGGCGGGGTATCGAGTGAGGCCTCCCCTATCACCTGACCGAGCGAAGGCGGGCTTAACCTGGCCTGTGCAAATTTGAGGGCTGTAGCAATGAGTTTTTTATTTTTTGATATCAGTGCACCGATGCGTACCCCACATTCGCTGTACCGTTTCGAAACGGAATCCATCAATACGGCATTTTCTTCCAATCCTTCAAGATTCATCACGGAAAAATGCTGATTGCCATCGTAGCAGAATTCACGATAGACTTCATCAGCAAAGAGATAAAGGTCATGTTTCAGGACGAGATCCCTCAACTGATAAAGTTCTTCCCTGCTGTAGAGGTAGCCGGTTGGGTTGTTCGGGTTGCAGACCATAATTGCCCGGGTACGTGGGGTAATTGATTTCTCGAATTCGCTGATCGGAGGGAGCGCAAAACCGGTGTGGATATCAGAAGTAATGGGCACAACTTTGACGCCGGCCGCCAGTGCAAAGGCATTGTAATTGGTATAGAAAGGTTCCGGAATAATCACTTCATCTCCCGGGTTCAGGCATACTTTAAAAGCAAAAGAGATGGCTTCGGAACCTCCGGTAGTAATGATGATATCGTTTTGGTCGATGTCGATCCCGATACCGTGATAATAGCCGGCCAGCTTGCGCCTGTAACTTTCATTACCTGCAGAGTGGCTGTATTCGATGACTTTCTGATCGAAATTGCGGATTGCCTCAAGAGCTACATCAGGCGTTTGAATGTCAGGTTGACCGATATTAAGGTGGTATACTTTAACGCCCCTTTTCTTGGCAGCCTCAGCAAAAGGGACCAGTTTTCGAATTGGTGATGCGGGCATCAGGCAGCCGCGTTCGGAAATTTCAGGCATAGTTTTATCGTTTTTATTGACTTCTTGTCTTTGTCAAAATCCGGAACAAAGGTAGAAGCAAAATTCAGAGTTCCAAAGAAACACCTGAGTATTATTTACAGTCCAGACTTTCAGCTAAAAAAAAGAAATGGCCGGAAATTCCGGCCACTTAAAAAAGAAAAGTTCAATATTTATTTCGCAACAGGAGCGGCACCCGTTGTCATTGCTTTTTCGGGAACTGCGCTTTCCTCGGTCTTTTTAACGATGTTACCTGAAATTCTCAGTACAACCGGTGAGTTTTTAGCGTTCGAAAGCACAGTAACAGACTTGTTAATCGGCCCTACGCGATTGGTGTCGTATTTTACCTTAATGGTTTCTTTTTTTCCGGGGAGAATAGGTTCTCTCGGCCAACTGGGAACAGTACAGCCACAGGACGACCTGACGCTTGAAAGAATCAGGGGCTCTTTGCCGGTATTGGTGAACTCAAATTCACAGTTTCCGTCTCCGCCAACAAATAAAGTTCCGTAATCGTGAACGGTTTTGTTAAAGGTGACTTCCGCAGCATTGGGATTGACTGCCGGGGTTTCCTGTTTTGCATCCTGAGCATTCAATGTAAGGCAGGCTGCAAAAAAGACTGCCATAATTGTTATTGACCTTTTCATTGCTGAATTTTTAGTTTATGTTGAATGATGTAGTCCTGTTCTAAAGGACAAAATTAATTATAATAATTCAGGGTAGTCAAGAAAATTGAACATTTTATTAGTTAACAAAGATTATGCCAATGGAAAACCTGTTGATATTTTCTTTCCAGGGCCGAAAAAATGTGTTTTCTTTACTGCGTTAATCTCTTATATTATGAAAAGTCATTTATTTGTGACCCTTATTTTGATTTCTGCAGCAGCATTTGTATCATGTCGAAGCAGTAAAACTTCAAAACCCGGAGATGTGAAAGATAAACCACAAATGGTGGCATCACCTCAGGCAATTATTTATAAAACCAGGGGAGATTACTTTCTTCATGTTCCCGTAACCCTTTCGGAAGACAGGAAATCCCTCCTGGCCTATCCTGCACCACAGGATGTATTTTCCGGCGGTGATCTGGCATATCCTGTCCGGCTTGAAAACGGGTACCTGCTCGACAGGCGGGGCATCAGCCCGTCGAGCGCGTTCATCAAACTGACCTATTACGAATACAGCAGGCTGGGAAAGACTCCGACAGCGGAAGAAATCATGAAAATGATCCTGGATGACGATCCCTTTACCATAATATACCAATGCGGCCCCAAACACAGTTTCAGGGATATTGAAAGTGACCTTAACGCCATCATCCTCGACGGGAAAGAAGATAATTTCAAAAAACTGAAATGAAAGCAATCTCAATCTCATCTGCCATCAGAATAACAGTATCCTTATAGAATGCTGTTCAGCACTCGTTGCGCTTTAGTTTGATATAGTCTCTGCGGTTGATTAAATTCGAGTGACGTGGAAGCCTTATAATGGTTGACTGGAAGGTATAATGCTGATTATCAACAGTAATTCTTTATTCAGAATTAAAATCTCATTAAATTGAACTACCAGTGCCAGGTTGATTGAATGAGCTAATTGATTAAATGCATATTTTTGCACTTCCAAACGACAGGGGGTAAATTGATGATTTCAATGATATTGATGTCATTTTTTGGTAAACATTTATCTCTGCTACAGCAAACTTTTTTATTCGCTACATGTTCTTGTGCTGCTTTTGCTGATTTGCCAAAACCCATTATTCACAAAACCAATTAAAATTGAATAAGAACAACAAATCATTAACAGAACTTGATGGTAAGACGCTCTATTATAGTTTTCTTGCCGGGGCGCAGAAGATTTTCGAAAACCAGGTTCTGATTAACAAGATAAATGTTTTTCCGGTGGCTGATGCGGATACCGGAACCAATCTGGCCTCGACCATGCGGTCGATTGTTGATAGTCCCATACCTACCTCTGATCTTAAGATTACTGCTGCAGCCCTTGCCGATGCAGCGCTTACAGGAGCAAGAGGAAACTCAGGGATTATTTTTGCCCAGTTTGTTTACGGGTTCAGCAATGAAATTCAGAAGCATGAAACCGTGAGTGTGGAAACATTCGCTGAAGTGGTAAAAAAGGCTGTAACCTATGCCTATGAAGCGATTGCCAATCCGATTGAAGGCACCATGATAACCGTAATCAGGGAATGGGCTGAATTTATCTACATCCTCAAGGACTCCATTAAGGATTTTATAGAACTTCTTGCCCAGGCCTACCTCAGGGCACTCGAATCGTTGCAGGCCACTACGGGACAACTTGCCGTGCTGAAGAAATCGAATGTGGTTGATGCCGGGGCTAAAGGATTTGTTGTTTTCCTGCAGGGTATGGTTGAATTTGTTAAAGCCGGTGAACTCAGGAAATTGCTTTCGGGACGTGAAACGGTTGTGATCGCCGATTCGGAGGTTGTGTCGCATGAGGTGATTACATACCGTTACTGCACCGAAGCCATGCTTGTTACTGACGAAAAGAAAAAGCCCGACCTTCAGATGGTGCGCAAAGGGATTGCCCATATGGGCGACTCCATGGTTGTAGCCGGATCTGCCAGGAAGATGCGGGTACATATTCACACCGACCATCCGGCCAAGGTGATGAAGGTGCTTTCCAGATACGGATCAATCTCTTTCCAGAAGGTGGATGATATGGTCATGCAACAGGAGATTTCAGCAAATCCGAAGTTTCCGGTTGCCATCGTTACTGATTCGACCTGCGATATACCACAAGAACTGATTGAAAAATATCAGTTACAGGTTGTCCCGCTTAGTGTGCATTTCGGGGAGAATTATTTCCTTGACAGGCTGACGATCCTGCCGGCACAGTTCTACTCCATGATCGACAAAGCCCCGGTTTACCCATCGACAGCGCAGCCGGCTTACAAAGATTTCTTCAATCGCTACTCTTATCTGGCCAGCCATTATAATTCTATCATCGGCATCCATATCAGTGCATCCATGAGCGGGACCTGGAGCAACAGTTCAAAAGCCTCTCATGCCGTTGCTGAACACAGCGGAAAAAAGATCAGTGTCCTCAACTCAAAGCGTCTTTCAAGCGGATTGGGCCTGATTGTGCTCAGGGCGGCCAAAGCGCTCGAAAACGGGGCTACCCACGATGAAATTGTTTCGAAAATGGATACCTGGTCAAACAATACCAAAATACTGGTTTCATCAAAAACTATTAAGTATATGGTGAAAAGTGGCAGGGTAAGCTATACCAAGGGATTGATCGGATCGCTGCTGAACCTGAAGCCAATTGTAACTGTAAATAATGAAGGCCGCACCGAAGCATTCGGCAAACCTTTTACAGAGAAGGGAAGCATGGAACTGGTAATCGCTAAGATCAGGAGTATGGCTGCCGGGCGGAAAATTTGGGGTTACTCCATTTCACATGCCCGCAACCTCAGCACTGCCAACTGGTATGCTGACAGGATGCGGGAGATTTGCGGACTTGAACCTGAGTTTATCAATGATGCATCTCCTGTACTCGGCGTTAATGTTGGTCCCGGTGTGGTCGCCCTTTCGGTGATGTTCGAAGATCAGGATTCCCTGCTTCAGTAAGCAATACAACACAGACCGGATGCTTTAGTGAAGATCCGTTTTTTTTGCATTTATCACTGGTGAAAACCCGGTGACAGAATTTCTATCATCCTGAAATGCTCATAGGCATCATGCCTGAATGGGTAATCCCAACAACCAAGCCGGTGGCGGACTTTTCCTCCGAATCCTGTTTTAAAGCGATAGAGCCCGTACATCGGGTTGGACGGATCGGGGTTGCTGCTGATGCCAAACAGGTCATATTCGGTACAGCCCATTTGCTGAGCATATTGAATGGCATTCCATTGCAACAGATATGGGGCCATCATTTCGCGGTGATGCGAAGCGGAAGCTCCGTAAAGATATGTTGCCCTGCTCTGGGATAATGCCAGAAACATGCCGGCCAAAGGTGTTCCGTTGGTCTCAGCCAGCAGCAGTTTTATTACAGCCGGTGAAATGGTATCCCTTGCATCAGTTAAAAGCACCTGCTGAAAGTAGTCCTTCTGTTCACCTGCTATGCGGTTCCTTTTAACGGTCTGGTTGTACAGATAAAACCACTTGTCCAGATCCTGCTCGCCTGACAGCCTGACGCTGATTTTCTTTCTTTGCGAAAGCCGGATATTGTACCTGGTCTTGGGTTTCATTTTGCCCAGCATTACCGCAGGATCCTTCTCCAATGGCAGAATAACTGTATTGGAAGGTAAAATATTGGAAGGTGATTTTCTGAGATTCCAGTTTCTGGTACCAAAATTCATACGCATCTCCTGTATGGGAGTGTCAGGCAGCTCATACCACTGCTGAGTTGCACCATGCTGTTCGTTCCAGGGAGATGGCCAGCTGAGGTCGAAACGGATGGCAAAACAAGCCTCTGGCAGATAATCTCGGATTGCTTCCGACAGTTCTTCAAGCCAGGCACCCTGACGTTCCTGTTCAGGCACCATCTCAGGGCCGTAAGGTGCATAAGCGATCACACCACCCGATTGCAACTCCCTGAAAAGGATCAGAATATCTCCCTGATGAATCCAGTATCCCGGCCGGACGGGGTCAGACTCAAAAATATCAAAAGGGGCCGGATTCCAGCCCGTATTGTTTTTAAACTTTGCCCAGAATGCGGTCTGCTGTAGAATGCGCGTCGGAATGATCGCTCCGGTATCTTTGGGGATAACTTTCAGCAAATTCATGATTATTGACCATTATCCGGAATTTTCCGGATTAAATGAAAATATGCCTGATCATCAGTCAGGAAAAAAATTAAAAGTAAATTGCAGGTTGAGCAACCGGAAACATCACAGACCCGTGAGAACGTGCACAAATTAAATACAAACAGGAAGATACCTCCGGTGATATAAGGAATCAGGAAACAGAAAAGCATTCAGGCTTTCCCGGTATTTTCGGACGTATACATCTGAAAATCATTGCAGATCGTTTTTCAGTGACAAAGATAGGGTTAATAAGCATAATGCCAAACGAAAATTTCAATTCTTGCAGGAATGAATGTGGATTTGTAAACTCACAATACTTTGATGATAAATGATCTGCATGAAAAACCCCACAGTCTGTGAAATCGCTGAGTCAACAGATGGAGAGCCGAAATTTCAGGTAATCTGAGCAAGATTACACATTAATCTGGATAACTTATTCAGCAAAAATATGCTTAATTATCTGTATATTTGAGTTACAAAAACAGATGCTATGTTCAATTATCTTTCAGATGCGGCCCTGGTGGTTTTTGTTTATATGAGTCTGGTATTTGCGCTGGCATTGGTTTTGCACGATAATTCCATCGTAGATATCTTTTGGGGGCTGGGATTTATTGTGCTGACCGTATTCAGCATAATCAGGAATGGCTCACCCGGTATTTTACAGTTTCTGGTTACCCTGATGGTATTGATCTGGGGGCTGAGATTATCGGTGCATATATTTAAACGCAACCTTGGGCGTGGCGAAGATTTCAGGTACGCGAACTGGCGCCGGACATGGAAATTTTTTATACTCCGCAGTTTTTTGCAGGTTTTTATGCTTCAGGGCTTTTTTATGCTTGTTATCTCCTGGCCCGTGCTACATGTGCTGAACACTCCCTCCCCTGCCGTGCCTGGGTTTATTCACGTTTCAGGCTTACTGGTATTCCTTGCCGGCTTCCTTTTCGAAGCCATTGGCGATTATCAGCTGGCTGTTTTCAGGAAAAATCCGGAAAATTCCGGAAAAATCATCACAACAGGCCTCTGGAAGCTTACGCGCCATCCCAATTATTTCGGGGAAGCCTTGCTTTGGTGGGGATTCTGGTTGCTGGCCCTGCCACAGCTCGATGGTATTTATACAGTAGTCAGTCCGTTGGCCATCACCTGGTTGTTGCGCTATGTATCGGGCGTGCCCATGCTGGAGAAGAAATATGAAGGCCGGCCCGATTGGGAAGCATACAAAGCCAAAACCCCTGTATTTGTTCCGTTCATGCGTTAATGTTTCCATATACCCCCTCGCGATTTCCGGATTTTATTCCGTCAGTTTTAAATGTAAATATTTCCGGTTCCTCTGTTTCAGTTTTTCCCTGTTGTCCGCTTTTTATACCTTCGCAGCAGATTTATGCTGAACTCTATTCCTTTTAACGACAATAACAAATTCATTTTTAATATGATCAACCAGCAACTTATCAATCCACGCAGCATCGTAGTAATCGGTGGCTCAAACGACACAACCAAGCCAGGCGGAAAAGTCCTTAAAAACCTTCTGGAGCATCATTTTTCCGGGGATGTTTATGTCACCAATCCCAAAGAAGATGAAATCCAGGGGGTCAAATGCTACAGAAATCCTGAAGACCTGCCCGATTGTGATCTGGCGATTCTTGCCATTGCCGCCAAATTCTGCCCTGATACAGTTGAATTGCTGGCCAGAAAGAAAAATACCCGTGCCTTTATCATTCTTTCGGCAGGCTTCCATGAGGAAAGTGAAGCGGGCGCCCTGCTTGAACAACGGATTGTTGATACCATCAACAGCGTGAACGGATGCCTGATCGGGCCGAACTGTATCGGTGTAATGAATCATCATCATACATCCGTATTTACTACACCCATACCAAGACTTGATCCGAAGGGCATTGATTTTATCTCGGGTTCAGGCGCTACCGCCGTTTTTATTATGGAGTCGGCAATGCCGAAGGGACTCTCCTTTTCAAGTGTATATTCAGTGGGGAACAGCGCGCAGATGGGCGTGGAGGAAGTACTTCAGTATCTTGACGAAAGCTTCGATCCGGAAACCAGCAGCAAGGTAAAACTGTTGTATGTTGAAAGCATCAATAAACCTGACCTGCTGTTGAAGCATGCCTCCTCTCTGATCCGGAAGGGATGCCGCATTGCCGCCATCAAATCGGGCAGTTCTTCGGCAGGCAGCCGTGCAGCCTCATCCCATACCGGTGCTTTGGCCAGCAGCGACTCAGCCGTTGACGCGCTTTTCAGAAAAGCCGGCATCGTAAGGGCTTACGGCCGTGAAGAACTGACAGCCGTCGCTTCGGTATTTATGCATAAACCCCTGAGTGGTAAGAATATTGCCATCATTACCCATGCAGGCGGCCCGGCTGTAATGCTCACCGACGCCCTTTCGAACAATGGTCTGGAAGTACCTCACATCGGGAGCCCTGAACTACTGGCAAAGCTTCTTCCCGGCTCATCCGTAGCCAATCCCATCGACTTCCTTGCTACCGGAACTGCCGGAAATCTTGGAGATATCATAGATTTCTGTGACAATCAATTCGACAACATTGATGCCATGGTCGTCATCTTTGGCAGTCCGGGGCTTACTGAAGTATATGATGTATACAAACTACTTGACGAGAAGATGAAAACCTGCCGGAAACCCATTTTTCCGGTTTTGCCTTCAGTGATCAATGTAAAAAACGAGATTGAGTATTTTCTTTCGCTTGGCAGAATTAACTTTCCTGATGAGGTAGTATTCGGTAACGCCCTGGCTAAAGTTTACAACACTCCCGCGCCTGCGGCTCCGGCTGAACATCCGTCCTTAGATATTACCGCTATCCGTAGGGTGGTCGACGAAGCCGTATCCGGGTACCTGGCTCCTGAGAAGGTACAGCAATTGCTGGATGCTGCCGGTATTCCCAGGGCAGGAGAAGCGGTAGTTGCAAACCGTGAAGATGCCGTCGTTGCAGCAGAAAAGCTCGGCTATCCTGTAGTTATGAAGGTTGTGGGACCTGTTCATAAGTCGGATGTGGGCGGCGTTGTCCTGAATGTTAAGGATGCCGGAACGATTGGGCGTGAGTTTGACCGTATGATCAGCATTGAGGACACCACCGCCATACTGCTACAGCCAATGTTAAGCGGAACACAGATTTTTGCCGGTGCAAAATACGAACCAAAATTCGGCCATATGATTCTGTGCGGACTCGGAGGAATTTTTATCGAGGTGCTGAAGGATGTACAGTCTTCCCTCTCACCCGTTTCGGCGGCTGAAGCATCTGAAATGATAAAAAGTCTGAAATCCTATAAAATCATTCAGGGCGTTCGCGGACAGGAAGGGGTAAATGAAACTGCTTTTGCCGATGCGATTGCACGTCTGTCAGCCTTGTGCGAAGCGGCCCCCGAGATTGCCGAGATGGATATTAATCCGCTGCTGGGTAATGCCAAAGGTGTTGTAGCCGTAGATGCAAGGGTCAGAATTGAAAAGTAGAAAGCATACTTAAGCATAAAATATCAGAATAGTAAAGCCCCGCAAAACGGGGCTTTCTTATTATATTGCTCTTGAATTCTTAAGAATCAGCATGTATGTGCCGGAAATCTCCGGACTGCTATCCGATCCGAATACCGGCATTTATTGTCCGGCCGGCGTTTTGAGTTTATCTCCTGTTTCTTGAATCACCTGCTGCTTCCAGCTATCCGGATAGCCGGGGAAAGACGGAGACAGTGGATATCCCCACGGGTTGCGCAGCAATTCACCGTCCTTTTCTTTTTTCACGTTGCCATCAAGGTATTTCACCAGGAGGAATTCGCCAAGTTTCCGCCATCTGCTAACTGTTGATTCAGCTGTTTCAGCGGAGTATGCGGTAAGAACTTCCCTGCCTTTTTCATGATCTGATTTGTAAAGCGCGAGTGCTTTTTTGTCAATCTCAGGAATTTCTCCGGCGAAACGGGTTTCGAGTTCCTGCTGAAGTTTTTTAAGATCAGGCATAACCCGGTTATAAAAAAGGTAAGCAAAATGGGCAACCCGGTTAAAAACCCAGAAAGCAGCCGTTTCGGAATAGGTAAGCATATCTCCGTTACCCTCCGCCACGCAATGCGGCACTTTTTGAATCCCGCAATAAAAAGGCATGTAAACAGTTGATCCGGCATCATCAACCCCGAACCAGAAAATGCCCCCGATATGATCAGGCAGCCAGTTGCGCATCTGGGCAATAAAAGAGAAGCCTGTCTGCTGCGTTACAGTTACCCGCTCGTTAAAATACTCCTCTCCTTCATATTTCCAGGTTAATGGCCGCCAGCGGTAAGGCAGACCGAAGTTTCCGGCCCCTATATCCCGCGACATATCGAGTTCCGTTCCCTGAAGGTAATCGCGTTTGAAGTTCATCAGATCCTGCACATTCAGTTTGCGGTCAGGTTTAATGTAAAGGGGCATTCTTTCCTTTTCAATGGCGCCTGCGGCATAATCAAAGTACTTCTGCATACCGCTGTTCACATGGTTGAACATGGCCCAGACCCTTAATTCACAGAAGCGGGCAGCACCAAAGTTCAGCGGGGCATATACATCACTGAAACTGAATTCATCGTCTTTTCCGGTAAAATAACCCTTCCGGCGGGCAAAAGAGATGACATCGTGACTGTAAATAACTTCAATTTCAGGTTGGTTCAGCAGTTTGAAATTCTTACTGCTGATTGATGTCCTGCCGTTATCCAAAGGAAATTGCGTGATACGGGCATGATTGGCATGGGCCGAAATATACCCGTCGGGAATGCGCACGGCAACCCAGACAGCGCCCCTGTCGGCATTCATCATTGTTTTTGCTTTTTTATTCAGTTCCAACCGGGTTCCCTTGCCGATAATCTCCATGATCCATACTTCATTGGGGTCGCCGATGGAGAATGATTCGCCTGTGCTGGCATACCCGAATTGCTCCACCAGCTCTGCAATTACCATTATGGCTTCGCGGGCGGTTCCGGCTCGTTGCAACGCCAGAAACATCAGGCTGCCGTAATCAACAATGCCGGTGGTGTCGTGCAGTTCAGGGCGGCCATCAAAGGTAGTCTCCCCAATAGCTACCTGATGCTCATTCATAAAACCAATCACCTGGTAAGTATGCGGCACCTGAGGAATTTCACCAAGGGGTTTGGCGGTCCCGCGATCGTATAGGGTCACCATAGTGCCTTCGGGCCAGTCAGCAGCCGGGCGCCAGTAAAGTTCACCATAACGGATGTGGGAATCGGCCGCATAGCTCACCATAGTGCTGCCATCGGTAGAAGCACCTTTGGTCACCAGATAATTCGTACAGGAGACGGCCGGAAAAAATGACAATAACAAAAACGGCAGTATGAGTGCTAATCGTTTTTTCATAGGTTTAAGTTTTTATTTAGATGAAATTTTTAATTGATTGTTATTCAATTTCTTACTGATCAGTATATTTACTGATCTCTTTCTCAATCAGGGGTAATAACTCAGGAGTGAAATAACATGATATATGCAGAAGGTCGCCTTCCGAAGCTGTTACCTGAGTTACACAGAGTTTAACAATTTTCAGGCCTTTGCCGTCTTCATATACTTCAAGTTCCGCTTCATCTCCCCTGAGGTTAGCCAATTCATGATAACGAACCATTTCAAAACCCTGGGTTCGCAGAAACTCATCCGAAACATTGTAATAGCCATGAGCCAGTCCTGCAGTTTCGGTATCAAACAACACTTGTTGCTCACTGGTAAGTGTTTTCATGAGATTAATTTAATTACGCCGGCTAAAATACAATCTTTGACTTTATTATCGGGTGAAGATGCCCCTACAGGTTAATTTACAGGTAATTGAAAAGACGGGATACCGGCTGACCCAAAAGTTGTCAGGCAGGATGAATGGCAAATAAAGTATTGGTGTTCAATTATTTAAAAACTAATTAGCAGTAATTGAATTATAAACACATCAATTATCGGGGTTATCATAAAAACTGCAGAGTCTTCTTTGATAGAATTATCTTATCATTGCAAGTTGATTTAATTATGGCTGTAGTTTATAAGTGCGTTGCTTTTAACGTTTGATATTTCTCTCCAATTGTTCGGTATCGCGTAAGACTTAAAAGGTCAAGTGTTGTGTACTTTACGACTTCTTCTGTAGGTCTAAGCGAGCTCTTGACTGCTTGCTGTACTCTGTACCAGTTTAAATAGTTCTGAAGATATTTTGTGGAGACGCCCCAAAACGTTGAGTCAATCCACTTCTTCACTCGATTATGCAAAGAGTTTACGGTTTGTATGTGATAGATGCCATTCTTAACATATTGCTTAAGGTCTGCGCGTAGCACCACCAATGAAAGCTGGTTATCCTTGGCAAAGCCCTTATAGCTTACGTGCCCATCAGCGCATAGGATGGAGTCCTTTTCAATTCGGTTCCCAATGGCGTTCTCGATGTCAGCTTTGCTGATGCGCCCGAGGGAGACCACCTTCATATCCATCGCCCCCTTACGGTCAGACGTCACGATTACAGCCACCTGGTCTTTGGAAACACCTCTTGAAGAGGAGCTACCCCCTCGCTTGCGACCTTTCCTTGTTTGCTGTTCTTTCCCTTTTTCTGACAGCAAAAAGAATGTTTCGTCACTCTCAACAATCCCGTTGAAATCATCCTTCCTTACCTCTTCGAGAGAGGAAAGCACTTTATGACGCCAATCAAAGGCGGTTTTCTTGTTAATGCTCAGAGCAAACTTTATTTTATCCAATGACATGGACTTGTGCATCAGTTCAAGGTAATCATTAACAAGCTCTTTCTTATGCAGACCAGCTAGCCATGTGCCTGTGTACTCCGTAAATGTTCGACTGCAAGCTCTGCATTTAAAGCGTTGGCTGCCCTTATCCTTGCCAAATCTGTAAAACCTTAGGCTTCCGCAATGAGGACAGCCAACCTGCTTGTTTATCAGTTGGTTTCTGCGTAATGATAGGTAGTCGGGGGCACTTTCGTTCCCCGTTAATTCTGCAATCAGGTTCGCCTGTTGGTGCGAGGGTAAGGCGCGAATGGCTGATAATATTTCTTGATAGTCCATTAGCAAGTAGTTTGAGCAAAGATAAACAATATTTTCATAATACAACGCTATTCTAAACTACAGCCTTAATTATCTTTATCTTACTAAATATCAGCGCAATGATTATAAGTGAAAGTGCCAATCTCCACCGTCTGGTCATTCATAAAACCGGAAACAAAGGAAAGGAAGAAGGAATAAAATTTTCAAAATCACCCGTTCAGCTCAATGAGACAATCAGGGATCTGCTTATCAGGTATTTTCTGTCCCCTTTTAAACAGCAGGAGTATTTCAATTTCTATCATGATGCGGATCTAAGCCTCAATGAAGTCTTCCATTTTTCGGCTGCCATTTTCGATGATCCGGGCAGTTTTTACCTGAACTCGGTGAATCTGGCCAATCATTTATATGAGTGTTCGTCTCATCCGAAAGTTAAACCGGGGGAGCTCTATATATCATATTTTCAGAATCTTGAACTCGACGGGCAAGCGCTTGACGCCATCGGAATATTCAAGTCAGAATCGAAAGAAACCTTTCTGAAAGTATACCCTGATGGCGACAATTTTACCATTGAACATGAGGATGGTATAAATATCAACAAGCTGGATAAAGGTTGCCTGATCTTTAACAGCGAACGTGAAAACGGTTTTGTGGTGGCATCCGTCGACAACCTGAGCAAGGGCAGTGACGCCCTTTACTGGATGGACGATTTTCTGAAAGTCAGGCAGCGGAATGATCAGTTTTTTCAGACCAGCCAGACACTTACCCTTTGCAGGAATTTTGTAACTGAAAAATTACCTGAAACTTTTGAAATAGACCGGCCGGGACAAGCGGAGCTGCTGAATAAGTCGATGAAGTTCTTCAGGGAAAATGACAATTTTGTGATGGAAGAATTTGTGAGTGAGGTATTTGAGCAGCCCGAGGTGATAAACACTTTCAATGAATACCGCCGTGATTTTGAAGCGGAAAGGGATATGAAAATCAATGATGATTTCGATATTTCCGGACAGGCGGTCCGGAAGCAGGCCAAAGTATACAAAAGCGTCATTAAACTTGACAAAAACTTCCATATTTACATCCACGGGAACCGCAACAACATTGAGAAGGGCTATGATGAAGAACGCGGAATGGATTACTACAGGCTGTACTTTAAGGAGGAATCATAGAAAAATGCAACCTGCAGGGATTTATAAGCCAAATTTTCACAGCAATCCAATTTCCATACCTTTGCCGGAAATCTGTCACCATCAATCAATATGAAGCGCAACGACCTGTTGTTTATTTCGGCACTGATCCTGTTTTTCCTGCCGTTTTTTGTGTTCCCGGCTGTTTATGATGCATACACCAGCTTCAACTCAGCGCACGGAATGATCATGAGTTTCGTTAAGTTTGCCATCCTGGCTACGCTTGGCGAGGTAATCGGTTTACGGATTAAAACCGGAAAATATAATGCTCCGGGTTTTGGAATATTGCCGCGCGCCGTAGTATGGGGCTTTCTGGGGCTAACCATCAAGCTGGCCTTTGTAATTTTCAGTTCGGGATCGATCTCATTCCTCAGCTATATGGGATTTGAAAAAGCCGGTGCAGTGATGCAGGAAGGTTTCTCTTTATCAAAGCTGTTTGTTGCCTTCTGCATCAGCGTATTTATGAACTCGATTTATGCCCCGGTAATGATGACCCTGCACAAGATTACGGACACCCATATCCTGGACACCGGGGGGACATTGCGGGGACTATTAACGCCCATTGACTTCAGGGGAATCATCACAAACCTCAACTGGGATGTGCAGTGGAACTTCGTGTTCAAAAAGACCATTCCTTTCTTCTGGTATCCCGCCCATACAATCACATTTCTTCTTCCTGTTGATTATCAGGTGCTTTTTGCGGCATTTCTTGGAATTGCTCTGGGTACCATCCTGGCTATGGCCTCGCTCAAAGGGCGTTAAGCCGGGTTAAAACTGTATATATTTTGGTACAATTCCAGGAATATTTTTTTTATGAATCGCCTTGCCATGTTGAGGCAAATCTATAACTTGCCACCCGGTTCAGCCCTGCTGTTTTGAATACACTAAGTCATATCTGAAGTTTAAAATATTGACATGCAATGATTTGTAAATCAGGTCTTGCGGTGATCAAAACCGGATTGCATCAGTTTCCCTTTGGATTAAAAACCAATAACAAAATATTACTATGAAAGAGATTTTCAGACATGACACTCCGGTCAATTATGAAGTGGTGTCGCGAAAAGTGAAGGAAATGGGGCTGGCAAGCGTCGGCAAGGCAAGCATCAGGGAAATCAAGCGGTTGGTTGATAACATCGAAAGGGAAACCGGTGACCGCTTTGTCAGGATGGAGATGGGTATTCCGGGAATGGCGCCTTCGGAAATAGGAACCAATGCAGAAATTGAGGCATTGCGTAAAGGAGTCGCTGCAATTTATCCTGATATTGATGGTACGCCTGAGTTAAAAAATGAAATTTCAAGGTTTGTAAAGAACTTTCTGGATATAGAAGTAAAACCCGAGGCCTGTATCCCCACCGTAGGGTCTATGCAGGGTAGTTTTGCGGCATTTTTAACGCTGTCAAGAATGTTTCCGGAACGTGACACCACCCTTTTTATAGATCCGGGATTTCCGGTACATAAACAGCAGCACAGGGTGTTGGGTCAGAAATTCGAAAGTTTTGATGTTTATGATTACCGTGGAGATAAGTTGGGTGAAAAGCTGGAGTCATATTTCAGGAAAGGAAATATTCATTCGGTATTGTATTCGAATCCCAATAACCCTTCATGGATATGCTTCACCGATGAAGAACTTAAGACCATCGGTGAACTGGCCAACCAATATAATGTGGTGATTTGTGAGGACCTCGCGTACTTCGGAATGGATTTCCGCAAGGACTATTCCAGGCCCGGGGTACCACCTTATCAACCTACCGTGGCAAAATACACCAATAACTATATACTGTTTATTTCCAGCTCAAAGGTATTCAGCTATGCCGGGCAGCGCATTGGCATGATGGTTATTTCAAACGATTTGTTTGGTCGTAAGGTTGAAGGTTTGAAGAAGTACTATAACGTTGATATTTTCGGCAGGGCAATGGTCTTCGGAACCGTCTATGCATTGAGTTCCGGAACGGCCCATTCTGCGCAATACGCTCTGGCGGCCATGCTGAAAGCTGCCAACGACGGAAGTTTCAACTTTATTGACGAAGTAAAGATTTATGGCGAGAAGGCTCGTGCCATGAAAAGGATGTTTACCGACAACGGGTTCCATATCGTTTATGATACCGATGTGAACAAGCCGATCGCCGATGGGTTTTACTTTACCATTGCTTATCCCGGATATTCGGGTGAACAACTGATTGAAGAACTGATCTACTATGGTATCAGTGCTATTTCGCTGGCCATCACCGGCAGTGAGCATCTTGAAGGGTTAAGGGCCTGTGTTTCATTGGTTCATCCTGATCAGTTCCCTGCGTTGGAGGCACGCCTCAAAAAGTTTCATGAGCATAATTCCTGAAAAAACTCCCGCCTGCCATTTTAAATCAGAATGATCTGAGCAGGTTGTTTAAAAGGATTATAAATTGCGCCTTTTTAGTTATTTTGCAAACGTTTGCGGAGTCCGGATTGGATAAAAATCTATAATTTCGCTGCATCATAACGATCAAAACCAAACTCATATAGACCATGGCAAAAGTAAAAGGTGACATTGTAATCGACATTGAGAAGTGCAAAGGATGCGGAGTGTGTATTCCTGCCTGTCCCAATGATGTGATTGCATTGTCGAAAAATGTGAACGGCAAGGGTTATAACTATGCCGAAACTGTAAATGAAGAGTGCATCGGATGTGCCAATTGCGCAATTGTATGCCCTGACGGGGTGATTACGGTTTACAGGAAGAAAATTGAGTAGGAAATTTAATTTTTAAGGTTTATGAAAGAACTCAGATTAATGAAAGGCAATGAAGCCTTTGCCGAAGCAGCCATCCGCGCGGGTGCTGATGGATACTTTGGTTACCCGATAACCCCCCAGTCGGAGGTGATGGAATACCTGATGGCTGAAAAGCCTCACGAGCGCACCGGAATGGTGGTTCTTCAGGCAGAGAGTGAAGTGGCTGCCATCAATATGGTATATGGCGGTGCCGCCTGCGGCAAGCGGGTGCTCACCTCATCATCAAGCCCCGGAATAAGCCTGAAACAGGAAGGTATCTCTTACATTGCAGGAGCCGAACTGCCCTGTGTTATCCTGAACGTTGTGCGCGGAGGCCCTGGTCTGGGAACCATTCAGCCTTCGCAATCTGACTATTTCCAGTCAACTAAAGGCGGCGGACATGGTGATTACCGCATGATCGTGTTAGCACCTTCTTCTGTTCAGGAAATGGCCGATTTTGCCCGCCTTGGTTTCGACCTGGCCTTTAAATACCGCAATCCCGTGCTGGTATTATCCGATGGCGCCATCGGACAGATGATGGAAAAAGTGGAACTGGATGAGCAGCGTCCGCGATTCACGGAAGAAGAGATTATAAAAAACACGCCCTGGGCAACCACCGGAAAAACCAAAGACAGGGAGCGCAATATCATTACCTCACTGGATCTTGATTCGGCAAAGCAGGAACTGCACAACCATGCGCTTCAGGCTAAATATAAGTTGATGCAGGAACAGGAGACACGTTTCGAAATGATCAGTTGCGAGGATGCTGACTATCTTATCGTAGCCTATGGTACCAGTGCCCGTATCAGCCAGAAGGCTGTTGACCTGCTCAGGGCCGAGGGCATCAAGGTAGGCCTGTTACGCCCGATCACCCTTTACCCCTTCCCGACTGAAATCATTTCGAAACTGGCTGATCAGGTTAAAGGCATCCTGACAGTTGAAATGAGCGCCGGACAAATGATTGAGGATGTAAGACTTGCAGTCGGCTGCAGGGTAAAAGTTGAGCATTTCGGCAGAATGGGCGGTATCATCCCCTCACCCACCGAAGTGGTTGAAGCAATGCAAACAAAAATAATCGGAGGATAATGCTATGGCTGAAATAACCAAAGAAGATATCCGGAAACCGGAGAATCTGATATATAAGAAAACAGAACTGCTCACGGATAAAGCGCTGAGCTATTGTCCGGGATGCGGACATGGCACTGCTCACCGCATTGTGATGGAAGTGCTGGAAGAAATGGACATACAGGATAAAACCATCGGGATTGCCCCGGTAGGTTGTTCTGTACTTGCCTATGAGTTTATGAACATCGATATGCAGCAGGCTGCCCATGGTCGTGCTCCGGCCCTGGCCACTGCGGTGAAGAGGCTGAATCCCGATAAATTTGTTTTCACCTACCAGGGTGACGGAGACCTGGCCGCCATCGGGACAGCAGAAACCATTCATGCATGCAATCGTGGTGAAAACATTGTCATTATATTCATCAACAACGGAATCTATGGGATGACCGGAGGCCAGATGGCCCCTACCACCCTGCCCGGAATGAAATCATCCACATCGCCTTACGGCAGGGATGTACATATGATGGGTAATCCCTTAAAAATGACTGAATTGGTTGCCCAACTCCCCGGCACCATTTATGTAACCCGACAGGCTGTGCATACCCCGGCGAATGTGAGAAAAACCAAAAAGGCGATCCGGAAGGCTTTCGAAAATCAGAAACTGAATAAAGGCCTCTCATTCGTTGAGATTGTATCGAACTGCAACTCGGGCTGGAAAATGAATCCCGTTCAGGCCAACGAATGGATGGTTGAAAACATGTTCCCCTTCTACCCGCTGGGCGATATCAAGGTGAATGACTAACTGAAATGCCGGTAATTTCAGGCAGTTACGGACAGAAGCAGCCATTCCGGTTTTAAAAAATTAAAAAGCAAAAGCAATGACAGAAGAAATCATTATAGCAGGATTCGGAGGACAGGGCGTTCTCTCCATGGGTAAGATTCTTGCATACTCCGGCGTAATGGGTAATAAGGAGGTCAGCTGGATGCCTTCCTATGGCCCGGAAATGCGCGGGGGAACAGCCAATGTGACCGTCATCATCAGCGATGAACGTATCAGTTCACCCATTATTAATCAATTTGATACCGCGATTATTCTTAATCAGCAGTCAATGGACAAATTTGAGAAATCCGTGAAGCCCGGAGGCCTGCTGATTTATGACCCGAACGGAATCACGCGCCATCCTCAGCGTCAGGATATCAATATCTACCAGATAGAGGCAGCCGATGAGGCAGCCAGCATGGGCCTGACAAAGGTGTTTAATATGGTCGTACTCGGAGGTTTCCTGAAACTGAAACCTATTATTCAGCCGGAGTTTATCCGCAAAGGGCTTGAGAAATCCCTTCCCAAGCGTCACCACGGATTGATTCCCGAAAACGAGAAAGCCATCGAGAAAGGCAAAGAAATCATCAAATCAGTACATCAACTGAATTAGATTTCCTTTTCACACACACCAACCATCCGGACCTGCTGCAAAACAGCAGGTCTGTTTTTTTCAGAATAACCGGTATGTGTTCTATTCGCTTAATTTTGTCAAATGAATACCAAAGAACTGAAGTCTCTGCTTGATGTAAAGGCAGAATATTACAACAGGACCGATTTTATCCATGCTGATCCCATCAGGATTCCTCATGCATTTACTGACAGGGCGGATATTGAGATCGCAGGGTTTCTTGTGGCTACCATAGCCTGGGGGCAGCGGGTTTCGATTGTTAAAAACGGTTTCAGACTGATGGATCTGATGGATAATGCGCCTTACGATTTTGTAATGAATGCCGGACCTGCTGATTTAAAGCGAATTTCTACATTTGTTCACCGGACATTCAATGCCGATGACTGCCTGTTCTTTATCGCTTCACTCAGGAATATTTACCGATTGCATGGCGGGCTCGAGCAGGCCTTTGCCGCGGGACTTTCATCCGGTGATTTTAACGTATACAACAGCCTGATCCGATTCAGGGAACTTTTTCTTGAAATTCCTCACCTGCCGCGCTCTGAGAAACACCTGGCCAATCCTGCGTCGGGTAGCACGGCCAAAAGGCTGAATATGTTTCTGCGCTGGATGGTAAGGCATGATGAAAAAGGCGTTGATTTTGGTCTCTGGAAACTGATTTCCCCTGCTCAACTCTGCTGCCCGCTCGACCTTCATGTAGGAAATGTCGCCCGCAGGCTGGGGATATTGAAACGGGTTCAGAATGACTGGAAAGCGGTAGAGGAAATTGATCAGGTGCTCCGTAGTTTCGATCCGGTTGATCCGGTAAAGTATGATTTTGCCCTTTTCGGCATGGGGATAGCTGAAAAGTTCTGATCGTCCGGGCATGAACTACCGGTCACTTTGGCAAATCCTGCTTTTTACTTCTGCATTCGCTGATAATAAATATTACGGCAATTCTGTTGATCCAAGTAGCTGAAACCGAAAAAAACTGCCCGAATATCAACAGATACGGGCAGGTCATGTAACTATAGTTTTCCGATGAGTCCGGAATAAAATCAGGGCTTTTTATTTAAGTACATGATATAAGGCGTGGATCACGCCCGGAATCCAGAAGAAAAGCGTAAGAATGAGGTTGACAATAAACGGGGTTCCGGCATCGTCATATTTCAGAAAAACAGCCAATGGAGGAAGAATAAAACAAAGGATGACAAGGAGTAAAGTTTCAGTATCAGCGGCCGGTGCTGCAGGGGCTTCCATGGTTGCGGCGGGGGCTGCCGATTCAGTAAGAGCCTGGCTCTTTTTGCCGGCAAAAGCGGCATCAGCAACATTCACAAATCCTAACATAAATATTACCAGAAGCATGGTAACGGTCATTCCGGGTTTAAAGATTTTCATAATTTTACAAGATTAAATTAAACATAGGATTTTCGCGTTAAAGGTAATGAATAAAAGCAGCAGGATCATCCTTTCATTGATTATATTTCTGAATGTAAGCAATCATGCATTTGCCCAGCAAATGACCCTGACCGGCGCCATTGTGCTTGACCGGACTGAAGTAATGAGTTACTCGATTATTTATCAGACTGGAAGTAACAACACCCTGACCGGATATTCGGTGAGTGACCGCAATGGCAGTGAGGAAACAAAAGCCAGAATTTCAGGGACATATAATCCCAAAACCAAAGTCCTGGAATTTGAAGAACATTTCATTGAATCCACCAGATCAAAAACCCCTGTTGAGGAATTCTGTCTGATGAAGGTAACCGGAGCTTTTGAAAAAAAGGCCGGGCAATCCGTTTACACCGGCAAGTTTACCTCGAAAAGTTCAGATCCTCTGGTGATTTGTGCAAAGGGAACCATACTGATGATGACGGAAGAAAAGATCGAACAGTTATCATCAAAAGCGGCAAAAGCACTGGAAAAACTCCCGTTGCCCGACTCAGTCCGGAATAAAGATATTGATACTGCCGCCTGGGTGCGCAATGTGGTTGAAGTCACGCCAGGCTCGGTCAAGACCCTGAAGCTGCATAATGATCAGATTCAGATAGATCTGGTAGACGACCGTTTTCAGGATGGTGACAAGATAACCATCCTGAAAAACAATGAGAGAATCGTAAGCGGTCTGGAGATAACCAACAAAGTGAAATCATTCCGGTTTAATATTGGTAAAGATGAAAACGAAGTCACCTATACATTCATTGCCGAAGACGAAGGATCCATCGCACTGACCACCCTGAAAGCCTTTTTCAGAAATGGTCATGAGCATACGCTGATCATGGCTGGTATGAATAAGGGCCAATCGGTGAAAGTTGTTTTTCGCAGGTAGACGAGCTTTCAAACAGGTATGAATCTCGTGGGAAAGCACCGGAACCGGTCGCACCCAAATATATAAAAGTAGCTTTTATCTTATGAAAATTGAAATCAGTAATCCTGAAGAACTTAACACGCTCGTGTCTTCATCCCCTGCCCTGCTCCTGTATTTCTTCAATGATAGCTGCGCGCCCTGTGTGGTTTTGCGGCCCAAAGTGGAGCAATTGATTGCGGTGGAGTTTCCGAAGATGAAACATGCCTACATCAATGCAGCCAGGCATCCTTTGATGGCAGCTTCAAACAATGTGTTTGCCAGTCCGACGATCATAGCGTTTTTTGATGGCAAAGAGACTTTCAGGGTTAGTAAGTACATTTCACTGGATGAGCTTGCGGGCAGGATCGCGCGGTATTACGATATGATTTTTGATTAATCCCAGGGCCGTGCCTGTCCATTTCTCTGACATACCACTTTGGCGGACCAGATCGGTTTAAATGGCTTTGTCGCGCCGGTAAGACCATATCATAATCAGGATGGCAATTAAAAGGGAAGCCGCCCCAAGACTGAAAGTAAAAACAAAGCCAAATAATTCATAAAACAGGACTCCGAGTAATGGGGCAAAAACGGCGCGTGTGGCTGTAAGAAATAAATGTACCGACTGATATTCTCCGGCTTCGTGTGGTTTACAGAAATAAGCAGATCCGATGTTCCAGAGCAATGACATGGTAGCGGCAAAAACTGCATGGAACAGCACAAACGGGATCATGCTGTAGAATAATCTGAAATTACCCAACTGTATGTTTTGCGGAAAATATGCCGTAAGCACCAGGCTCAGCAGGTAAAGCATAATGGATGCAAATGTGACGGCGGCAAATTTCCGGGGATCAATTTTCCCTAACGTTCTGCCGAAAAAAGGAATCAGAAACAAGGCAATGATATTGTAGCTGTTTTTATAGGTTGCCACACTGAAGTAGTTCAATCCCAGTTGTCTTTCGAAAAAGATGGTCATCACGGTTACCGTGCTCATAAATGCAAAGCCGTAAAAGAGAAAACCCAGCTCAAAGTGCCTGAAGGGGACATTTTCTTTCATGATGCGGCGCATTCCAAGGACCGACGTTCTCACGTTTTGCCAGAAGCTGTTTCTCACCGGCTCAACTTTCTCTTCGACATACTGAATTTTAGACAACAGATAGGTGGATGAAACTCCTGCAACCGCAGCCATTGCAAACACCCAGGTGTAAGAATTCTTATCATAATCGAGCAATATGCCGTAAGCAAAGGCGATGATCAGCATCAGCACTTTACCATATACAGTGGCCAGACTGTATAGCCTTCCAAAGTGCTCATGACGGTAATTATTCTTGAGAAACAGGTTAATGGTCGGAAAAATCACCGGATTGCCAAGGTAATAGATAAGAAAAAGTGCCAGAAAAATATAGTGAAACAGTGGATTTGACTCCACAACCCCTGAACTGCGCGGAAAGAAAAGCAGAATAGCAAGCGGGGCGCGTGTGAGCAGTCCGGTGAGCCTGATCAGCTTTGGTTTGTTGTGCATCCGTTTCAGCCACTCGGAAATGAAGATCAGAAAAATAAAGACAAGTACTGAGAATTGAAACAGAAAACTCAGCTGATAGGATGACCCGTGAAGGCTTTTCAGAAACACAAATTCATTGAGGGTAAGCACCCCGGCTACAAAATTGTCGAGCAGTGTATAACCCAGATGTAGCCTGAATGTCTGTTTCTCCCTCGCCTGAAGATTGTTTAACCCATGCTTCCGGGTCAGATAATTAATGATCAGCATCATGGGTGCAAAGATAAGGAGCGCATGCTGAATTATTGTTTAAAGAAATAATCAGCATCCTGAACAAAACAGGAGTTGCGGCGTTGTTTAAAAAAACTAACAATATGAAAAACCTGCTTTTAATTATCTCCATCTTTTTAATGACCGGATTTTGCGCCATGGCCCAGAAAAATTTTCACAGCTTCAAAACCACTACCATCGACGGTAAGGAGTTTGACCTCTCTACCCTGAAAGGGAAAAAAGTACTGGTAGTCAATACGGCCTCCAAATGTGGCCTTACGCCTCAGTACAAGGAACTTGAAGCATTATATAAACAATACAGCAACCGTAATTTTGTGATCATTGGTTTCCCTGCCAATAACTTTTTGGGACAGGAACCCGGTACAAACGAGGAAATTGCGGAGTTCTGCGAACTGAACTTTGGCGTTACCTTCCCGATGATGTCGAAGATATCCGTGAAAGGCAAAGACATCGATCCCATTTACAGCTGGCTGACACAAAAATCGGAAAACGGTAAATTTGATGCAGAGGTTTCATGGAATTTCCAGAAGTTTATGATCAACGAGAATGGTGACCTTGTTGATTACTCGGCTCCAAGAGAAAGTCCGTTATCCGAAAAAATCGTGAACTGGATAGAAAATTAAATATGATAACCTGCAAAAGAGTCACTTGTTTTCAAGTGGCTTTTTTTATTTTTATCTTTACAGAAGTACCTGATGTTAATCAGAAAACGCGTGTTGCAAATTATTAGCCCGATCATAATCCTTCCATGCCTGAAACAAGACCCGGGGTGTGGATTAAATGAAATTATCCATGGAAACACTTAAAGGAAGTCTCACTGAAAAAAACCTTGCCAGGGCATTTTTTTCAGAATCAGCAAACATCAGAAAATATGAGATATATTCGAAACAGGCCAAACGGGAAGGCTTTGAACAGATTGCAGCCATTTTTCTTGAGGTGGCTGAACAGAAGCGTTCTCATACAAAAACCATGTATAAGTTTTTGGAGGGAAGCAGCCTGGAAATAATAATACCTTTCACGGACAATGGCATCGGGCCTACGCTTAAATGCCTGAGGGATGCGGCCATGGTTGAACTGAATGAATCTCAAAGTGTGTTTGAAGAGTATGAACGTATCGCCTGGGAAGAAGGATTTAAGCGTATTGCAACAAAATTCAAGCTTTTCAGAAGAATCAAACAATTTTATTCCGACAGGTTTTATGCACTGGCCGGCAATATCGCAGAAGAAAAGGTTTTCAAACGCGAAAAAAAAGTAAAATGGATTTGCCGGAAATGCGGATTGATTTACGAAAGCGAGCGGGCTTTGAAAAATTGCCCCGGCTGTGAACACCCTCAGGCATATTTTGAGATACTTGCTGAGAATTATTAAATCCTCAGGGAAATCGATACGATCCGGAGATGATGCATTAAAGACAGACAGGTAAATAAAAAAGCCCCCTTTCGGAGGCTTCCCTTAACAGACCGCTTGTTAAACAACAGCTTTCAGGTTAATTTTCAGGGACATTTCGTCGTGGATGAAATTATCCTTTAAGTTTTTAAAGAGTTTCTTTGATCCGTATTGAACATTCCACTCTGTGCGATCAATAATAAATGCCGGGGTGGTGGCAGTTACACCGTTATCGCTGACGTTGACCATTGCAGGAAAAGTAACACTTTTGGTTATGTTTTTCATTGTCAGATTTCCGGTAATGTTGTGGCTGGCATCAGGGTTCCCGCTGAGAGCTGCAACAGAAGCAATTTCGAAAACTGCTGTTGGGTAAGTTTCCACTTCAAAGAAATCAGCCGATTTCAGATGGCCCAGCAATTTGGCATTCATTTCCTGATCTGTCAGATCCAGTACAACAATTGAATTAAGATCAATGGTAAATTTACCGCCGACGATTTCTCCTTCTTTCAGCATCAGTTCTCCGGCTGAAATATTCACTGTGCCATTGTGCTGACCGGTCGGTTTGGTACCTACCCATTCCACATTTGATGCGGCAAGATCAACCGGTAGGGATACATCACCGCTTTTTACTGTTACATCCTGCGCCTCACCGGTTGCAGCTTTCTCCCCCTGAGGGCCGCCACAGGATGCGATGATTCCTGTTACCAATACAAGTCCGAGGATTTTACCAATTTTTGTCATTTTTCTCTGATTTAAGTTTAAAATAGATTTTCCGGGCTTTCAGCAGCCTTGCGGGGATATAAACAGGATTGTTTAACTAATGTTCAAAAAGCTGAAACAGGTTCTGCTTAACTGACAGTCAATTTAACTTTTTTCAGTTAACTTTAACATTAATTAACTGAGACAGCCCTCTTTGCAGGGTAAATTTGCAGAGATACAATGTACATGACCGGATTCAGGCATTTTCTTATTGTTTCAATGCTTCTGCTTTACACAGGGGTGCTTGAAGCACAGTCATATATAATGCTCAAAGGGTCGGTATTCAGTGTTAAGGGAGAAGCGCTGGTGGGCGCTCATGCCAGGAACCTGCACAGAAATTATGGCACTTTTACCGACTTCCGCGGGGAGTTTTCACTGGTGCTTGCCAGGAATGACACGCTCAAGGTTACGATGATTGGTTATAAAGCATTCCTGTTCCGGATGCCTGCTAACCTCACTTCATTGAACTACAGCATAAAAATCACGCTATTTGAAGATACCCTGATGATTCCCGGGGTTGAAATCAGGCCTTACCCGCTGACGTATCCTGAATTCCGTCAGGAGTTTATAACCATGAAGACGCCCGAGGAAATGGCTGTGAAAAAGCTTAAACTACCCACTGAACCCTTCAGAAGAAAATACGAAAATCCGGAAGGTGGTCTGTTACTGCCCGGGCCATTCTCGTTGATTTATGATAATTTTTCGAAGGAAGCCAAACAGCGCCGGAAAATGGATGAAATCCTGAAGCGGGACGTGTTGAGAAGTGAATTTCTGAACATCCTGTCTGCCGAAATACTCAGCCACAGATTCGGAATCAGCACCGATGATGAGATTGATGAACTGATTTCTTATTGCGGAATCAGCAGGGAAATGCTTGATAATACACCGCATTATCTGCTTATTGTAAGGGTTGAAAATTGTATTGCCGGATTCAATGATTACAAGGTGGCCCCATCCAGGTGATATATGATTTTCATCCCTGCAAAATAATTCCTGCAAACGATTTCGCTGAACCAATAATCCCGATATTTGTTATGAACACCAGAACTGCATAAAGAAAACCATTACTCATAAAGCCGGATGCGATGAAATCTGCCAACCCGAAAGAAAAAAAAGCATTGAATAAGAATTACATCAACGAAGTAAAGAATGATTACCGGATTGCCTTTGAGAGCCGTCAGGCAAGTCTGATGGGCAGACGTGAAGTGCTCACCGGTAAAGGCAAATTCGGAATTTTCGGCGATGGAAAAGAGATTCCCCAGCTGGCAATGGCAAAAGTATTCCGAAACGGAGACTGGCGCTCAGGCTATTACAGAGACCAGACTTTTATGCTTGCCACCGGCATGATGGGCCTCGAAGAATTTTTTGCACAGATATACGGAGATACTGACGACACATTTAATCCCGGGACTGCCGGAAGGGTGATGAACAATCATTTTGCCACCCGCAACCTCGATAAAAACGGGATGTGGAAAGATCTTACCTTACAAAAGAACAGTTCAGCCGACATCTCCCCCACTGCCGGGCAAATGCCGAGGCTGCTCGGCCTGGCCCTGGCTTCAAAACTCTATAAAAAAACCGATAATAATTCAATATTAAAAGGGTTTTCCGTTGACGGCAATGAAGTGGCATTTGGCACCATTGGCGACGCCTCCACATCTGAAGGACATTTTTTTGAAACCATCAACGCGGCCGGGGTTCTTCAGGTACCCATGGCTATATCTGTATGGGATGACGGCTGGGGAATATCCGTACCTAATAAATATCAAACCACCAAACAGAGTATTTCAGAGATTCTCAGGGGATTTGAAAGGGATGAAAACAGCCACGGGTACCTTATTTATACTGCTGATGGATGGGATTATCCCGGGCTGGTAAATGTTTATCGCGAAGGCATTGAGATCTGTCGCAGGGAGCAGGTTCCCGTGCTGTTTCATATCAAAGGCCTGACACAGCCACAGGGGCACTCGACCAGCGGGTCGCACGAGCGCTATAAATCAAAAGAAAGGCTGGAGTGGGAAAAAGAGAATGATGGTATTGCCCGCATGCGGGAATGGATGATTTCCGAAGGGATTGCCACTAATGATGAAATTGAGGAAATTGAAAATCAGGCCACCGAAAGGGTTAAGAAAGCACGTAAAGCTGCCTGGGACAACTACCTGAATCCGGTAAAGGCTAAACGGGATGAGTTTCTCAGGATGGCTGACGTAACCACCTGCAACTGTGCCAAAACCAGTAAAATTGAATCCATCAAGGAAGATCTCCGCCTGATTGCTGACCCCATCCGTAAAGATATCATTGCATCGGCACGCAAAATTCTCAGGTTGATCTGCGATTCATGCAGCAATCCTCAGAATTCACTCAAAATCAATGTCAGCAAATGGCTTGAAAAAGAGATGGCTGACAACGCCGGACGATATAACTCTTATCTGTACAGTGCATCAGCCGAACGGGTAAGCAACGTAAGTTCCATCGAGCCGGTCTTTGACGAAAAATCGGTAATGGTACCCGGCCGGGAAATTCTCAGGGACAATTTTGATGCATTGATGGCTAAATATCCGGAACTGGTTGTTTTTGGCGAGGACGTCGGAAAGATCGGCGGCGTAAACCAGACCTGGGAAGGCCTTCAGGAAAAGTACGGCGAAAACAGGATTTTTGATACCGGGATCCGCGAAGCCACCATCATCGGTCAGGGAATCGGCCTGGCCATGCGGGGTTTCAGGCCCATAGCCGAGATACAGTATTTCGATTATCTCCTTTACGGGCTCCAGGTGATCAGCGATGACCTGGCAACCCTTCAATACCGGACCAAGGGTGGTCAGAAAGCACCCATGATCATCAGTACCCGCGGTCACCGGCTCGAAGGGATCTGGCACTCGGGCTCTCCCCTGAGTATGGTCATCAACTCCGTACGTGGTGTGCATGTGCTGGTTCCGAGAAATATGACCCAGGCTTCAGGATTTTACAATACCATGCTGGCATCAGATGAACCGGCCATCATCATCGAGCCGCTGAACGGATACCGGCTGCGCGAAAAGCGCCCTGCCAATATCGGAGAGTACCGGGTTGCCCCGGGATATCCCGAAGTGTTGCATCCGGGCACTGATATCACCATCGTTACTTACGGATCGTGTGTACGCATTGCCGAAGATGCCGCTGATCAGCTGAAGGCATTTAATATATCCTGCGAACTGATAGATGTACAGTCCCTGATTCCTTTCGACATTGATCAGATAATTGTGAAGTCGTTGCGGAAAACCAACAAGATTGTCTTCTTTGATGAGGATGTGCCGGGCGGGGCCACCGCTTATATGATGCAAAAAGTGCTGGAGGAGCAAAACGGCTATCTTTACCTGGATGCCCCCCCAAGAACTGTCACCGGAATGGCCCACAGGGCGGCATACAGTACTGACGGGGATTATTTCTCCAATCCCAACGCCGAGGACGTGTTTGACGCCGTTTACAATATCATGCATGATTACAACCCAGGCAAGTATCCGAAGATTTTCTGATTATCCACAGGTTTAAAAAACAGCACAGCCAGAAACAGATTTTGAGTGTTCAGTGAGGATCCCAGAATTGTATCCCCGATTCATTGTAGATTTTTTTTGCGCGCAAAAAAGCCGTTGCTATGAACAACGGCTTTGCAAGCAGTGATTAAGGTTTGGTCCCGGTAATTACACCTGTTTAAAGGCGCCCAGGTCTTTGGGGTGACTCTGGTTGATAAAGCCGACTTTGGCTATATTTTCGGCACGTGCCATACGGATAAAGATATCGGCCGATTTGGTATAATCATCATTCCTGTTGGCATCTAATAGCAACAGGTAACCCATGATGATATGACCGGCCATCTCAACCAGGCGGCGGGCATGGTAATCAAGGTATTCTGTGTCCTCAAACTCATTGACTTTTTCAACCGTTTTTGCATACTGGTCGGTCATTTTTACAAGCACCGATTTCATATACTGCAATTCAGGTTTTACCTGGATTTCAGCATAGGCCTGCATCGCTTTGAGGTAAGCGCCATTGCCTACACCGCGGATGGCCGCCACAACCTGTAGTTGCGAGGTCCCCTCGTAGATGGTGGTGATACGGGCATCCCTGTAAATCCTTTCAACCGGGAAATCCTTCATGTATCCTGTACCACCGTGTATCTGAATCGCATCATAAGCAATCTGGTTGCAATACTCGCTGGAGAAAAGCTTCAGCAGCGGCGTAAAGACATCAGCCAGTTTCAGATAGTACTTGTACTCTTCACGCTCGGCCTGTTCAAGTTTCCTTTCGTGACCCGCAAAGGTATAAGCCTTGTAGATATCAACAAAACGGGCAGTTTCGTAGAGCAATGTCCGGATGGCATCAGTTTTCACCTTCATATTGGTGATCATCTCATATACGGCCGGATACTGGATAATGGCTTTGCCAAACTGTTCGCGCTCCTGGGCATATTTCAGCGCCTCACGCCATGCAGCCTCTGCAATACCCACCGATTGAGCTCCAACGCCCAACCGGGCTGAATTCATCAGTGACATTACATACTTGATCAGCCCCATCTTGGTATCACCAACCAGTTTTGCCGGGGCATTTTTAAAGACAAGCTCACAGGTGGGCGATCCTTTGATCCCCAGTTTATTCTCTATCCTTCTGATTTTAACAGCCTTGTGTTTACGGTCATACACAAAAAGCGAAAGACCGCGGGCATCGGTGGTGTTGGCTTCAGAGCGGGCCAGTACCAGTGAAATGTCGGCATCTCCATTCGTGATAAAACGTTTTACGCCATCAAGGTACCAGATTCCTGTGGCAGGATCGAGTGTGGCTTTAAGCTGAACCGCCTGGAGATCGGAACCGGCATCCGGTTCTGTAAGGTCCATGGCTGCTGTGGCTCCCTGGTTGAAACGGGGCAGGTACTCATTCTTGATTTCCTCAGAACCAAACTCATGGATGGTTTCTGCACAGTCCTGAAGTCCCCAGATATTGGCGAAGCCGGCATCGGCCCTCGAAACAATCTCCGCTGACATTACGTAAGGAACTATCGGGAAGTTCAGCCCCCCGTATTCCCTGGGCAATGACATTCCGATCATGCCCGCTTTTACCAGTGCATCATGATTTTCCTGTGTTCCGCGGGCATAAACCACCTCATTGTCAATAAGCTGAGGTCCGTCATGATCCACGCTTTCAGCATTGGGGGCTATGATGTCTCCTGAAATCTCACCTATGATCTCAAGCACCTTATCATAACTGTCAAGGGCATCTTCAAGGTCAAGCGGTGCATAATCGTGCTGCTCTTTCTGGGTGTAATTATTTTCTTTCAGTTTCACGATCTTTTCCATCAACGGATGGGTAAGATGAAACTTAAGGTTCTCGTTGTCAGTATAAAAGTTGGCCATTTTCTTCTGAATTGCTTGTGATTACTGTAAATCTGCCGAACACCGGTTTACTTTGAATTTGCCTTGTAATACCTAATCATTTTAGGAATTACATCAGTAATACTACCGATTATTGTATAATCGGCTATATGGTTGATGGGTGCATTGGGGTCGGTATTGATGGAGATAATCTGGGCCGACTGATCCATACCCGCCCTGTGCTGAACAGCACCGGAGATACCACATGCAATGTAAAGTTTGGGTCTTACGGTTACTCCGGTCTGACCAATCTGCCTTTCGTGTTCCGAAAAACCGGCATCCACTGCAGCCCTGGAAGCACCAACCTGCGCGCCCAATACATCGGCAAGGTCATAGAGCAACTGGAAGTTTTCGCGCGAACCAACACCATAACCGCCGGCAATAATCACCTGCGCATTTTTAATGTTGATTTTGCTGGCTTCCATGTGCCGCTCGATGATCTGAACCATAAAATCTTCATCCCTGAGTACAGCGGAAACATTTACCTTCTTAACCTGTCCTTTATACTTCGGATCAAAAACTTCTTTTTTCATGACCCCTTCCCTGACGGTAGCCATCTGAGGCCGGGTCTCGGGATTAATAATGGTAGCGATGATGTTTCCGCCAAAAGCCGGCCTGATCTGATACAGCAGGTTCTTATATTCAGTCTGGGTTTTGTTCTCGAAATGATCTCCTATTTCAAGACTGGTACAGTCGGCTGTAAGACCACACCGCAAGGCTGAAGCGATCCTGGGTGCAAGGTCACGTCCGATGGAAGTAGCTCCAAATATTGCTATTTCAGGCTTTTCGTGATGGAAAATATGCAACACCAAAGAGGCATGCGGCAGGGTGGTATATGGGAACAAACGATTTTCGTCAGCCACATGAACCACATCCACACCAAAGGGGAATACCTGATCTTCAATGCGCTTCAGATCAGACCCGATTACGATTGCTTCAAGCTTTACACCGAGTTCAGTTGCCAGTCTGCGGCCCTTCGACAACAACTCAAGACTTACATCGGCAATGGTTTTTTCTTCAGTAAGCTCGCAATAAACAAATATATTATTCACGGTTCTTTTCAATTTAAGGTTTACACTACCTGCTTAACCAATTACGTGGCTGTCGATCAGGTCTTTCATCAGATTGTTAATATCCTCGTCAGAAGCAGACAAAACTTTTGAGTCTTTGTGAGCAAACACCACATTCTCAATTTTCTTGACTTTTGTAGGGGAACCTGAGAGGCCAAGCATGGCTACATCGGCATGCAGGTCATCTACCGTCCACTCGTCAATCTGAAGATACGGGCGCTGATCATAAAGTTCTGTGTAATCCTTGGTTTCATTCTGAAGCTCTGTTACGGTACGGGCATGTTTGTACTTCATCAGTAACTTGGCAACCCTCTGCCGACAGGCAGGGGCAGAACTGTGCACGGTAACAGCCGCCGGCAGGGGTGATTTCACAACTTCTATTCCCCGCTCAAGCCTGCGTTTGACCACAATATGTTTTTCACTGACCTCGGCAATCTCTTCAGCATAGGTGATTTGCGGAAGGCTGAGTTTTTCGGCAGTCTGGGGGCCAACCTGTGCAGTATCCCCGTCAATTGCCTGACGTCCAGATATAACCAGATGATACGGTTCCAGTTTTTTAACCGCCAGAGATATGGCGTATGAGGTAGCCAGGGTGTCAGAGCCGGCAAATTTGCGGTCGGTAATCAGGTAACCCCGGTCCGCTCCGCGATACATGGCTTCCCTGATGATCTCTGCAGCCCTGAAGGGACCCATAGTCAGAATAATCACTTCGCAGTCCTTGCGCTGATCTTTAATCCTGAGCGCCAATTCCAGCGCATTGAGGTCTTCGGGATTAAAAATAGCCGGAAGAGCTGCCCGGTTCACCGTGCCATCCGCTTTCATCGCGTCTTTCCCAACATTTCGGGTGTCAGGCACCTGTTTGGCAAGCACAATAATTCTGAAACTCATAAACTGTTTTTTCGTGAAATATGCATTAAGTTAATTAGGTAATTTCATTTATTTGAAATTCATCCCGGAATGCAAAAATAGAAATTTGCCGATTATCAGCAAAACTTATATTCGATCTGTATTTCCCGCTAAAACCATTTGAATGGGAAAGTCATTCAAACCGGATGCTGCCGGATCTCAGGGGGACTTGTAACAGACGGGGGCAGGCGGACTGTTCCCAACTATTGCTCCGATAAATCCAAACCTTTCGGTATCTGAGGATATTTTTGATAAATTTGTTGCAGCAGCTTCCTGAACCATGTCAGAAAAAAATAAAAAGGGAAAGAAATTCGTAGCTGCACCTGAATATCCGGGTGGCAATGCGGCTTTAAAAAAGTTTATCAACGGGAATCTCAGGTATCCGGAGGAAGCGCTTGCCAGTCAGGTTGAAGGGGTGGTTCATGTCAGTTACACCGTTACCAATGATGGAAATGTGGAGGATGTTGTGGTTAAAAAAGGGATAGGTTACGGATGTGATGAGGAAGCGGTAAGGGTCATTTCATTGCTGAAGTATGAACCGGCCCATAACCGCGGCTTCAGGGTAAGAAGTACACTTCGGACCAGAATATTTTTCAGGTTGCCGGCTGCTCCCGCGCCTGTTATTGCCTATTCGGTCGTAAAGGAAAAGGAAAAACAAAAACCGGCCGGAAAACCGGCAGGTAACAATAGTTACGGATATACCATCACCATCGGTTAACCGGAAGTCATTTAAAGTTCAGCATCCTGCCTGTTCAGGGGATTCTCCTGACATTCTTTACACTCAAGGCTTTTATTGTACTGGGTCATTGCCCTGGCGCTCATACCCATGCTGCTGAATCCGCCGTCATGATAGAGATTCTGCATGGTGACCTTTTTCGTAAGGTCGGAGAAAAGTGTAATGCAATAGTCGGCGCATTCATCGGCAGTGGCATTACCCAGTGGTGACATACGTTCGGTAAAATCCATCAATCCTGAGAAGCCTTTTACCCCCTGCCCCGCTGTTGTGGGTGTCGGAGACTGTGAAATGGTATTGATCCTTACATGTTTTTCACGGCCGTAAATATATCCGAAACTGCGTGCAATGGATTCCAGTACCGCTTTCGCATCGGCCATATCGTTGTATTCAAACAGGGTACGTTGAGCGGCGATGTACGATACTGCAACTATGGAACCCCATTCGCGGATGGCATCCGTTTTCTTGGCCACCTGTATCATTTTGTGGAAAGAAATGGCTGAGATGTCAAGGGTTTTGGCGAAAAAATCGTAATTAATGTCGTCGTAAGGCAGCTTTTTACGCACATTTGGCGACATGCCGATGGAGTGCAGCACAAAATCAATCTGTCCGCCAAAAATCTCCATGGCTTTGCTGAACAGGTTTTCCAGATCGGCTACACTGGTTGCGTCAGCAGCGATCATCTTAGAACCGGTTTTCGCGGCAAGTTCGTCCATATCGCCCATACGGATTGCAAGAGGTGTATTGGTCAATAGCAGCTCTGCTCCTTCTTCGTGCGCCCTTTCAGCTATCTTCCAGGCAATTGAATTGCTGTTGAGTGCACCGAAAATAATTCCTTTTTTTCCTTTGAGTAGATTAAAAGCCATAAAATATGATTTGGTTCAGGCAAAAAGCCAATGTTTTTCAGCAGTCAAACAAATTAAACCTTCAATTGTTTTTGAGCAACTCGCGGGCAGTCTCCCGGGCGGCTTCCAGGTCAGGATTGCCACTGATCATAATGGCAAGCTCCGAAACCCTTTCATCGTTATTCAATTTTACGATTGACGAATAGGTTCTCCCGTTTTCATTGTATTTATAAACCTTGAAATGTTCATTGCTTTTACCGGCAATCTGTGGCAGGTGTGTAATCACGATCACCTGCATTTTATCTGACATTTTTGTGAGTATGGTCCCGACCTTTGAGGCGACATCTCCCGAAATTCCGCTGTCAATTTCATCAAAAATAATTGTTGGGAGCAGATTATTTGAAGAGATCAGCGATTTTACAGCCAGCATCAGACGCGAAAGCTCCCCCCCGGAGGCAATCTTTGACAATTCTTTCAGCTCACTGCCTTTATTGGCACTGAACATAAATCTGACCCTGTCGGTTCCAAACGGTCCATGTTCCTGCAACTTGCTGATATCCAAACAAAATCCGGCATCTTTCATGCCCAGTTGCCGGATGGTCTGTAACACTGCCTCTTCAATGGGTCTGGAAAATTTCCGTCTCTGAACGGCAAGTTCATCTGAGAGGTGGATCAACTCCTTTCTGGTTTCGGAAATCTGTTGCCTCAGCTTTTCGATCTGTTCATCCAGGGAAGCAATGCCATTAATTTTTTCCTCAATCACCATTTTCTTTTCGAGCAGTTCATCTGTTGATTGCACATGATGCTTATGCTCCAGACTATACAGAAAAGCCAGGCGATCGTTGATTTCAACAAGTTTTTCGGGATCATAAACAGTGGCTTCATCCAGGTGGTTGACTGCTTCTGCAATGTCCTTGAGTTCGATGATGCAAGCGGAAAGCCTTTCCGTAAATGAACCGGCCTCAGGATGGTGCCTGCCCGCCTGCTGAAGCAGGTTGGCCACCTCATTCAGCCTGCGGAGGACATTGTCCTCACTGTTGATCAGCAGTTCCGCCGCATTAAACAGCCTGGCCTTGATCTCTTCGGCATGCCCGAGCACTTCCGCTTCCCGTTCCAGCGACTCCTGCTCTCCGGGTTTAAGCGCCGCTTTCTCCAGTTCATCAAACAGGAAATTCAGATAATCCTGCTCTGTTCTGGCTTCCTGATTTTTCGACAACAATATGCCGAGATTTTTATCCATCTCATTCAGAGATCTGAAAACCATCCCATAGTCAGCAAGCAGCGTGCGGTTTCCGGCTACCGAATCCACCACAGACAATTGAAAGGCCGATTCCTGAAGCAAAAGTGTCTGGTGTTGCGAATGCACATCGATCAGCCGGGATGTCAACTCTTTGAGTTGATTCAGTCCGACCGGCGTATCATTGATAAATGCGCGTGACTTTCCCTGGGGGGTAATTTCTCTCCTGATGATGCAGGAATTGTCATAATCAAGGTCATTTTCACTAAAGAATCCTTCAAGATCACAATTTGTAATGTCAAAAGTGCCCTCAATGCAGCATTTGGCTGATTTATCCGGAAGGCTGAGGTTTTCGGCACGCTGACCAAGGATCAGGCCCAGCGCGCCAAGGATGATGGATTTCCCGGCACCGGTTTCACCGGTAATAACAGAAAATAGTTCGCTGAAATTGATTTCCAGCGTCCGGATCAGGGCATAATTGGTTATAGAAAGGCGCGTCAGCATAAACCGGTACAGGTTCGACGGGTAAATTTACAAAATCCGGCCTGATTTGCGATGCTTATTTTGCAGCCTCAAGAATACGCTGGTATTTTGAAGCACTGGCAGGATCGATCTCTTTAAGAATATTCACTGCTTTGGTTTTGTCCATCGGAGATGCCTGAGAGTATATGTTCACCAGTTCATCACGTTTAGCCTCGAGGAAAAGCTGAAGGATAAACAATCCGGGCCGCTCGCGGTTAGCTTTGCGAAGCAGTTCCAGGCTTTCATTAATGGCTGCACGGCCGGCCTCCACATCATCTGCCATCAGGTCGAGCCCGAGACGATGATAGCGGTATGAGGCTTCCCTTACCGATGAGTAGGTCGGATTGGTAAGGTTCTCAATCAGCCAGTACCTGTTTTTCTGGCCTTCAAATGCTTTCCATCCTTTCTCCCTGGCATTCTGACCCATATTGACGATGTTCTGCGCTTTGGCAAAATATGGCGAGCCTCCGTTCTTGGCAAAAGAATCACCGTCAAGCCCCAGATATAAATACAGGTAATACGCTATGGTCGAAGTGAGGTTGGTAGTAAAAACGTTATCAGAATATTCAAGTGGCTGGAATTCAACATATTTAAATTCAAAATCACGATCCAGATAATTCAAAAGGGTGGTATTGTATGAAGACTTAAAAACCGGGCGGCGAAGGGCGACATTGATCTTTCCCTTGAAATCTTCTCCTGATCGCTGCTCAACAGTGATAAGGATGGTGCCCTCAATCCTTTCTTCAGGTTTATAAATATAATTGGTCCATTTTCTGTTATTTACAAAGTCGAATAACTCCTGTTGCAGGGTTTCAAAAATCTTCTTTTCGGTACCTTCAACCTGGGGAGAGGTAACCTGAACGGTGACATTGAATTCCTGAGCTTTAGCGCAAAGACATACCAGGCTGAACAGGGAAATAACGATGATGTGTTTCATAGTTCGTTTTTAAATCCGGAAGGTTCTGCTACAACCTGACTGAAATGACATCCAGGATAACAGTGGCAACATCCTTTTTCGATTTCAGGGGCACCTCAGCTTCAGCGCCATCGGACGTGATGATGGTTACTTTATTTGTATCATGGCCAAAACCGGCCCCCTGATCATTCAATGAATTAAGAACGATCATGTCGAGGTTTTTATTTTTCAGCTTAATCAGTGCGTTCGATTTTTCATTGTCAGTCTCAAGGGCAAAACCAGCCAGAAATTGCCCTGCCCGCTTTTGTTTACCAAGCGTTGCCAGGATATCAGTTGTTTTACTCAGTTCAATCGTTAGTTTATCACCTGATTTTTTAATCTTGACAGGCGCCGGATCGGTTACCGTATAATCAGCAACCGCAGCAGCCATTATGGTAATATCGCTTGATTTGAATTCGCTGAAGCAGGCCTCTGCCATTTGTTCGGCCGATGTAACGCTGATCAGGCTGATTCCCGGATGCAGGGGTTTCAGACCGACCGGGCCGGAAACCAGCACAACCTGCGCTCCGCGGGCAGCTGCGTCCTCAGCCAGGGCATATCCCATCTTTCCGGATGAAAAATTACCGATAAACCTGACCGGATCAATCAATTCGTAGGTTGGTCCGGCTGAAATCAATACCTTCTTACCTGAGAGGTGATTACATTTCAAAAAAAAATCCCTGACAATCCTGAGAATTTCTTCAGGCTCTTCCATGCGGCCGGCACCGCATAATCCGCTGGCAAGTTCCCCTTCCTGTGGTGCAATCAGGTGATTGCCGTATGAAAGCAGGGTATCAATGTTTTTTTGGGTAGTCGGGTGATGGAACATATCCAGATCCATTGCCGGAGCGAAAAAGACCGGGCACTTGGCTGCAAGATAGGTTGTTGTGAGCAGGTTATCGGCAATGCCGGATGCCATTTTTGCCAAAGTGTTCGCAGAAACCGGCGCCATGATAAAGACATCGGCCCAGCGACCCCAGTCCACATGACTGTTCCAGCTGCCATCGGTTTTATCGTATGGCTCAATAAGGACGGGTTGCTGCGAAAGTGTTGAAAGGGTAAGGGGCGTTACGAAATCCTTTGCGCAGGGGGTCATCACAATTTTTACCTCCGCACCTTCTTTTTTCAGAAGCCGGATAAGCAACGGGATCTTATAGGCTGCGATACTGCCCGTTATCCCTATAAGTATTTTTTTCCCCTTCAGCATCACAGGTGTTTATGTATCCGGAATTATAATTCCTGAGACTCGGTGTGCGGATTTCTGAAATAAACCTGATCATTCAGGAATTCATGAACAGCAATGAGGGTTGGCTTCGGCAGATGTTCATAATATTTGGCAATTTCAATCTGCTCTCGGTTTTCAAAGACCTCTTCAAGATTGTCGTTAGGCACGGCAAATTCGGCAATCTTTGAATTCAGTTCTTCTTTGATCTCAAGAGATATCTGGTTTGCACGTTTTGACAGGATTGCTACCGATTCGTAAATATTACCGGTAGGTTCCATAATTTTGTGAATGTTGCGCGTTACAGCGACTGTATCGGTTTTTACTCTTTTAAAATCCATAGGTTTGTTATTGTAAATCTGACAGGTTGTTTAATTCTTTTAAAGCATTTTTCTGAATGTTCCTCAACTCTTTGAGGTAAGAAGACTCCGGAAAATTTGATGCAAAATTATCCACTGCATCGTAAGTGTGCTGAAAGCGTTCTTCCTTTTTGCTTTCAATACTTTTCTGAGCATATGAAAAATAGGCTTTGGCTATGTGATACATGGCCATTTCGCGATAACGGGTATCAGGATAATCCTTGACAAGGTTTTCAAAGTTGATGATAGCCGCTTTGTAATCTTCCATTTTATAGTAAAGTGTCGCGATATTGAGCGCCTTGGTTTCAAGTTTAAGCCTTAACTCATCAATCAGTTCATTGGCCCGTCCGACCCTTTCACTCGAAGGGTACTGATTGATAAAAAGCTGCAGGTCCTTGATGGCATCAAGGGTAACTACCTGATCAAGGCTTGAAGGCGGGGAATCCAGGTAACTGCAGTAAGCACTCATAAATGCTGCTTCTTCAGCATTTTTACTGTTGGGGTAGCTACGGGCAAACTGCTTAAAATAGTAACTGGCCAGAATATAATCACGTTGCTCATAATGCGCATAGGCATAATAGAAAGCGATGCGTTCAGCACGCTCCGTTCCCCTGTATATCGCCTGTAACTGATCAAAAAGCTGGATGGCCCGGTAGTAGTCCTTGTCCTCGTAGTAGGCAATGGCCCTCTCATATTTCTCTTCATTGTCAGTACTCTTAAGCAGTTTCTGGTATTTACTGCAAGAGGACAGCACAATGAACAAGCCGGATATCAGAAGAATGATGCTTTTTCTATTCATGGCGCAAAAGTAATTATTTTCAGGACACAATGAACGCCCAGTCAGCATATAATATTATCAATGAACCATAACTTAACAAAAATTGGCATATCCCGGATGATTGAGCTATGTCTGTCCTTTCCGCTCAGGCAGTTCCCGGATTTCCGGTTCAGGGTTTTAACGCCATGCTGTATGTTGTCATACAGCGCGCCCGGGCGAAGGAATGATCCACAACCGGCACCGGATAAGCGGATGTATCGAATTCAGAAACCCAGCGACGGATATATGTGCCTTTGCTGTCGAACTTAAGTGCCTGCGCTGCAGGATTAAAAATTCTGAAATAAGGTGCAGCATCACAACCGCTGCCCGCTGCCCATTGCCAGTTTCCATTATTGGAAGACAATTCAAAATCAAGCAACCTGGCAGCAAAATATGCCTCCCCCCAGCGCCAGTCGATTAAAAGATGTTTGGTGAGAAAACCGGCTGTTACCATTCTTACCCTGTTGTGCATAAAACCGGTTTCATTCAGTTGTCTCATACCTGCATCCACCAGAGGATAACCTGTTGTTCCTTCGCACCATCTTTTAAATTCCTCCTCATTGTTACGCCATTGGATGCGGTCATATTCTTTCTTAAAGGCGCCTTTAACAACATGCGGATAATGATCAAGTATCTGCATGAAGAATTCCCGCCAGATCAGTTCATTGAGCCAGGAAGCGCTGTACAACTCCCCTGCCCTGATGCAATCCCTTACACTTATAGTTCCAAACCTGAGGTGTAAGCCGAGTTTCGAGGTATTGTCGAGACCGGGGATATCGCGTGCAGAAGCATACTGAGCCAGCGTTTCCGGAGATATCTCTTTAGGCGGATAAACCATGGTAATTCCCCTGAAACCCATCAATTCAAGGTCCGGAATGCCGGGCGCTTCATACCTCAGAAAATTATCGCCAAACAATTCTGAGGGATAAGCGGGTACGCCTGCCTGATTCTTCAATTCAAGCCATTTACGGCTATAAGGTGTAAAAACACTGTAAGGGGTGCCATCGCTTTTTACTGCTTCACTGCCTTCGAACAGCACCTGATCCTTAAAAGTCCTGAAATCAATGCCTTTTCCGGCAAGCAGCCTGCGGACTTTCTCATCCCTTTCTTTGGCATAAGGTTCGTAGTCGTGATTGACATAAATTGCTTTTACCTGGAAACGGGCAATAAGCTTTTCAAAGGCCTTAACCGGTTCATCGTGAAAAACAGACAGGCCGCTCCCCAACGCTTTCAGTTGCCGGTGAAGTGCGGAAATTGTTCCATGAATGAAATTCACCCTGAAATCACCGGGTTCAAGTCCTTTGAGGATAGCGGTATCGAATATAAAAACCGGCAATACCGGCAGACCACTTTGCAACGCGCTGTAAAGCCCGTGGTTGTCGTTAAGCCTCAGGTCTCTGCGAAACCAGAAAATGCTGACAGGAGATTCCATTGAAACACAGATTTTTAGTCAAAGCTAAGCACAGATCATGAAACTTGCGATAGTGGCGGAGAATGTAACCAATTAATCCACGGGGACAGCTTAACAAGGCTGTTTCCATTTTGTTCATCCAAACGGATCAAAGGTTAGACATGTCAACTAAATTTCTCTTTTGAAAATTCCTGCATGGATAAATTTCCATAGCTTTGCAGGCAGTTTACTGAATTATAAACATTAAAATTAGCAATCGTGGATATTTTTGATAAAAGAGTCCGGAATTTAGGTCCATTGGGGATGTATGCCAAACAGGCAGACGGTTACTTCATGTTTCCCAAGCTCGAGGGAGAGATAGGAAATCACATGAAATTCAGGGGCAAGGATGTGCTGGTATGGAGTCTTAACAATTACCTGGGCCTTGCCAATCATCCGGAAGTTCGCGAAGTTGATGCAAAGGCTGCCAAAGATTGGGGGCTTGCCTACCCTATGGGTGCCCGCATGATGTCAGGCCAGACAGTCTATCACGAGCAACTGGAACGTGAACTGGCTGCTTTTGTGGGAAAAGAAGATGCTTTTTTACTGAATTTCGGATATCAGGGCATGGTGTCTATTATCGACTCGCTGGTGGATCGCCATGATGCCATTGTCTACGACAGCGAGGCACACGCCTGTATTATTGATGGTGCCCGCCTGCATATGGGTAAACGTTTTGTTTTTCCTCATAATAATATGGAGAATCTTAAAATTCAGTTGCAGCGTGCCAAAAAACTTACTGACGAAACCGGCGGCGGAATCCTCGTAATCACAGAGGGCGTTTATGGAATGACCGGCGATCAGGGCAACCTCAGGGACATTGTTGCATTGAAGAAAGAATTTAATTTCAGGCTGCTGGTGGATGATGCCCATGGCTTCGGCACCATGGGGCCGACCGGCGCAGGAACACATGAAGAACAGGGTGTAATGGACGGAGTAGATATCTACTTCGGCACTTTTGCCAAAGCCATGGCAGGCATCGGGGCATTTGTGGCTGCGAATGCTGATATTGTGGATTATCTCCGGCATAATATGCGTTCGCAGACCTTTGCCAAATCTCTTCCGATGCCGATGGTCATCGGGTCGCTCAAACGACTTGATCTGATCCGGAAGCATCCTGAACTGAAGGATAATCTTTGGAAGATTGTGAATGCACTACAAAGCGGATTGAAAGAGGCTGGATTCAACCTGGGCAACGCAGCTTCACCCGTTACACCGGTAATTCTCGAAGGCGGCATACCTGAAGCAACCCAGATCACTGTTGACCTGCGCGAAAACTATAACATCTTCTGCTCTATCGTTACCTATCCGGTTGTGCCCAAGGGCGTAATCCTGCTCCGCCTGATCCCCACAGCCGTTCATACCCTGGAAGATGTAAGTTATACCATCAATGCCTATAAGGAACTCAGGCAGAAACTGAATGAAGGCGCATACGCCAATGTAATGTATGATATCTCTAAGCTTTAAGCTTTTTTAAAGCAGATTGAAAAATCAGGAGGCTTATCCGGAAGCGGGTAAGCTTCTTTTTTTCAATCCGGTTGCAGCCCGGATAAACCGGAGTCGCTATCAGGTATGAAGTTGTACTCTAATATTTCCTGAATTACGATTTTTGCAGGTAATCAATTACCTTTTGCTCAAAAAGCCGTTGCAGTTTTGCGATGAGCGGGTCGGTAACCCGAAATTCAAGTTCATTCACCCTCCGGACGGGAAGCACCCGGCGTGAAGTGCCGGAAATAAACAAACCGTCAAAGTAGTTCAGGTTTTGATAATGCACTTTTTCTTCCTTCAGCGGAATATCGTTCTCGGCCGCGAGTTGAATAATCTGCTTGCGGGTTATTCCCTCAAGCACCATTCCTGAAGGAGGCGTGATCAGGTACCCATCCTTGATAAAAAATACATTAGAGCGACTTCCTTCGGTTATAAAACCATCACGGTCAACCAGCAGAACTTCGTAAACGACATGCTCCCTTTTCATCAGGTCTGCCTCCTCACGCAGCCTGGTATCCATAACCTTTGCATTCGGGTTGTTTCGTTCGGCAAAAAACAGTTCCGTGCTGACTCCGTGACGAAATTCCTCTGCTGTGGGATAAACATGCGGGGTATAATAGATAAAGAGTTGTTGCCCGCTATGATCTGTGTATAACGAGATTTTAAGGTTGCCATCATCAGGGGCATTGTTGCCAATAACTTTGTATATCCCTGACTTCAGCATAGAATCCGTGATTCCGGTATCCGTTCCGGCAAGGGTTACTGTGCGGAAGAATCGTTCGAGGTGATCTTCCAGAAAAAGCGCAACGCCACACGTAGCCCTGAAAACCTCATAAACATAATTTGCAGGAGGTTTAAACAGGCTGCCGAATAAGCCGGCAGGCAGCAGCTGGTCATTCAACAGGAAGTATTCCCTGACACATTCTGACATAATCGGGTGATTTTCGGCGGTAGTGAATCCGCAGGCCAGGGCTATTTGCGACTGCCGCCAAAGATGGAACCTAGAAGTCCTCTCACAAGTTTACGGCCAATTTCGTTGCCCAGCGTCCTTGTGGCGGTGCGTCCGACCTGTTTGGTCAGTTCGGTAAAGATATCCGGGTTAGCTTTCTTTTGAGCCCTTTCAGCCCTTTCTTTGGCTGCCTGGGCCCTGGCGAGTGCAGCTTCTTCCTTGGCCTTTGCAAGTTCTTCTTTACGCCGGGCAACCTCAGCAGCTGCTTCTTCCTTAAGCCGGTTGGCTTGGCTTACCCTTTCCTGCAAGATTTCAAAGGCTGATTCACGGTCCATGGTTTTCTCGTAAACACCATAAACATCAGATTTTCTGATAATCCTTTCCCTTTCCTCAGGGGTAATCGGGCCAATCTGGGAGCATGGCGGCAATATATATGCGCGCTCCACAATCATGGGCGTACCTTTGGGATCGAGAAATGAAACCAGCGCCTCCCCTACGCCCAGCTCCGTAATGGCAGCTTCAACATCAAGTTCAGGATTTACCCTGAAAGTAGTGGCCGCTGCTTTTACGGCTTTCTGGTCGCGCGGCGTGAATGCCCGCAGGGCATGCTGAACGCGGTTGCCAAGCTGCCCGAGAACGGTATCAGGAACATCCAGCGGATTCTGGGTAACAAAATAAACCCCCACCCCTTTGGATCGGATCAATCTTACGACCTGCTCAATTTTTTCAAGCAGGATTTTCGGCGCTTCGTTGAACAGCAGATGTGCTTCATCGAAGAAGAAAACCAGTTTTGGCTTTTCCGGATCACCCACCTCGGGAAGTTCCTCAAACAACTCAGACAAAAGCCATAGCAGGAAAGTGGTATAAATGCGCGGTGAATGCATCAGCTTGTCAGCTGCCAGGATATTCAGGATGCCTTTGCCGTCTGCATCTGTTTGCATAAGATCGTGAATATCAAAAGCAGGTTCACCAAAAAAATGATCCGCGCCCTGTTGTTCAAGAACCAGCAGATTGCGCTGTATGGCGCCGATACTTGCAGCAGAAATGTTACCGTACGAAAGGGTGAACTTGTCACGGTTAGTTCCGACATACTCAAGCAGGGATGTCATATCCTTGAGGTCAAGCAACAACAGACCGGCATCGTCGGCAATTTTAAACGCCAGGTTCAGTACTCCTTCCTGTGTATCGTTAAGGTTGAGCAGACGCGACAACAACAAAGGGCCCATTTCGGTAATTGTCGTACGCATCGGGTGGCCCTGTTCTCCGAAAACATCCCAGAAACAAACCGGAAATCCACGGTTTTCATATCCTTCCAGTTTCAGTTTCTCCACGCGGTCAAGAATCCTCTGTCCGGGAACGCCCGTTTTACTTACACCCGAAAGGTCACCTTTGATATCTGTCATAAACACGGGCACCCCCTGCAGACTGAATGATTCTGCCAGCACCTGCAGGGTGACCGTTTTACCGGTTCCCGTGGCCCCCGTAATCAATCCGTGGCGGTTTGCCATTTTGGGAGTGATGTGAAGTTCGTTTTCTGATTTTGCAATCAGGGTTTCTGCGCCTTTATATGCCATAACTGAAGTTTAGTTTTAGCAAATTTATAAAATAGCCATGACTATTCATGATCTCTGACCAATTCAAATCATCACACTTAAAAAAAACTGTATTTTTACGATTCAATTTTTCTCTTTTATGACTGAGTTTACTGAAAATGAGAAATTAAAAAGAAATATCTACAAGATAATCTTTGAAGCCGACACCCCTGCGGGAAAACTGTTTGATGTGGTGCTGATCTGGTCAATTCTGCTGAGCGTCGTCCTGGTTGTAGTTGAGAGTGTTCATGAATACAATGAAAAGTACCAGTTTCTTTTCACTATAGGAGAATGGCTTTTCACAATACTTTTTAGCCTCGAATACATGCTGAGGATTTATGTAATCAGAAGAAAAACAGCTTATATTTTTAGCTTTTTCGGGGTAGTTGACCTTCTGGCTATACTGCCTACATATATCAGCCTTCTTTTTCCGGGAACCCAGTATCTGATGGTTATCCGCATCCTCAGGCTTATGCGGGTTTTCAGGGTTTTCAAATTATCGAACTATTTAACAGAGGCAAACATTCTGCGTAAAGCCCTGCTGGCCAGCAGCCGGAAAATCCTGGTTTTTCTCTCCTCCATCGCTGTCCTGGTAGTTGTCATCGGAGCCATCATGTACGTGATTGAAGGGCCAAAATATGGCTTCAGGGATATCCCTACAAGTATATACTGGGCTGTGGTAACACTGACAACAGTTGGTTATGGTGATATTTCCCCCCAAACCGGCGTGGGGCAGTTTTTTGCCAGCGTGGTGATGGTACTTGGTTATGCCATCATTGCGGTGCCTACCGGCATTATGACTGTTGAGCTATCAGCTATTCACCGGAAAAAAAATGCGCCTACCACCAAAGTATGCCCGGAGTGTATGCACGAAGGCCATGACGATGATGCAAGATACTGCAAATATTGTGGGCAGAAATTTATAAAAGACTAAAGCGGCTTTGTGACTAAACTTTGGTTAAAAAAACAGCTAACTTTCTTTGCAAATAAAGAAAAGTGTGTATCTTTGCACCCTCATAAAGGCTCCGTAGCTCAACTGAATAGAGCATCTGACTACGGATCAGAAGGTTACAGGTTTGAATCCTGTCGGAGTCACAAATAATTACTTAAATATCAGCCACTTACAAACATTAAAATGTAAGTGGTTTTTTATTAGTACACACATAAGTACACATGGCCAATTGTTCGTTTACAGCATATAACATGAATTAAATCCCTTTGTAGCTGCAATTATCAGTTAGGGCGGCGCAGGGTTATTTTAGACTTGAAACAAGCAAATTTTACAAAAAATTTTTCTTTAATCTTGACAATCAGTGTTTTGAGAAAATAACTTTAAATTTATAACGGAAAATGCGAAAATTGATTGGAAACAAAAAACCCGCTTAAAGCCAGTGTTTAAGCGGGTTTGAAGATTAGAACTGCGAAAATTATTATTTTAGATTTTCTGACTTTTTGAGTATTTTGCCTGGAAAATCAGCATATTTCACATGTCCTTGTTTGTTTATCCAACATACTTCCCACAGATCTGAGTTATCAGTATCAAAACCACTATAACCTACAATTGTCATAGGGTATTCACCTTTAACATCAGAACGAAGAAAAACAATGTCACCAGTTTGAAGTTTTTCTGATTTTTTCATGGCATAGTTTTTCTAAGTTCTGAAATAGCTCCGTTCAAATCTCCTTTCCTGGCAAGTTGGTTAATGTATTCCAATGTACCTGGTTGTATCTGGTGGTTCATTACAAAAGATTTCAGCTGGTTATCTGCTTCTTCTGAATCTTTTGTTTTGCTAGAGGATTTGCGGGCAATGCGTTCCAGGTAAATGATTATTTTTTCTGCAATATTCACACCCGTTACCTTTGTAACGCCCTCTAATGAAGGATTGCCGTTAGCCTCAATGATATAGGGTTTGTTATTGTCGGCTGAATCTCTTACAATGTCAACCCCACAAATACCTGGCAAACCAACACTGTAAGCAGCTGCCAATGCCATTTCTTCTTCTTCAGTTGTAAGTTTTACCTTTTCACCTGAATGAGACAATGAATAATTGCTACGGAAATCAGAATCCAATGCCCAACGCCGGTAACTTGCAGCAATTTCGCCATCAACAATGAATATTCTCAAATCGCTTGAGGGTTTGCCGGAATCAATAAATTTTTGCAACAAAAGATTTTTATTTGTCCGGCTAAATGCACTCAATGTAGTTGAAATTGATAATTCGTCTGAAAGAATGAAAACACCGGAACCTTGACTGCCTAATGGAGTTTTGCAAACCAATGGCAACCCTAACTTTTTTACAATGAAAGCAAAGTCAACTGGTTTATTAACAAACAATGTTGGTATCGTTCGGACTTTAGCCAGGCTAAAACACTGGTGCGAGGTAAATTTATTTGCAGCAATTGATAAAGCTAACGGATCAGAACTTACCGGAACCTTTAAGTTGCCATTAAAGTGCTGTAACATAGCTAATCCGTATTGAAATACATCACGACCTGAGAATCGAGCCAAAACAACATCAAATTGTTTGCTGTACAGCCTCTGGATTTCGCTGTGAGTATCCTTAACATACATCTGGTCATGCCCGGAAACAGTGGAACTAATAAAGGCAACTAAATCAGTCGGATCGTATGTCTCAACTTCATGACCTCTTTTTTCTGCTTGTTTTTTCAGTAGTTGAGCTGAAACGCCATTTGCCGCATTTGTTAACATTAAGATTTTCATTTTTTTGAAATTTTAAGTTTAAATTGGGTGAAAATTTAGTACACTGGTTAGGAATTTTAAAGGACAGGTTTTAAACAGTCCTGTAATTGCTTGTTTGTCAGGTAGTCAGCCAAATCATAACCTTTAATCCTGTGGGTTTCGGGTGTATTTTTTTCCAAAAAATCTGAAACTTTCAACTTAATTCCAGGAATTTCACTTTGAATTTTTAAAGCTTTTGAGTTCCAGATGCTGTAACAACCGGCATCAGGAAAAAGCATAATCCAGAAACGCTTTAAAGGTTCCAACTTTTCAGTTTGAAAGTTTTGCAGTCCACCGGTTGCCAGCCAAATCATATCAGGAAAGAATCCGGAGCAAACAATGGCTGTTTTTTCTGCTTCAACAATGCAAACAACTCTATCTTGCTTTAGTCCTTTAGTTAAGTGCAGACCAAACAAACATTGTTTTAATTCAAAGTTTTTCAACTGTAATATTTTATGGACCCACTTGGGGTTTATATCCTTTCGCCGGTGGCCAGTGACTGGGTCGTATTGAATGATTTTCCCGGCTCTAACTTTACGTTCCTGGTCAAGTTGCCAGAATATGCAGCCTTGTTTACTGGTTCCAATGAAATAACGGTCTATCAATTGCTGAACCTGCTCATCAGTGTAAAATGAACGTAACCATGAAACAAAGTTGTTTTGCCCGTATGCTTTCAAACTTGCATTCACCAAATCAGTTGAAATAATGCTGTTTAATCGCTTTGGTTCGTGGTGGTTCATAATAGGGACAAATAAACTATTACTACCTGGCTTCTTGAAATAGCCGCAATTTTGCTGCCGGTCGCAACGTCCGTAAATTTCCGGTAGGTATTGGCCGGTTTGCCTGTCAATGAACCTAACAAACCGTTTGCGGTTGCAGGCCGGGCAAATGAATTTCCGGGAGCTGCGGTCTAATGTGAATTTATACTCTTTCATTATTTTATGGTTAGGCATTGTTGGCATTTTTGGCACTTTATTATTAAGAATGCCAATAATGCCAATAGTGCCGCTGTGTTGATTTAGTATAGTTTTCGATATTTGCCATGTACCAGTTTCTCAAAATATGTATTATCTGTTAACCATCGCTTTAGTGTTCTTTCAGGGAAATCAGAATTATAGGCAATTCTTAAAGCCTGGTCAGTAGAGAATGTTTCGGGTAGTTTTAAGTACAGTTCTTTGCGTCTTTGGTCAAGTCCTTGAACTGGTGCATTAATTAAAATGCTGTTTACCCTTTTTGCTGTGTATCTGAAGTACTCAATTAGTCGTATGGCTTTATTTACAGAATCAACGCTTATTTGAGGCTTTACTAATTCCAAATAAATTGCCTCTATTCTGTTTAGATCTCCAGCATCTTTGGCATTGTTAAGTTCCTTTGCTATTTCCAGCCTGCTATTATTTTTATCGGGATGGCAAAGTTTTACGGCTGCCCGGTAAAGCCATTTCATTTTCTCAATATCGGGCAAAGTTTTATATTCGGGTGTGCTTTTGGTGGCTTCATTTAGTAATTCAATTACTAATGATAGTCTTATAACATATATCTCAAGTTTGCTGTATATACCGGCTAATTGGTCGCTTGAGGTCTCATTTATTACCTCTGAGTTTTTTATCTGCCATTTTCGCAATTCATCAAAAGCAAATGGATTAAATTCAATGGTTTTGCTTTTTATATTACATTCATTATCAGTGCTTAAAGGCATATCAAGCAAGTTATTGATAATGATGTTCCATTGTTTATTAATTTTTGTGGGCATTTCGCTTTCAGACCAAATTTCCTTTGAAAGATATTCCGGGAACGCAAAAAGTAGTCTATCAATAAAGCCATTTTGGGCCCGATTGTCTTTTGCAAGCTCATGAAGAATAGCCGTTTGAATTCCGCCGCACACGCTTACAAATGGTTCAGTGATCAAAACAGGATCTTGGTTCTTTCGATCAATGCTAATTTGAGTACCAGAATAAACCGAAAGCCAAAACTCCTGTGCACTGCCGCTATTATATCTATTGAAGTTCTTTAGCCACTGGTTCAGCTCATCGGAATATACTCCTAATCCACGTTGGTTATAAAAATGAATGTCTGCTAATGCTTCAGGGGTGAAGTCGCTAACTACGGTTTTATTGAATTTCGGTTCGGTTTCAGGCTCTAATCCTTGTTTTAGTTCCCTTTTGAATTGGCGTTTTTCCTGTTTGAATTTCTCATATTGCTGCTTGTCTTTAGTCAATATAGGATCTATGGCAAACCTTAAAGGTGGGGTTTTCATGGTTCCTGGCCTTCCCACTAATGCAACATAAAGCAGTGGCTTTTCATACCAGGCATTGTTAATTTTAACCCGGTGGGTGTTACCAATTGCAAGGCTTGCAGCAAAAAGTATACTTGCGCCGATAAAATCAGTCGGGAACTTTAAGAATTCGTTACATGCTCTAATTATTTCCTGAACTGGATCCGGGAAAGAGGAAATTGGAAAATCATTATCAAATTCATCTCGAATGTGATTTGATATTGCTTCCTGAAAAGAACTATCTTTGTTCTTTTCGTTGGGGGTGCTGGAATTATTCGCCGTCATTTCAGTACCCCTTTCTATTTATTCAACCTATCATTTTCCAGCCATTCCATTATTTCAGAATGTCGAAAATATAACCTTTTACCCTTTTTTATATGGGGTATTGCGTTACGGTGGGTAAGCCCGTAAATGGTAGGTATAGAAAGATTCAGCAGCTTACCTAAACTTTCAACGGTGTGAAGCTCCGGAAAAGTTTGCATTTTTAAGGCGTTTTCTTTTAGCTGAATGATTGCATACTCAATCCGGGAAAGGCGGTCTGCAATTTGCTCAAAGGGATTATCTATTTGCATGGCAAAAACATTTTGTGATTTGCCTGCAATAGTATAATCATTTTTTGCGGGAAAAATAGCCTAATTAGCCAATGGCTTACTTTAGCTATTTCGGCTACTTATATTTATGGGTAAACTTTGAAAGGGTCTATAATATTTTTCTGGTAAATTTCTGGAACTTAGGCTCTTAAATGGTTCTCTATTAAATCCATTCTTAAAAACAAAGCTGTTTTGCAGTATCGCTTTATATTCCGGTGCTGAATAATAGTGTTCAATCCACTTGTTTTCAGTCATTTGATAGATAAACGCTGCCAGGTATTTCCTATTGCCTCTAATTGTTTCGTTCCAGATTAGCTTTTCATTTACTTCATAAACAAATGGTGCTTCTGTTGCCCTGTTTTCAAGTTTCAAAAATTTTATCATTCGATAATATACGTCTTTGGTTCCATTGTGATCAGGAATCCAAATATCAAATAATGTTTGTGGTTCCTTTGGGGGTCTTGTTTGTTTTGGTTTCTCGGAAAGATATTTTATTATTATTTGAATGATTGAACTTTCATTCTCTGACAGGTCTGAGGTTAACATATTTTCAAACATGGTCAGGATCGCTGTCCTTTCCATTTTCAGTACTTTAATAGAGTACATTGCTGTATCGTAATAGTGGCTTGACAACACCTTTTCTGAAAGTCGTTTTGCAGCTGGTTCAAACTTGCGGTTTTGGAAGATAAATAGCATTTCCAGTACTTTTTTATCTTTACTATATCGAAAACTACAATGCGGGTCAATGTAACACCTAATCAATTCAGTGGCCTGGTCATGGGTTTGTTTCAATAGATAATATAGCAGTTCGGCTGTAGTGGTTTCATCAAACTGGTTTAACCTTTCGGGAACCTGATAAATCAGTTCTTTCAAGTTTTCAATTTCTTGGTTAGTCATGACTCTGGTTTTATATGTTTGAAACTACGTTTGCCCATTTCTGTTTTTCCTCAATTTCAAAGTCAGCTAAATAACTTTCGGTGGTTTGAAGGCTCTTATGTCCTAAACTTTCACTTATAAAACTAATATTTGCACCAGAACGCTTAAGTACGGTTGCAAAACTATGTCGGGCTGTGTAGGTTGTAACCGGTTTAACTATACCAGCTTGCTTTGCAAGTTCTTTCATCACATCGTTAATATACCCTACTGTGAGCTGAATTTTTTTGTATTGCTCCAGTGGACTCATGTTAAGTTCCAATATCGGGAATACTAATTGCTCCGGCTCTTTGTTGTGGTTCCGCCAACGTTCAATAATTTCAATGATCTTTGGAGTAAGTGGAACCACAATGTTTTTTAAATCTTTTCTGGTCTCACGCTCTGTTTTTGCCCTAATAAAATGGATTGAATCTTCAGTGAGGTTTTTGAATTTAAGTAATGCAATATCCTTGATATTCATTCCGTTACATAAATATGATAATACCCAATAATCCCGGAAACGCCTTTTTGATGGTAATTCTATATCAAAATTTGCAAGTATGCTGATTTCCTGTTGTGTAAGTGCCTTTTTGATATTTCTACCCTTTGGAATCTGATAGCTGTTCTTTCCGGTGAAAGGGTAAAATTCGGATTTTACAGTTCCCTGACTAATGGCACTATTGTAAGTCGTCCTGATATTTCTGGTATAAATGCCAACAGTGGTTAAACTTGCATTGTTTTTAAGCATCCATCTTTCGTATTCTTTAAGAAATTTCGGGGTCACGCTTTCAAAGTGAATATCATGTTCACCAATAAATTTTTGCAGACTGTTTCCAGTACATTCAACAGTAACAGCTGTTGAAATTCGGGACTGGCTTCTTAATTCAATTGCGTATTGTTTTAATGATTTTATCAGGTAGGCTGTTACTTTGTCATAATATCTTTGCTCAAAATCAGAAAAGCTGAAAACTTTCATTGATTCGATCAGATCAATGGCCTTTTTTTCATAGGATGCAAAGTATATAGATAGCTCTTTAAATTTAGCTCTTGGCTTTTCACCATTGACTTTTTCAAATTCCTCTTTCGTTAATGCAATATACTTTCCTTTTGGGTCTTGTACTGTGTAATATTTCCGCATCCGTTTGTAAGTTATGCGCAAAACAACAGGGTGCTTACCATCTTTGCGGCTTTTTCGGGTTTCAAGAATAATTGCTGTTGTTACTGGGTGCTTTTTCATTTTGGCCGAACATGAATAAGTTTTAACTTGCTATTTACTTTTTTATCTGAAGAACTGCACAACCGTAAAGCTTTCATTGAGAGTTCAGCATTTATTTTCCGAAGCTGTTCCAGCTCCTTACGATCTTTTTCACACAAGGTTTTAAGGAAATCATACTCTTCCCTTGTAATAATACATAAGCCAGGTTCATTTAACTTAGCGATATTAGATTGATTAGCAACCATTTGTCCTTCTCCAAATAGTAACCAATGCGGATTTATATCCTTGAAAAACTTTAATAATTTAATGAGTATATTAAAATTAGGATTACCTTTAACTATCAGACTATCTATCGTCTGGTAACTTAGCCCTGTAACTTCTGATAAGGTCCTTTGATTTAAGTCGTAAAACATCATCAGTTTCTTTAGCCTCTGATTAAATTTTGTTTCCATTTTTCATTATATTTAGGTTAATTCCTTTTTGAAAAAAACATCAATGATTAAGAAAATAGTACACACAAAAATACACACAATATTCATTAATATCACAAACTAACAAAAGATAAAGTTATTAACAAATGTCTGTTTATTAACATAATAGATTTTTATTTCAAAGTATAAAAAGCATTGAAAGGAATAATTTATTGACTACGGATCAGAAGGTTACAGGTTTGAATCCTGTCGGAGTCACAAAAAGAAGGGGTAAAGCAATTTGCCCCTTTTTCATTTAAACCCGCTTCAACAATGAATTTCGACTGGTTTAACGGTATTCCGGTTGCCATCACTATCTCTGATCTGAACGGCAACATTCTGGAAATGAATGATGCAGCAGCAGCTGTATTCGAAAAATCCGGCGGTAAAGCATTAATAGGCAAAGCATTGGCAGACTGCCATAATGAAAATTCCAGAATGATCATGGACCAATTGCTGTCCGGTAAGCAAACTAACGTTTACACCATTGAAAAAAACGGCAGGAAGAAGCTGATTTTTCAGTGCCCCTGGATGAAGGAAGGGAAAGTTGCCGGACTGATTGAATTCTCGATGGTGGTTCCGTTCGAAATGAAGCATTTTATCAGAGGGTAAACTCAAAGATCATCCGTAGGGTTTTTCCGCAATTCCTTTTTCCTGGAGGATGCTTTTTTGTCTGCCAGACGCGCTTCTTTCTGCGATTTCCCGGGCATTGTCTTTATTCTTCTCTTAACAGGCTTTAATGATTTGGCAATCAATTCGTAGAACCGCCTGACGACATCATCCCTGTTAGCCAGCTGACTTCTTGATTTCTGTGAATACATCCGCAGGACTCCTTCTTCAGATAGCCGGTGACCAAGTTTCTCCAGCAAAACAGCTTTCTGCCCATCATCCAGCAAAACAGATTCAGGAATCCGGAAATGGATTTCGACCCTGGTTTCCGTTTTGTTTACATGCTGTCCACCTTTCCCGCTACTCCGCGAAGTCTTGAATTCAAGTTCCTGCTCAAGTTCAGGCAAACCAAATAAATCGCTCAGGATTGACATCGGGGTTAGGTTTCCGGCAAATTAACGGCAATAATTCCTATTCTGAAAAATATTATAAAGAATTTCAACAAAAACGGGCCTAAGCGGCCCGGTAAATATTTTTTCAGTAAATCCGTGCATACAGCAGGATCAATTGGCTGCTTTCTTGATGCTGCACCCGACAGCTTTGGTAAAGTCAACGGCAGGCTTTTCTCCCATCATCAGGGCATTCACGGCATCTTCAAGATACCGGTTTTTTACTGCCTTTACATCCTGATGGTTATCATCAATGGCGCCGATATAAGCCACTATTAATCCGTCATTCTCTTTATTCAGAATGTAAACATGCGGAGTGCGGGTGGCTCCGTATGCCGGATAAACTTGCTGACCTTCATCAATCAGGTATGGAAAGGTAAAACCTTTATCAGCCGCGCGCTTTATCATTTCATCATAACTGTCGGCCGGAACCTGTACCGGATCGTTGGGATTGATGGCGATTACCGGATAACCCAGCTCTTTGTATTTCAGGTCTATTTCGATAATCCGGTCTTCATAGGCCACTGAGAAAGGGCAATGATTGCAGGTAAAAATTACAATAAAACCCTTTGCGGAAGCATAATCACTCATAGAAACGTATTTCCCGTCGATGTTTTTCAGTTTGAAATCCGTCGCTTTGTCGCCCACCTTATAGCCCTGGGAAATAGCCGGAAGTGAATATAAAAGTGCCAGCAACGGCAGAAGCATTTTTTTTCTCATTTGTTTTCAAGTTTTTGTTTAACAATCTGTTCCAATTCTTCGTAAGTAAAACTCTTTTCGTAAAAATCCGCCGATTGTCTGTCATAAACAAGTGTAGCCGGCAATGCGCCTGACCACGCGGGATTCACCTGACTTATCCAGGAATTTGCATCGGGATCGTTGAGCACAATCACTTCCGGCGTCAGTTGATGTTTCTGGATAAAGGGTTTCAATCTGCTGTCGATATGATTGACAAAATCAAGGCTGACCAGCAGGACTTTTACCCCCCGACCGGCAAATTGATCGTGAATCTTTTGAAAATAGGGCATTTCCTTTACACAGGGCAAACACCAGGTAGCCCAGAAGTTGACCACATAGATCGTGTCATTCTTTTTTTCTAGATATGGTTTAAGCTGGTTGTAATCTACCACCCGGATATCCCGGGCAGACAAGGTCATCACAGATAAAACAAGTAATATGGCAGCAAAAAATGTCTTCATCTTACAACAAATCAAGTTGTTGTAAAACGTGATTCAATCCTGTTTGTTCAATCAGGAGCGGAATTTACCTGGAATACACAGGCAGGCCATCAATATACGTAGCATAAACCTTTGCCAGGGGTATTTCTTTTTCGGGTACTACCATAATGTCTCTGTCCAGAATAACGAAATCGGCGTTTTTCCCAGGTTCCAGGCTTCCACGCCGGTTTTCTTCAAAACAGGCTTTGGCAGCCCATATGGTGATGGACCGGAGGGCTTCTTCCCGGGTCAGGGCATTCTCACGCTGGAAACCCTTTGGAGGATTGCCTTTCAGGTCTCTTCGTGCTACGGATGCATAAAATGTATTTACCGGGCTTATCCCTTCAATAGGAAAATCAGTGCCATTGGGGATCCAGCCGTTTTCTGAAAGAAGCTTACGGTAAGCATAGGCATTTTTAAGCCTTTTGCTACCCAGGCGCTGACCGGCCCATCCCATGTCAGAAGTTGCATGGGTTGCCTGTATTGAAGGAATGATGGCAAATTCGCCAAACTTACCGATATCATCAGGGTCTACAATCTGCGCATGTTCAACCCTCCACCTCAGGTCATTCTCAGGAAGAAGATAATTACTGTAAACATCAAGCACCATGCGTACCGCTGAATCACCAATGGCATGCGTATTAACCTGAAAACCCTTGTCGTATGCCATCAGGCAGATGCGGCCTAGTTCTTCAGGAGTAATGGTCATTATCCCGTAGTTTCCGGGCTGATCACTATAAGGCTCGAGCAGACAGGCGCCGCGCGACCCCAGCGCACCGTCGGCATACATCTTGACTGAACGGATGCTGAGCTTGGGTTTCACCCTTACTCCCTTTTTCAGAAACCGGTTGATATTCTCCTCATTTGGCGTAATCATGGCATAAACAGCCATTTTAAGTTCATTCTCTGAGTGCAGGCTGTCGATAAAATCAATGGTTGTTGCATCGAGGCCGGCATCTGCCACCATGGTCAACCCCACGCTGTGACAATTCAGCGCTGCCTCTTTCATCATCATGGTTAACTCATTGCCGGCAGGAACCGGAACCATTTCCCTGAAAAGGTCAGCATATGATTCTAAAAAAAGGCCGGTAAAACGGCCATCCTTCATAAAAGCTTCCTTTATGCCGGGAATACTGTCGGGTGTTAGCCCGGAAAGCTTGATGGCTGCATCGTTAACAAGCACGGCATGCCCGTCAATCCTCACCAATACAACAGGTAAATCGGGGAATAAACTGTTAAGCTCTTCATTATCAGGGAAAGACCTGCTCAGCCATTTGTTCTGGTCCCATCCCCTGCCTGCCAGCCAGGCAGAGGGATACTCCTCATTATGCTTCTGAAGAATCTCGAGCACCTGTTCAAAGGAATTTGCATAGCTGAGATCAGCATACTGCTTTTGGAGGGCGTATCCGTAAAAGTGACAGTGCGCATCAATGAAACCGGGAAACACAGCCCGCCCGCCGGCATTGAAAACAGAATCCGCATCGAAATTCTCACGGATATACCGGTCGTCACCAAGCGCCAGGACTTTTCCCCTCGACACTGCCATGGCGGTATAAATAGTAAAACCACTGTCAGCAGTGTAAATCACAGCATTTTCTATAATCAGATCTGCCGCCGAACGATCCCGGTTACATGAACTTATAACCATAACAATGAATGAGATAGACAATAATCTGTTTATCATTTTTTGCATGTCAATTACTGAGCAAACTTATGCAATTTTATATAAATCTCCTTTATAAAATTTGCCTTTTTGCTCTACTTCGTGATACTTGTTCACAATCAGTCAATGTAGCTTTCTGTGATGCTGATTCAGCTTCTGAAAATTAGCAGGGCTCGAAATGTATTTTCAAAAGAAAAATAGAGAATTGTTAATCAATGTTATTAAAAATCACTTCATTGTCCCATGCAGAAATGAACATATCACAAATTAATTATGTTTAGAGTATGCTGTGAAACAACGCCGGAATTATAGCCGGATTTCAGAGGACAAGCTATTGCCGCCGGTTACTGTCACCTGATTGATAATGGTACTTTTGCATTCTATAGCGATGTGATCTGGCATTGAAAGCAAATAAAATCGTTTGAATAAGTCATTCAATCGAAAACCTTTTTAATTTTGCCACGAAATAAACAATGCATACCATGGAAAAGAAATTCTTTACGACCAGAACAGTTCTCATTTTATCTGCAATTGCTGTCGCTGCAGTGATGCGTTTGGTGCCACACTGGCCCAATTTCACGCCTGTTGCAGCCATCGCGCTTTTTGGCGGCGCCTACATTAACCGTAAAGCCCTGGCTTTTCTAGTTCCGCTGGCTGCCATGCTGATCAGCGATTTGTTCCTCGGATTTCATTCCACCCTATTAGCAGTGTATGCGGCTTTCATAATAACTGTTTTTATCGGCCTGAAACTTGGTAAAAATGTGAAAGCCGGAAATGTTGCCCTTGCATCAGTTTCCTCTTCGGTCATCTTCTTCCTGATTACCAATTTCGCCTCATGGATGAGCGGAATGATGCCCTACTCACCCGATTTCTCAGGTTTGATGCAGGCTTATGCGGCAGGTATTCCGTTTTTCAACAACGGCCTTCTTGGCGACTTGTTTTACAACACCGTTCTGTTCGGAGGATTCTATTTGATCAGCAGACGTTATCCGTCGATCGTAAAAGCTTAATATACTTTCAATTATTCAATAAAAACCGGGTTTCCCCCGGTTTTTTTATGCTCATTTTCGTCCTCAACCAACGCAAAATCCTATCAGATTATTATATATATGAGATTGATCAGGGCCTGAGCGGACATTCGCTTATGTTTTCCGTACTTTAATCCGGTTCATCTTCCCTTTCGAGGAGTAGGATAGAGTTTTGTGGAACAATAAAATATTTCTCATCATTGTAAACTATCTCTATTGCGCCTTTCTGAAGGAAAATAGCCAGGTCACCCACCTTTGCCTGCAATGGTATATAGCGGATATTATCCCCGTCGCCCCGCTTCCAGGGCTCATCTTCATTTTCCGGGACAGGGATCGGATAGCCCGGTCCGGTTCTCAAAACATAACCGGTTTGTATCTCTTCTTTTTCGCTATATCCAGGGGGCAGAAAAAGCCCCCCTTTGGTCTTTTTGGATAAGGTGAGCGGCTTAATCAAAATGCGGTCGCCCACGACAATCAGTTTGTGTAATTTTTCTTCTTCCGGCAGTTTCATATTCAATACATTAAAAGCAGGCATCATCATCAGGCTGATGATCTTTGCAAAACTATTGAAATTATCGGTAATTTTGTAAATTGGAAACGAGGAAAGCCGCTTTCATCCGTGTTGCATTTTATTAGTGTAGCAGAGGGTAATACCGGCATTCACAAAACCAGTCAGCCATGAAAATAGTCGCATTCAAGACCGGCAAGCCCAAATCTTTTAATTATCGACCCTTGTTTTATGATAAAAAGAAGGAAGAAATGGAGGAGCGTCTCAAAAGATATACGAAGCCAGAAGAAGTTGAAACGGAAAGGCTGAAATTAAAAATAAAGGAATCGTGGCGCAGGCGGGATAATTCCAACCGTCAGGCGTCGCAAAGAACTTTCTATATTTACATTATAGCAGCCATTCTTTTATTGTACTTTATTTTCTTCCGTTAATCAGCTTCTAAACTAAATCATGTCAGATATCATCAGGCTTCTTCCCGATTCGGTTGCCAACCAGATTGCTGCCGGAGAAGTAATCCAGCGGCCTGCATCCGCGGTGAAAGAGCTTCTTGAAAATGCTGTTGACGCTGGTGCAGGGCATATTGAGCTTATCGTGAAAGATGCCGGGAAAACCCTGCTTCAGGTCATTGACAACGGGTGCGGAATGTCGGCAACCGATGCGCGCATGAGTTTTGAACGACACGCCACTTCCAAAATCAAAGAGGCCGCTGATCTCTTCAGGATACATACCCTTGGGTTTCGCGGAGAAGCCCTGGCTTCCATCGCTGCCATTGCGCAGGTTGAGGTTAAAACCCGACGGGTGGAAGACGAACTAGGTACCCATCTGGTGATTGAAGGTTCCGTGGTAAAGAGCCAGCAACCATGCGCCTGCCCTGCAGGTACTTCCTTTCTGATTAAGAACCTGTTTTTCAATGTTCCTGCACGCAGGAATTTTCTCAAATCGGATGCTGCCGAAATGCGGCACATACTGGAAGAATTTCAACGGGTGGCACTGGTAAATCCCGGAATAGCTTTCAGTTGTCAAAGCAATGGAAAAGTTCTTTTTCAACTGCCTGCCGCAAACCTGAAGCAACGTATCATAAACCTTATGGGATCCGGCTTTCAGGAGAAACTGTTACCGGTAAACCAGGACAGCAATGTGGTAAAAATTTCGGGTTATGCGGGCAAACCGGAAAGTGCTAAAAAAACCAAAGGTGAGCAGTATTTCTTTGCAAATAACCGCTTTATCAGGCATCCATACCTCAATCATGCCGTGGAGGATGCTTTCAGCGACCTGCTGCCTGAAGGTTATTTCCCCTCATACTTTATTTATCTGGATGTTGATCCATCCAAAATTGACATCAATATACATCCAACAAAAACCGAAGTCAATTTCCTCGACCATCAGGTAATTTATTCCATGCTCCGGTCGGCGGTAAGGCAGGCGATCGGCAAATTCAGTTTTTCTTCAACCCTTGATTTTGAGGCTGAAAAGAGTTTTGACACCTATTTTCCCAAAGACCGGCCTGTAGTAGCGCCGGGTATCCACATCAACCCTGAATACAACCCATTTGTAAAGAAACAACAGGCTGAATTAAAACTTACAGCTCCTCTTCAGCCCACGCAGGGCAACAATGACTGGGAAAAACTTTACAATGTTACCCGAAATATTTATCCATCTGATCAGTCCGGGAATAAATCCCTTACCATTGATGCCGACTTTGACAGTGAGTCTGTAAGCAAGGGATTCATGCAATTCCAGAATAAATATATTGTTTCCAGGGTAAAATCGGGCCTGATGATCATAGACCAGCAGGCAGCCCATGAGCGGGTGCTTTACGAGCGCATGCTTGAAAGAATTGAGCAGCAGAAAGCATCCTCTCAGCAACAACTTTTTCCACAGACTGTTAATTTGTCAGCGCCCGACGCGGAATTGATCAAAGAACTGTTGGAGGAATTCTCCCTGTTCGGCTTTCAGATGGAGCATTTCGGGCAGAACTCCTACATTATCAGGGGAATTCCGGCGGATCTGGTGGATGAAAACATTCAGACACTTATTGAAAATGTGCTTGAAAATTTTAAAAATAACCAACTCGGCCTGAAAGTTGATAAAAAAAACAACCTGACAAGGGCCATGGCACGCAATATGGCTGTTAAACCCGGTAAAGTGCTTATGCCTGAAGAAATGCAGTCGCTGGTTGATGACCTCTTTTCCTGCCAGGTGCCCAATGTCAGTCCTTCGGGAAAAACCATCATTATAACCATTCAATCCGATGAAATTGAAAAACGATTCGGCAATTAACCCTACTAAACTATGAGTTACCAGCAATACTCGCCCAGGGGATTCGGAATGCTGCCTCCGGTAGTAAAGAACCTGCTTATTATCAACGGATTGTTCTTTCTGGCTCAACTAACACTGAAGCAGGTTTACCAGATCGATCTGGTTGACTACCTCGGAATGCATTACTTCGGTTCTTCTTTATTCAATCCGGCACAGCTGGTCACTTATATGTTCCTTCATGGCGGTTTTACACATATTTTCTTCAATATGTTTGCCTTATGGATGTTCGGTTATACGCTGGAACATGTCTGGGGGCCAAAACGCTTTCTGACCTATTATTTTGTCACCGGTATCGGCGCTGCATTGGTCCATATGATTGTTTTATGGATTAATATATCCGGGATACAATCAGATGTTACTGCCGTGATGATGGCCCCCTCGCCTGACGCCTTTGCCGCATTTATAGGAGAGCATTTCGCGCCATATCAGGGTCAGTTGACTTCGTTTATCAACTCATGGTCAATGAATCCCGGTGACCCTGCGTATATCAATCAGGCATCCAATTATATGAATGAACTGGTAATTTTAAAAATGGATGTGCCCACCGTGGGTGCCTCAGGCGCTGTTTTCGGCATTCTGCTCGCCTTTGGCATGATGTTCCCCAACGCTTTGATCTATCTGTATTTCTTCTTCCCTATCAAGGCAAAATGGTTCGTCATTGCATATGGAGCAATGGAAATCTATTTTGGATTTGCCAACAACCCGGGAGATAATGTTGCACACTTTGCACACCTGGGAGGTATGATTTTCGGATTTTTCCTGATCAGATACTGGAACCGGAAGTTAAACCGTTTTACAAACTGGGATTGAAATTTTTGTAATATTTAAATGCTCCTGAGTTACCCCGGACAGGGTGAAGTTATGAAAAATTATTTTGTCAGGTCAGGGTTTCTCCAAACCAACGCATAAATCACCGGATCAATCATCCGTAATACTGTTTGCAGATGTTTCAACAGGTTTCCATCATTGAAAGGATCAGGATTTTCTTCGGCCGGCGCGAAGCATTGCCCATGCTCATCCTTATCAATATTTTCGTCTGGCTGGCAACGCTGTTACTCAGGAGTTTTGCCTTTTTGTTTACCACTCCTGAATCAGCTGCAAACGGAACCTATAGCTCAGGCGTATCAGAATGGCTGATGATGGCATTCGCCATACCGGCAAATACCGGCGACCTGCTGACCCGCCCCTGGACGATTCTTACCTATATGTTCCTGCATCTCGAGTTCCTGCATATTTTATTCAACCTTCTATGGTTGTACTGGTTTGGACTGATCTTTGTAAAGTACCTGTCTCAGAGACAGCTTCTCGGGACTTATTTGTTTGGAGGTATTGCAGGAGCACTGCTTTATGTACTGGCATTCAATATTTTTCCGGTGTTTTCACTTGCCCGGGAATCCGCACTGGCACTGGGTGCTTCGGCCTCGGTACTGGCCATTGTGGTGGCCATAGCTTTTTATGTTCCGGAGTATACCATCCACTTGTTGTTCCTTGGCCCGGTTAAAATCAAATATATCGCCATCTTTTCAATTCTGATGGACTTGTTGATGCTGAACTCAGGAAACGCCGGAGGGCATATTGCCCATCTTGGCGGGGCCCTGTGGGGATTTGCCTGGGTTAAGATGCTCCCTGCATTTGATCCGACCAGAATTTTCATGTATTCAGGGTTCAGCCTTTCAAACCCTTTTAAAAGGAGAAAAAAGCCGAAATTAAAAGTGTACAGAGGTAGCAAGCCACTAACCGACGAGGAATACAACAAGCTCAAAGTCATGAATCAAAGGAAGATTGACTCCATCCTTGACAAAATATCCAGGTCGGGATATGATAGCCTGACCAAAGAAGAAAAGGAATTGCTTTTTTCCAACAGCAAAAAATAATTCTCAGCCCATGACAGCTGTAAAGAAAGGACGACGAAAGTTTCCGCTCATTAAGAGCTTGTTTTTTACAGCTAACCTCATCGTTGTGGTACTTTTTGCCATGGGATATGTTGCTGCCATTATCCCGCCTGATCGCAACTGGATTTTCGCTTTTGCAGGGCTTGCTTTTCCCTATCTGGCGCTGGCGAACATTGCTTTTGCAATTTTCTGGTTGATTACCGGTAAAAAATATATTGCGTTGCTCTCTATTACTGTCTTAATAATCAGTTGGTCGAGACTTGGTGGTTATTACAGATTTCATACCGGGCATGGCCAACCGGCCGACAGTACCGGCTTAATCGTGATGAGCTACAATGTCAGACTTTTCGATCTGTATAACTGGAATAAAAACAAAATAAGTGAAAACGCCTCCGGTCTATTTCAGCTGCTCGCCGAACATAAGCCCGATTTGCTGTGTATTCAGGAGTACCATGCAGGGCGGTCAGGAAAAGTCGATATCTGTGATTCCATTATTAAATATACCGGGCTGAAACACAAATATATCGCTTATGTCAGCATGGAAGGTAAGGACAAACCTTACGGCATTGCAACTTTCAGCCGCTGGCCGCTGACAGGAACCGGTATTGTCAGTTTTGATGATAATCCCATTAATTTCTGCCTTTATTCTGATATTTTGATAGGCAAGGATACCGTCAGACTCTTTAATGTGCACCTTGAATCCATCAAATTCAGCCGGGAGGATTATCTGTTTGTGACAGACCTGAGAAATAATCAGGAAGACCAGGATGTCTTCGCGGAGAATTCACTTAAGATACTTCAGAAACTGAAGCGTGCCTTTATCTCCAGAGCCAGGCAATCCCGTAAGTTATCGGAGAAAATCAACCAATCCCCTTATCCTGTAATCGTTTGCGGCGATTTTAACGATACCCCGTCTTCTTATACTTATCACAAAATTACCGGAAAGCTCAATGATGCCTTCCGTTCCAAAGGTCGGGGATTCAGCCAGACATACGCAGGTGCGCTTCCTTCATTCAGGATCGACTATATCCTTCATGACAAAAACCGGTTTACTACCAACAGCTTTTCCAGGATCAGAGAACCCCTTTCGGACCATTACCCGGTCGTTGCAAACCTCTCGTTGGTATTGAAAGATAAGTAATGAAGTTTATTAAAAGGATTCTCCGGCTGCTTTTCAGGTTATCAGGTTTACTCTTGTTTGCCGCTTTGATAGCCGCGATGGTCTCACCATATATAGATCCCTATCGATGCTGGGTTTTCGCATTTTTTGGACTAGCATATCCCCTGCTTTGGCTGGCCAACCTTCTGAATGCCCTGGTCAATATCAGATTCCGGATTCTGCCACGGGCCATCCTGATTACCCTGCTGGCCGGATTACCCCTGATGCTCAGACATTATGGCGCATCTGGTCCGGACAAACAAGCAATGAGCGTCAGTGATGCCTATACCCTGATCTCTTATAATGTGCATGGCTTCTCTGATATCAGCGGAAAACACTCGGTTTTTGATGTTCAGTTCCGTATTCACAATCTGTACACTCAGGAAAAAGCCGATCTTATTTGTATGCAGGAGTATCCGGTGCGCCGCAATCCTTCAGGCGGCTTTAACAGAAATATGAACATCCCCCCCCTGCTGCCCCAAAACCATTTCTCTTGGTATGAACCTGACGGAATATATATGGAGAGCGTGCTGATGACATCCACCAGGCACAGGATACTCGACCGCGGTATCATTTATTCTCCTGATGCTGAAGATTTTGCAATTTATACAGATATTTCATTCCCGGAAGGAACTATCAGGGTCTATAATGTTCACCTGCAGAGTCTGATGCTTAAAGAAGAGCGGTCGCTGCTGAAAAATTCCACCTCCGGATACATGAAGAAATCGACACTCCGCCAGAGTTGGATAACGGCATCAAAGCTGCGCAGGGCTTTTATTCTGAGGGCTTATCAGGCTAAATGCCTGGCGCAGCATATTCAACAGAGCCCCTGGCCCGTGATTGTTGCCGGCGACTTTAACGACACTCCGGCTTCGTATGCTTACAGAATCGTTTCCAGGGGGTTGTGTGACAGCTTTAAGGCGGGTGGCAAAGGATTTTCATCAACCTTTTCCGAAAGTCACTACCCTATCCGCATTGACCATGTATTTGCGTCTCCTCAGATAAAAGTACTTTCCTATGAGAGAAAAGCAGCGGGGTACTCCGATCATTATCCCGTCATCGTGAGGTTCACTTTCGGAAACAATGATTAAGTCTGAAAGCTCAATATGCAGGACTTCAGGAAAACTTCGTCACTTTGACCATGTTGTCTTACCTTTGTAAACCATTCAATGCCGAATTATGGATTTCAAATTAACTGCCGATTTTACGCCAACCGGTGATCAGCCCGAAGCCATACGCCAGCTGGTTGAGGGGCTCAGACGCGGTGATCCTGCCCAGGTATTGCTCGGCGTAACCGGCTCAGGAAAAACTTTTACCATTGCCAATGTCATCAGGGAAGTTAACCGCCCTGCCCTGATTCTGAGCCACAATAAAACCCTGGCTGCCCAGCTTTACGGGGAGTTTAAGCAGTTCTTCCCCGATAACGCGGTGGAATATTTTGTGTCCTATTACGACTACTATCAGCCTGAAGCCTTTATCCCTTCAACCAACACATATATTGAAAAGGACCTCTCCATCAATGATGAAATTGAAAAGCTGAGGCTGAGTGCAACTTCAGCCCTGCTCTCGGGAAGAAGGGATGTAATCGTGGTTTCTTCGGTTTCATGCATCTATGGAATCGGTAATCCGGATGATTTTGCGAATAATGTGATCCGCCTGAAAACCGGTGACAAATTCAGCAGGAACAAGTTATTATGGGCTTTTGTTGAAGGGCTTTACAACCGGACGGAAGCTGAATTCAGCCGTGGAAATTTCAGGGTGAAAGGCGATACGGTGGATATTTTCCCGGCCTACGCAGATTATGCAGTCCGGATTATTTTCTGGGATGATGAAATTGAATCCATTGAATCTTTTAATCCATCCGATGGCACGGTCATAGAAAAACTGGACAGGATCAATATCTATCCGGCCAATATTTTTGTGACTTCCAAAGAAAAGATGAAAGATTCCATAGAGCAGATCCAGTATGATATGATGTCGCAGGTTGAGTATTTCAATGAAACCGGCAAATCGCTTGAGGCCAGGAGGCTGGAGGACAGGGTGAGCTATGACATTGAAATGATGAGAGAGCTGGGCTATTGCAGCGGGATAGAGAATTATTCACGTTACTTTGATGGCAGAAGTTCCGGATCAAGGCCGTTTTGCCTGCTCGATTATTTCCCGGATGATTATATAACAGTAATTGATGAGAGCCATGTGACGGTTTCGCAGATCAGGGCCATGTACGGCGGGGACCGTTCAAGGAAACAAACCCTGGTTGAATACGGTTTCAGGTTGCCTTCCGCACTGGATAACCGTCCGCTGAAATTCGAGGAATTTGAAGGAATGACGGGACAAACAATCTATGTAAGCGCCACCCCTGCCGATTTTGAACTTCAGAAATCAGAAGGTGTGGTTGTTGAGCAACTCATCAGACCGACCGGGCTGTTGGACCCTCCGGTTGAAATCAGACCCAGCCTCAACCAGGTTGATGATCTTCTTGACGAAATAGCCCGCACCGTTGAGGCCGGCGGCCGGACCCTGGTTACCACACTGACAAAACGAATGGCGGAAGAGCTCACCAAGTACCTGACTAAGCTTGATATTAACTGCCGTTATATACACTCCGATGTAGATACCATCGAAAGGGTGGAAATCCTGCGAGATCTCAGGCTCGGGAACTTTGACGTACTTGTAGGCGTTAACCTGTTGCGTGAAGGGCTTGACCTTCCCGAAGTTTCATTGGTCGCCATTCTGGACGCCGACAAGGAAGGTTTCCTGCGCTCGGAACGGTCGCTTACCCAGACAGCAGGGCGGGCTGCACGAAACATCAACAGCAAGGTGATTATGTATGCGGATAAAATCACCGAATCCATGCGCCGGTCCATTGATGAAACCAACCGTCGCCGCGAAAAGCAAATCGCCTATAATGCGGCTAACAATATCATTCCCAGGCAGATTGTTAAATCAATGACCTCCATTATCGGGCAGACCGCCGTGGCAAGCGCTTCCGGCAAGGCATCAAAAGCTTATATTGAGCAGGAAGCGTTAAGCATCGCCGCCGATCCTGTTGTAAAATATATGAGCAAGGAGCAGTTGGAGAAGGCTGTGATTCAGGCCCGGAAAGCAATGGAAAAAGCGGCAAAAGAACTGGATTTTATTGAAGCTGCCAGAATGCGCGATGAAATGTTCGCCTTGCAGGAAATGCTTAAGAATCATTGAAACCGTTCAGTGTATGTCACGGCTTGCTTTTAACCGCCTTGCCGGAATTTACAAAAGCCTGTTTTAAAATTGATACAATTGGCATCAGCCTGAAAGTAAAGCTTAAAAAGAAGCATTCAGATTGACTGTCAACTGTTTATATCATTAATCAACAAAAAATTCATGCATCTGCCTTCAACAAGCGATTTATTGCTGACCGCCATCAGGGCGGCTTACAATGCGGGGAAAGCAATTCTTGAGATCTATGGCACTTCCTGGGAAACTTCCCTGAAAACTGATCAGAGCCCGCTCACAACTGCTGACCTGAGGTCGCATGAAGTGATCACCGCGGGTCTTCATCCGACAGGTATTCCTGTATTGAGCGAAGAAGGCGCTGAAGTAACTTCGGGTACAAGAATGAACTGGAAACAATACTGGCTGGTCGATCCGTTGGATGGCACGAAAGAGTTTATTAACAGAAACGGGGAGTTTACGGTCAATATTGCGCTTATGATTGGTAACCAGCCGGCAGCAGGTGTCATTTATCTTCCGGTTGCCGGCAGTTTATACTTCGGAAGCAAAAACCTGGGATCATTCAGGATTGAACAACCATTGACTGATGAAGATATGCTGGAAGACACTTTTTCGGATTTGCTACAAAAATCAATTAAACTGCCGGCAATCATAAATTCCGGCCCGCTGATTGTGCTGGCAAGCCGCTCGCACCTGTCGTTTGAGACAGCCGGAATCATCCAAAGAATTGAGCAGCGAAACAAGGATTGCCGGATGGTAAGTGTTGGAAGTTCACTGAAATTCTGCCGCCTGGCCGAAGGTTCGGCAGATTTCTATCCCCGCTTCGGGCCAACCATGGAGTGGGACACTGCGGCCGGGCAGGCCATAGCAGAAAATGCAGGTATTAAGGTTCTGACATGGCCTGAAAGGCAGGTTGTGAAATATAATAAATCTTCATTGCTAAATCCCTGGTTTATCGCATATAACCCGGAACGTATTGATCCTTCCGATTTATAATTCATTTTACATGATAAGCAAAAAAGCCATGATTGATGGTCATGGCTTTTTTTAATCGAATGAAATGTGACCTTATCTGAAGTCGATTAATTCGACATCAAAAATCAGGGTTGCACTCGGAGGAATGGTCGGCATGCGGCCATTTTCACCATAAGCGATGGCTGACGGGATAATCAGTCTGGCTTTACCGCCTTTCTTCATCAGGGCGATACCTTCATCCCATCCCTGTATAACCTGACCCTGGCCCAATACAAATTCAAACGGCTGACCACGGTCAACGGAAGAATCAAACTTGGTTCCGTCGAGCAGGGTTCCGGTGTAATGGACTTTTACAGTTTTTCCGGCAACCGGACTTTCGCCTGTACCTTTTTGTGTTTCGATATAGTACAACCCGCTGGCAGTCGGTTTTGCCGTGATCTTATTGTTTTTGATATAGCTCTGAATTTTCCCGGCTTCTTCTGTTTTGGCTTTCAGTTTTTCGGCTTCAGCCTTCTTCTGTTCTTCTTCACGTTCTTTATCAAACTGGGCACGTGTCTGGAAACTTACCATCTTAATATCATAAAGCAGCGTTGTGTAAGGCCCGACCATTGGCTTTCTTCCCTGCTCGCCAAAAGCGAGTTGTGAAGGAACAATAATCGAAACTTCGCTGCCTTTTGACATCATTTTCAAGGCTTCTGTAGCACCTTCATTGTCAAAGGTTTTTCCACACTCCCACTGCATCGGGTCACCCTGGTCAAATGAAGAATAAAATACCCTTCCGTCAATATCCGAAACCTTGAAATGAATTTTCACAATGTCGCCGTCTTTGGGCTTCTGACCTGATCCCTTTACTTTCTCAATGAAATACAATCCGGATTCAAGCGGTGCAGTAGTAATGCTGTTATTTGATAAATACTCAGCCAGTTTGGTTGCTTCCGCATCTTTAAGCGTAGCCATTTCTTCCCTGTTTTTCTCATCCATCTGTTCCCGGGTCATGGCTGACAGCATCCTGATGTCAAAAACGATATCTTTTCCGAAATAATTTGAGTCGGGCAACTGGGGCATCCTGATCGTTTTCAGGAAAAATGAGTCAGCACTGGTAATAAATGTAGCGCTGTCGCCCGGTTTCATCATAGCCAGGGCTGCATATATATCTCCTTTATAAGTCGGTGCTTCCAGCGGCAGCATAAAGGGCTCCTGCATATCGGAAGAATTGAACAGCAAAGAATCATTGATGGAATATTTCATAAGCAGGGTCATAATCATACCTTCCTTCATGGTGGTGGTATCATCCCCTTTTTCGTGAAATTTATAGTATAATCCGCCTTCGCCCTTTTTGAATCCGGGGTGCTTTGAGCAGGCAAAAAAAACGGCTGACATGCCAATGGCAAGCAGCAGCAAACCAAGTTTTCTGTTATTCATTTGTTCAGAATTTAATATTAAAGCGTTTAAATTTAATGAAGCGATACAAGTTCAAGATCATAGATAAGGGTTGATTTTGGCGGCACTTTATCCTGATCGCCCAACAGCCCGAAACCGAGGTGCGAAGGTATGATAAATTTCGCTCTGTCGCCGACCCTCAGTAATAAAATTCCCTCTTCAAGTCCACTCTCAACACCCCCACGACCAATCATAAATTCTTTCAGGCCATCCCTGTCTGAATTGTATATTTCATCGCCTGTAATCAACCTGACAGAATACCTCAGCACAGCAATTTTTCCGGTTTCAGCCATCGGGCCTTTGCCATGATGATAGATCGAATAGCGGAGCCCTGTACCGGTTTCTTCCATGGTCCATTTGTAACGCCTGATTAAATCTGCAATCTGCTCATCTTCTGCCTTAATCGCCTGCCTGTTGGCATGAAGCAATGGTTCTTCCACCAGCTTTGGATCGATTTCCTGTTTGTTATCGCGCTGTTTACCTGATTGGCATGCAATAACCAAAGAGATTATCAAGGGAAAAAAGTATCCCGGTTTCATTGATTTAAAATTAAATTTCAGCTTACATTTTTAATATAGTGCTCTGACTGGCTGCCTGATTCAGTTCCTGTTTATAACGGGGCAAAAGGCCGGAAAATTTTTCAATGGTGTCTGAAAGGGAAAGAAAAGAGTCGCCACCTGAAGCATTCCGGTGGCCTCCTCCTTCAAAGTGCTCACGGGCAAAGGAATTTACTGAGAAGTTTCCTTTTGACCTGAATGAAATTCTAACCCTGTCGGATTTCTCAGTAAAAAAAGCGGCAAAACTGATGCCTTTGATGGACAAGGCATAGTTCACAACGCCTTCGGAATCACCCGGTTGAAAATGAAATCGTTCCATATCAGTCTTGCTTAACCAGATGTAGGCAGTAGCAAACTCCGGCATCACAGTCATCCGCTCGCTCAGACAAAATCCAAGCAGGCGCATGCGGTTTTCGGAATATGTATCATAAACAAGCCTGTGAATCTGCTCTGTGTCAACACCCCGCCGTACCAGCTCCGCCAATACTTCATAAGTATGCGGATAATTGCATGAATAACTGAATGAACCAGTGTCTGTCATCAATCCGACATAAAGACAAACCCCGGTTTCCACATCAATCAGGTGTTCATCACCCATGGCCCTGATAAAATCGTAAACAAGTTCGGCAGTCGAAGATGTTTCGACTACCGAGAGCATATAATCAAAATGAGCTTCAGGCTGAATATGGTGATCGATCAGAATCTTTTTAGCACTGGCCGCAAACAACTGCTCCTTGAACAGGTTTACCCTCGGGATGGCATTGTAATCAAGGCAAAATATCACTGATGCATTTGCAAGCAGGACATCCGCCCTATGCGAATGATGGAAATAGATGATGGCGTCCTCCTGACCCGGCATCCATCTCAGAAAGTCAGGAAAATCATTAGGAATAATAATGCTTACATTTTTCCCCTTTTTTTTCAGGTACCTGCCCAAAGCAAGTGATGAGCCCAGCGCATCGCCGTCAGGATTGTAATGCGTTGTGATTACAATTTCGCCATCAGCCTCCAATAGCTTCCTAACCCCTGAAAATATCTCACTGTTAAACTTATACAAAGCAGGTTTTTTAAATAATTTCAATTTTATCGAACACAAAAATATAAATATTGTTAATAGGGCAACCAATCAATTATTGTACATTTACCTGAAATCAATCCAACTTAGTATTTATGGCAGGCAATTTCACTTTTACCATGATTAAGCCGGCTGCTTATGAAAATAAGCATGCGGGTAAAATCCTTGATATGATCTTACAGGGCGGCTTCCGCATAAAGGCTATAAAACTGGTCAAACTCAGCCATGAACAAGCCGGTGAGTTCTACGGAATTCACAAAGACAGACCTTTCTACAACGATCTGGTAACTTTCATGTCATCAGGGCCGGTTTTGGCAGCAATCCTCGAAAAGGAGAATGCCGTGGATGATTACCGTAAACTGATCGGCTCTACCAATCCTGCCGATGCTGCTGAAGGAACAATAAGAAAACTTTTTGGTATTTCAGTTCAGAAAAACGCAGTTCACGGATCTGACAGTGACGAAAATGCCGCCATCGAGGCCGCATTCTTCTTTTCAGCGTTGGAACGTTTCTGATCCCCTCATATTTCAGGTAAATACTCAGTGAAAGTTTTGTCTGAATAAAACATTACGATTCTCACAAGTTTCCGGTCACCAACCTGCTGGCCTGCCACTTTTTGTACTATTTCCTCAACAGGGGCACCCAAATTCATTCCGGATGGCTTTACAGGTATTTTTACGCCGGGTTTATCCGGTTCAATTGCCTCCGAATCCGGTTCATTGCTGTTATCTCGCTGAGGCGCTATATTTTTCAGGTCCTTTAAACCCGGTTCATCATACTGTTTTTCAGTTGTTTGGATGTATTGCTCAGGAGTATTTTCCTTCGGCTGCGTTGAATATTTCTCCTCATCCGTATTCTCATCCACAAATAACTCCATCATCCGGGGTTTAGGTTTTTGCATTGCCTCAGAATCTTTTTTCACCGGCTCGATGTCACGGTAAGGATATGGATTCATCATAGGACCCTCTCCAAACAGTAACCATTGCATACTAATATCAGGATACAGACGGATCAGCTTTTGGACAAAATCAAGACTGGGCTTATTCCGTCCGTTCAGGATATGAGAAATGCCTGAACGCTGTACACCCAGATCGTCTGCCAATTGGGCCGGGCTGATGTTTTTTGCCTTCAGCACCATGGATATCCTGTTGTTCATGTTTATACGCTGTTTTGAAGTTACAAATATAACCTTTCCAAACAATTATTCAAATAATCTGAATGTTATTTATGTAAATTTCAAATATTGTGACTTTTTCTAAAGTGAGATATAGGTAAAATAGGCTATAATATTGTATTACAATGTTTTTGACAATTTAAAATATGGACTAATAAATTACTGGAAATGAAAATTTTATCTGCATTTATACTTTATATAAACATTATATATAACTGGTTATAAGCATATTAATAAACATTTAAAAATATTTTCATGATTATTCTCTCATTTACACTTGTTACCTGAATTTTATTTGCATTTTTCTGTTTACATTTGTATTGCATTACATTGGTAAACAAATTTAGGATCAATAAGAGACAATAACAAGTTTTACATTTGTATCGTGCACTCCTTATGAAATTTGTGATGTACAAAGAGAAATAGTAATGCTTACATCATTAATTAATAATTAATTATAGTAAATATGGTTTCCGGAACGTCTATCCTTAATCAGGTCAGGCTCTGTTACACATCTGTAACACTATACAGATGTACATTTCGACTGGACACTAACATTATGTCGAAAATGCATCTATAATACTATATATTAACGTATTAGAACTATTTACGCTTATACACCGTGACTTTACATTTGTATAATTACATAAACTTGTCACGTTGGTTAACATCTGTAACTAATTTGATTTCCCAATGTTTTGTGAAAAGAATGAAGATTGCCAGTATACTTATCTGGCCTTATACAAAAGATTATTTTGATCTGTTTCTTCTTTTGATCTGTTTCTTCCTCATAAAATTTATTGGCCAATAGAACCATCTGAACATGTGCAGAACAAAGACCTTCAAACTGTCTGAAAATGTTGCCTCACTCCCCTGCACATATCTTCGGTTAAATCAGTTTATCCTGATCCATTATGCATACTAAAGTATTTATGGAAATCTGGATGGGATACCGGCAGCAAAAAAGTGGTTTAACTGCCTCTGTAAGAATTAAAAAAAACCAATATAGACCGGATCAAAAAATGTATCAGAAAAATTTTGCGTTATTTAATTACCTTCTCTGTTGCTACAAAATAGCCATCCGACACCTGAAGCATATAAATTCCTGCAGGAAACCGGTCAAGGTTATTCAATGCAATAATATTTTTGCCTTTCGCAATCTCGACCCCGATCAGGCTGTTAACTATTTTGCCGGTAGAATTAATTAGTTTTATGTCGACAACAATCGGGTAATTGGCTGTTAACTCAATGCTTATTCGTGAAGAGAACGGATTGGGAAAAGTTTTCAGTTCATGGAAAGGCTTAAGGTCATGAATTACGGATTCAGTAAGAAACGAATTGGCCAGCATAAAGTCAGGAATTCCCCAACCCTTAAGGTTGTCAGGACTGGAAGACTGAGACGAGCTCATCCTGATTGCATTGATAAGTTCCATATTGGTGAATGTTGGATTGGCCTGCCACAAACAAGCCGCTGCACCGGCGATAATGGGGGATGAAAAAGATGTTCCGCTTCCTCCTGCTACACCTGTAGGGACTGTGGCAACAATTGTCTGTTGCCCCTGGGCAGTAACATCCGGTTTTATTCTTCCGTCGGCGGTAGGTCCTTTTGAGCTGAAATAAGCATAAGCCCCGGCCGGATCTACCGCACCAACAGTCAGCACACTGTCACCATCAGCTGGAGCCGTAATATACTTCCATGCATTTGCACCGGAGTTACCGGCACTGTTCACCACCAGTATCCCCTTCGCAGCGGCCATGTCCGCACCTATTGTCACCACCGTTGTATTCCCGTCCATATCACTGTAGGTGTGATTCTCGGCAGGATTGTCGAAAGTGCTGTAGCCCAGGGATGAATTGATGATATCAACACCAACCGAATCTGCAAATTCAGCTGCATTGACCCAATAATATTCCTCCATCAGATACTCTGAAACAGCATCTTCGGAGCGCAATAACCAGTATGAAGCCTTCGGAGCAGTCCCGATCAGTTGTCCCGGAATGTTGCCGCCCATTGTTGACAATACCATAGTACCATGGGTACTGATGCCAGTGTGATAGACATTATTGCCGGGTTGAACAAAATCGCGCGTACCGAGAATCTGTCCGTTTGCACGTAAACTGTCAAAAGCCTGCATAACATCCACACTGTTAAATCCTGCATCAATTACCCCGATGGTAATTCCTTTTCCTGCGAAGTTTAGCGCATGTAACTGGTCAATGTTGATCATCCGGACCTGGTTCAACGAAGCGCCATAATTATATGCAGCCTGACTTTTATAACTGCGGACTTTGGTCCTGGAAGACGGTTTTTCGATAACCTCGTTGTCAAAATAAGGCTTTCCTTCACCTCCTCTTTGCCTGGCAAATAAATAATCAGCTGACTTCATCTGCCGGATAAATGGCTTTCGTGAGATCTGCATTGCCTGCTCGGGCCGGTCTACCCTGAGGATCACGAGATTCAGCCATTTTGATGTGTAAATAATCTCTGCTCCTGTCTCTTTTAACTCCGACAAATAGGCCGGACTTACAGGAAGATCTGACTCCGCAACCGGAATCTGCTGCACCAGACGGCGCTCTATCGACTTCTGAGACAGAAAAGATGCCGGCTCAGAAATGCTGTAGCCCGATGAATGCTTATCTGTCAGCTTTACCAGATAAAAGTAACCGGTATTCTGACTGCTTGCAGATGCAAGCAGAGTGAATAAAAATACTCCAAGTAAAATGAACCTCTTCATTACAATCAATTAGAACTGATAATCAGAACAAGCCGGACAATAAAAAGTTTACTGCTCCGTTCCGGTCCTGTTTATTTGCAAAGATCGGTAATTCCTGTATTGATTTTCAAAATGTTGACTTATTTTATGCCTGAAAGTATAAAATGAAATGACCTCCCCTTCCGGTGAACGAAGAATCTTAGCTATACTACAGACAAATTGATTTGACCATTATAGAAAAATGAAGTATGCTTAATCAGGCCTGATGGCAGATGCGAACCGCTGTTTTCCCGACAGATCAGTGAGTATATCCACATGGCTGAACCTCATTTCAGTCAGAAGCTGCCTGATGTTATCACCTTCCGCTTCATTGATCTCAAACCAGAGCGAACCGCCCGGCTTCAGGTTAATCCCGGCGAATTCAGCAATGGCACTATAAAATTTCAACGCATCATGATCATCAACAAACAAAGCAAGCCCAGGCTCATACTTCAGCACATTGGGCTGCATGAAAGCTTTTTCCGATTCCTTAACATAAGGTGGATTGCTGACAATCAGATCATATAAGCCACCTTCAGGCCAGGTCTTTTTGTCCAGGATATCGACTTTATAAAACCTCACATTCCGGTTATGCATTTCAGCGTTGGCTGAAGCGATCTCAAGCGCAGCATCGCTGATGTCGAATGCAGTAATTTCAGGCCGGTTTAAAAGTACCGACAGGCTGACCGCGATGGCGCCGCTTCCGGTCCCGATATCCAGTACGCGTAAGCCACTGGTATCCATGAATTTTTCAGCAATCCGGGTTACCAGGGCTTCCGTTTCGGGCCTGGGAATCAACACTCCCGGTTTTACCACAAACCCGAGATTACAAAACCATGTTTTCCCTGCCACATATTGAACCGGCATCTGCTGTATAAGAGACGGAATCGCTTGTTTTACAGTGGATTCAAATTCAGAATTGGCTTCATCGTTCCTGATTAACAACCATTCTGCATCAGAAAGGCCATGCAGCGCACGAAACAGAAAACGTTGAATTGCACGCGCTTCCCTTTCTCCGTAAACTGGCTTTATTGAATCAAACAAATGCCTTTCAAGTTCCCGGTTTGTCATGGTGTTCATTAAAACGGCAAAATTAATCCGAAAAACTTAGGAATATATATGGTTTTCTATTTCATGGTATTTTGATTTGATAACTTTGTCAGATAAAATAATGTATATGGCTGTTTTTTTTCTGGATGAGACAGAATATAATACCGATGCCGGCCAATATTCCATAACCTTACCGGAAGCGGTCAGGGATGAAATCCGGGGAACATCCCTCCTGATCAGACAATTTTTACCAGACAATATGAGTTACTCTTTGGTGGATTTAAGCCTGGTTCCTCCGGGCTTATTGTCCGGTTCAATGATTTATACTCCGAAAGGACTGGCTGGTTTGTTGAAGGAATGCCGGTTTTTTCATCCCCTGGCCGATGTATTAAATGAATATTTCCTGACCATGCCCGAAAACTATGAGTTACTTACGGCAGTCGTTTTTCTCTATTTGAACCTGACTCCTTTTCCAACAGATATGATGTCGCGTTGGCTTACGGAAACAGGCATTGCGGAAAACATTGCCGAACGGATTGCCGATGCGGTTTATTTGTGCAGGACTGAAAAGGAAGAAATAGCCTGTCTTTTTGATAAGTTCTTCAACAAGTTAAAGCCCGGTGTTTCAACCAATACCTTATACAAAGACCGTTTGGCACAACCCGCAGATATTTCAGAAATATCAGGTTCCGAAGAATCTATTCTGGTTTATGATCTGCTCACTTTTCACAGGATTGCAGATAACCACAAACGAAACAAATACCTTTTGCTTGACCAGCTTCCAGCAACCGGGTTTATTGTTCAGGATCACCGCCACCTGGTGCTTGGACTGGGCATCACACTCCTGGAGCTTTCAGGGGTCTCTGAATCATTTCTACCGGAATTATACAACCTGATCCGGCGCAGGACTGCCTTCTGGGAGCGCAGTCTGTTAAGTCTGGCTAGTTTTATACAACTGACCGGTGCTGAATTTGCCGAAAGCATCAGCAAAAGCTCAGTGGCTGCCTCTCTTGTGATCAGCCCCGGCCCCGGTCAGTATTTGTCCGTGCCTTATGCTGATATTGCACCTGATTATATTCTGCATAAGCCCATAAACGCAGGCATACCGGTCTACCTGATCATTGAACGCCAGGTAACATTAAAACACTGATCAGGTCCTGTGCCATTCATTATATTTGCGCAAATTTTATCCTGATGATTTATCTCTTTTTTGCGGTAGCAGCATCCACCCTTATTCTTGTTTGCTTTAAACTTTTTGAACGGTATAAAATTGACAGCTTTTCGGCCATAACCATCAATTACATTGTAGGTGCCTTGTTTGGATTCGGGTATACCGGACGAAACTATACATTAACCTTCTCCCCTGTTGACGACTGGATGATTATGTCGCTGATTACCGGGGCGTTGCTGATCCTGGGGTTTGTCATGTTTTCCATATCAGCCCGGAAAGCAGGCATCGCGCTGACGGCAATCAGCAGCAGAATGTCGGTGATTATCCCGGTTGTCATCGGACTTGCAGTGATCGGCGACAAAGCCGGTCCAGTAAAAATTGCCGGTATATTATTGGCCTTAATCGCCTTTTATCTGACCCTGAAAAAAGAAAAGGCTATTGTACTGAATGTCAATGTGTTCATTATCCCTGTATCAGTCTTTTTATTAATGGGGTTGAATGATTCAGCCGTAAAAATCACGCAGTATTTTTTCCTGCCGGCGGGGAATGAAGCAGCCTATGTAACATATGCAGCTTCAGCTTTTGCTGTTGCCTTTGTATTTGGAATCCTGATCAGTATTTACAGATTCCTGAAACAAAATATAAAATTTAAGCCGGTTGATTTGCTTGCCGGAGTTGTTCTTGGCTTATTAAATTGGTATTCATTATTTTACCTGCTTAAAGGGTTGGAGTTGGTACAGATCTCTGTATTTATTCCCCTGCTCAACATCAGTGTGGTTATTCTTTCTTCCCTTGCCGGTTATTTTATTTTCAGAGAAAAGTTGAGAACAATCAACTGGATCGGGATTACTGTTTCTGTCGTTGCGATTTACATGATTGCAGCCGGGTAAATCATGCCAGGTGATTGGCAGGTATTCGCTGAAATTTTGATTTTTAAGGTGAAGAAGGAAATGAATAATAGAATCAGGACTTTTTAAGTTTCAGTCAAACACATTGCATGAAACTCAGCTGAGGCTGATTGTCAGTGTATTTTATCATATAAGACATGAAAACGCTGAAATCAGCAGTTACAATTTGCGATTCCAGGCTATTATCAGTTAGTCCGGCAGAATTATCAAAAGATTTCAACACCCGGACGATCTCATAAGAAACTTCGTACCTTTAATTGTTCACCCCATAAACCGTTATCCGATGAAGCGAATCTTTAACTGCATTACTTTCATTGTAGTATTGATGGCGATTGTGCCTCCTGAACAGCTTTCCGGTCAGAGTTATCTGCCATTTTCACAGAGTAATTACAGCGGTGCTGCCGGGTTGTTGTTGCAGCCTGCCTCTATCGCCGATAGCCGTTACCGTTTCGATATGACGGTTTTTGGTGCAGAAATGATGGCAAACAACACTTTTGTCGCACTTGACAAGAAGGTTTTTTTTAAGCCATCCTCATGGGAGGATGAGGATTTCGGCGATAAGTATGTTTTCCGGAGCTATGACGGTAAAGATAAATACGGGTTTCTGACAGCCGGGGTTATCCTGCCATCATTCATGATCAACCTTGATGAGCATTCAGCAATCGGCTTCAGCTCGAGGACAAGAGTCATGTTAAACATTGACAATATTACTGAAGACCTTGCTCAACTCTTCAGCGAAAGATTTGAATACGAACCCCTGCTCAGGCAAACGCTCACCAATGCAAACTTCAGTATGCAGGCCAACTCCTGGGCTGAGTTCGGGTTTACCTATGCCACGGTAATTCTGAATAAGCAGAAACACTTTCTGAAAGGGGGCGCTACCCTGAAATACCTCCAGGGTCTGAGTTCAGGTTATGTGTTTATCAATGACCTTACATACAGGCTCGACAGCCCTGATACATTGTCACTGTTTCAGTCAAAGGTCAACTATGGAATCTCTGAAACGTTTGATGAGGAAGGTAATCCGGCCTTTAAAAACCTTCCCGGACCAGGGTTCGGCTTCGATCTGGGACTGGTATATGAGTACCGGCCGGATATTGCTTCATTCACTTATTCCATGGATGGGAAGGACAGGCTGCTCAGGGGTGACAAGGATAAATACCTCTTCAGACTTGGTATCTCTCTGCTTGATTTTGGCAGCATCAGGTACAATAAAGGCTTTTACAGCCAGGATTTTAATGCAGACATAAGGGATTGGTATATCCATGGAATGGAAATCAATTCGGTTTCAGATATTAATGATACCCTGCGTGCCCGTTTCGGATTCAATGAGAATGCCAATGAATCATACAGCATGGGGCTTCCTACAGCCCTGAGCCTTCAGGCAGACTACAACCTTGGTTCCGGGTTTTTCCTGAATTTCACACCTTTCTTTGCCCTTCGTAAGGGAACAGGTATGGTATCAAAGACACATTACGTTACGTCATATACATTTACACCCCGTTACGATCACAAATGGTTTGGATTTGCAGTGCCTGTACACCTTGACCAGTTCAATCGCTTCAATGCAGGGCTCAGCCTGAGGCTTGGTCCAGTATGGATCGGATCCAATACCATCCTCAATAACAGGTTGGCAAAGCAGAGTTATGCTCTTGATGGTTATATAATGTTTAAGTTACCGGTGTATCGCAGTGTTAAGGGCGACAGAGACCGTGACGGTGTCAGCGATGACAATGATTTATGTCCTGATGTACCTGGCACCTGGGAGATGCGCGGATGCCCGGATGCGGATGCTGACGGCATCCCGGATCACCTGGACGATTGTCCGTACGATGCCGGGATCGAAGCGCTCAGGGGTTGTCCTGACCGCGATGGCGACGGAATTCCCGACAAAGACGATCAGTGTCCTGACCATCCCGGCCTTCCGCAATATAACGGTTGCCCTGATTCAGATGGTGATGGTATCGTAGATCATCTTGACGAATGCCCTGACCAGCCGGGCCCTGCCAGTCTGAACGGCTGCCCCGACCGTGACGGAGACGGCATTCCCGACCGTTCAGACCTTTGCCCGGATATACCCGGAAAGCCTGAATTCGGCGGCTGCCCGTTTGCCGATTCTGACAATGACGGCATCCCCGATGAAGACGATGACTGCCCGACAATTCCGGGTCCTAAAGAATTTATGGGCTGTCCCGATACCGACGGTGATGGAATTTCTGATAAATATGACCTCTGTCCGACCATTCCCGGTGTACCCGAGAATAATGGCTGCCCGGCAATTAAAAAGGAAGAAAAAGAGATCATCGACAGGGCATTCTCCAACCTGGAATTTGAATCGGGCAAATCCGTAATTAAAACCGTTTCATTCCCGGCACTCAACGAACTGGCCCAACTGCTCGTTCAAAAATCTGTATGGAAAGTGCAGCTTTCGGGCCATACAGATAACACTGGAAAGCCTGAGTCGAACATGACACTTTCTAAAAACAGGACACAGGCAGTTAAGGATTACCTGATCAGCCGGGGAGTTGAAGAATACCGCATCCGCACTGAATGGTTCGGCCAGGAACGTCCCGTTGCCGACAACAAAACACCAGCCGGCCGTCAGAAAAACAGAAGGGTTGAAATGAAGATTGTCTTCGATTAAATGTGAATATGACTCAGCAGGTTAAACCTGATCCTGAACGTTGCCGGGCTGTCGGCTTATTAACCGGCACGCTCAGGATCAGGCAATCATTTTATGAAAGAGGGTTTCTTAAGGCCCCGGTGCCTGAAGATACAAGGCTAAGTATGCTGTTTGGCGCTGTAGCAATCTGCCATCAGACACATGCCCTGCGCAGCACAAAAAGAAACCTGTCCGGGTGGGATTATATGGAGGCTGTTTTTTTAAACCTTGCTGAGCAAAGGTCATGGCTGCTTGAACCCAGCATGGTTGCAAAAACAAAAAAAGATGTCATCAGGGAGGCATTGCTGTCAGCCTTCAGCGACAACGGTCGTGCCGGAGATTCCTCACTCGACAGGATTGACGAACGGGCTGAACTATACAAGGACCTGAATATAATTATTACCAGACAATACGGAGGCAAATACCGTCAATTGCTCGCACACAGCAGGGGATTGCTGATAAATAAAGGTGAAGGATTTTATGAATTGCTTGCTGCTTTTAAGGCATTCGGCGATCCGGTAAGGAAAAAATCCTCATTTCTTTTCAAACTGCTTTATGATTCCGGCCTTTATGCTGTTAATGATCAGGATAACTTTGTACCCATCATGGATTATCACATGCAACGTGTATTGCTAAGGATGGGTTGTCTGACAATCAATGACCGGACGCTTGAGGAAAGGCTGATCAACGGGGCTGTAATGGAAAGCGATGAACCTGTCAGAAGTGCTTGCATTGAAGCCTTGCGCATCCTTGCATTTAATTCAGGTTTTCAACCCTGGGTCATGAACGATTTCTTCTGGCCTTTGGGCCGCTCCTGCTGTAATGAAACCACCCTTTGTTCCGATCATTTCTGTATAAAAAAGCCCTGCACTTTTCACCTGATGACCGAAACCAACGACCACAGCAACTGCGTTTTTGCTGATGTCTGCAGGGGATCCGCTGAGGTTAAGTACAGATCATTCCGCGAACCCAATGTTAAAACACACTATTACTGATGAAAAAAAACTGTCCGTTTTGCGATTCACATGTCACCGCGCAAATATTTGCCGCCGGGAATGGTTTTTCCGCTTTATACAACCATTCTCCCATACTTCCCGGACATACGCTGATCATTCCTGACAAACACGCCGGCAGCCTGTTTGAGCTCAATGAGGAGGAAATTTCAGGCTTTTTCACTTTTGCCCGGAAGGTTACTTCTTTTCTCACAGACATCTACAGGTCCGACGCCTATGACTGGTCGTTACAGGAAGGCGCAGCTGCGGGACAAAGTGTGGATCATCTTCACCTGCATATTATTCCGCGTAAGCCGGGCGATCTGCCCGAAGGGGTGGAATGGTTCGGAAAACTCCATGAGCAGCAATCAATTGCCGTTGACAACCCTGAAAGGATAGTGCTGAGCGAATGGGAGTACAAGGAAATCAGCCGGGCACTGAAGGAGAAATGGGCTTCATTTATCAGCCGTCAGTAACCACCTTTCCTGAAGAAATCAGATAAAAAACAGGGAAACACCTCCAACGGCGACTAAGGCCCCGGCAATCTCGCGCCAGGTTACTTTCTCCTTCATAATCAGCACGGAAGGAAGAATTATAAGAACCGGAACGATGGACATGATGGTAGAAGCTATGCCGGAAGTGGTATATTTTACTGCGATCAGCGAAAAGGAAACGCCCAGAAAGGGGCCGAAAAAGGCGCCCAGACTCAACCGCTTCAGGGCCGGTTTGTTCTGCAGTGCTTCCCGCACCCTGCTCCAGCCACCGTATATTGAAATAACAAGGATGAAACCGGCCACACCGGTAAGCACCCGGATCTGCGTGGCTGCGAAGGCATCATAGTCTCCCATTCCGTATTTACTCAATACCAGGCCTACTCCCTGCCCTGCTGCACCTCCGAACGCAAGCAACAATCCTTTTATGGGGTACCTGAATCTGAGCGGATTGCTGAACCGGTTTTTCCCGTTGTTGGTTCCCGGCTCTTTGCGTGCCATAATGGCCATGCTGATTCCTGCAAATGTCATTACCATACCCAGAAGGCTTTTTACATCCATGGTTTCGCCCATCAGCAACCAGCCGGTGATGGCAGCAATAGGTGGTGCCATTGCCATGATCAGCATTGAAATGCGTGCCCCGACAACCACGTATGCCTGAAAAAGAAAAAGATCGCCCAGTACAAAGCCTACCAGTCCTGAAACCGATAGCCAGATCCATTGATGACTGCCTGCATCAAAAGGGATAAAACTGCCTCTGGTAAAAAGACCAAAGATTCCAAGCAATACCATGGCCAGAAACAAACGGATCAGGTTAACCGACAGGGAACCAACCTTTTTGCTGGCAGATTCAAAGGCGAGTGCAGTAATGGTCCAGAAAACAGCCGTGAGTAATGCGGCCAGTTCGCCGCCGTAATGATTGATCATTGGAACAGAAATATCATTTAAGTAATATAAATATGGTGTCAAATCAGGCCATCAGGAAATGCACGCGCAAAATTATCAATTGGGCAGGCATGTATGACGAATGTTGAGAAATATTCAGCATGATAATTAGCATGACACATACGGGAAATATCCGGCACAGGCCCAAAGATCAAGTCATTGTGACAAAATCCGGCAAAACACTCCGGCCGGATTAACATTCTTACGAATCCGCTGAAAAATAAACTTATAACTGCGATAACTGCACGGATATTCTTCGAATTGCATATTTTTCTGAAATACTCAAGCAGAAATAGGCCTTTTGGCAGGATGTACGCCGGAAAAAATGAGTAAGTTTGATGGCGCAAACTGCTTTTCACTTAAAAAGGCAGATGATTTTCGCTTCAGAAATATAATTACTCAGGCACAGGATGTTATTCGACGACACATATAAGACTATCAATACTCCCTCATCGGGTTTGTATAAGGAGAAGGGCAGCAAATTCATCGCACTTGCCAGGCCGGTAGATTCAGAGGCTGCTGTTAAGGCTGAAATCGACTCCATCAGGAAGGAGTTTTATGATGCCAGGCATCATTGTTTTGCTTATGTGCTTGGGGCCGACAAGGCTGCCTGGAGGGTGAATGACGACGGAGAGCCCTCAGGAACTGCAGGCCGTCCGATTCACGGACAAATACAATCATTTGACCTCACTAATATTCTTGTGGTTGTGGTCAGGTATTTCGGAGGAACCAAACTGGGTGTCAGCGGACTGATCAATGCCTATAAATCAGCGACTCAGGACGCCCTGAATCAGGCTCAGATTGTTGAAAAAACTGTGAATGAAATATACAGGTTGAGATTTAATTATCCCAACCTGAATGATGTTATGAGAATTGTTAAGGAGGAAAATATCCATATTATTGATAATCAATTTGATATGGAATGTTTTCTCACCTACAGGGTAAGAAGGTCTTTGGCCGATCAGGTGAATTCAAAATTCAGAAAAACGTATGAAAGTGAAATAATATATTTAAAAACTGAATAACTATTGAATGACAGGCCAATCCATTGATTTGGACTTTTTTGTAATACACATATTTTTCTGTAAAAGCAAGAGCAAAATGATTTTTTTTTAAACTTTTTTTAAGGGATTTTTGTTGAAAAATCAGTCCAACTGCTGATAACTTAAAAATTACTGACAATCAGATGCAAAATGACCGGACTGGTCGCAAAAACTGAATAGCAGGTTTCTTAGTGGTTTAATAATTATTGCTTAATAAGGGAGAATGAGAAAAGATTATCAGGAGGTCTGGGAAAATTGCCTAAGAATCATCAAGGACAACATCAACTATCAAAGTTTTAAGACCTGGTTTTCACCAATTAAGCCTGTTAAGCTTGACGAAAGTGTGTTAACCATACAAGTCCCCAGCCAGTTCTTTTATGAGTGGCTTGAAGAGCATTATATCAATCTTCTAAAGAAAACCATAAAGCAGGAACTTGGTCAGAACGGGCGGCTTGAATACAGCATCATCATGGAAAGTTCTAACGATGCAAGGCCGCCATATACCATTCAGGTTCCGACAAGCAACAAGGGGTTGTTGGCAAATCCGTCTGTTTCTATGCCCATCGATCTCAACAAAGGCTCAACAAAAGAAATTCCCAATCCCTTTGTAATTCCGGGGCTCAGAAAGATAAAGGTTCATTCTCAGCTTAATGAATCCTACTCATTTGATAATTTTATTGAAGGAGATTGTAACCGCCTGGCAAGATCCGCGGGCTACGCGGTAGCTACCAACCCCGGCAAAACGGCCTTTAACCCGATATTTATATATAGTGCAAATGGTCTTGGCAAAACACACCTTGCGCATGCCATCGGGATTCAGGTTAAGAATAACTTTCCGGACAAGACGGTACTTTATGTAACAGCCGAGCAGTTTATCCAGCAATTCATCGATGCGGTTAAGAATTCAAATCAGAACGATTTTGTCCATTTTTACCAGATGATTGACGTGTTGCTGATCGACGATATTCAGTTCCTCTCCGGAAAAGAAAAAACACAGGATGTATTCTTTCACATTTTCAACCACCTGCATCAGAACGGGCATCAGCTTGTAATCACATCTGACAAGGCTCCGGTTGAGATGAAAGGCATAGAGCCCCGGTTGCTCTCCCGCTTTAAATGGGGCCTTGCCGCCGATCTGCAGGTGCCCGATCTGGAAACCCGCATTGCAATCCTGAACAAAAGATTGTATAAAGACGGGATTGACATGCCCGAAGAGGTGATAGAGTACCTTGCATACAGCATTACTACCAATGTCAGAGAGCTGGAGGGCGCTTTAATTTCACTGATGGCGCAATCCTCACTGAACAAAAAGGCCATCACAATTGAACTGGCCCGTCAGATGATTGATAAGTTCGTAAAGAACACCTCAAAAGAAATTTCGATTGATTATATTCAGAAGATCGTCTGCGACTTCTTCAATATCCATGTGGACCATCTGAATTCAAAAACCAGGAAAAGAGAAATTGTACAGGCCCGGCAACTGGCAATGTACTTCTCCAAGAAACACACAAAGTCATCGTTGGCAACAATCGGACTGCACTGCGGTAACAAAGACCATGCAACCGTGCTGCATGCATGCCGTACCGTAAATAACCTTATTGAAACCGACAAGCAATTCAGGAATTACGTGGAAGAAATTGAAAAGAAAATTAAGATCTGAACCGGATTGTTTAACTTTTAAATAATACCCTGACCTCATCCGGAAATCCTGTGATGAGGTTAGTTTTTAATGCTCCAGTATGAAGAAGATTCTCATGGTTTGCCTTGGCAATATTTGCCGTTCACCACTTGCCGAAGGGATAATGCGCAAAAAACTGAATGACTTTAACATTAATGCCGAAGTTGACTCCTGTGGATTTGAGTCTTTTCACACCGGCGACAGACCGGATCAGAGAGGTATTGAAGTTGCGCAGAAAAACGGAATTGATATCAGCGGGCACCGCGCAAGATTGTTCAGGGTAGCGGACTTTGAGGAATTTGACTATATCTTTGTGATGGATCAGCGCAACTACGCCGATGTCGCTTCAGTTGCCCGGAACCCGCACGACATGGATAAAGTTGATTTTATTATGAATATGGCATATCCGGGGAGCAACACTCCGGTACCCGATCCCTATTTCGGAGGCCGGGCCGATTTCAGAAAAACATGGGAAATGCTTGATGAAGCCACCGACAAAATTATCGACCAGATTATAAACATAAAACTCTGATTTATTTATGTTACCCGGCAAAGCATCTGTTGTGGAGGCTGCAGAAAGAATAGCGCCATACATTCACCGCACTCCGGTGCTTATGTGCAGCACCATAAACAGGATGTTTGGCGGCGAAATATTTTTCAAATGCGAAAATTTTCAGAAGGCGGGCGCATTCAAATCGCGCGGGGCGACCAATGCGGTGTTCCAGCTTTCAGACGATGAAACCCAAAGAGGTGTTGCCACCCATTCGTCGGGCAACCATGCCGGTGCGCTTGCATTGGCAGCTTCAAGAAGGGGAATATCAGCCAATATTGTGATGCCTGAAAATTCAAGCAGAATTAAAATGAAGGCTGTTGAATCCTACGGCGGTATTATTACACTCTGTAAGCCAACACTTGCCGCCCGGGAAGAAACCCTGAAAGAAGTGATAAACAAAACCGGCGCTGTTGAAATACATCCTTACAATGACCATCGTATCATTGCCGGTCAGGCCACTGCCGCCAAAGAACTGATCGAAGAAGTCAGCGACCTCCATCAGATCATGGCTCCGGTGGGCGGTGGAGGCCTGCTAAGCGGCACTGCATTGTCAGCCAAATACTTCGGCAATAATATCAGGGTGATCGCTGCCGAGCCGGAAGGCGCTGACGACGCATTCAGGAGTTTTAAAGCAGGAATAATTATTCCCTCTGTTGATCCTCACACCATCGCCGACGGGCTGCGCACTTCTCTGGGGTCCCTCACTTTCCCCATTATCATGCAAAATGTGGATAGCATTGTTACTGTGAGTGAAGCGGGCATCGTTGAGGCCATGCGCTTAATCTGGGAGCGGATGAAAATCATCGTGGAGCCGTCTTCTGCCGTTCCATTGGCGGCAATCATCGAGAATAAGCTGAATGTCAGTGGAATGCGAACCGGCATTATCCTTTCGGGCGGAAACATTGATCTGGAAAACCTGCCATTTAAAACAACCGTATGAAACCGGAAAAAGGAAAATTATATCTGATTCCGGCCACCCTGGGCGATACCCCACCGGAACAGGTGCTGCCTGCTTTCAACCTGAATCTGTTACAGTATATAGATGTATATGTGGTGGAAGAGCTGAAAACAGCCAGGCGTTTTCTCAGAAAATGCGGGTACAGAAAGGATTTCGATTCCATTACCGAATTCTATCAGTTGAACGAACATACATCAGAAACTGAAATTGAATCATTTCTGGAACCGGTACTATCGGGCCGGAACACCGGACTTGTTTCGGAAGCGGGTTGTCCGGCAGTTGCAGATCCCGGATCTGCACTGGTCAGGCTCGCACACGCCAAAGGCATTCAAGTGGTTCCGCTTTCGGGCCCCTCGTCGCTTATGCTTTCGCTGATGGCGTCCGGCTTCAACGGACAGCAGTTTACTTTTCATGGCTACTTACCGGTAAGGCCTCCCGAAAGGATTCAGAAACTCAGGGAGATTGAACGGGAAACAATGAGGACAGGCGCCACCCAGATTTTTATTGAAACACCCTATCGTAACAGGCAGATGCTGGAATCTATCATCAGCACTTGCAGTGATGCTTTACTGCTTTGTATCGCGCTTAATCTGACCTTACCGGATGAAAAAATCATCACCCGTCAGGTTGCCGGATGGAAAAAAGCCGGTTATCAACCTCCCAGGGTGCCTGCCGTATTCCTGCTGTCAAGACAATAAAAACGTCCGTTTCCGGCCGTCTTTGATCTGAAGAAAATAAATCTTTAGTGATGGTGACCGTGAGGGCCATGAACATGTCCATGACTGATCTCTTCAGCGGTTGCCTCACGGAGCTCCAGAATTTTACCGGTAAAATGCAGGGTCTTGCCTGCCATCGGGTGGTTAAAATCCATTTTTACTTTATCATCCGAAATGGAAACCACGGTTCCGTCCAAAGGCCTGCCTTCATTGTCCTGCATGGGAATTACATTGCCAACAAACAGCATATCCGGATCAATTTTTCCGTCGACCATGAAAATATCGATAGGCAGTTCAACCACTGCTTCTTCAATCACAGGGCCATAAGCGTCATCAGAACTCAGCGTGAATTCAAAATCATCATTTGCCTTGAGTTCAGCGAGGTTTGATTCGAATTTCGGCAACATATTACCAGCTCCGTAAAGAAATACAAGCGGTTGTGCAGCATCCGCCATATCTACCACTTCGCCTTCTGCGTTGTCCAACTTAAGTTCATAGGTAAGTGACACCACTTTGTTTTTTGAAATAATCATTTTCTGAGAAATTTGAATGTTTGCACTGCCAACAAAGAGGATAGCCACTATGTTGAATAACCGTGCAAAATTACAGATAAAAGCCATGCATACTTAAAATCCGGCTTAATCATTCTTCAATTTACCTTATACCAAGCTACAATAAATTGAATACCTTATACTTAAGAAGAACACACAAAGCAGATGCTAACCAATTGCCCTTCAGGCATCCTTTGATGCTACAAAAATTACTAACAGTTCTCAGTCTTAAGGTGTTTACTATATGCAACACGGGAAAAAGGTGTCGGTCTGAAAACTAAACCGGATAATCAGGGGCCGGGTAAAACCGGCAATGAATCGTTGCCGGCGGGTTGAGTACCGGCTCCGGTAGCATCATTGTCACTCTCAGCAGATCTGCATTGATAATTTCTTGAGACTCCTGCCGGCGGATTTTTGAATTTTCCCCGGTAAGATCCAAGGCGTTCGTCTTTGAGCACCATTTCCATAAAAATTCCATATTCCGGCAATGCTGTCCGCAGTCCTTCACCCAGGCGGGAGGTCCTGAAGCGGGTATTCCTGTGCTCCCCTCCTACCCAAACGCCACTGACCAGCCCGGGGGTAACCCCGATAAACCATCCATCAGAGAAATCTGAAGAGGTACCAGTCTTGCCTCCGAATTCTGTATTATACCTGAAAAGATCATATTCCCATAGTCCCTGCGTAGTACCGCCGGCCTCCTGAAGCCCCGACCTGAGCATGACACTCATAAGAAATGCATCCTCTTCCGAAATAACGCTCTCCGGTGCTGATTTATGACTATAGATTACCCTTCCGTTCACATCTTCGATCTTTGTTACAAAGACCGGCTCGTTGAGCTGGCCGCCATTTGCAAAAGCGCAGTATGCATTCACGATCTCAAGCAAGGTAACTTCGCCGGAGCCCAGGCAAACAGAAGGTACTGAGTTAAGCGGAGATTTTATTCCCATTCGCTTTGCCGTTTCAATCACTGCATCCCAGCCCATTTCTTTGGTAAGCTGAACGGCTACTGAATTTACCGACCTTGCAAATGCATTCTTCAGGGTAATGTTTTGCCCGGTAAATACCCAATCGGCATTGTGCGGGGACCACACCCGCTGCTCTCCGTCTTCGGTATACCTGATACTCACCGGCTGATCCGTACGTCTGTCGCATGGTCCTAAACCCTGTTCAAATGCGGAAGTATAAACAAAAGCCTTGAAAAGCGATCCCGGCTGACGCCTTGCCTGATTTACATGATCATACTTGAAAAAACGGTAATCGATTCCCCCGACCCAGGCTTTAACATACCCGTTGGCGGGGTCGATGCTGACAAAACCCGTGTTCAGCAGGTGACGGTAATACCTTAAGGAATCCATCGGGCTCAGCAACGTATCCCTGCGGCCGGAAGGAGTATAGATTTTCATCCTCCTCGCCTGGTTCATATACTTTCTGACCGAATCAGCATTCCCTGAGAACATGTTATACAAGCTCTCATAATGCGGTGTTTCAGCGGCAAGCTTATCCAGGTAATCCGGAATCTCCTTACCCTCACCATCAACCCAGGGGTTCATCCCTTTCCAGTGTTCAAAGAATTTCGCCTGCAGGTTCTTCATATGAATCCTGACGGCTTGCTCAGCATATTGCTGCAACACCGGATCAAGTGTAGTGTATATTTTGAGCCCGTCGGTATAAATGTTGTATCCTGAAATACGGGACCAATCCTCAAGACTGCGGGCTACCGCTTCTCTGAAATAGCCGGTTTCCTCTTTTTCAGGCCCAGCTTTCCGGTACGACAGATTCAAATCCAGCTTTACCAGTGAATCTTTGGTTTTCAGATCAATAAATCCATACTGTTCCATCTGGGAGAGAATGTTATTCCTGCGCCTTAGGGCATTTCCCGGGTTTAAAACCGGACTGTAATAGGTCGGCGCTTTGAGTAGCCCGACTAGCAGGGCTGCCTCCGATATAGTTAGTTCAGATGGTGATTTATCAAAGAAAGTGCGGGATGCCGCTTCAATACCAAAAGCGAGACTTCCAAAATCAACGGTATTGAGATACAAGGTAAGAATTTCGTTCTTAGTATAATAGTATTCCAGCTTAACGGCGCTTATCCATTCCTTTAATTTAAAAACGGCCGTGTTGATACCGGGGACATTCCGCAGCAATCCTTTGCTTCGATTGTCGCGCGTCTTATAGAGGTTCTTGACCAGTTGTTGCGTAATGGTACTTCCGCCTCTCCTGTCTCCCCTTGCCGTACTCCAGAAGGCGGCAACAGTTGCCCTGAGATCGATCCCATAATGACTGTAAAAACGAATGTCTTCGGCTGAGAGCAGCGCATTTACCAGATCAGGCGGAAGTTCGCTGAAATCCACAAGCGAACGGTTTTCAAGAAAATATCTGCCTATGAGGGTACCATCCGCAGCATAAAGTTCCGAAGCCATATTCATTTCAGGGCTCCTGAGATCAGATAAATGAGGGGATGATCCGAAAAGACCGAAAAGGTTGATATCAACGACCAGAGCCAGTGTAAGCAGATACAGAACACCCCTGCCGGACCATAACAGCAGTTTCTTCCACCACTTCATCTCTCTCACCGGCATTTTGACATACAAGCGGTAGAAAAATTTTGCAAAACGCTTCAGCGCATTGGCAATTAAAGGCACTATATTATTGTATTTCAATTTCATACATAAGGTAAACGCAAATTCAGTTCAACAAAGGCAGCATTTCAAAACAGCCGCAATTTACGGCGATAATCGCACCAAAATTTCATTTGCATGTAACTAATAATTGAATTATCCGTCATAAAAATGTCGTTAATTCAGGATACACAAAAAAGCCAATGAACCGGGAGTCAACATGGTAAAAAAGCTTTTTGCTGATATTGAATTTCTGATTACTTTTACAATAATCCATTTTCTGCTGTTTATGTTTAGAAAATACTTTTCCATAATCGTTCCGCTGATTATTTTATTCAGTATTTCAGCATCGGCTCAGGCAAATGCTTCTGATTATCTCAAAGCTGCAATAACTGCAACGGAGCAGAAACAATATACCAGGGCCATTGCGCTGTGCGATGCAGCCATCAATAAAAACAACACCTATTCAGCAGCTTATTTTCATCGCGGATACAACAAGTTGCTTATCAAGGATTATGAAGGAGCCATCGTTGATTTCACGGTTTGCCTTGATCTGAGTCCCGATAACCTTTGGGCGTATCTATACCGGGGCCATGCAAACCAGAAAGCCGGAAACAGCTGGTCGGCCACCCGCGATTTCAACAGCGCACGTAAAATTGATTCAATTGAGACACTGGCGTTTATGACAGCCAACATATTCAGGTCTTCGCTGGGAAAATAGCTCCATTCAGGCTTTATTCAAGCCGCTTCAGCCGGTCAGCCAGCGGCGGATGGGAATAATGAAAGAGCACATAAAGCGGGTGCGGGGTAAGATCGGCCATATTTTCCGAAGCCAGTTTTCGCAGGGCTTTTGCAAGTGAAGCCCCGCTTGTAAATGATTTCGCGAAGTAATCAGCTTCAAATTCGTGTTGACGCGAAATATAATTCCCTCCCAATGAGATAATTGCGGAAACAGGACTATACAAAACAAAGAAAACGATCAGCCCCAGATGAAAAGACATACGTTCGCTTCCCAGAGCCTTATATATCAACTGGTTATCAATAATTAAAGAAAACAAAAACAGGATCAGTCCGGTTTGAAGAACAGAAAATATCAACCCTTTCAGAATATGCCTCTTACGGTAATGCCCTATTTCGTGGGCCACCACTGCCATAATCTCATCCGCAGTATGGTTTTGGATCAGTGTATCATATAAAACAATCCTTTTGCGCGAACCAAATCCGGAAAAATAGGCGTTTGACCTGCTTGACCGTTTCGATCCGTCTATAACATAAATATTTGAGACGCTGAAACCGGTATTGAATGCGAGTTCATTCAGTTTTGACCGTAGCTCACCTTCTTCAAGCGGGGTTTGCCTGTTAAATAACGGCACAATAAGCGAAGAATAGAAGAGCGTAAATAGAACAGAAAACAATGAAATGACTACCCAGGCCATCCACCAGAAGGAGGTTCCGGCCAGGGTGTAAAGCCATATTACCAGGCTCAGCATTCCTCCGCCAAGTATGGCCCCCAACAGCCATGATTTCAGCTTGTCGCTGATATAAAGCCGCGGGGTAATCCTGTTGAATCCCCATTTCTGCTCAATGACAAAAGTATCATAAACATCGAAAGGCGTGGACAACAGGTCTGAAGCCAATCCAAGTACAGCGAAGAAAAGCAGGCTTTGCAGTAATGCACTGTCAGAAAGAGTACTGACCCATTCGTCAAGCTCTGCAAATCCAAAAGATATCATTATCACTATAAGCAGAAAAGAGAACCAGGATGAAAGCACGCCAAAGCGGTAGGACTCCTGTCTGTAACTTCTGTATTTTAAATACTTATCTCCGGGATAAATATCTTTCATCGAAGGGGGTATATCTTTTGCCCGTGACCGGTTGTTGAGAAATGAAAGCAATTGCTCAAGAACAAATCCGGCAATCACAAGTCCGATAAGAAGTAAGAAGACCAGTTTGTACATAAGCGGGAATACGGTTTAAATCAATAAGCACACATCAAACCAAAATCACAAAACGGCTTGCATCCATTCTTTTTGCTTATAGCGACAGGGAACTAATAACTGCCGTTAAACCGGCGCATGAACCATTCGGTGCCAAGAACGAGAATAATGAGCGCCAGCAATGGTATGAAGCTGATCAGGTCAGTGAAGTGCTTTCGCGAGTAAATCACAGGCTTCGCGTCTTCTCTGCTGTTAAGCAGGGGTAAAAGTTCACCGGTCTCTTCCGGTTTTAATGATTTTCCACCTGTTTGAGCAGCAATGGCATTCAGCAGACGATGATTGGCAATTGTATTTACGTCCTCAAGGTTCAGGGCTGTTACAGTAAAACTCCCGTCCCTCCGCAATTGATCTGTACCGGAACCGGCAGTAGCTGTAAACCTGTACAATCCCGGCGGAAGATTGCCGGCATTGAGGTAGTAGCCCTCATTCATGGTTGAAAATACGAAATCATACACTTTTTCATCTTCCCCGGTTATAGTAAGACCGATTTCCGGATCATTGATCATTTCCCCGCTTTCATTCAGCAGCAATGCATTGAATTCTATTGATTCATTTTCGGCATATGTGTTTCTCCAGGTCAGTTTCAGACGGTTTCGATCTGTCTCGGCGGATAGGTATTGCAACAGCTTTCCCGTGAATTCGTCATATGCAATATGATTCCCATGCATCTGATAATCGTGCATTCTCCATTTCCATATCCCCTCTCCGGCAATAATGCCGTAGCGGGTTTCGGCAATCTGGCTGAAGAGGATAAGCGGCATTCCGGAGCTGAGTGACCCAATGCCCTGGTAGGCCAGCACATTAACCGCGTTTGACTGCTGGTACTGCGCAAAAGGGCTCAGGAGCGGCGGAACCGTTGCAAGAAGTGAAGCGATATGCTCAGGAGTAACGAACAGGGTAAATTCCTTGTTGAACACAGGGAGCACCTCGTTGCCTGATTTCCCCTGTCCAATCAGGCTTAAACCTGTTTTCAGCCTGTTAAACGCAGGGATATCAGACTGTGACCCCAGCACAAACAACACCGGGACTTTCTGTCCGGCCAATGCAGTTGTCAGGCTGATTGCTGCGTTGGTCAATGATGGTACCTGATGCAGGATAAACAGGTTATATCCGGAAGGGGCCGTTTTGAGGTTATCAACATAGAAAATATCCGCTTCAAAATTGTTGCCATTGCCTATCGCCCTTTCCAGGGCTGCCAGGTCGGGATGCGGCGCATTACCTACGATAGCGATTTTTTGTTTTCCTTCCTTAACTTCAATAAAGATTTCACGTACATTATTCGCTTTGTTGACCTCCCCTTCAACAACATCCACCGTTATCCTGAATTTTTTAATACCGGCTTCTCTGGCTTCCGTTGTGAATGAGACTGTACGAACCTGGTTATCAGACGAAAAATCAAGTTTCGTTGAATAAGCCTCCGCGCCTTCAGATGTTACTTTCAATTCAGCGCTCATTCCACCAGCTTCACGTGCCTGAACAACCACTTCAACCGGAAAGCGGTTCCCCTTAAATACGGTTCTGTTGTAATTTACCCGTTGAATGAGCAGGTCCCGCTTCACGGTGGTATCGCCGGCATTGATGGTATAAACCGGGTAAGCGGCATCACGCACTGCATACAGGGGATCTTTTCCCGCATTGTAAATTCCGTCTGATACAAGCACAACTGCACCTACGTTGCGATTGTAAAAGCGGGCATTGATCTCCGAAAAGAACGAAGCTATGTCAGACAATTCATCCCGGTAATCTGTGGTTTCACTTTCCGTTACCTGTTGCCCGAAGGTATAGTTATAGACTTCAAACCTGCCTTTCAGTTCTTCTCTCAGCTTAGACAGCATTAAAGGTAACTGATCTTGCTGAAATAAGCTGTCAGCCCCGAGAACCATAGATCTGGAATTGTCAACCCCAATGATTACTGCGGGTAACTCAGTGGTGCGGGAAATGGTTTTAATCATCGGTGACAGCAACAGAAAAGCGATCAGTGAGGCTGAAAGGAACCGCAATACGGATAAGAAAATCACCAGTGAACGCGAAAAATCCTCAGACGTGTTCTTATAATAAAGCACCAATGCAACCCCGGCGCCGAAAAGCAGGCACAAGGGTGCAAACCATAAAGGATATCCTGAGATCAGCTGAAAACCGGGGATAGTAGGATTGATCATAGCAACTGCAAATTTCCGAAAAAAGTGCACACCATTTACAGTTGCGGCTTATCCAATAAGAAATCGGGGCAGCATCACGGTTTCCGTATGCAACCCCGGCCTGATTATCATAATATACTACTGCCTGAAATCCGTCAGTTCGGTAGTTCCTAACGATTTGCCATTCTTATCGAATGTCTCGGTTTTCACAGCGCCAACATTTTTGGCTATCCATTGTACTGATTTAGTGGTCATTTTCAGAATCGTTTTCACTTCAGAATCAAAAGACAACTTATAGCACTCAAAAGTTCCGGCGGGAGTGGTCACAGATTCGATGCCCTCAACTTTCCGGTTATAAATCTTAACTGACATGGTCATCATGGTCATTCCCGAAGACATGAAGCTGATCTGAATATTTCCGTCCTTCAGTGTTTGTCCGGGCTGCAGCATTCCGGGATATTCAAGGTCAAGCCCGTCAACCTTCATTTCCATATCTTTCATGCCACCCATGGCTGATGGATCCAGGAAATTCTTCATATCCATATAGAACACATCACCCTTGCATCTCATTTCGAGCTCCTGTTCAAAACCTGGCTTGTTCTTTTCATCCAGTTGTTCGCTTTTCACCCTGATTACTGTGCCATCCGCCGTTTCATTTACTGAAAGTATGGTCTGGCGGCTGGTGCCGGTAAGTTTACCCTTGGCATTGTAGCTCTTTGTTTCAAGAAAGGCACCGCTTTTCATCGGAAAATAGGCTTCGCAGTTTTGCGGCATGGCGCTCACAACAGTGAATAAGCCCATCATTAATAGAATTAACTTTTTCATAGGTGACTGATTTTTTTATGGATACACAAAAATATTAAAATTCACGATGCTCATGTCAATATACTGATTGAATCTTAACAAAGGCACAGGCAATAAACTTTAGCGGCGGCGGATGGAGCATCATGCCCGGCTAACGACAGCGAAGCAATAAAAAACAAAAGCCGCATGAATGCGGCGATTGTCAATATCAGTAAATACACAACCGGAAATAAAACCGGTTTTTCAGGTTCATGAATAACGCATTATCCTGCTTTGGTTCCGGCTTTCGTCCTTATTGCGGATTACATGTGCATTCCGCCGCAGACACTGATCACCTGACCTGTTACATATGAGGAAAGGTCAGAGGCAAGGAACAGGCTCACATCGGCAACATCTTCCGGTTTTCCGCCGCGTTTGAGGGGAATACCTTCTATCCATGCCTTGCGGACGTCTTCCGGCAATCTGGCAGTCATATCGGTCTCAATAAAACCAGGCGCAATGGCATTGCAACGGATGCTGCGTGAACCGAGTTCCTGCGCCATGGATTTGGTAAATCCGACCAATCCCGCTTTGGATGCGGAATAATTGGATTGCCCTGCATTGCCCGAAAGCCCTACCACAGAACTCATATTGATGATGGAACCGCTGCGTTGCTTCAGCATCACTTTCTGAACCGCTTTGGTCATATTAAAGATGGACTTCAGGTTAACCTTGATTACCAGATCCCAATCGGCTTCGGTCATGCGCATCAACAGATTATCACGGGTAATTCCGGCATTGTTTACAAGCACATCGATGCGGCCGAAATCATTTACAACATCATTGATCAGTTTATCACTCCCTTCGAATGAACTCGCATCCGAGGCATAACCTTTCGCTTTCACACCCAGGGCAGCAAGTTCCTTTTCCAGTGCAATGGCGTTTTCATCGTAATTCAGGTCGGAGAATGCCACATCAGCACCTTTAGCTGCAAATCTGAGCGCAATGGCTTTTCCGATACCACGGGCACCTCCGGTAACCAGTGCGGTTTTTCCTTCAAGTAATTTCATAATCTGTTTTTTGTTTAACAATTAATGAACTGAAATCATGTGGCTTGGAAATAATCCAAATACAATTAACCATTAGCTGTTTGAAGCAGAGATCCACCTTACCAGGTTAAAATCCTGACGGTGCGGCAGCATGGGATGCCGCGGGAACAACCTGAAGGCATAATCAAAGACTCCGGCCTGCAATGTCGGGATTTCAATAAAGAAGGTCACAATATTACCGTTAACGCCGGCAATGGCCATTTCTTCAATGAATGAAATCTTTTTAACTTCATCATTTACTTTGTGACCAAACAACACTTCGAGCCCTATATCATTGGCACTGAGTTCATTCACATTCAGAACAATTTCTGCTATAAAGTTTTCACCGAGGCGCAGGGGTTTCCGGGTGGAGTCCGGCACATTCACGCTGACCACTTCAATGCTTTCCCATCCCCGGAGAATTCTGCGCTTCCAGGATGAGATCATCCTCACATTCTCAAAATCATTGGCAAAGAGCATGGATGAACGTTTAATCAGCTTATTATAAAACTGATTATAATAATCATCGAGCATCCGTTTCATGGTGAACTCAGGCGAAATTCCTGCAATGGTATTTTTGATATTTAATACCCATTTTTCAGGAATCCCTTTGCTGTTCCTTTCATAGAAAGCAGGAATGATTTCTTCTTCAAAGATATTGTAAATGTTTTCAGCATCGAGTTCATCCTGGAACTGCTGATTCTCGTATGTACGTTCTTCCTGCAGGGCCCATCCGGCATTCGGCTTATAACCTTCGGCCCACCAGCCATCGAGCACGCTGAAGTTCACCACACCGTTCATCACAGCCTTTTCACCGCTGGTACCTGATGCTTCGAGCGGGCGTGTAGGGGTATTGAGCCAGACATCGACTCCCTGCACCAGCTGGGCGCCCAGAGCCATGTCATAGTTTTCGACGAATACTACCTTACCCATAAACTGGGGTTGTTTTGAAAACTCAATGATGCGCTTGATCAGATCCTGCCCGGCCTTATCGGCAGGATGTGCCTTACCGGCAAACACAAATTGCACAGGATACTGTGTGTTGTTTACAAGCTGGGCAAGCCGTTCAGGGTTGGTGAACAAAAGGTGCGCACGCTTGTAGGTGGCAAAACGCCGGGCGAAACCAATGGTAAGCGTGTTCTCATCCAGCTTATCCAAAGTTTTCATAATAAACTTGGGATTTTCCTGCCTGTGTTTCAGATCCTCTCCGAGCCTGTTGCGGAGGTATGCGATCAGTTTTTTACGATGTTGATTTCTTAAAGCCCAGATTTCTTCATCCGGCACCTCTGAAATTTTCTGCCAGCGGGTTCTGTCCGGCTGATTGGTGAGAAAGTCCTCTCCAAAATAACGGGAGAACAATTCTTTCCACTCAACCGACGCCCAGGTAGGCAGGTGCACGCCGTTGGTAACATGCGAGATATACAATTCTTCCGGATAGTAACCCGGGAACATTCCCTGAAACATTTCGCGGCTCACCCTTCCGTGGATGCGGCTTACCCCGTTCATTTCCTGCGAAAGACGGGTGGCCAGCACACTCATCGAAAACTTTTCATCATGTTTGTCCTCAACATAACGGCCCAGGTTCATAAATGAATTCCAGCTCAGGTTCAGGCGGTCGGCATAATGCGGAATGTAAGCCCTGAGTACATCTTCGCTGAAAGCATCGTGTCCTGCCGGAACAGGGGTATGTGTCGTAAATAACTGGGTGGCCCTTACAATCTCGAGTGCCTGATCAAACGAGAATTTCTGTTCCTGAACAAGCAGGCGAAGTCTTTCGATGCCAATGAATGCAGCATGTCCTTCGTTGCAATGATATACCGAGGGATTGAATCCGAGGGCTTTTAGCATCCGGATTCCTCCGACCCCCAGCAGCAATTCCTGTTTGAAACGGTTGTCCCAGTCACCACCATATAGCTGATGCGTGATGAAACGGTCCTGTTCATTGTTTTCGTCAATATCAGCATCCAGCAGATAGAGTGGTACACGGCCAACATCCAGTTTCCAGACCTTGGCGTAAAGATTTCGTCCCGGAAGGGCGATGGACACCTTTAGCCATTCACCGTTACCGTTGCGCACCGGTTTCAGTGGCATGTGGGTAAATTTCTGCGGATTGTAGCTATCAATCTGGTCGCCGGATATGGAAAGGTTCTGCCTGAAATATCCATAACGGTAAAGCAGTCCCACGCCAACCATATTCGCGTTGGAATCGCTTGCTTCCTTCAGGTAGTCTCCGGCCAGCACTCCAAGCCCGCCGGAGAATATCTGTACGGTGTCGTGCAAACCATATTCCATACTGAAATAGGCGATCTGATGCCTGGATTTTTCAGCGCCCTTCTTCATGTAGCGTTCAAACTCTTCATAAACATGGTCGAGTTTACTCACAAAGGCTTCGTTGCGCTCAAGCTGCAGCATCTGTTTCACCGTAAGCGATTCAAGCAGCGCGATAGGATTATGATGCAGGGTTTCCCATTGAACAGGATCTATCATCCTGAAAAGTTCTTCTGCTTCGTGGTTCCAGCACCACCACAGGTTACGCGACAGACGTTTCAGTCCGTTAAAACGTTCGGGAATTCCGGGTTTAACGAGCACTTTGTGCCAGACCGGCGTCTGGTGCTGCTTCAGTGGGAAACTCATCAGCATATCGGGCTGACGCTTATCGCGGTACAATTCCTCCCGTGACTGAGCTTTGCCTAAAGCAATGGAAAATGCTTCCCTGTATTTCCCGGCCAGGTCATTCCATAAGGCAATCCGGGAAATCTGCCAGGCCAGGTTTCGGGCTTCTTCAAGCTGCTTTCCGTTCAACCCTGAGAATTTATACAGGATTTCAGCTATTCCGGCCACAACCTCATTGTAATTGTTATCATTCCGGTCAATTACCCAGGCACCCGGCTCATATTGCTCCATTTTTTCCCTGATCCAGAGGCCAAATCCGGCAAGGGAGGTAGTGATGGTGGGTATATGAAATGCAAGGCTTTCGAGCGGCGTATATCCCCATGGCTCATAATAGGAAGGGAATACTGAAAGATCAAAACCGATCAGCAATTCATAATAAGAGTAGTTGAAGATTCCATCGGTGCCATCCAGATAAGACGGGACAAATACAAGTTTCACCTTGTCGCCGGCTTTGTTCAGTAATCCGGCGGCCCTGGCCTTGTTCAGCACCTGATCATATTCAGCATCGTGAAGCCCGTGGGTAAGGTACTCTCCTTCGACAGGAATACTGAAATCGGGTTCGTTCAGCCGTTTCAGCAGTTCAGCCGAAGGCCCTGAATGATTAGCAGGTACAGTGATGAAGGCTACCACCTGACGTTTCAGTTCGGGATTCCGGTTTAGCCCTGCAAGAGCTTCGATGTAAATATCGATTCCTTTATTGCGGAATTCGTACCTGCCGCTGTTCACCACCAGCATGGCATCTTCAGGCAGATCGGAATTGAATAACGCCCTGGAAACCTGTAACAGTTTTACCCTGGCCATTTCGCGGCGGTTGCCGAATTCGGCGGGCGACGGTACAAATCCATCGTCGAAACCGTTGGGGGTGACCAGGTCAACCGGCCGGCCGAGGAAATGGCTGCATTCGGTTGCCGTAATATCGCTCACAGTGGTAAATGCATCGCTGGCCTGCGCTGCAGCACGTTCGAGTGAATACTTTGATACAATATCAAATCTGCGTGCGGCTGCATCGGGCGGATAACTGGCAAATTCACCGTAAAGCGGAAGATTGTTGCCGGCAACAGCCCTTCCCAGTGCTGTGGCATGGGTGGTGAATATACATCCTACCTGCGGAACCGCCTCACGAAGGTGCAGCACACCGGTGCCGGTCATCCACTCATGGAATAATGCCACAATGCGATCGTGCGCGGAAATATTGAACTCATAAAAGCTTTCTATCACCTTGGCTGCGGCATAGCCAAAGAGGGCCGGTTCCACATAATCCCATTGTCCCGAAATAGAGTCCAGCTGGTATGACTCCCAGAATTTGGCAAAAATCTTGTCCTTCTGCTGGAAATAAGGTGTAAAATCAACCAGTACCACAATCGGACGGCTTTTGATGTTCCAGCGTCCTATCCTGAGGCGTAAGCCGTTGGATTCAGCATACTCACGCCAGGAGCGGTAAATATAGCGGTCTTCTATAAAATCAGGATTGTGGTTCGTTTCTTTCCATACATCGGGACCAATCAGGATGTAGTTATCTTCGTATTCGCGCTGTATTCCCGGGGCTTTGGTTGAAACAACGGTGTAAATACCTCCGACTTTATTGCATATTTCCCAGCTTGTTTCAAAAATATAATCGGGTCGTAGTGTCTTCAGTTTCTCTGTCATGCTATATTATTAGATTATTAAATATCAGCGCCTTTCTCATTGGATTGACGCAGCAAAGCTGAATCCGGGGCTTATTAATTATAGTTCACTACAAAGCCTTTTTCAGCGGTGCAAAAATAATGAAATAAACGATGGCCTCTGCAAAACGAATATTCGGTTCTAATTCCTGCCGGGGCTTACTCAAGGAGTAAAACATATTTGCATGAACCATGAATTTGTCGCAGAAGCCTCATAATCAAATTATACGGAAATCCATGCTGGAAGCGCATAAGCAAAGCCAGAGCTTTTACCTGCGCCCAGGCAGCTACCTACCTGACCGGCATCGGGAAGCAGGCTTTTACCGGGTTAAAAGGAGTATTCAGACAGGTAAAAAGAAATACCGTTTACTTTTTCCTGGCAACCGGCTTCTTCTTTTCCGGTGCTGTTTTCCCGGCAGTGCTTTTTTGGGTTGAAACCTTTGGGGGAGCTGCTTTCTTCGCGACAGCCTTCTTTGCTTTTTTGGCAGGATCCGGCACACTTAAGTCAGCAGATTCAACCCTGGCGGCTACTTTAACTGATTTCAGCCTGGTGATGAAATCAGACAGTACATTCATGTAGTTTATAAATGCTTCGTAGGGCGTGCTGAATGGATTGAAATATTTGTGCACGGCACCATCGGAGAACCATTTGGTACACATATAGTAGAAATGATCAGAGGACTGAAGATAAAGCCAGTCCTTCAGAATATCCGGGTCCGTACAATTGCGGATTTGCGGAAGCAGACCGTAGAGGCTGTCAAATGCTTCATCCTGCATTTCATTTCCAAGCCAGGCGGTAAGGTCCCTTTCTTCGTCGGCCCATGAGATGGGTACGGGCACCGAAACAGCTGCCACAGGCTGAAGCCTTTCGGCAATGGCTGTTGGCGTATCAAAACTAAAATCTGTTGAAGAGAAAACCTGTTTTGGCAGTGATTTCATGAAGTCAAAAATTCCTGTTTCCTGCCATTGGTGTTCTCCGAAGGTTTCATAGTCGAGGCCGATATTAACCACCTGTTGATTTTTATCGAATGCGGCCAGCCAGCCTGTAAATTTCTCGGCAGTCAGCGGCCATTCTATCCAGCTATGATTTGAGAACCGGAAACCAATATCATCGCTAAGTTGAAAATTACGAAGCAGTAATTTTAACTTCGGATTGGCGGCATTGCAATACAGGAAGTTGGGGCTTTTCCAGCCGAGTACATGTTTGGCGCCTTCGGTAAGCATGACCTTATAGCCCATATCATATACCTGCTGGCCGATAAAATCGGCGTAAATCAGTTCAGTATTTCTGAATGCGGTCGGGCGTTTCCCGAAAAGCTGCTCAACGCGGTCAGCATGTTTGCTCACCTGTGACCGGAACTCCTCCGCATCCTTGAGTGAAACAAGGGAGTGCGCGTATGTTTCAGCCAGAAACTCTACATTCCCGGTATCAGCAAGTTTCCTGAAACTCCGGATAACTTCAGGCGCATACAGTTCGAACTGGTCAAGCGCAATACCGGATATGGAGAAGCTGACCCTGAACCTGGCTCCGTATTCTTTGATGAGGCCCAGCAAAAGTTCGTTCATCGGGAGATAAGAACGTTCAACAACCCGCTTAACAATTGTACGGTTCTGATATTCATCATAATAATAATGATTGGCTCCAATATCAAAGAACCGGTAAGTCCTCAGACGGAATGGCTGGTGTACCTGAAAATAAAGACAAATTGACCTCATAATATCCTGTGTTTAGCTTTTCATGAATAATTTGGTTAGCAAACCTGCTCATATACATTTTTGATATGCGTAGCGGCGTTTTCCCACTTCAGACTGTTTACTTCCTGAGCGCCGTATTTCGCGAACATGCGGGGCAGACTTTTATATTGCAGCAAACCGTAGATTGCATCGGCCATAGCGTCAATATCCCAGAAATCGACCTTCAGGGCATGCTGAAGAACCTCTGCCACTCCGGATTGTTTGGAGATCACCACCGGAACATTGGAACGCATGGCTTCGAGGGGTGAAATCCCGAAAGGCTCCGAAACGGAAGGCATCACGTACACATCGCTCATGGCAAACATCCTGTCGACATTCTCGCCGCGCAGGAACCCCGTAAAATGAAACCTGGTTGATATCCTGAGCTGTGCTACACGACGGATCATTTTTTCAAGCAAATCGCCGGTCCCGGCCATCACGAAACGGACATTGGGATCGCGCTGCAATACCTTGTAAGCTGCCTCAATAAAGTATTCCGGCCCTTTCTGAAAGGTAACCCTACCGAGGAAGGTAACTACTTTCTCCGGCACATGTTTTTCAATCTGACTGAAGTCAATCTGATCGGTTGGCTCAACTGCGTTATGCACGGTAATGACTTTTGCCGGGTCGATGCCATACCTGTCTATCACAATATTGCGGGTAAGATTGCTTACCGTAATCACCCTGTCGGCAGCCTCCATACCCGAGCGTTCAATATCATAAACCCGCTGATTTACATTTTCGCCGGAGCGGTCAAACTCCGTAGCATGCATGTGCACCACCAGGGGCTTACCGGTAGCTTGTTTGGCCGCAACCCCTGCCGCATAGGTCAGCCAGTCGTGGGCATGAATGACATCAAACTGAGATTCGCGGGCGATCTGTGCGCCAACCAATGCATAGCGGGCAACTTCCTCCAGCAGGTTTTCACCATATTTACCCGAAAAAGTGTAACGGGCATTAAAAATGGATTCTTCACTCAGGGTGGTTGCCTTTTCTGTATTTTCGATAAGGTTGTCAAAAGCTTCAGGGCCAACATAGGGAACCAGGCTTGAATTGACCTCAAGGTAGGTAATGTTTTTCCAGAATTCCAGCTCCTCTGTCTTACGGATATCAATGCTGACATCACTTGCATTGATCAGCCTGACGGCTTCCTGACTTTCATCGCCATATGCTTTGGGAACCACAAAAAGCACTTCCACTCCGTTTTTCAGCAGGCCTTTGGTCATCCCGAAACAGGCAGTTCCCAGTCCTCCGGTTATATGAGGGGGAAATTCCCAGCCAAACATCAATACTTTCATAAATTGAGATCCCTTCTTTAAATAATTAGGTAAACCGAGAAATTATTTTTTACTTTTTGAATGCGCCCGTATCAACCAGTTGATTCTCAATAGTTCTGCCACATTCCAGGCCTGCGAGATGGCACCGCCCGGTTTATGTGGCGGATCCCCGTCATAAACCTCGGAGATGGTCCCTACACCGTGTTCATTCATCACAGACTCGAAACCCCGGTAGAGGTCGGTTACCAGTTTCAGGCCTGATTTTCCGTGAATTCTGAGATAACCTTCCACAAAATGCCCGAGGAGCCAGGGATAAACCGAGCCCTGATGATAAGCCTGGTCGCGTTGCGTCTGGTTGCCGGTGTAAACTCCTTTGTAGAGCACGTTTTTGGGTGCCAGCGAACGCAGTCCCCTGGGGGTGAGCAACTCCGATTTCACGCGCTCCAGTATCCTGTTCCGCAGATCCTCACTCAGGGGAGTGAATGGCAGTGAGGTAGCAAAAACCTGATTCGGCCTCATAGAAACATCCCGGTAACCATCGTTGGTATAATCGGCCAGATGACCCCGTTTTTCGTCCCAGAAATTGCCGGTAAACGCCTGAGGAAACGCTTCGGCCAGCGGGTTCCAGCTTTCAACAAAAGCGATATCACCGGCCGCTGAAGCCAATTCAATGGCAAACTTCATGGCATTATACCATAATGCATTGATTTCTACCGCATAACCAATACGCGGGGTAACGGGCTTGCCTTCGACCACGGCATCCATCCAGGTAACCGGAATTCCGGCTTCACCGGCATAGATCAGGCCGTTATCATGCATCTTTATGTTATGATAAGTCCCCGTCCGGTATCCTTCAAGGATGGTTTTCATTTTTTTACCGTACTCCTTCCAGATGCCGTCATTGGATCCGGAAAAAATACCATATTGCTGCAGTGCCCAGAAAAACCAGAGGGGCGTATCTGCTGAATTATAAATGGCATGCTCGCCGATACCCTTATTGGGAAACAAAGGCCCGCGCATTTCAGGGAGGATGTTGTCGATGGCCGCTTTGGCCAGTTTAAGCTCACCGGCTACCATGGCAAGGCCGGGCAAAGCGATAAAGGTATCGCGCCCCCACCGCCCGAACCAGGGATAGCCGGCAATCACCTCCACCTTTTTCCCCTGCCTGATGATAAACTGCTGTGCCGCATTCAGCAGGCAATGCTCAAAACTGTCGCGGGGAACCCTTCTGCTGATTTCATTGTTATATAATTTTTTCAGCATCGCGGGGTTCACCGGCTCGGTTCCTGCCGACAGATATATGCTTTCTCCTTTGGCAATGGGCATTTCAAAGTATCCCGGCACATAAAGGTCTTCAAGGTAATCATACCCCCGTGCCTTCTCCCGGATATACTCAATATTATAATACCAGTCAGGAACATGCACGTAATCAGGTGATTTCGAAAACTGCAGGTAAAGAAATGAATATCCGCGATACATGCGCAGCTTTATTCCATTCGGAATTTCTTCGTAGCTGGTATCCACATCATAATTGGCTTTGCTGAGCGCGTGAATATTGCGGAAAGCCAGAAACGGGCGAAATCTGATGATGGTAGGAGAATGGGCGTCCTCAAGTGTATATTTGATGATGGTGCGCCCGTCCTTATGTGAAAACAGCATCTCTTTTGTAAATACCATCCCTCCGACTACATATGTGTGCTTGGGAATCGGTTCGGTGGTAAAATCCCTGAGGTATTTGTGCCCCTTGGGCGCGAAAGTTTCACCCTGGTACTTGCGGATGGAAAGATTGAACTCGGCATTATGCTGTATCAGGGTTTCATCAAGGGATGATAACAGCACATGATTCCCGTTATCGAGCGCAGGTTGCGGAACAACCAGCATACCATGATACTTGCGAGTATTACAGTTAATGATGGTCGAACTTGCGTATGCCCCTTCGCGGCTTGTTCTCAGAAGCTCTATGGGCAAACTGTATTCAAGGTTTACCAACTGTTTTTTTTCAAAAGTGATATAACTCATAGCTGCGAATTTGGCAAAATGATATAAAAATGTCTTAACCCTGCGCAAAATTACTTCTTAGCAAAGATGCTAAAAAATGATTGCTAAAACAAATATTACGCAGGTTTATTTAACGGAATCCGTCGGAGAAACAAGACTTTCTTGTTTTTGTTCAACTTTACAACAATTGTTGCAAACAATTTACTTTTTCAGGCATTTTGGCTGTTTTGCCTGCTTACTTTGCGGCAAATCAAATTTTGAAGCTATTTTAGCTCCCGAAACTTAAACCGCTTCACGAATGAAGTCAAACACCTGCCCTCTGCTCTGGATTTCTGCCATGATAATTCTGCCACTTGCCAGGCTTGCCGCTCAGGATGCCTTGCCCCTGCATCCGGGAGTTTACGACAGCTGGCAGAGCATAGATAAACCGGGCATTTCCTTTACCGGTAAACTCGTTTATTTTGAGCAAAATCCGCAGTACGGCGATGGCAAACTGATCATTTACCAGCCCTCCGCCGGCACATATGATACCCTGCCAAGGGTTTACGCAGCGCAGGTTTCGCCCGACGAAAACTACCTGGCCGGTCGCATCCGCCCTTTTTTGCGCGAAACCAGAAAAGCCAGGCTTGACGGAAAGAAAAAGGATGAACTGCCCAAAGATTCGCTGCTTGTGCACACCCTCAGCGGTAAAAAATACGTTTATCCGGGATTGAAATCTTTCGGAGTACCGGCAAAAAACGGCAGGGCCATGTTTGCCCTGATCAACAAACCGGAACCTAAGGAAGACAGCGCAGTAAACGATTCGCTTCCAGCCGATACGTTGGCGTTGAAAAAGAAGCTTTCACCAAAGAAAAAGAAAGATAAAACGGAAACCTACCTGCTAAAAATTATTTATCCGTCTGACAGCATGATCTTTACCCGCGAGCAGGTCACCCAGGCGGTGATCAGCGAAACGGGTGGCAGTATCGTCTATTCAACTTTCAAACCCGACAGCATTCCTGTTTCTGAAGTCATGCTCTTTGATACGGAGAAACAAACGGATCGGCAGCTTTTTACCGCGCCCGGACATATCCGCAACCTTTCCGTGGATATTCAGGGCGGTCAGGTGGCCTTTATGCACAGCAGCGACACTGCCAAAACCAAGCGGTACAGTTTATACTACTTTCAGCAAAGTATTGTGCATGTTGCAGATACGGCTGACACAAGACTTCCGGCCGGGTTTGTTCCCGGCGAACATTGTAAAGTCTATTTTTCAGAAGACGGCAGCAAACTCTATTTCGGCATCGCCCCTGCCCCGCTGCCGGAAGTGAAAGACACGCTTACCGATGATGAAAAAGCTACGGTCGACATCTGGCACTGGCGTGACCCTCAGTTACAGCCGCAGCAACTGAATCAACTGGATGAAGAAAGGAAAAGATCCTATCTGACTGTTTATCATACCCGCAGCGGGAAACTCATCCCTATGGCCGATGAAATGATCAGGACTGTAAACACAGGCTTCAAAGGCAATGGAAAATTTGCCCTGGGATTTAACAGTGAACCATATCAGGTGGAGGCCTCCTGGCGTGGGAACCGCTACCGGGATGTTTACCTGATCAACAATGAAACCGGGGAACGTGAGTTGTTGTTGCAGCGTATTCCCGGACAGGTAAGCCTGGGCAACAGCGGAAAATATATTGCATGGTATTCCGAAAGCGACAGTCTATGGAAAACCATGACAATGAAAGATAAAAGGATCACCCCACATCAAGCAGGCAAAGACATCGCATTTTACGACGAAGAGCATGATGTTCCCGGCTTGCCCGGCCCAGCCGGGAGTGCCGGCTGGCTTAAAGATGACAAGCTCTTTGTGATTTACGATCGCTTTGACTTATGGGGACTTGACCCGGAAGGCAAAAACAGTCCGGTATGCCTCACTGCCGGTGAAGGCCGCAGGCTGAACATACGGTTTCGCAACCTGAACCTCGACAGGGAAGTTCCTCACATCGAAAATGCGGATGGCAGTTTGCTGCTCAGCAGCTTTGATTTTGAAACCAAAGATGCCGGATTCCGGAAGCTTGAAGGGACCGGCGGCAGGTCTCCCGTCAGCCTGCTGGAAGGACCGTATAAGTATTCCACACCGGTTAAGGCTGAAAAAAGCCAAAACCTGCTCTGGACAAGGAGCACCTTCAGCGAATTTCCCGACCTGTGGCTGAGCGATATGACGTTTGCCGCACCCGGAAAAATCTCGGATGCCAATCCCCGGCAGAAAAGCTACCTCTGGGGCAGTGTGGAAATTGTTTCCTGGACCACCACAGCCGGTAAACCGCAGAAGGGGCTGCTCTATAAACCTGCCGGTTTTGATCCCGGAACCAAATATCCTGCCTTGGTCTACTTTTACGAAAAATATACCGATCAACTACACCAGTATTACGCGCCGAAACCCTCACGCAGCATCATCAGCCCCACTTACTGTACCAGCAACGGTTACGTGGTTTTTATCCCCGACATTGATTACGAAGGCGGTTACCCCGGGCAGAGCGCCTACGAATCGGTGGTAAGCGGCACACTCGATCTGATTGCCCGCGGTTTTATTGACCGCGACCGTATCGGCATTCAGGGGCAGAGTTGGGGCGGATATCAGGTCGCATGGCTGATCACACGTACCAATCTTTATAAAGCGGCCATGGCGGGCGCTCCGGTCAGCAATATGACCAGCGCTTATGGCGGTATCCGCTGGGAATCGGGCATGGTAAGGCAGTTTCAGTATGAGGAAGGCCAGAGCAGGATTGGCGCCTCCCTTTGGGACCGGCCCGATCTGTATATTGAAAACTCCCCCCTCTTCAGGGCCGACAAAATTGAAACACCCCTGCTGATTATGGCGAACGATGCGGATGGCGCCGTTCCCTGGTATCAGGGCATTGAGTTGTTTACCGCGCTGCGCCGGCTGCAGAAACCCTGCTGGCTGCTGAACTACAACGGCGACGAGCACAACCTGACCAAAAGAGGCAATATGAAAGACCTGGATATCCGGATGATGCAGTTTTTCGACCATTACCTGAAAGAGAAACCGGCGCCGGAATGGATGACAAAGGGGTTGCCGGCCATCGATAAAGGCAGGAAAAAAGGCTATAATATTGATTAACATTTGTTTGATCCGGCTTGAACCGGATGTTCTTTAAGCAGGTCAAAGGTTTTGTTAATCAAAGATAGCGACCCGATGCATCTTTTCACGAGTAATCCCTCGAATGAGGAAGCCTTATCGTTATTTGATGTGTCAGAATTATAGCATGGCTTTAACAAACAGATGCCTCCAAAGCTCCGGCTGCACAAATAATCAGGCACCAATAACTCCTTAATCACTGCGCTTTTCACCTAAAGAACAAATGACCAGCTTCAGGTGGATGAAGCCATATTTTTTGCATCGGAATTATGACTCCGGAGGAGTCATATGTTTATAGAAAAAGATCAGAATATAAGCACACGACCCCAGAGGGGTCGCATGTTTTAGCAATTAATTAATCAAACTACATTTAAATTTAAAATTAATAATTATCGATCTAAAACGATGAAATCAGATGAAAGACGTTCGACCCCTCCGTGGTCGTGCAGTCATTTTGCATTCTGAATATCTACAGACATGCGACCCCGCCGGGGTCGAATAATCATTTGGCATTCTGTGTCCCTTCAAACCAATGACTCCGCTAAAATCATAATAACACTTAAGATTGCACTGTCTGATTAATCAGCCCGCCACGGCTATCGCGACCAGCCGGAAGGAGATTTCAGGGTAATGTCTGAACAGCAGGCCAATTAGCAAATTCCCCAAGGAATATAAAACATCCGAAAAAAACGTCCTGTCATTGTTTGAAAGCCCGTCTGTCATGCATAACTTTGTAAAGTATTCCAAAGCGAAAATTCTCAGTCACAAGAATAACTCCTGTTCATCATTTATAATAGAGGTCTGTATAATTTGAAAAACATTCAACAACAGCATAAAAATATGAAACTTACGTCTTTAGCCGGAATTGCGCTGACCCTGGCCTTTTCATTTACCATTATACCGGAAGCCCGTTCGCAGGAAGAACTGGAAAATATGCTGACGCGGCGTCAGATTTCCTGCCAGGACATTTCACTGAACAGTTCAGAATATATTCCCTGGTACCATCAGGAAGGGCTGATGGATTCGGCGCTGCTGGTACTTTCGTACTGGGGAGAAAAATGTGGAAGTACCGAGCCCGTAACCCGCACAAATACTCTACTTTCACTCGAACTGCATTATTTTGATGAATCATTGCTGGACCAGAATTTCCTGAGGTATATGCGCGCGTTTGACAGCCGCATGGATTTAATCAGGGGAGAGAACACCCATGTTTACAATTATTATCAGTCGTCCTTCGACTATGTTCCTGTCGGGGGTAAGCTGGATAAATGGACGATGGACCTGGCATCAGCAATTAAAGCTGATTATGAGCCCGGTTCATTGGAATACCTGCTTTGCCTTTTCTATTCAGGACAGACCGACACTGTTTTCCAATTGCTGACCACTTCCCCTTATCGCGAAACGGTTCCCGGAAAGCACTACAATGAAGAACTCAGTAATGTGCTGAATCTGCCTTCCCTCAGCCTTTCATTTTATGGCGGCACCTGGATCCCAACCGGGCCGCTTGCATCCATGGGCGTGCATCCCGAGCTGGGGATGACCTACGGCCTCAAAATGAAGGAAAACCTTTACGAACTTGTTCTTGGTGTGAAGTTTATCAAAACCCCGGAATCCTATCTGGCAAGGAAGGAGAAAAACGGACCTCAGGAGCTGACCAATGACTTCACCGGCGGCTATATTGCAGTAGAATACACCCGCGACCTGCTCAGCAATCTGCGTTTCACCCCTTTCTTTACCGCCGGCGCCGGATATGATGGTTTCACCATGTTCAATACCGACGGCAACGATGAGGAGGAAACAGCTTCGGCCAACAGCTATAACTTCAGCATTGGCGGAGGTTACCGCTTTCCGGTGGCCAAAAGCTCTTACCTTGCCGTTCAGGCAAGGTACAATATGGTTGATTATACCCTGAACAAGCTCTTTGATAAAAAGGGGCATGTGGTAAGTATCCGGCTCAGTTTCGGTATGTTCCAGAATCAATACCGCGACCGGCAACTTCAGCAGCTGAATTACCAGGGATCCCGGAAATAATTCACGGTCTGCCCGCCAAGATATGTTAATCAAGGAAATCAACCACTTCCATGCAATAGAACAATACAGGTACCGGCTGAATCGTTACCTTTGCAACATCAAACCGAATTCATGAAACGATACCGATTCCTGGCCGGGTTGTTACCGGTGCTTGCTTTACTTTTTTTCGCATCCTGTCAGAAAGATGATAAATTTGACAATAATCCGGATCTGAATCTGTCATTCTCAGCAGATACCGTTTTTTTCGACACAGTATTCACCACTGTTGGGTCTTCCACAAGGGTGTTTATGATCTACAATCCTTCCGACAACAAGGTCAACGTCAGCTCTGTAAGGCTTGCGCGCGGCAGTAGTTCACCGTTCAGGATGAACATCGACGGCATCGCTGCCACGGAGATCAGGGATCTTGAAATTGCCGGTAAAGACTCCCTTTTCGTTTTTGTGAAAGTCACGATAGACCCCAACCAGGCCGATGCCCCGATGATTCAGAATGACAGCATCGTGTTTACCACCAACGGCAATATTCAGGATGTGAAGCTGGTGGCCTGGGGACAGGATGCTTATTTTTACAGAAACGGGATTATCGGAAGCGATTATGTGTTCACCCCGGAGAAGCCACATGTCATTTACGGTTACCTGATCGTTGATTCACTCTACACCCTTTCGGTGGAAGCGGGCGCCCGGGTGCACCTGCACAGCGGGGCCATCCTTATGGTATACCGCGATGCCACCATCAAAGTGAACGGTACCCGCGAAAATCCGGTGATTTTTGAAGGCGACAGGCTGGAAGATTACTACCGCGATATCCCCGGGCAGTGGGGACGCATATGGCTCTATGCGGGCAGCATCAACAACGAGTTTAATTATGCCGTTATCCGCAACGGTGAAGTGGGCATCCATGCCGATACCACCGGCAATTCGCCCAACCCTACCCTGAGAATCAGCAACTCGCTGATTTACAATATGAGCAAAACCGGCATACTGGGTCAGGGAACCACCATAGAAGCGGCAAACTGCGTGATCGGCAACTGCGGGGCCCGGTCACTGGCCCTGACGCTGGGCGGCAGATACGATTTCAGGCACTGCACTGTCGGTAATTTCTGGAATAAATCCTTCCGGAGGGAAACCGCACTGGTGCTGAACAACTACTATTTTGACAATACAGGCAAAGTACAACTCAGGCCGCTGGAACAGGCTTACTTCGGCAACTGCGCCATTTACGGGGAGAAAAACGAAGAGATCACCTTCGACCAGCACAGCAGCGGCGGGGTCTTTAACTACCGTTTCGAAAACTGCCTGCTAAAAACGGAAGCCGATATCACAGATGCTGAAAAATTCCCCGGCTCCCTGAAAAATCAGAACCCCTGGTTCCTCGATCCTTACCAGGCACAGTACCAACCTGATACGCTGGTTTCCTCCCTGATCAACAAAGGGAATGCCGGTGTACTTAACGGTGCATTTATCAATCTGCAGGAGGATATTGACGGCAGGCTGCGCACCGCTGACACGGCGCCCGATATCGGCGCGTATGAATTCAGTGAGGAAAACCGGAAAAAGTAATCCGGCAGCTACCTAACAAAACAGCCAGGCTTTCCGGCCCGGCTGTTTTTTTTATAGCTGCATAAAAGTTATCCTTTCAGCACTTCCAGCATTTTGGCACCGATTTCGGCCGGGGAATCCACCACATGCACCCCGCATTCACGCAATATGGCTTTTTTGGCTTCGGCGGTATCGGAAGCTCCTCCCACGATGGCTCCGGCATGGCCCATGGTACGGCCTTTGGGCGCGGTGGCCCCGGCGATAAAGCTGACCACCGGCTTGGTGCCGTGCGCTTTGATCCAGTATGCAGCCTCAGCTTCCATGCCGCCGCCGATTTCGCCGATCATCACGATGCCTTTGGTTTCGGGATCGTTCATAAATAGCTCAACGGCATCGCGGGTGGTAGTCCCGTTGATGGGGTCGCCGCCGATTCCGATGGCGGTGGTCTGGCCCAGTCCTGCTTTGGTGAGCTGATCAACGGCTTCATAGGTAAGGGTGCCTGAACGGCTTACAATGCCCACCACCCCTTTCTGATGGATAAATCCGGGCATAATGCCGATCTTGGCCTCACCCGGGGTGATAATGCCCGGACAGTTCGGCCCGATCAGCCGGCTGTCGCGCCCCTTCAGGTACTCCTTCGCCATCATCATATCCTTAACAGGAATCCCTTCAGTGATGCAAACGATGACTTTTATTCCCGCATCGGCCGCTTCCATAATGGCATCCGCGGCAAATGCCGGCGGGACAAAGATGATGGACACGTCAGCTCCGGTTTCCTTCACCGCATCGCTTACCGTATTGAATACCGGCTTACCCAGGTGATACCTTCCGCCCTTTCCGGGAGTGACCCCACCGACCACATTGGTGCCGTATTCAATCATCTGCGAAGCGTGAAATGTTCCTTCGGTGCCGGTAAATCCCTGCACGATCACTTTAGAATTCTTGTTAACCAGGATGCTCATAAAAAGGCCTTTCGGGTTTAATTGGTAAATTTAACAGGCTAAAATGAAAAAAAGCTAATTTTGTTCAACAACTTCCTGAAAAATTGCTTAAATTCCATCATTCTTTTGGATGGTCTAAAATAATGAAAATTCTGACGCCATGAACCTGAGCTATTTATCTTCCGACGATACCATCTGCGCCTTATCAACACCTGCCGGCATGGGCGCCATTGCCATCATCAGGCTCTCCGGACCTGACGCTATAAAAGCAGCCGCTCAATATTTCAAGCCTAAACGCCATGATTTCAAGCTGGAAGCATCCGGTTCACATACCGCGCATTTCGGCACTTTCGGCACCGAAGCCGGCGTGATTGACGAAGTGCTGGTCACCGTCTTCAGGGCGCCCAATTCATACACCGGTGAGGATGTGGTTGAGATTTCCTGTCACGGTTCCGTTTATATCCAGCAGAAGATCATCGAAGTGCTGCTGCAGCATGGCCTTAGGCTCGCGGAGCCGGGAGAGTTCACCCTCAGGGCATTTATGCACAACCGCTTCGACCTGTCGCAGGCCGAGGCCGTGGCCGACCTGATCGCCTCCAACTCCGAATCCTCCCACAAACTGGCCATCAACCAGATGCGGGGCGGGTTTTCGGAGAAAATCAGGGAACTCAGGGCGCGCCTGGTCGATTTCGCCTCCCTGATCGAACTGGAGCTTGACTTCAGCGAAGAAGATGTTGAATTTGCCGACCGCAGCGGCCTGCTTAAACTGCTGGCCACCATCAAAACCGAGATCGATAACCTGAAATCAAGTTTTGCGCTGGGCAATGTGATGAAACACGGCATTCCGGTGGCCATCGCCGGCAAACCCAATGTGGGCAAATCCACCCTGCTGAACGCCCTGCTGAACGAGGAAAGGGCCATTGTTTCCGAGATCCCCGGCACCACCCGCGATGCCATTGAAGATACCATTGCCATCAAAGGGGTGACCTTCCGTTTTATCGATACCGCCGGCCTTCGCCATACGAATGAACCCATAGAAACCATCGGCATTGAACGCACCTATGAAAAGATGAACCAGGCTGCTGTGGTACTGTACGTTTTTGACATAACCACCGCTTCGGAAAAAGAGATTGACGATGCCATAGCCGATATCCGGGCACAGCTTGAAGACCCTGACAAACAGATTATTCCGGTGGCCAACAAAACGGATATGCTGTTAGAGGCCCCCCACTCCTTTAAAAAGCTGGTGGAACTCGACACCTTGTTTGTTTCGGCCAAGCGCAACGAAAACATCAACCTGATTACCGAGCGCCTGCTGAAAACAGCCCATTCCGGCGAAACCGGAGATCAGACCATTGTATACAGCCTCAGGCATTACGAAGCCCTGACCCGCGCCGGGCTCAGCATCGAAAGCATTGAAAAGGGATTTGCGGAGAATCTCCCCACCGACCTGATCGCCATCGATATCAGGCAGGCCCTGCACCACCTGGGCAGCATCACCGGTGAAGTTACCACGGATGAACTGCTGGGGAATATTTTCGGGAAGTTCTGTATCGGGAAGTAATGGATTCAAAAACTACTTATTATACCATAGTTCTGAGAACCACCCTTCTTAGAATGATTTTGCGCTGAAAGCTGATTTCTCAGGTCCATGATCAATGTGAGTCGTTTTATATACAAGCCGTTTTGGAACATTGATTAATCGCTAATGTATATAATCCACTATGATTAGTCACAGACTAAATTTTTGTCCGAATGAACCTGACCTGACAAAAGACTTTTAACCTGAAACAAAGTTCTCAAAATTAAGATATCAGGAGACTTTTATCCATTTTCCCGTTTTTACTATAATTCCATTCACCTCTGAAATGATCCGATAGACGTAAATTCCTGGCTCCAGCGATCCAACATCCATACTAATCTCACTTCCGGCAATCGTCTGGTTTAATACAAGTGAGCCGGAAACATTAAATAATTGGAATCCGGAATTCGGAATATCAGTAAAAACAGTAAGGCTTGAGTGTCCGGGGTTCGGAAAGACCCCGGAACTTTCAGAGCCTCTGGGGTTAATCACAATATTGGTAATGACATTTATGTTTTCGTAAGCGCCCATTTCTATGGCAGTCCCTATTATTCTTGGATTACCCAAAATGTCAATGGCTGGAATATGAAGTCCGGTTGTATCGGCTGCCCCATGATTCACACAGGGTGATACATCTAATAGATTCCAGTCGGCATCGGAACCATCATACTGTAATCCTGCGCCAGGAGTCGGTAGTATAAATTCCGGATATTCATGTATAGAATTTGTTCCGCCATTACCATGCTCAACACAATTGTTGAAGAGTTGATAACCCAATGTTGCGTTCTCCATATTAATCTGATCACTGACCTGGCCGGGGTAACGCTCATTTCCCCAACATATATTGTTATAGACACGCGCCCTGGAAAACAGCTCGATACCTCCGCTTAAGGAAGCGTTGTTCACAATGGTGTTGTTAAATATCCGTGTAACCGATCCCTGATGTCCGTCAAAAAATCCGACGCCGTTATTATTGCAAATTACATTGTTATAGACAAGGGCCTCCGGATTACTGGTATATATAATTCCAGTTATAGATTGATTATTGAAACAGTAGTTGTTGCTTATGGTCGGACTATAGGCAAATGCATCAAAAGTACTGATGGCTCCCCCGGCTCCACCTATGAAAATCCATCCACCACTGATTTTCCACCACTTCGCTGTATTTTCTTTAAAAGTATTTCTGTCGATTCTGGTATGGCACCCCTCGTTGATACAAATTGCTCCCCCTACATCAAATGATCTGTTATTCAAGAAGATGTTATTTTCTATGTGAACCTGATTTACATTTTTACAATAAATGGCACCTCCTGCTGCTCCATACACCCCGGTAGTGTAACAAATAACCATATTTGAGTTTAATTCACTATTTCTGACGATAAGGTTTCCGAAATTTTCAGCCCGGATAGCGCCACCCATAATATCCCCGGCATATTCACCAAACTTTTTGGCAAACTGAATTTTGCAGTATTCAAATACTGCACTGTCCGGAGATACAATGTTATTATGTAACCGGATGCCAGCCCAGCCGCCAGCTGAAGACAAAGTGTCGGTAATAAAACCGGTTGTGTCGAAGTTTGTAAAAACAATGATATCATTCAACATGCCCAAAGCGCTGATACTGCCTGATATATCAAGTTTAAAATAGCCTTGAAACTCAACATAAGTGCCTGAGTTAATCTGAAGTTTAACTCCCTGTGGCACAATGACATCTCCGATAACTTTTACCGTATCAGCATTCCAGACAGTGCCGGGTTCAATGGTATCTGAAACATAAATTGTCTGACATTTAAGCTGGGTCAAAGGGGACAGCATCATCAACAATAATGTGAAAATAAGATTGATTTTCATAATTTTAGAATAAGCGTGTGTAAAGTATTTAAGGAACCTATCAATACATAAAAAATGACATCCATTATTAAGGCAAAGCTAGCTGAATTAATACAAAGCTTAAACCGTATACTCAGATGCTAAACTCAGCCACCGGTATTTTATTGCTTCATCACCATGAATTTATTCTTCAAATTAACCAAATCTGCTTAGTACATGACAAAAATTACAACAATCAGACAATCAATGCAATATGTTAATA
>VSSQ01000062.1_pt1 | contig 162447 bp, 157 predicted proteins | sample 4763081 | NCBI WGS metagenome assembly VSSQ01 (sample SAMN12137344, study PRJNA551015) | bioreactor metagenome | isolation source: SDC9 anaerobic chlorinated ethene degrading culture | place: USA: Knoxville, Tennesee | collected 2015-01-01 | reverse complement strand
GACAACCGTTGTTTCACGCAGATTTGCGCTGATTATAATTCCGGTGTATCTGCGATGATCCGCATTACTTATCTGCGGTGATCTGCGAGAAATTCTTTTCCCGGATTGCCGATGCAGGACAACCGTTGTTTCACGCAGATTTACGCTGATTGTGTTTCCGGTGGATCTGCGGTGATCTGCGTTACTTATCTGCGGTGATCTGCGGGAAATTCTTCTTCCCGGATTGCTGATGCAGGACAGCCGCTGTTTCACGCAGATTTACGCTGATTGTGTTTCCGGTGGATCTGCGGTAATCTGCGTTACTTATCTGCGGTGATCTGCGGGAAATTCTTCTTCCCGGATTGCCGATGCAGGACAACCGTTGTTTCACGCAGATTTGCGCTGATTATAATTCCGGTGTATCTGCGAAGATCCGCGTTACTTTTCTGCGGCGATCTGCGGGAAATTCTTCTTCCCGGATTGCCGATGCAGGACAGCCGTTGTTTCACGCAGATTTACGCTGATTTAGCCCGCAGATTTACGCTGATTGTGTTTCCGCTAGATCTGCGAAGATCTGCGTTATTTATCTGCGGTGATCTGCGAGAAATTCTTTTTCACGGATAGCTGATGCAGGACAGCCGCTGTTTCACGCAGATTTACGCTGATTGTGTTTCCGGTGGATCTGCGGTGATCTGCGTTACTTATCTGCGGTGATCTGCGAGAAATTCTTCTTCCCGGATTGCCGATGCAGGACAACCGTTGTTTCACGCAGATTTGCGCTGATTATAATTCCGGTGTATCTGCGAAGATCCGCGTTACTTATCTACGGTGATCTGCGGGAAATCTTTTTTCTCTGTTCGGCGTAGTCTGTGACAACATCGATACAAATCCAAAATCCCCGGCCCCGGCTGGTGCGGACGTAACGTCTGTGCCTGAAGTCTGATTTATCAAGGGCTTAACGTCTTTTACACACCTGCCAGATTAAAAAAAACCTGTCAGGTGGATCCTTGTTCCCTTGTCCCCTTGTTCCCTTGTCCCCTTTTCTCCCTCCCCTTGTCTCCCCGTCTCCAGGTCCCCTTGTCTTTGTCTGATGAGTATTACTTATGTGAGAAGCTCGTCCCTCGTCCCTCCTTCAGGCGTCCCTCGTCCCTCCTTCAGAAACCGTTCAGCTGCATCGTTACCGTTGGGATCAGCAGCAGGAAGCCCAGGATGACCAGGATGATCATCAGGGGGGTGACCCATTTCACCCATTTGTTGAAAGGGATTTTTGCCACGCCCAGGGCGCCGATCAGCACGCCGGAGGTAGGGGTGATCATATTGGTAAAGCCATCGCCGAACTGAAAAGCCATCACGGTGGCCTGTCGCGAAAGCCCGATCAGATCGGAAAACTGCGACATAATTGGCATGGTAAGGGCTGCTTTGGCCGAGCCTGAGGGGATAAAGACATTGATGGCCGTCTGCATCAGGTACATGCTTCCTACGGTGGCCACCTTGCCCATATCGGCCATTGCGCCCGAAACATTATGCAGCAATGTGTCGATGATCTGTCCGTTGTTAAGGATGATGATGATGCCTCCCGCCAGCCCGACCACCAGTGCCGCACCGGTGATGTCTTTCACCCCCTCGAGAAACAAGCGCGTGATGGTATTGGGTGAATAATCCATTGAAATGCCTGAAAAGATACCCAGCGCCATAAAAAGGGTAGCAATTTCCATGACATACCAGCCGTAGCCCATCACCCCCACGATCAGCATCAGGATGGTAAACGAGAGCATATTAAGAATAAAGAAGTGCACCGATTTCCGCAGCGAGAAGTATCCGCCTATGGCAAAAGCCACGGCCAGCACAGGAAATACGGGCCAGACCACCGATGCGTTGCCCACAGTTAGGCGGGTGGTGGGGAGGGCAAAGGCACAATAAGTAAACACCGCGGTAAGTATGATCCAACTTACCCAGGCTGACTTCGGGGTTTCGAGCTTCACGGCTTCTGTGGACTCCTCCTGACGGTTTCTCCAGTATGCATCTTCTTCATATACAGGTGATTTCTGCGGATGCTTCCGGATGCGGTGCATATAGCGCAGTATCCACGCGATGCCGACGATATTGATCACCACCCAGCAGAAGAAACGGTATTCAATGCCTGAAAAGAGCGGGAGGTGCGACAGTCCCTGGGCTATGCCGATGGTAAAAGGATTGAGCAGGGCGCCAGCAAAACCAAGTGCTGCGGCCACATAACACATATATAGCCCGGTGATGGAATCATAACCCATGCTGATGGACAAAGGCACGAAAATAATTACAAAGGCGATGGTTTCTTCGCTCATGCCGAACGTTGCCCCGAAAATACTGAAAAGTAATACGATAAGTGTAACGATAATATTATCGACCCCCAGCCGGCGGATAGTGCGCTTGTTTTCAAGCCGGCGCGCCCTCCGGAGGAAGGAAAGAATTCCGACATCTATCGCTTTGCTGTGGTTCATTATCCAGAAAGCACCGCCGATCATCAGGATGAAGACAATGATATCCGCCTTGTCGACAAATCCGTCGAAAAAAGCCGAGAATACCTGCCACGTCTGAGGCTGGCTTTCGGTATAGACAAAGGAGTCATCGGCAATCACTTCGCGTTCTGTCCCGTTGATTTCCATTATTGTGCGCTCAAAACGCCCCCCGGGAATTACCCAGGTAAGAAACGCCGAGAAAAGGATCAGATAGAAGATAATAACGTAGGTATGGGGGAATTTCCTTGCTTTGGCCATAGTCTGCACATTGAAATACAAAAATAGAAATTCCCGGAATTAATCAAGTAATACACAGAGAAAGGAACTGGATATTTACCGGTGAAGCAGCATGATTTACCGCCTGCAGGCTGAGCGGACAATTGAGGAAAGCTATCCTTGAATTCAGACATGCTGTTGATGTATTCTGGTGTTCTGGTGTTCTGGTGTTCTGGTGTTCTGGTGTTCAGGTGCTCTGGTGTTCTGGTGCGTAGCGAAGCGGAGTCCCGCATTTGCGGGGTTCGGGTGTTCTGGTGCCCGTGTCCGTTAAATGTTGCGCAATGTGAAAATCCCGTCATTAGTAATACAAATTGTCAAACTTTTGTCGGTCTAATGTGCTCTGCTCCCGGTAAAGCAGCCGGGACAGGTTGTACCCTATTCCCGGCAAAGTAGCCGGGACAAGTTCCCGGCAGAGATGCCGGGACAAGTTGTGCCTGTTGTGGTTTTTTTCATTGCAGGGTCCGTGGCACGCGTCTGAAGACGCGCGCTAGCTAAAAAAAGAAGACCTGACAAGTCGGAAGAAGACTTGTTAGGTCAGGTCGTTGATTGATGCAGCCGGGCCCAGCAGGGATGTCAGAAATTGCGGGAAACCAAATAAAATCCTTGCGTCGTGGCGTCTTTGAGCGGGGTACGTTATGCTCTATTGTGTCCTATTCCCGGCAAAGTAGCCGGGACAAGTTCCCGGCAGAGATGCCGGGACAAGTTGTGCCTGTTGTGGTTTTTTTCATTGCAGGGTCCGTGGCACGCGTCTGAAGACGCGCGCTAGCTAAAAAAAAGAAGACCTAACAAGTCGGAAGAAGACTTGTTAGGTCAGGTCGTTGATTGTTGCAGCCAGGCCCTGCGGGGAAGACAGAAATTGCGGGAAACCAAATAAAATCCTTGCGTCGTGGCGTCTTTGAGCGGGGTACGTTATGCTCTATTGTGTCCTATTCCCGGCAAAGTAGCCGGGACAAGTTCCCGGCAGAGATGCCGGGACAAGTTGTGCCTATTGTGGTTTATTTTCATTGCAGGGTCCGTGGCACGCGTCTGAAGACGCGCGCTAGCTAAAAAAAGAAGACCTGACAAGTCGGAAGAAGACTTGTTAGGTCAGGTCGTTGATTGATGCAGCCGGGCCCAGCAGGGATGTCAGAAATTGCGGGAAACCAAATAAAATCCTTGCGTCGTGGCGTCTTTGAGCGGGGTACGTTATGCTCTATTGTGTCCTATTCCCGGCAAAGTAGCCGGGACAAGTTCCCGGCAGAGATGCCGGGACAAGTTGTGCCTATTGTGGTTTATTTTCATTGCAGGGTCCGTGGCACGCGTCTGAAGACGCGCGCTAGCTAAAAAAAGAAGACCTGACAAGTCGGAAGAAGACTTGTTAGGTCAGGTCGTTGATTGATGCAGCCAGGCCCTGTGGGGAAGTCAGAAATTGCGGTAAACCAAAAAAATCCTTGCGTCATTGCAGCTTGCCCCGCAGAGGCGGGGTCTTTGCGTGGGGTACGTTTTCCTCAATGTTGGCACGGATGTCTCATGCGGGCATAAAAACCAAATTTAGCAAGGCATAATCGTCTTTTTACACCTGACAGGTTAGAAGAAACCCTGTTAGGAGAATCCTAGTCCCTCTTTCTCTCTTTCTCTTTCTCTCTCTCTTTCTCCCTTTCTCCCCACTTCAAAAAAACTACCTGAATCTCAGCAGAATACTCACCACTTCGGGCCGGTGGCCGGTTCGCACAGGCGGACCCCATCCGCCAAATCCCGGGGAAACATAGAAATGTGTATTCCCTTTCTTTTTGTAGCCCATACTCACCTCGTACACGGCGCGTGTAATAAAGTTGAGCGGCCACAGTTGCCCGTGGTGGGTATGTCCTGATAGCTGCAGGTCCACTCCGGATTCCATGGCTTTCTCCAGTGCAAAGGGCTGATGGTCGAGCAGGATTACCGGCCGGCTGAGGTCAGCACCCAGGAGCAGGTCCTTCACCTCTTTCCGGGGTTTTCCGCTGAAGCGGTTTTTATCGCGGTCCTCGCGCCCGGCCACATAAAAAGCATCTGCAACCTTCACCACGCTGTCGCGCAACATGCTGATGCCATGCGCTTCGAGGTATTTTACCGCCGCTTCTGCACCCCCGATATACTCATGATTGCCTGTAATGCCAAATACCCCCAGCGGGGCTTTGAGGCGTGAGAGCGATTCGCCCAGGTTCTGACGGATTACGGGCGCCAGGTCTTCATCCACAATATCGCCGGCCAGCAGCACTATATCGGGTTCCATGGCGTTGATGGAATCCACCAGTTTTGCTGTCTGCCGCGGCCCGATCAACGTGCCCATGTGGATATCCGAAGCCATGGCGATCTTCAGCTCCTTCAACCCGTTGGCTTCCTTCGGAATGTCGAGTACCAGCCTGGTGGTCTTCGGGGTAATGGCATTGATATAACCGGCCAGCACAATAATGCCTGTTGCTGCCATGCCCAGATATAGCACATTGAGTTTTCCGCGCGAAGTATGCAGCATCTGTGGCAGAAAGCCGGTGAAATGGTCGGCGAGGCGAATAAGGTCGATCAGCACAACCATAAGAAATCCGTACAGCATCACGGCAAGCCAGAAAGCCCCCACCCAGGTGAGCACATCACTCAGCACCGAAAGATAGGCCCGCTCGAGAAAACGGCCGGCCACATAAGCCGAGGCCAGGATCAGAAAACCCCAGCGGAACCAGCCCCTGAAACTGCTGTCGGCAGGAATGGCCTGCATCGACCTGGCATAAATATAATAGTTGACCGAAGCGTATATCAGCAGCACAATGCTGAAAAAGACCAGAAACTGATAGGATTTCATTATGTGACAATCATTAATTAAGGGCAATATAAACAGTTGTAAATGTATTAAGTTTTGAGCATTACCGGGTACAGGTTCTCCGGGGCTGCGCAAAGCAACCGGTCGCCCGCTTATCTGAGCAACAGCCGGACTGAAGCGGGATCTTATACGAAATTCTTTTGTATTGTCTTCAATACAATAGTCCGTTAAATATAAGAATCACGCAAGTACCCCGCCGCAGCGGGGCAGGCTGCAAAGACGCAATGGCTTGACAGTTGGTTCAGACGTGCTGTGCAGGTATCCAGACATTTGAAACTATTAAATTGTCATATAATTTTAATGAGCTTCATTGCCGCAATACCTTTTTGGATATAAAGAAATCAGTCAGTAACTTACAGTTATATTCCGGGATATTTTTTTCATATTTGGCGTTTTTTGTGCTTTTGTGTTTCCGTGGCCTAAACAAACAAAAACTCATTAAACGAACAATCCAAAAATTCTGAAAGATATGCTCCGGAATTTCATCCTGTAAAAATGAAAAACATGAATGCTTTATCTTTGTAAAAAAACAGGTATGAGAATAGAATATGAGATCAAACTGGGTTTTAAGGATGTGATGTTCAGGCCGAAGCGTTCAACCCTCAAAAGCAGGAGCCTGGTAAGGCTCGGGCGTACTTTCCGGATGTTGCACACGCAATCGGAATGGACAGGAATTCCTGTAATGGCTGCAAATATGGACACAACCGGCACTTTTGACATGGCCCTTGCCCTGTTCAGTATGAAGCTGTTTACCGCCATCCATAAGCATTACTCACCGGATGAATGGAAACGGTTTATGGATGCCGCGCCTGCGGGAATCGAGGACTTTATCGCTGTGAGCACAGGAACAGGGCAGGATGATTTTGAAAAACTGACAGCAATTTTCACTGCCTATCCCCGCCTCAGGTTTCTGTGTATTGATGTGGCCAACGGCTATTCGGAACATTTTGTGGCGTTTGTGAAACAGGCGCGTAAAAAGTTTCACGACAAGGTGATCATTGCCGGGAATGTGGTGACCGGTGAAATGGTTGAAGAATTGCTGTTATCCGGCGCCGACATAATTAAAGTCGGCATTGGTCCGGGATCGGTGTGCACCACCAGGGTAAAAACAGGAGTAGGATACCCCCAGTTGTCGGCCATCATTGAGTGCGCCGATGCAGCACACGGTCTTGGCGGACTGATTATCAGCGACGGAGGCTGCTCTACGCCGGGCGATGTGGCCAAAGCTTTTGGCGCCGGTGCCGATTTTGTGATGCTCGGGGGGATGCTTGCCGGACACGATGAGAGTGGCGGGGAAGTGATTGAAAAAGACGGCAGAAAATTCAGAAAGTTCTATGGGATGAGTTCGGCTACCGCCATGGAAAAACATGTGGGCGGCATAGCTGATTACCGCGCCAGCGAAGGCAAAACGGTCGAAGTCCCTTACCGTGGCAAAGTTGAAAATACAGTTCAGGATATCCTGGGTGGCCTGCGTAGCACCTGTACCTATGTCGGGGCTTCCCAACTGAAGGAGCTGAGTAAAAGAACAACATTCATACGGGTGGCGGAACAGGAAAATCAGGTCTATAATGATCAATAAGGGCAAGCAACCCGTTGATTACAATACTTCATCCCGTACGCAGCATTAAACTTATCAAGGTTTAATCGTCTCTTACACACCTGACAGGCTAGAAGAAAACCCGTCAGGAAAATTCCGGTGCCGGTTTGCACCTGTCCCCTGTCCGGCGTAATCTGTGACTACATTGAAACAAATACGAACCGGAGCGAAGCGGAGTTCACCGAAGGTAAATCTGAAATCCGCATTCCGAAATTTCACCCGCAGCCTGAGCGGATAAAAAGAGAATGTTTAAGTTGACTTACTACGCCAGTTTCCCGGGTTAATTAAATTCCCGCAGCGACTCCTGTACCCCCTTGTGGATCTCGTACCAGAAATCGAGCGCGGCCTCTTTAGGGTTGACTTCAAAGGCATCCAGCCATTTATTGAATTCCTTACTGTCGAGTCCCTCTTCCTTTTTGCGGCGAAGGAAGCTGGCAATATATCCGAAATTCCTTTCCGTCTCCCAGAATACCGAACTGTTGCGGCCGTTGATGCGGCTGGCCGTGAAGCGGATGGATTCCATAAATTTTTCACCTAATCCGTAAAGCGATTCCACGATCTCGGGCACCATCTCTTCGGCCCACAGCCGGTGGAACCGGCAGATTCCCATATTGTCGATGATCAGCTCGGCCAGCATGCGCTGCGCATTTACCCTGCCCAGCTCGCGGGGCGATACAAACTCATCCCCGTAGTACATGTAATATTTCCCCATAATGGCCATGGGTGACAGTGCCCCCGGAGTCCAGTACTGGTTGGGGACCATCCATCCCTTGCGGGCATAAGCGGTATAAACGAAGCGGTTAAGCAGATTGACCCCTTTCGCGCGTGAAAGTCTGCGCCCGTACTTGCGGGCACCTTCTTTCAGGTCGATCTTTCCACCAATGATGCTGTCGAGCATTTCGCAACCCAACAGGGCGTTATGCATGGAATCCTTAATGATATCAAAGTTCTGCGGGTCAAATACCGGTTTCGCGCTCACGCCCAGATCATCAGGCTGCAGTTCCCCGGCATCAAGGCATTCCATCAGCCACGAGATCACCCCTCCGACAGAGATGGCATCGAAGCCGAGCATATCGGCATGATGGTTTAATTTTTCAGCAGCCCGCTGGTCAAAGATGCCACTCAACGGGCCCATGGTCTGGTAGGGCTCGTAATCCTTCTTGTATTCATCGCGCAACTTCTTACAAACGGCCGCGCAGGGTTCACCACAGGTAGACTGCTGTTTGGTTTTGATGGTCTCTTCATTGAACTGTTTCAGGTAGTGGCCGAGGATAAACTCCTTTTGCACCTTCAGGCGGAGTTCTTTGCTCCAGTTCATCGACCGGTAGTTAAATGCCAGCAGTTTGCTGCCCATGGTGGCATAGTTTACCCCGAAAGTACCCCCGGTATCGAAGTTCGGATCAAAACGGTATTTGGTGGTGATTTCGAGGTCTTTGGCCGCCAGTTTCATAGCGTAGCGGTTTTCGAACCATTCATCGGCCACTTTTCGGTCGCGGAAGTCTTCATCAATATGGGTCCCCCCGTAAATTACCGCCGCGATGCCGTGTTCCTGAAGCAATGCTGAGCCAAAGCCTCCCCTGCCGGCCCAGGTATCCACATTTGAAAGCACCCCGCGCTTAACCGGCACAGAGGCAACACCGCCGAAATCGGTATGCAAAGATGCAGGCCCCGTGGCAAGAATACGTGGTTCGTTTTCGTAGCGCGGCCGGTACTGCCCAAAAACATAATCCATCAGGGAATAGATGCCTCCCCGGCCTTCGTACCAGATACGACTGAGATCAAGCGGAACAATTTCAACCTGTATCTCTTCTCCGTGCACACGGTTTAGGTAAAGCACCGAGGGAACGGGAGCCTTCCCGACAATGGAAAGCATATTAATGCCAAGATTGTCGAAAACCAATCCGGCCCCACCCATGGAGGAAATGTAAAAACCACCCCAGCAGGGAGAAAATCCGGTGAATATCAGCCGGTTTGATCCCGGAAAAATAGAGCCGGAGAGTAGTCCGACACCAATATTCAGACTTTTGTAACGCCCGGCCAGGTGAAGCCCGAGATCGACAGGCCCGAAGAAATCGCCAACCTTGTATTTCTTGATGCGGTAAAATGCGTCGGTTGCATTGACGAAAAGCACTTTAAGGGTTGAGTCCATGTCCCGGAGCTTTTAATGGTACTATTTATCAAAGATAAGGCCTGGAAACATAAATTAAAAGTATCCGTGAAGGTTTTTGAGCCCTTTACACCGGTTGCTCTATTTCTGCGTAGTCTGAAACCAAGTCAAAATTAACTCACAGTCTGGTACTGCACTCAATGTTCGGCGCAGTCTGTGACTACGTGGAAACAAATCCGAAATCCGAGATCTAAAATCCAATCCCGATAATGATCGGGACCCCTGCAGGTGCGGACGTCGTGTCCGGGCAAAATACTTGACTCAGCTGAAAGCTCACCATCCCGGAATCAGTAATCGGACCCGTCCGTGCGTAAGGTTTAAACGTCCTTTACACACCTAACAGGTTAGAATAAAACCTGTTAGGTGAATTCTTGTCCCCTTGTCCCCTTCTCTCCCTCTCTTCCCTCTACTTACTACTTACTACCAACTTCTTACTTCGCTCCCTCCCCCGGCCGGCTTACTTCCGGCCTTCCAGCCACTTCATCAGCTCCTCTTTGCTGCTGCTGAAAGTAAACACATCGGCAACCTGGTAATAATTGTCGCGGTCGGTGGTAAATTCCCAGGCAAACCTGGCCATATCAAGGCGTGAATCGTCAAAACTGAAGAGTTTCAGCATCTCCCTGATCTGCACCGTGGTGAAGCATTGTTTACTGCGCAGTATCTGCTTGGCCAGGGTGACTTTGGTGCTGTTGAAGCTTTCCTTCCGTATGGATGCCATGATCTGGTCAAACTCTTCACCCGGTACAAAACAGGGAGGCTGTTCTGAAGGAATGTCGGCGGGTAAAGGTTGATTGATCAACTCATTGTAGGCAACCTTATTGGGGATGTGCGCAAAGAGCTGGGCACCATACTGCAGGTTACCCAGATCGAAAATGGTATTGATTGCATTGCGGAAGAACCCCAGGCGGTTGCCCTCCGATTGAAGGAGAGAGGAAAGTTTCATGGCCTGGGATACGCTCAGGCAGTTGTTCCTGGCAATCTGTGACAGCAGCAGCGCCCGGTTACTCTCCGAGGTATTGGACTGAACCTGCGCAGCCAATCTGAGAAAATCATCCTCGCGTATAGGATAGTTGCAGTTGGAAGGCCCGCGGTAATTCTCAAACGCCGGGTATTCAAATGCTGGGAAATTCAGGCTGAGCGGCGGTTCATAAGGAGGCAGGTAGTCGACAGGGCGGCTTTCAACCGACTTCACATAGTCGTGCAGCATAAAAACAGTGGAGAAATAGGCAAAAGCATCATACACGAAATAAAAGTTTTCGCAGTCAACGGTATTGTGCCAGGCGGCCTGGGCAAAACTGAGGCGGCTGAAATCATCTATAAAAAGTTCGGCAATCGAACGCACCTGCTCCACCGACATACAATTGCCGGTAGCGACTGCCACCGCCACTTTCAGCTTCAGCTCTTCAGTTGGCTGGAGTGAAACAGAGCGCTGTTTCTGCCTGAAGATATGATCGGGAAGCGGCACATCGCAGCGCTGCGGCTGCGGACGCTGGCCCAGAACCAGCATAGCCGGGATAAAAAGGATTAGGGTAAAAATACTTGCTTTCATAGTTACTTGTCTGATTATGTTTATGCTGATTCAAATTTAACAAAAACTCAAAAAATCCCCTCCCCGGCTCAATCATTCCCCCTTCCTCCGGATGCGGATGCTCCTGCCCTTTCTTTCCACTATATTCCAAAACCTTTTTCTGTTACAATCATTCCCTTATTTCTCTCTCTCCCTCTCTCACTCTCTCTCGCTCCCTCTCACTCTTTCATGACTCCTTCATCCACTCAAACGTGCTGTAATGCTCTCCATTCATTCCCACACGGGTATATGCCTGTTGTGCCCTGAGGTTGGTCCGGTCCACATAAAGCCTGACGCCTGAAACATCAGCTCGTTGCATGACCATATTTTTGACATAATCATACATCATGCCGAAAATGCCGGATTTGCGGTTTACGGGCAAAACATATACCGATTGAAGCCACCACACCCATGCATTGCGCCAATCGCTCCACTCAGGGGTTACCATCAGGCAGCCGGCGCGAAAGCCTCCGGCTTCAGCCAGAAGATAAAAACCGCGGCCGGAATCGTTAAAAACCGCCTTGACGCCCTTTTCAACAAGATGTGGTTCCAGCCTGAGCTGTTCGGTTTCAAGCGCCATGCTGAGCTGACTATCAATAATAAACCGGATATCAGCCTCAGTTGCGGGACGAATGTTAATGAATGGCAGGTATGTCATTATAACAGGGATATATTGTGCAAAGTAAATATATCGAGGTGAAAAATTACAGATTTTTTTTACCTTTTCTCCCCGGTTGGTGCCAACGTCCTGTCCGTGCAAAAAGTTTGACTTACCCGTCCGGGCAAAGAGTTTGACATATCGAGGTCTAAGCGTCTCTATTACACCTAACAGGTTATAAGAAAACCTGTTAGGTGGATCCTGGCACAGGTTGGCAATTGTCCCCTGGTTGGCGTAGTCTGTGACTACGTCGAAACAAATATGGAATCCAATCCCTTGTTCGGCGTAGTCTGTGACTACGTCGAAACAAATCCGGAATCCAATCCTGATAACGATCGGGACCCCGGTTGGCGCGGACGTCCCGACCGTGCCCCCGCTTCCCTGAATGTCAGTAGATATTAATTCCGCAATGTGATTTGTTCTCTTCAGGCAGCATTTTTGTCTATTTTTGCACTTTCTTTTCAGAACTGAACCGGGAGCTCTATCCTGAACAATGACAGACTAAACCCCTCATTCAATGAGCGAGCAAATCAAGCACGAATGCGGCATTGCCATGGTAAGGCTGCTGAAACCCCTGGAGTATTACCTCAACCGCTACGGTACCTCCACCTGGGGCCTCAATAAGCTGCATCTGCTGATGGAAAAGCAGCACAACCGGGGACAGGACGGAGCCGGTATCGCCTGTATCAGGTTCGATCCCAACCCTGGCTCCAAGTATATCAACCGTCACCGCTCAAACTCAAACACTCCGATTGCCGACGTTTTTAAATGGGCTTATGAAGAGATCCGCGATTCGGTGAGCGACCATCCCGAAAGGCTGCGCGACCTGCAATGGCTCAAACACAATACCGGGTTTTCGGGGGAGCTTTTTCTGGGCCACCTGCGCTACGGCACCTTCGGGAAAAACAACATTCAGAACCTGCACCCGGTAATAAGGGCCAACAATTGGATGACCCGTAACCTGGTGCTGGCCGGGAACTTTAACATGACAAACGTCGACGAGCTGTTTAACCGCCTGCTCGACCTGGGACAATACCCGGTGGAAACCTCCGACACCATTACCATTCTCGAGAAAATCGGTCATTTTCTGGATGAAGAAAATGAACGGCTTTATGCCCGGTACAAAGCTGAAGGTTACAGCAAGAAAGAAATTACCTCCAAGATCGCCAGGGCCCTCGACGTTGCTGAAATACTGAAGAGGTCGGCCTTTAACTGGGACGGAGGGTATGCCATCGCCGGGCTGTTCGGCCATGGCGACGCTTTTGTGCTGCGCGACCCATCCGGAATAAGACCGGCATTTTATTATCAGGATGAGGATGTAGTGGTGGCGGCATCGGAACGTCCGGTGATACAAACCGCCCTGAATGTGCACCACAGCCAGGTGAAGGAACTGCTTCCCGGACAGGCACTGATTGTAGAAAAAGACGGCAAGGTTTCACTGACTACCATACTTGAACCTAAGAAAAAGCTGGCTTGTTCCTTTGAAAGAATATATTTCAGCCGGGGTACGGATGTGGATATTTACCAGGAGCGTAAGAAACTGGGAAAAGTGCTCACACCGGCCGTCCTCAGGGCTGTAAACCACGACCTGAAAAATACCGTCTTCTCATATATCCCGAATACAGCCGCCGTAGCATATTATGGCATGGTTGAAGAGTTGGGTATTTTCTGCGACACGATAAAGAAAGACCTTATCCTCAAAGAAGGTCCCGGGCTTACCCCGGCAAAGATGGACGAGATTTTCAGCCTGAGGCCCAGGGTAGAAAAGGTGGCCGTAAAAGACATCAAGCTCCGTACTTTTATCACCCAGGACAATGCCCGCGACGACCTTGTTGCCCACGTGTATGACGTCACCTATGGGATCGTTAATACAGGAACCGATAACCTGGTGGTTCTTGACGACTCCATCGTAAGAGGTACAACCCTGAAAAAGAGCATTATCCGTATACTCGACCGCCTTGGCCCGAAGAAAATCGTGATAGCATCTTCAGCCCCCCAAATCCGTTATCCTGACTGCTATGGCATTGATATGACCAAACTGGGGGATTTTATTGCATTTATTGCTACCATAGAATTGCTGAAAGAAAACAAAATGGCCGGCGTCATCAATGAGGTATACCTGAAATGCAAAGCGCAGGAAAAACTGCCGAAGGAAGAGGTGGTGAATCATGTGAAAGAAATCTACAAACCTTTTACCGCTGAGCAGATATCGGAAAAAATTTCACGGCTGGTTACACCGGCCGACTGCAGGGCCGAGGTACAGGTGGTATACCAGACCATTGAAGACCTGCACGAAGCCATTCCCAACCACACCGGCGACTGGTATTTTACCGGCAACTACCCCACCCCGGGCGGCAATAAGGTGGTGAACCGCTCGTTTATCAACTACATTGAGGGACGCAACGAAAGGGCTTACTGAACAAGGGAAGTAAATGTATCTTTCAGCAGGTCTGCCGCCAGGCAGGAATGCACCGGTATAACCGCTACCAGGTCGCCGGGCCGGAGCGAAGCCGCCCAGCCGCTGACGGTGCGCATCAGGCCATGTTCCTGCGACAGGGAAACCATATAATCTTCTCCTTCCGGAAAACTCCAACGGTCACCGGTAATCGGAACAGCCAGGCCAAAAATCTTACTGCCATCAGGCTGCATCAGGCTTTCTTTCGATAAATGCACCGCACCACCGTAAATAAGTGCCTGGTTTCTTGACGGATAAACCGATACTACCGGACAAATCACCGCGGCAGCAATCTGACCGAACCGACAACTGCCCAGCCTGAGCTGCATCAGGTCGTAATACACGAAATTACCCGGCCTGATCTCATCCGCGCCGCTGAAATCCTCGCCCATACTGCAAGAGGGAGTGTCGCCCACCGACGTCATCAGTCCGGGGGAACGCCCGCTGTAAGCCTCTTTCAGACCAGCCAGCAGGGCACGGCTTTTATGGGAGACCTGCAGTACCGCCTCCGGACTCCCGGCCATATAGGTTTGACCGGCGTGGGTCAGAAACCCCCTGAATTCCAATGGACCGGCCGCCGCCACCGACAGAATGGCCTCCATGGTTTCACGGTCGCCGGGCAACACGCCGGCACGGTGGTAGCCGGTATCCACTTTGATAAAAAAACCGGCAGGCTGCTTCAGTACTTTTGCCAGGGCTGCTGCCTGCTCCGGACTGTCAAAAAGCACATTCAGCTTTATCCTTGCGGCCAGTGCGCATACCTCCTCCGTCTCCTTGATATTCAGCGGAAAAGCAATGGTGATGTCATTCCAGCCCGCATCGGCAAAGGCACGGGCCATGGTTACGGATGAAACCGTAATGGCGGTAACTCCCGCCTGCAGGAACCACTTTCCTACCTCCACCGACTGGTGGGTTTTAAAATGTGGCCTGAACTGCACGCGAAGCCGGGCGGCCTTTGCCGCCATTATCCGGATGTTGTCGCGGGCGATGCGCTCGTCAATGAAAAGGGTCGGCTTACGGATATCCATGGAATCAGCCTTATTAATGATCTTATTTCCCCGGCCGGGAATCAGCGGGATGCATACTTCCAAAGCAATTCTTATTTATTTCCGGAGGACTTTTGCTTCTGTTCCCATATCCAGCCGGCATCCAGGCGCAGCATCTCTTCATAGGTAATGCCTTTTGCAGTGGCTTTTTCACGTATGGAAGCCCGGTAGCCGGGATCGGCATCAATGCTTTTCATAATTCCGGCAATGGCCTCATCCTTTCCCGGAAATCCGGCGGCAGGGGGCTGGCTGGGCGCAGGCACCTGCCCTTCGTTCAGGGCATCATAAACCATATCGACAAAACCATAAGGAAACGGTACAGATTGGCTTCCGTAGCCATGATGATGATTACGTCAGCACGGCCCAGCTCTTCCATCAGGTCGAGACCCGAGGTTTTACGTGGCTCCGGATAATTCGGGTTGTGCACCTGCTCATTGTAGTACCAGAAATTGTCATCGGCAAAAAGGCGGCTGGAAATCCCGCTGCCGTATATATTCCAGTAATAGCTGTCGGAAACCACAATGGCATCGGGCTTCACCTTTCCTTCATCGCTTCCGAACCGTAACCTGGGGTATGCCATGGGATAATGGGGAATGGTAAACAGCAGGTTCATCCCTTCGGCCACATCGTAATCCGGGCTGCGCAGGGTATCGGGCAGGTCAAATCCATCCCACCAGAAGTCCACCATATCAATACCGCGGCTGCGCTCGATATAACTGATCAGCGAATCTACCGCCAGGGCCACCCCGAAAGCACTCCAGTGAATGCCGCACTGCGGGTAAAGCGGATAAGTGGCCGTATCTTTCATCTTCACAAACCAATCGTTGAAATCAATCACCGGAAGAGCCTGTTTTGCAAAAGTTTCCCTGATCACCGCATAATTGGTGGCTTCCCCCGAAGGACGGTCAAGAAACCTGGCGGGAATTTTCTCAGGAAAGAATGACGCTTTGCCGGGTGCCAGTACAAACACCAGGGTTTTGCCGGCAGCCTGCAGTTTTTCATGCACCAATGCCGCCTTACGGGCCTGTTCTTCAATGGCTGCATATCCTGAAAAATCCCACCCCTTCCATGCTTTAATGTAGTTGATTTCGAACAGGTAATTGTCCCTGCCAACCACCACCCCGGCAGCCCGGGCTGTATCGAACAGCCAGAAATCAAGCTGATTGTTCAGGCGCACAAGCAGGGGCCTGAACCCTATGGAGTGTTCGTAATAATCGTTGTAATCTTCCTGAAAGCTTCCACTGAACACCGATTGCAGGGTGGCACCGGGCTTTACCGGCTCCTGGAAAGAACCTTTCAGGGGGCTTACATCAAATACCGGCACTGTGCGCTGCAGCAGCGGTAATCCCAGCATCAGCATCAGCAGACCAAAAAGAAGTTGTTTCAGTTTTGCCATTTCAGAACCTGAAGTAGATAAAGGGATTAAAACCTGATGAAGTGATGGCGGCCAGACTGATGACAAACAACAGGACGGAAGCCGCAGTCATCCACACCAGGGTGGAAATCTTCTGCTTTTTGGCAAAGAGTTTCATCTGCCATTTCTCAATGTTACCGAAAGCCGCCCAGAGGCCGAAGAATGCACCGATAATCAGGATTATCCAGACTTTCTGGCTGATATAAACCGCGGGACCACCATTAAAGGAAAACATACGCCCAAGGTAATGGATTGCGTAAGGCAGGGTTTCGGCCCTGAAAAGCACCCAACCCACCAGGGTAATGATAAAGGTGATCAGGATGGAAGGGGCTTTCCCGATGGCTGCGAAGAACTTCAGCAGGAAAATCCTGTCGGCGATCAGGAAGAAACCGTGAAATGCACCCCAAACCACGAAGTTCCAGGCGGCACCATGCCAGAAACCCGAAATCAGGAATACCAGCCACAGGTTAAAATACAACCGCCGTATCGAAACCCTGTTACCGCCCAGGGGAATGTAAAGGTAATCGCGCATCCAGCGCCCCAGCGAGATATGCCAGCGACGCCAGAACTCACTGATATTCTTAGAAATATAAGGATTATTGAAATTCTCCAAAAAGTCAAAACCGATCATTCTGCCCAGCCCGATGGCCATATCAGAATACCCGGCAAAATCATAATAAATCTGGAAAGCATACGCCAGCACCCCCATCCAGGCAGTAGCGGTGGTCATGCCCGCTGGATCCATGGCAAAAACGGTATCGGCATACTCGCCCAGCACATTGGCTATCAGCACCTTCTTTCCCAAACCCAGGACAAACCTGAAAAAACCGGTCAGCCGGTTGTCCACATTCTCGTTGGCACGCCGGTCTTCAAGCTGATCGGCAATTTCGTTGAACCGTACAATGGGCCCGGCAATCAACTGGGGAAACATAAGTATGTAGAGCGCAAAATCGCTGATCCGCTTCAGCGGAACATGCACCTTGCGATAGACATCCACCGCGTAAGTCATTTTCTGGAAACTGAAAAACGAAATGCCAATGGGCAGTGCCACCTTCGCCCATTCAACCGGTTTGCCGCCAAAACCCTCCACCATCAGGTTGAAGTTCTCGACAAAAAAATTGGCATATTTGAAATAAAGCAGCATGCCGATGTTCAGTACAATGGAAAATGCCACCAGTAAGCACTTCTTCCTGCCCTTCGACCGGTGCATTACCTTTACCGCGTAAAAGTCGGCAATGATAGATCCGATTACAATAAAGATAAAAGTGGGTGCTCCCCAGGCATAGAAAAACAAACTGGCTGCCAGAGCCACATAGTTCTTGTATTTTACATCGGCAAAATAATAGAACAAAAGGAAAACCGGCAAAAAGTAAAGAAGAAACAGGCTGCTGCTGAAAACCATTGCTCAGGAATTAAATGGTGCCTATCGGAATTTATTAGCCAGCAAATGTAAGGAAGTTGAAGAAGATAACAGCAAACAACCGGCAGGTTTTGGAGAATACCAAAACTTACGGGAGTTGCCGAAGCCGCCCGGCCGTTCATGTCCGCTTACTTCCACATACGGGTGATCTCATCATCGACCCATTTTTCTATTGCTGCTGCAGTATCTGTCTGCGGCGAAGCAGCCAGGATACGCCGCATCAGGGCCCGGTCCTCATGTGCGCTATTCCTCAGGTATTCTTCAAGATACGGCCGGTTGATCAGTATCCTGTAATTCTTTTCTCGCCGGTCGGCCTTCGAAATTTCATGCAGGGGATAATAAATGCCTTTTACCCCCGGAGCATAGTCCGGATCCACCAGGGATCCCTGTAGATCAGGCCGGAGGGTTGTCTGGAAAAAAGCATCGGAATAGGCCGTCCGGGTCATGGCATCATAATGAATAATGCCCTGCCGGTATTGCCATTGCTGGAAGGCGCTTAAAAAGACAAAGAAGCCGGTAATAATCAGAAATGCAACCCTCAGTACCCTGAAGCGCTGCGTTAGCATTGCCTGTGCCAAGGCTGCCACCCCAAAGGCAAATATCCCGTATCCGTCAATGTAGGCACGGTTACCGAAACTCCCGCCAAACCACCAGCACCACCAGGAGGCATTCACCCAGATAAGCAACACCAGCATAATTGCCGTGAGGTTAAACAATCCCCGCTGTTTGCGATAAAGTAACGGAAGTCCGGCAAAAGCCATCAGCATCAGCGGTGTGTAAACAAGCCATCCTTTCCGCCAGCTGAACAGGCTGCTGAAAACCTGCGGATTACCAAAAAAGAACCCCTCTTCGCCGTAAGTGTAATAAAACCAGCTGCCGCTGGCAAATTTCCAGAATACCAGCTGCGGCGCCCATACTATTAAAAATCCGGCTATCATGATGATCAGCCCCCTGTAATTGTTCAGAATAAACTGAACCCTTTCGCGGAAGCGATAAACAGCATTCCCGGGCATAAAGAGTATGATCATGCCAAAAATAATATTGGTCGGCCTGATCAGCACTATCAGACCGAACAAGAGACCCGGCAGCAGGGATTGCTTTATCCCCGGTTTTGCCAGCCACCGCTGCGTCTGAACAGCCATCAGCAGGATCAGCGCAAAGCTGAAGATATGCGACATGGCCGGTTCATGGGTCACATACCACAGCATATTTGTGCCAAATGCCACCACCACAAGGGTTAGGGCCACCGCCGCTTCATCAAAATAGCTGAGCAGCAGTTTCCTGAGCAGCCACAAGCCCAGCAGCAGGTACAAAAGGGACGCGACCACCAGGGCCACTTTGTAAGGTATGGCATAGACCCCGCCCGCCGCACCTGTCAACGGCATGACAATGTAATGGGCAAAAAGAAAGAAGGGGGCATAAACCATCGCCATCCCCATCGACATCTTGGGTATTCTGACCCCTGTTTCAGGGTGTCCGGGTAACCAGAACTTACTTTGATAATCAGGCTCTTTCAGGAAGAAACCAAAGGAAAGATCGTGATAAACAAATACGGCCGGCAGATAGATATAATAGAGGTGGACATCATCCTGAATGATGCGGATGGGATTTTCCCATTCACGGGTTTTCAGGTTTACCAATGTGATGCTGATGAAAACCAACCAGAGTGCGGCAAGAGAAAAAGAGATTTTTCTGGCTTTTACAAAGAAATTCTTCAATATCCGGGAAATGCCGTTAATCACTTTCATCATCTCAGAAATCTCCGGGGCTGTACTTGTTCTTTTGCTTTTTCTGTATCTCTTCGTATTTTTTACAGTCAATTTCCACCGACAGGGGGTTTGAGGGTCTTTCAAAATCTCCCTGCGACAGCTTCAGCTTGGGATCGGCATAAATGCGTTTCATATAGAGCGCCCAGATCGGAAGGGCCATATTTGCCCCCTGCCCGAGGGTGATCGTTCTGAAACGCACACTGCGATCTTCTCCTCCAACCCAGACTCCGGTTACCAGATCAGGGGTAAGTCCCATAAACCATCCGTCGGAGTTGTTTTGCGTGGTTCCGGTTTTACCGGCCACCGGATTAGCAATGCCATACTTATACCTCAAACGAACGCCTGTTCCGCTTTCCACCACCCCCTTCATCAGTTCCAGCATAAGAAAGGCTGTTTCTTCACTCATAGCCTCTTCCTGCCGTGGCATAAAACGGGCCAGTACATTACCGTTTTTATCCTCGATGCGGGTCACGAAAAGCGGCTCAATATAAACGCCTTTTGCCGCATAAGTATTCATGGCCCCGGTCATTTCATAAAGGGTCAGGTCAGGGGTACCCAGCGAGATGGAAGGAACCGGGTCTATGGGGCTGACAACCCCCATTTTCCGGGCGATCTTGATTACCGCCATGGGGGAATACCTTTTGATCAGGAAGGCCGAAATCCAGTTGATGGAATTGGCCAGTGCCTCTTTCAGGGTCACCATTTCGCCTTTCTTAAAATCGTTGGCGTTGCGCGGCTCCCACCTTCCACCTTCAGGCAGATCGATGCTGTATTGAATATTTGCCACTTTGGTGCAGGGCGAAAAATCGCCCTCCTGCATAGCCAGCGTATAAACAAAAGGCTTGAATGTAGAACCAACCTGCCGCCGGGCCATCTTAACATGGTCGAACTGGAAGTGGCTGTAATTGATGCCACCCACATAAGCCCTCACAAATCCGGTCTGCGGCTCCACCGACATCAGGCCGGCCTGCAGAAAGAACTTGCAGTAACGGATGGAATCCCAGGGCGTCATAATGGTGTCGCGCTCTCCCTGCCAGGTGAACACCTTCATAGGTGTTTTGGTATGAAACGCCAGACGGATGGAGTCCTCGGGCAACCCGGCAGCCTTCATTTTCCGGTAACGATCCGATCGCTTCATCGAAGCATTGAGCAGCTTATGCGCTTCTGCCTTCACCTGTGACTTCGGAAAATCAAAGGGAGCCTCTTCCCTCCCCTTCCAGTGCCTGAAAAATGCAGGCTGAATATCGCCACCCATGTGTTCCGCCACAGCCTCCTCGGCATACCGCTGCATGCGTGAATTGATGGTGGTATAAATCCTTAATCCGTCCTTGTAAAGATTGTATTTCGACCCATCGGGTTTGGGATTTTTCTCAATCCATCCGTATATCGGGTTGGAAACCCACTGTAGTGAATCCTCAGTATAAACCTGTTTATCCAAGTAGTTCTTCCGGGCCGGCTTTTTTGCCGACATGGTCATACGCAGATACTCCCTGAAGTAAGTAGCCGTGCCTGAAGTATGGTCCTGTTGCCGGTATTGGGACATATCAAGGGGTATTATCCTGATGGAATCGTATGCCTGTTCACTGATGTAACCATATCTCTCCATCTGACGGAGCACCACCTCCCTGCGCTTATTGGCCCTTTCGGGATTGCGCACCGGCGAGAAAAAGGTAGGCGCTTTCAACATGCCCACAAGCATAGCCGATTCTTCAATGGTCAATTCGGAAGGTTGCTTGTTAAAAAATGTTTTTGCAGCTGATTTGATGCCAAATGAATTGCTCCCGAAATCCACTGTATTGAAGTACATAGCCAGAATCTCTTCTTTTGTGTAGTTGCGCTCCAGCTTTATGGCTGTTACCCACTCCTTAAGCTTGATAAACACTGTTTCAAAGAAATTACGATTGGCCTTGCGCGGAAAGAGGTTTTTGGCCAGCTGCTGGCTGAGTGTACTACCTCCGCCTTTATTGTTCCCGGTCACCAACCCGAAGGTCACCCTGAAAAGCGCCTTTACATCTACTCCCGAATGCTTCTCAAAACGGGCATCCTCTGTGGCAATAATGGCATTCACAAGATAGGGCGACAGGTCATTGTAATTAATATTCGACCGGTTCTCGATATAGTACTTGCCCAACAACTCCTGGTCGGCTGAAATGATCTCGGAAGCCAGATTACTTTTGGGATTTTCCAGCTCCTCAAAAGAAGGCATAAATCCCAGCAGTCCTGAAGAAATGGCTGTAAATAAAAGGATTATGAAAACAAATACAACCAGATATGCTTTCCAGAAGCGTTTCTTCCAGAAATTAACATCAGTTGTGCTGCTTTTAGGTTTTTTGCTCATTCTGATATAGCATTCGTTCTGATCACTCAAACTTCACCCGTCTTTACAATCCTGCAACCGGCATCTTTACTTTTTCTCCAGCCTTATGCCGGCCTCCGAAATACCCACAAGCACATCCTCGCGCATAGCCTGGTTAAGCCGCAACGTGTATTCCCCTTTTCGCGGAAATCGGATGTTGTCCCTTATCCAGATGCGGTTGTCACGGTAACGCCCGCTGCCCTTACCTAACCATTTACCGTTTTTGGCTGCCAGCATACACTCAATGGTATCGCGCGACATGCCCCCCCCCGGATAGGTTGTGGTAAGAAAGAAATAGATGTTATTGTATTTGTATGAAGAACTGTGCCGGACATTCAGATAAAAGCTGTAAGGCCTGATGGTATCTTCAATACTCACGGTAAAACTCAGCGCATCCTCCTTTGGCCACCGGTCGCCGGTAAGACTCAGGCTCTCATCGTAAAACTTGTCAGCATCACAGGCTGCAAAAGCCATCACCACAAACAGCAAGGCCGGACATTTCACCAGGTAATTCAGAACTGTTTTTTTCATTTCGCAGTATTCAACGCCTGAATGGCAAAAAAATTATCTCACCCCGGATTTCCGCTTGCAAATACAAGGCCTTTACTGCTTATCGAAACCCGCCTCCCTACTTTCATCTTACTTGTCAAATCTGTGCAAATCCTCCTGGCCCACAACATTTTCAAAATCAACCTTTTTCTCCAGTTTTCGGGCAAAGTCCTCGAGTTTATCAATGGCTTTCCCCTTTTTGTTCAGATCAATGATCTCTTTTACCTTATCCACAGGGATGGCCATCATATTGTTCGGATCCGATTTGTAGGCATACCAGATTATCCCGCCAAAAACATCTGTTTTTTGCGGGATGGCATCACCCTTTTTGGTATTGAGTAAGGTATCGTCCGGGGGGAAGTGTTTCAACGCTTCGGTATAAGCAGAATATTCGTAATTCAGACAGCATTTGAGCTTGCCGCACTGCCCGGCAAGCTTCTGCGGATTGAGAGAAAGTTGCTGAATGCGTGCCGCATTGGTACTTACCGTGTTAAATCCGTTGAGCCATGTTGAACAACATAATTCACGGCCACAGGTACCTATTCCCCCCAAACGGGCAGCCTCCTGCCTTGCCCCGATCTGACGCATCTCAATCCTCACTTTGAACTCCTCAGCGAGAATCTTAATCAGTTCACGGAAGTCAACCCGCTCATCAGCCGTATAGTAAAAGATCGCCTTTGTATCATCCCCCTGATATTCAACATCATTGATTTTCATTTTCAGGTTAAGCCGGGCGGCAATTTCCCTGGCCCTGAACATGGTGTTGTCCTCCTTTTCCACCGCGGTTATCCACTTTTCAATATCACTTAACCTGGCCTTGCGGTATACCTTACGGATATCATCCCTTCCGGGATCAGTGTTCCGTTTGCGCATCTGTAGCCTGACAATCTCACCGGTAAGGGAAACAATACCGATATCGTGACCCGGATTGGCCTCCACCGCCACAATATCGCCGGTGTGCAGATCAGGATCGCAGGTGGAGCGGAAAAATTCCTTGCGGTTATTCTTAAACCTTACCTCAATGCAATCAAATGGTTTATGGCCCTCCGGCATCGGCACATAGCCCAGCCAATCAAAAGCATCAAGTTTGGCACAGCCATGCTTAAAAATATTGTCATTTTTATGAATCAGGCTGGGTTGATGACAGCAACCCCGGGTAACAAAATGATTCTTTTCGGGAGATATTTTTTCAGTTTCTTCCATTTTTTGGGTGTTGTGAAATTGAATCCCGCAGGGATACCCCCTGAAACGGGATGAAATATATTGATTTTCAACCGCTCATCGGTTGAAAATGTAAAAGGCAAATGTACAATAAAAGCTTGAAAAGAAAATTAAGGGTCAAAGGAATCAGGAGGTTCTTCTCCCCGGGATGTTTTCCCGGTTTGCCTGCAACTGAAAATTCAGTCAGGGAGGCTTTTGCCTGAACCCGGCTGATGTTATTCACCTTTCACCGGATTCTTAAGCCGGATCTACGTCAATTGCAATTCTTACACTTTTATAATCCGGCAGGGCCCTGAATAATTCAAGCTGACGGGTAAGTTCAGCCTTGCTTTGTTTCCCCTGAGTTCCTTTGCCGGTCTTCAACAATAAATTCTTGATATAAAGGTTCCTGATCCTTGAAACCAATGGATACTCAGGGCCCAGCAACAGTGCGCCAAAAGTTGGCTTCAGCATGCCGGCCAGGGCAGAGGCTGCTTTGTTGAGGAATTCAGCATCACGGTGCATCAGGGATATTTCAATCAGCCTGAAATACGGAGGAAATCTGTATTTATACCTGTCGGAAAGTTGTTGTTCAAACATGGCAGCGTAATTGTCATCCACCACCCACTGAAGCAGGGGATGTTTGGGGTTGTTTGACTGTATCATTACCAGCCCGCGTTTATGCTTTCGCCCGGCCCGGCCGCTTACTTGTGCCATCAGCTGATAGCTGCGCTCCAGCGCCCGGAAATCGGGGTAACTCATCATCCCATCCGCGTAAAGCACGCCCACCAGACTTACATTGTCGAAATCCAGACCTTTGGTAACCATCTGGGTACCCACCAATATATCAATCCTCCGCGACTCAAAATCCCCGATGATGCGTTGATAGGCGTTTTTGGTCCGCGTGGTGTCAAGGTCCATCCTCCCGATCACCACATCCGGGAAAAGAATAGCAAGCTCTTCCTCCACCTTCTCCGTGCCAAAACCCCGCATTTTTATGGCCGGACTGTGGCATTCAGGACAAACATCCGGAACCCGGGTGGTGTACCCGCAATAGTGGCACTTCATCACATTCACCTGCTTGTGATAGGTGAGCGTAACATCACAGTTGATGCATTCAGGAATATAATGACAGGTGTCGCATTCAAGCCTGAGCGAAAATCCACGACGGTTCTGGAAAAGGATAACCTGTTCCCCTGCATCCAGGGCTTGTTTGATGGCATCAAGCAATTGGGGCGAAAAATGCGACTTCATCCTTTTCATCCTGGCCTCTTCCCTGATGTTTACAATCCGGATTTCAGGCATCTGCATACTGCCAAAACGCTCATTCAGGTTAACAAGGCCATATTTGCCGCTCACCGCGTTAAAATAACTTTCAACGGAAGGAGTGGCAGAGCCTAACAAAACAGGACATTGATGTATATATCCTAGCATTGTGGCAGCATCCCTGGCATTATACCGGGGGGCGGGATCGTTTTGTTTATAGGAACTGTCATGCTCTTCATCCACTATAATCAGTCCCATGTCGGTAAATGGCAGAAACAGGGCCGACCGGGCGCCGAGCAAAATCTGGTAGGGCTGATTTTGCTGATTGTCCGAAAGTGGTATGTTGGCCTTATTCCAGATCTCAATCCGCTCAAACTCGTTATACTTTGAATGGTAAACCCCGACTTTATCTCCGAAATATTTTTGAAGCCGCCTGATAATCTGGGTTGTGAGCGCGATCTCCGGAAGAAGATACAGCACCTGCTTCCCCTTGCTTATGACTTCTTCAATCAAATGAATATATACCTCCGTTTTCCCGCTCGAAGTAACCCCCTTTAACAAGGCGATTCCGGTTCCGTTCAGCAGGCTTTTCAGCTCAGCGATAACCTGTTTCTGAGCGTCTGAGAAGATGATATTCCGCGAACTGTCGCTTGCATCATCATGCATCAGACGGCTCACATTGCGCAAATATGTTTCCAGTATCCCTTTCCTGATAAGAGCGTCAAGCTGGGCCACGCTGATATCCGGGGTTTTGAGCAATTCGGGCCGGCTGACTTCAACCGGATGCTCCGAAAAACAACGGCTGATGCTGAGGTAAGCCATCAAAGCCTGAAGCTGTTTGAACGCCCTTTTGCTCAGCCTGTCCATTTCGGCATGCAACAGCGATTCATCATGATAGGCTTCTGTCAGGCGTATACAGGTTTCGGTCCTGGGCTTATACTTCTCGGTGATCTCCTCTTCAACCCTGACAATGCCCTTCTCAATCATTGTTTTCACGAGAGGTATCACTTTGGCCATCCCTACAATGCGGCTGATATCGGTGAGTGTCAGGATATTCTGCAATTCAAGGGCTTCCACCACCATAAACTCCCTGTCGCTGAGCACTTCTCCATCCTTAACATACTCAGGATCCATTACCACACGGGTTTCACTTGCCAGTTTGTAAGCCGAAGGAAGGGCCGCATTCATCACTTCGCCCACCGTACATAAATAATACTCAGCCATCCACTCCCACAGCAGGAATTGCTTTTCGTTCACTACCGGCCATGGATCCACAACCGCAAGCACATACTTTACCGACATCACCGCAGGCACCTGTTGATGTATCCGCCTGACCAGCGCTGTATAAAACTTCTTCTGACCGAACTGCACCACCACACGCATGCCCGGAGCAAGCAGCCCGTTCAGCTCCTGAGGCACCCGGTAAGTAAAGTAACCCTTAACCGGAAGCGGCAGCAACACTTCTGCAAACAATGTGATATATTCCTGATCAGCCAAAATTTATTATCCTTTAGAATGATCAAAGATACAAAGCCCCTGAAAATGCAACGGAATATTTCTTAACAACCGGACAGGTCCGCACAGCCATATCCGGCCGGCTGTGTCCCTTGTCCTCTGAAATTCATCATTTTTCCGCGACGGCCCAAAATGATACCCAAAAAATGAGTAACTTAGCATTCAGGGGACATCCCGGCTTTTTTTTAGCCAAAGGCCCCGTTTTTATGTCTTTTATCAGAATAATTCCGCTTCATTCTTATTGATATTGGTGCGGAAGGTTTTTATTCATCACAAATAAATCTGAAATATGCGCTGGACCGGAAGACGTGGAAGTTCAAATGTTGAAGACCGCCGTGGCATGTCGGGCGGCAAGATGGCCCTTGGAGGTGGATTGGGCACCATTGTTATTGTGCTCATCGTTTGGCTCATGGGCGGAGATCCCGGCCAGATGCTTGGAGGCCTGGAATCAGGGCAAACAGAACAAACTGTGGCAACATCGGCTGAGGAAGACCAGATGGCCCAGTTTGTATCGGTAGTACTTGCCGACACAGAGGATGTCTGGAAAATGATCTTCAAACAGTCGGGACAAACCTACCGGGAGCCAAAACTGGTCCTTTTCAGGGATCAGGTGCAATCGGCATGCGGGTATGCCAGTGCTGCCAGCGGACCCTTCTACTGTTCGGGCGATGAAAAAATATATATCGACCTGAGTTTCTGTGATGTATTGAAGACCCGTTTCGGCGCTCAGGGCGATTTTGCTGTAGCTTATGTAATTGCGCATGAAGTAGGCCATCATGTCCAGAAACTACTGGGAATCCTCGGCGATGTTCAGGCACAGCGCGCCCGCCTCAGCCAGACAGAAGCCAATGCACTTACCGTTAAACTTGAGCTTCAGGCTGACTTCCTTGCCGGATTGTGGGCCCACCATGCCGACCGCATGATGGATATCCTCGAGACCGGTGACATCGAAGAAGCATTACACGCCGCAGCTGCCGTCGGCGACGACAATATACAGCTGAAGTCCCAGGGCCGCATTGTCCCCGACGATTTTACACACGGAACCTCCGAACAAAGGATGTCATGGTTCCGCAAAGGCTGGGAAACGGGCGATCTGGCTCAGGGCGATACCTTCAGGAGAGGAGCAGTTTAAGAATATCAAACTTTTCATTTCATAATTTTAAATACCTGGTTGGCGCGGACGACCTACACAGGCTTAGCATCAAACTTATTAAAGTCTAATCGTCCTTTTTACACCTAACAGGTTAGAAGAAAACCTGTCAGGAGGATGCTGGTGCCGGTTGGCGCGAATACCCTTGGCTGGCGCGGACGTCCCGTTTGTGCCCGATCCTCTTTGCCTGTCTATTCATCCAACCATCTGATTATATTGTGGTCTAGGTTCCGCTCGACCACCTCCACGACTGGCGCAGACGTCCCGTCCGTGCCCATTCTTCTCTGCTCTACTCCCGATTCCTGAATCACTTCTCACTTCATTTCCTATCTTTGCAAAAAAAAATCATTGCCATGAACAGAGGACCTGTTTCACAATTTATCGAGCATCACTACAGGCATTTTAACGCCGCCACCGTGGTGGATGCCGCGAAATCTTACGAAAATCACCTTGCCGAAGGCGGAAAAATGATGATTACCCTGGCCGGAGCCATGAGCACTGCCGAACTGGGCATCTCCCTGGCCGAAATGATCCGTCAGGACAAGGTACAGATCATCAGTTGTACCGGCGCCAACCTGGAAGAAGACATTATGAACCTGGTTGCCCACAGCCACTACAAACGGGTGCCGCACTACCGCGACCTTACCCCTCAGCAGGAATTCGAACTGCTGGAACAGGGCATGAACCGGGTTACCGATACCTGCATCCCCGAAGAAGAAGCCTTCCGCAGGATTCAGCATCACATTGAAAAAATATGGAAAGATGCCCAGGCAAATGGTGAGCGCTTTTTTCCGCATGAATACATGTACAAGCTGCTGCTCAGCAAGGTGATGGAAAAGGACTATGAAATAGATCCCAGACATTCGTGGATGCTGGCCGCTGCCGAAAAAAACCTTCCGATCATCGTTCCGGGCTGGGAAGACAGCACCATGGGAAATATCTTCGCCTCTTACTGCATCAAGGGCGAACTAAACCCCTCCACCATGAAGTCGGGCATCGAATACATGATGTACCTCTCGGAATGGTACCGTAAGAATTCCTCAGGCAAAGGGGTTGGATTCTTCCAGATCGGCGGGGGCATCGCCGGCGATTTCCCCATCTGCGTGGTACCCATGATGTATCAGGACCTTGAGTGGCACGACGTTCCTTTCTGGTCATACTTCTGCCAGATCAGCGACTCAACCACCTCTTACGGATCCTATTCAGGGGCGGTTCCCAACGAAAAAATCACCTGGGGGAAACTCGATATCGACACCCCGAAATTTATCATCGAGAGCGATGCAACCATCGTCGCCCCCCTGATCTTCGCCTGGCTGCTGCGCTGGTAATTCTCGCCGGTTCAGCCAGATAAACTGATAATTAAGGGATTAACCCCGGGATAAACCTCCGGGGTTTATTATTTCCAGACAAAACTGGTAACAGATGTTGCCGCCAGGTTCACGGTGAAAATCCGCGGCCCCTGTTCCACGGCAAACCGAACGGCATCGCCGCTGTAGTTGGCGGCAATCAGCACCTTTGAACCATCGGTGTTCTGAAACGCCACCACCCCGGCATCACCGGCCGACTGGGGCAGGTTAGCGCTGATTCTTATTGCGCCGGGACGAACGAATTTCGAAAAATGGGCAATGGCATAGTATTCCTCATTCCGGGTAACTTCGCCCGTTAATGAATTGATGGTAACCACACCCCTGCAATTGTTGCACCCGTTGTTCTGCGGCCCGTAATTTTCATCCAATGCCAGGTTCCAGAGCAACGCGTTCTTCGACCAGTTGCGGGCTGTGCCGATAAAGATGTGCCGCATATTCCACATCAGGTTGCCGGCAAAATCGGTGGCCCAGGCTCCACCGGAGATTTCGGTAAAATAGAGCGCCTTGTCGGGATGGGCCTGATGCACCGTTCCCATGGCCGAAACATCCCCGGCATACGCGTGAAAGGCCGAGCCAGCCACATATTGCCTGGCATCAGGGTCATCGAGGATGGTAATGGGGTAATCTGGCCTGTCCCAGTTATGGTCGTAAGTGATAATTTTTGTCAAAATGCCTTCTGCTTCGAACACCGGACCGAGATTGTTTTTAATAAACTGCAGCTGCTCATTGGCCTGCATCTGCATACACGGGTAATTTGCTGTAAAATGCAGGGGCTCATTCTGTATCGTAACCGCATCTATGGCAATGCCTTCTTCCTTCATTGCCCGGATATACCGGACAAAATAACCGGCGTAAACCGGGTAGCACTCCGCTTTCAACCTGCCTCCTGTCAGTTTACCGTTGGTTTTCATCCAGGCCGGCGGACTCCAGGGCGAGCCCATAATTCTGAGATCAGGGAATATTTTCAGGATCTCCTTCATCACCGGAATCACGTCATCCCTGTCCTGCGAAAGCGAGAACTGTTCCAGCCCGAAATCCGTCTGACCGGCCGGCAGATCGTTGTAGGTAAAGTCGGAAAGCGAAAAATCGGAAGCACCCATGGTTAGTCTGAGGTATGAAATGCCAATCCCGTCTTCCGGGTTAAACAATTCATTCAACAGCGCCTGTCTGGACTGTGGATTTAACTTCCGGTTGATAAGCCAGGCCGAGGAACCTGTGAACGCGGCGCCGTAGCCCTCCACTTCCTGATACATGATGGAGGTGTCGATCCTGAGCACAGCCTGCCCGGCAGGGGCGCTGCTGATAAAGGAAATCTCCTTTCCTGAAGCCAGCAATTGCGCACGGTCGCCGGTGGTTACCCATGATTTTACGCCGTTACCCTGCCCGGGTTCTTCAGGTTTGGGTTTATCCTTCTTGGTGCAGGCGGTCACTCCCGTTGAAAGCAGGATAACTAAAATCAGTAATACCGGCAGTTTGCTACTTTCAGTTTTCATCTCAGTAATCTTTAAACAACAGTTAAACGAAAATTCACAGGTAATTGCGCGCTCCCGGCAAACTCCGGGCAACCGTTAACCGGGGCGCATCCGGTAAAAGATACGCCCCGGTATGGTTGCTATTTCAGCCTGGATAATCCGGTAAAAATCCGTACCTCAGATTAATAACCCGGATTCTGGGTCAGCAGTTCATTTTTATCCAGCTCCGATTGCGGAATGGGCCACAACAGGCCGTTTTGCGTCAGGTTGTATCCGATCTTATTCCCGTCGGGGCCGATGGCATTGTTGATCACCTCAATGGCCCTTCCGGTGCGCTTCAGGTCAAACCAGCGCTTACCTTCAAAGGCCAGCTCCAGGCGGCGTTCTTTCTCTATGGCCAGCCGCATGGCTTCCCGGGTCGAAGCCTGGGTATCCGGCAGGTCTACACGGCCACGGATCTGATTTACCAGCTGGGCGGCGCCGTTCACATCACCAAGCTCATTCAGCGCTTCAGCCTTCAGCAGCAAAATATCCGCCAGTCTTACCAGGATATAATTCTGCGGACTCGGCCAGGTGATGATCCTGTACTTGTTCATGAACGGATAATTACCAGCCGGCCAGTTGGCATCCGACCACTTGCCGGTTACATCTTCAAATGATATTGAAGCATTTTTGCGGATCATATCGCCTTCATCGTTAAACGCCTTAACCAGGTCGTTGGAAGGAATATTGAACTTCTTCCAGTCGGTGCCCCTGAACATGCTGGAACCCCAATTGGCATCGCTGGCAGTTCCTGCATAATTCACCTCAAAAATGGATTCTGAGGAGTTCTCATTTTCATTATTCCAGAGCATGTCAAATTCGGGCAGCAGGGAATAGCCTCCGGCAATCACCGCATCGCAATATTCCACTACTTTGTTGTAATCTTTCGGTTCAATGGTGGCGTAAACTTTTGCCAGGTAAGCATTGGCCGCGCCTTTGGTGGCATATCCCTTGTGCGGCTGGGTTATCTTAACATTGGCCAGGGCATATTCCAGGTCAGCAATAATCTGTTCATATACTTCGGCCATGGGTTTGCGCTCGGGATAGAGCTGGGGATAAATTTCATCCAGATCCGCGGCACTCACGCTGGTAACCTCTTTCAATTGCAGCGGAACATCGCCCCAGAGTTGAACGGCTTCAAAGTACATCACCGCCCTGACAAAGGAGGCTTCTCCCTTGATTTCCTTCTTCCGCTGATCGCTCAATGAGGGATCCGGAGTTGCTTCTACATTGTTGATGACCAGATTAGCCTTCCCTATGGTCTGATAAAGATAGGCCCAGTCGCGGCTTACATTTGAATTGGTGGCAATTATCCGGTAATCATCGATCTGGAAATTGGAAGGGTTATCAGCTCCGGCATAAGCGTCGTCCGATTGGGCATCGCCGTTGACCAGCCAGTCAAGCTGCCAGTATTCATTCTGAAAGTCGCCGTAAACGGCACTTAGTGCAGCTTCCACTTCATTGGCCGTTTTGAAAATGGTATCTCCTTTTTCTTCAATAAAGATGGAATTGCCTGTAGGCGATATATCCAGGAACTTTTCGCAGGAAGCAAATGCCAGCACAAGCGAAAGAAACAGGCTGTATTTAATTATGTTTTTCATAGCTCGGTGTATTAAAATTCAACATTAACGCCAAAGACAAACGTACGCGACTGCGGATAGGTTCCATAGTCAATTCCCACTTCCACAGCATTGTTTCCGTAAGCACTCACCTCCGGATCAAATCCCGAATAGCTGGTGAAAGTGAACAGGTTCTGGGCGGTAACATAAACTGCCAGATTTCGCACAAAATTGATTTTTGTATTGTTTTTCAACACTGTGTATGACAGGGTAGCCGATTTCAGCCTGAGATAGGAACCATCTTCAATAAAACGGGTGGAATTGCGCACGTTATCAACATTTCCGCCGCCAACAGCCCTGGGGATATCGGTATTGGGGTTCTCCGGGGTCCAGCGGTCAAGTACGGTCACCGACTGGTTCTTGCTGTCGAACATCCCTTCCAGATCGATGCGGGTGGCATTGAATATATCATTCCCGTAGGAGCCCTGGAAGAAAAGATTCAGGCTGAAATCCTTGTAAACAAGATTATTGGTGAAACCGAATGTTAACTTAGGCATACCATAGCCTATCACGGTGCGGTCGCCCGGATCAAATATCCCGTTGTTGTTCACATCCTTGTACATAATATCTCCCGTTTCCGGATTCACCCCTTCCGAAACATAACCGTAAAATGTTCCCAGCGGATCACCTACCTTCACCCTGGAAGCAAACTCATTGTTGCTGTAAATACTTCCAAAATAATAGACTGGTGTATATTTGAGATCAGCCACTTCATTTTTGTTGAGCGAAAGGTTAAACTCGGTGGTCCAGTTGAGTTCGCGGGTGTCGATGTTGACTGTATTCAGACTGAATTCAAGACCTTTATTGATAATCTCTCCTGCATTGGTCAGAATGGATGAAACCGGAAGCGAGCTGGTGAGTTGTACATTCAGCAGAACATCAACGGTCTGTTTATGATAGGCATCAAACGTAAACAACACTCTCCCTTCAAACATGGTAAGGTCAATTCCAAGGTTGGTTTGACGGGTTGTTTCCCATTTCAGGTCGGGGTTTCCGTAGCTCGATTGGTAGATACCGGGGCCTGACAGAGGATCCGTCGGATCGCGGCGGTAATATGACCAAAGGGCATAAGCTGCCTGATCGCTCAAACCATAGTCATTTCCGGTAAACCCGTATCCTCCGCGGATTTTAAGGTCATCTATAAAGGTGAATTTCTGCATAAAGGGAGCGGAAGAAAGCCGGTATCCCAGGGAAAATGCCGGCATGGTTCCCCATTTATTCACCAGCTTGGAACTTCCGTCGCGCCGAAACGAAAAGGTAGCATAATATTTGCTGCCGAAATCATAATTCAGCCTTCCAAAGAAGGAAACCTTCGAATTTGCACCATGCCAGGTGCCGCCGGTGCTGATCTGGTTGGCAGCCCAGATATCCTTTACATTGGTGTCTTCCGGGAAATCTTTCCCCTCAATATAGGTTCCCCGGCCTTCGTATTTTTGGAGCGTATTTCCGGCAAGGGCTGAGATAGTGTGCTCACCTGTTTTCACAGTATAGTCAAAAAGGTTCTCGATCTGAATTACCATGTGGTTGGCATTGTCCGACTGCCCGATTCCATTGTTCTGCCTTCCGTAGTTGGTACGCAGCGGATCCAGGTAATAATCCCAGCGGTGGCTGGTAATGTCGGCGCCGGCGCTGGAACGGAATTTAAGGCCTTTGGCCAGACTGATTTCGGCTTCCACCGTACCCAGTACCTTATTGTCGCGGCTCAGCTGGTCAGGGCCCTGCATGTAGGCCACGGGATTCTCCCAGGATGGCTGGAAGGGATTCGGGTCGAACCAGCCGCTGCCATCCTGCTTGTAAACATTGAGGAAAGGAGGGGTATTCAGGGCACTCATGATAACCCCTCCCCTTCCCGAGCTTGCATTGTCGGGCGTATCTTTAGAGTCAATCGTCCAGGCCGAAAGGCTGGTCTTCAACTTGAACCATGGCCTGATTTCGTTGTCGAGGTTCATCCTGAAGGTATAACGGTCGAAACGGGCCGGTTTTACCATTCCCTGCTCGGTAAGATATCCGCCGGAAACGAAGTAACGGCTTTTGTCATTTCCACCTGAGAAAGAAGCCTGGTAAGACTGCTGATACCCCGTGCCGAACGTTTCATCGGTCCAGTCATTGAACTGTGTCCAACTCGGATCATAGGCAATGCCGATCTCGTTCATCAGATCCCTGTATTGCCGGGTATTGAGCACATCTATGTTTTTCCGGAGCTTTGAGAACCCGAAGTAAGTATTAAACGAAATCACTGGCTTGTCGGCACTTCCTCTTTTGGTAGTGATCAGCACTACCCCGTTGGCGGCGGCAGCGCCGTAAATAGCTGCCGCGGAGGCGTCCTTCAGAATTGTCATCGACTCAATGTCGTTGGGATTCAGTCCGTTGATGTCCGTTGTACGGATGCCGTCAACAATATAGGCCGGCTCATTGCCTGCCAGTACCGAAGTGGCGCCACGTACACGCACGGCCAGTCCGCTGCCCGGCTTACCCGAAGGCTGGGTAACCTGCACACCGGCAGCTTTTCCCTGCAATGCCTGGGCCACCGTGACAATGGGACGGTCTTTCAGCGCCTTGTCATCCACCACCGCCACAGCCGTGGTAATGTCTTTCTTTCGCTGAACACCGTATCCTACTACCACCACCTCGTCGAGCAATTTGCTATCCTCGGCAAGCGTGATGTTGATGACTCCCTGTCCGGAATAGATAATTTCCTGACTGACAAAACCCATAAAACTGAATACAAGAGTCTTGCCGTTCTCCACATTCAGGCTGTAATTACCATTGATATCAGTAGTTGTGCCTGTAGCCGTCCCTTTAATCAGAACGGTAACACCCGGCAGTCCCTGCCCGCCGGCATCGGTAACTTTCCCTGTCAAAGGCCTGCCTTGCGAAAATGCAAACAACGAGGCAAGGGTAAATGATATAATCAGCAGTAGCTTATTCATAACCTTTTCTTTTAACTTCATGAATTTGTTTTTTTCAGATTTTTAAGAGGTTATCCTGACCCTAACGCTCGAGCACAGCCGACCACGAGGAACTTCCGTCATGCACAGCCGAGACATCCACCGTTACAAAGAGATACTCTTTTGTACCCGTGTTGGCATATCCCACCACCTCGTAAGTGTTTGTGGAATTGCCTCCGTTGGGCGGGTCGGAAGCGTTCATGTTTTCACCGCCAAAATAACCTTTATAAAATCCTATAAAGGCGGCCCTGTTGGCTCCGTTGGTCAGGGTGATCTTCGCCCTGTTGCTGCCTGAGGCAGGAGTAAATGCCCAGGTATGAATGCCACTGCCGAAAGCTGCCCCGTTGCCGCTGCCAGCAATCTCATCATCTGAAATACATCCGTTTGTTCCGCCGAAATACCCGTCGTTGCGGGCATTGCCATTGGTCTTGTATTCATAAACCCCTCCGGCGCTGAAAATAAACTCATCATTGGCAATACATGACCAGTCATCAACACCGGTCGATGATCCGTCAAGATAAGCGAGCGGCAAACTCCACCATCCGTCGCTGGCCATGGCAGGCCCGACAAAAATGGATTTCTCATCCAGCCTGACCTTCCACGCGCCACCCTGAATATCTGTTGCCACAATACCTTCCTTTGAAATAAAATGGAATTTCATTGCCGTACTGAAACCATTGGCATTGGTGGCCGTAAGTTTGATGTTGAAGGCACCGTCAGTAGCATAGTTATGCACCGGATTGTTCTCGGTTGAGGTCTGTCCGTCGCCGAACTCCCACAAATAGGAATCGGCGAGGGTAGAAGTGTTGGTAACAGTGATGGTGCGCCCGCTAGCTGTAAACGAGAACTCAGCCGTGGGTGCAGGGCCGGGTATGGGCGGCTCATCAAGCGGATTGTCATAATGCACCAGTACAAAACGCCAGTAGGCTGGCTGGGGCGCTGTTCCGCCAGTCATATAGGAGGTCTGAAGGATCAGGGTATCTACAGGTCCGTCAGTAAGTTTGATAATATTATAGGTAACCGATTGCTGAGGCACACGAACTTCAGCATCGGTGGCCACCTTCGAAAGTCCGATAAAGGCGCCCAGACCGATAACCTTAAGTTTAGGCTGATCGCCCGAAGTAAGCTCAAAACTGTGGACACCACTGCCCCAGGCCGAAAGATCCTCACCACTCAGCCCGATCATCTGTTCGGTGGAGGCACAGGTATTCGACGGGAAAAATACACCGCCTTCGGCCCAGTAGTCGCCTTTGGAGTCAAACTCCATCACACCGCCGCGCCTGAAGATCCATTCATCGTTCAGCATACAGGGGCGGTTGGCCAGCTCATCGTTCTGACGGCCCATTGCCCACCAGATGGAGGAGAAATTTGCAGGCCCGACTTCAAGCGGGTACCTGCCGGTACTTACATCCCGCAGCAGTTTCCATGTTTTCTCTGTGGCGCCTACCAGCTTGGCAAGTTCCACATCCGGGTCGGCAATCACCAACTGCACTGTGAAAACATCTTTTGCCCCGTTCGAAGCGGTAGCTGTTAGGGTTACAGTATACACGCCCTCAGCCTGATACGTATGAACAGGTTCAGTTTCACCCGACAAAGTGGTGTTGTCGCCAAAATCCCACATGATCTCCGGCGCTTCTTTGATCGCGTTCGCATAACTTTTAAACGCGACTTTACGGAAGTCAGCCTCGTCAACCTTATAGGTAAAACTGGCAATCACATCATCCTCTTTGTCCTTTTTGCATGCCGTAAGCTGGCTGATTGCCAGCAACAGCAGCATGGCCCATTGGATTCTGAAAAATTGTTTCATTTTTGATTGGTTTGGTTTGGTTTGTATTTGGTTTCGCCTGTAATCAGTCTATTAACACCCTCAAAATTCAGTCATGCTCAAAATTGCCTGCATTCAAAGCATGTCCATTATACAACAATTTTGAAATCAATTCTCCTCCGCTTTTTTCCGTTTCAGTCACTCACATCGATAACTCAATGTTTATTACCACTTTAGACTAACAATATCCGGAGATAACATTAAGCTTTTTCTTATGTGTACTTAATACACTATGTTTGTGTATTTAATACACTAAGTGGCAGTAAAGCTAAGTGAACTTTTTATAATAAACAAGAAAAAAACAAGTGCATCTGCAGGTTGTCAGAAAAAATAAACCGGCTTAATCAACAGAAGGCCTGAATGGGCTGAGTTTTTGATTTTCTGAGGGCACCTCTGGTCTGGTGTTGGTTCAGCGCAGATATAATCGGCCTGGCCACAAAAACTTAATCGTGCAAGCATTATCAGATGCTGAATCCGGGTCATAGCCACCCTCAATCAACCGTAAAGAAAGGTTCTGCGGTTGAAAACCTTACACCAGTAGAAAGGCCATTCAGCGAAGAAACCACCAGTTGTTCAAAACTCCGTTTATACTATTTCAGTGCAGAAGCGTATCTGAGGGTAAGAATGGTGTTCAGAAGCCTGGCGGCGATAAAATTGGGCGCTTTGTTGTATTTGATCGGGACAAGTCCTGCAATACACACTCCGGCAATGTTCGACTTTTCGCTCACTTTGGTTAGGATTTCAATAAATCCGGACCATTGAAGACCTCCGGGCTCCGGTGTAGCTACCGCCGGCATCAGTGACGGATCAAGTACATCCAGGTCGATGGTGACAAAAACATTCCTTGTTAATTTATTCAGAAAATCATACATCCAGGTCTTATTGGATCCGTCGAGCATACTTCCGGCGTAAAACATCCTGCCCGGCTCCACTGTCTCACGTTCAGCAAGGCTCATGCTCCTTATACCTGCCTGAAGTATTGGTGCATGGGCAGCTGCATGCTTCATTACACAATGGTGATGGTAAGCAGTACCCCCGGCTTCAGCGCTTCCGGCCGCATGGGCATCAAACTGCAGAATAGTAAGGTCCTTATCTTTATAATAATCGGCAAATGCCCTGAATGCCCCGATGGCAACGGTATGTTCCCCGCCAACAATAACCGGGAATTTCTTTTTCTTAAGCAGTTGCAGGGTTCTGACCTGCACCTCTTTAATCATTTTTTCGGCAGAACGCTCCCTGACAGCCTCCGCTGTATGTATGCCAGCCCTGTAAGCTTCCGTATCGGCATGAATATCATACAGGTCGATGGAAGCGGAAGCATCAATCAGGGCTTCGGGACCTTTGTCCGAGCCTTTGAAAACATATCCGGAACCTTCGAACGGAACCGGAAGGATTACAAATTTTGCATTCTCAAAGTTCGTAAGCTGGGCAGGAAGTGATCCGAATTGTTTCTGTTTCATGGTCAGTCCAATTTTTTGCTGCGTGTTTGAAAACCGGATAGATAAAAAATAATCCCTTCGGGAATCAGTGAACCTGACAACAAAGTTAATCAAGCTTTAAGAAAAACCCTCATGCGAAAGATAATATTCGGTTGTTTTCAGTGCCGGTTTAAGATATACGGCAATGGGATTAGTTCCGGAGCAAAGGTATAACCGGATAATAATCAGCATCGTAAGAACCCGGGTTTGAATTTCCGGATTAATTTCGAAGGGAAATTCTTCCTCCACGGGCACAACAATGCAGGGATTTATCTGTAAAATCCGGATTTGACTGTAATGAAAAGCATCAGTATCCCAGAATGCGAAGCATGGATTTATGCGACTGCTCTTTGGCAAAAAGCTTGGTGGTATATTCGCCTTCTTCGTCAAGATCTATAATAATATGCTTGGGCGCCGGAATCAGGCAATGCTGAATGCCGCCATATCCCCCGACTGACTCCTGATATGCACCGGTATGGAACAGCCCGATGTAAAGCGGCTCTTCATTGTCAAGCTTTGGAAGAAATATCGCGTTGGCGTGTGCCTCAGCATTGTAATAGTCTTCACTGTCGCAGGTAAGCCCGCCTAAAAACACCCTTTCGTATTCCGAATCCCATTTGTTAATGCCCAGCAGAATAAAACGCTGGTTCAAGGCCCAGGTGTCAGGCAGCGTGGTCATAAAGGATGAATCGATCATATCCCACAACTCCCTGTCATTCTGCTGCTTCTGGTCAATGATTGAATACAGCACAGCACCGCTTTCCCCAACGGTGTATGATCCGAACTCAGTGAAAATATGGGGTTCAGGAGTGTTGTTTCTGTCACAGATCATCTTGATCTGTGCAATGATCTCCTCGGCCATGTATTCGTAATCGTAGTCAAACGAGAGCGAATTCTTGATGGGGAAACCACCGCCTATATTCAAGGAATCAAGCTCAGGACAGATATGCTTCAACTGACAATACAGATTGACGCATTTCGAAAGCTCATTCCAGTAATAGGCCGAATCCCGGATCCCTGTGTTGATAAAGAAGTGCAGCATCTTCAGTTCAAACTTCGGATTGTTCTTGATCTTCTCTTCATAATAGGGGATGATGTCGTTGTAACGGATTCCCAGCCTTGAAGTGTAAAACTCAAATTTCGGCTCTTCCTCAGCGGCAATCCGCATGCCTATCTTGCACTTGCGGGTGATGTTCCGGTCAAGCTGATCCAGTTCAAACTTGTTGTCGAGGATGGGAATGGTATTCACAAACTCTTCATTGATCAGCTTGGCAATGTTCTCAATGTACTGCGGCCGTTTAAACCCGTTACAGATAATGTAGGTCTCCTTGTCAATCAGACCCTGTTCATGCAGGGTCTCCAGCAAAAAAATATCAAATGCGGAAGAAGTTTCGAGGTGTACATCATTCTTAAGCACTTCCTCCAGTACAAATGAAAAATGGGAACTCTTCGTACAGTAACAATAATGGTAATCCCCCTGGTAATCGCTCCGCGCAATGGCAACATTGAACAATTTCTTGGCCTTCTGAATCTGCTGACTGATCTTTGGCAAATAGGATATCTTCAGTGGTGTACCATATTGTTTGATGATATCCATCAAAGGAATATTGTGAAAATACAGCTCATTGTCTTCAACCCGGAATTCCTCCTGAGGAAAGTCGAATGTTTGCTCAATGAGATCAATGTACTTGTTTTTCATCGACTGGGAGAATAGTTAAGTGAATAAGGAATGCAAAATTAAACTAATTTTCAAGCTGCCGGATAAGAATTTACAATGAAATGCATCTATTTTACATTGACTGTTTTAAATAAATCCGGCCAAGCCGGAATTTATATCTATTCAATGATGAAAAGTTTCTATTATTTTGATTTTCTGTTTTTTAACAAACTTACATTAATAATCGAAGTTAAGTTATTCCCTATCCGGGTATTCCGGATCATTAGAAATAAACCATTCTGCAATGTCCGGATTAATTATTATTCTGAAATACAAGAATATTTTCATTCATAAAAACAGATAACCAGCGAAAGCACCTGACATATTAATGCTGACTATTATCGCAAACACAATTCACAAAATGCTGATCAGTTTATAACCCGGGTAAGGAAAAGGGTTCAGGATCAACACTGACAAATCGGTTAAAGGGTGTTATAAGTCAGCAAATCGTTACATAAATTTGCCAAAAAGCGGAAAAGATCTGTTGATCCGGTATCTGAATAAAAAAGCAGGATCACTGTTACTGAGATCTCGTAATCAGCTCAGAATTGCGTTTATGAATGATAACAATCAGAAATCATCCGGACATCCAACCGTTGAATTGATACAGGGGCCTCGTTTGTACTATTCGTACTTCAGGGCTATAACCGGATTGGCATTTGCCGCTTTGTAAGCTTTAAAAACAATAGTTAAAAAGGCGATCAGCAATGCCAGTACAACAGGTACAATCAAATGGATTACATTGATTGTGATATGGTAGGCGAACTCATCCAATTGTTTCTGAAGCAATATATAACCGGCCGGCAAGGCGATAATCCCGGCAATAAATACAAGCAAAAGATAATCTTTAACCAGATGAACGGTAATCTGGGAAACCGTTCCACCCATCACCTTTCTGATGCCGATCACTCTGGTTCTCTGCTCAATGAGCAATGAAGTGAGGCCGAACAGACCAAGACAGGAAAGCAGCAATGAAACCATGGTAAAATAAATGAAAAGGGTAAAGGTGGTTTGATCGCCTTTGTAATTCTGTGTAAGATAATTGGGGGCCTCCATAATCTGAACCGGCAATCCGGGATAAACGGAAGCCCATCTGGATTCAATAAAACTTCTGATCTCATCCTTTTTGCCACTGCCGGCATATTTAATAACAACGCCCTTGAACCGTTCCGGCTGCCAAATCCATACGGCAGGTTCTATAGGGCTGCGTAATGAATAATAATGATAATCCTTCACTACACCTATAATTTCAGCCTTCCCTGAAGAATCAGCAGACTGGGGGAACACAAACTTCCGCCCCAGGGCGTTATCCCATCCCAATGCATTAACGGTAGCCTGGTTCACGATTACCGCCCTGTTGATATCCCCTGACTGCAAACCATTGAAATTGCGGCCATCGGTAAACTGAACGTCCATTGTACTGAAAAAATCATCATCCACAAAGCCATATCTTACATACAGTTTGGTATTGGCTGAATCATCAACAAATACCGGCCCCTGGCTCCCGGCCACCCCATTTACATAAGAACATCCCGAAACCTGTTGTATTGCCGGGTGCTGCATGAGTTCCTGCTTGATAACCCGGATTTTTTCATATCCTGATTCGCCAAAGCCCACATACAACCTGTTAACATACTGAATACCCAGGTCCTTGTTTCTGATAAAATTAACCTGATCGTGAATAACAAAAACGGCAAGCAACAGCCCGACGGAAATAATAAACTGAAAAACAACCAGAAATTTACTCAGCAAGCCCTTGCCGGTGCCTGATCTCCCCGAAATGCCCCTCAGCACAGCTATCGGATGCAGGCGTGAAAGGTAGAATGCCGGGTAAGACCCTGAGACCAGGCTGATCAGTATAAAAAGGAACAGCAAGCCAACATTAAACAAAGGATTCGAAACGAAATTTATGCTGAAGGAAGTGCCAAGCATTTTATTTAATTCAGGAAGGGCCAGTTCCACGATTCCAATGGCAATCAATACAGAAGCAAGGGTAATAATGGCTGACTCGCTGATAAACTGAACAATAAGACTGCCTCTGCCCGCACCCAGCACTTTACGCATACCTACTTCACGCGAGCGCTTGACGGAACGCGCAATGGATATATTGATAAAATTAACGCAGGCAATCAACAGAATCAGCACCGAAATCACGATAAAAACATTTACCATGGAAGCATCGCCCATGGCTGAAACATTCTGAAATTTGATATGACCTGATTTCAGGTACACTTCGTTCAACGGCTGAAGATACATTTCAAGGTACTGCCACCCATCTGGCTGGCTAAAGACATGCCGCTTCAGAAAATCGTCGAATCCCCTGTTTACTTCTTCTGCCGAAGAAGTCCTGTCCAATTCCACATAGGTTACCAGCGAATTGGAACCCCAGCCCTTCATCCATTCAAAACCGGGCAATGCCTCAGCAGTGGCTATCGGCATCAGCATATCAAAGAAAAAGTGGGTGGTCTCAGGCTGATCTTCCATTACCCCCGTAACCGTAAAACTGGTCTTGTCAAATAAAAGGTTACTTCCGGTGGCTTTCGTGGCATCGCCGAAGTACTTTACCGCAGTTTTCTCCGATAATATCACGCTTCGTGGTTCCTTCAGCGCGGTGGCCGGATCTCCGTAAATGAAAGTAATATCGAACATGTCGATTACTGAGGGGTCGGCATAATAAAGGTGGTCCTCCCTGAATGACTTTTCACCGTAACTGACAGCAGTTACATTAAAGGCGCTCATCAGTCTGACCGCATTCTTAACCTGAGGAAAATCACTGAGCATCGCCTGGGCAAGCGGTCCCATGGTAATGGCTACATGCTGTTCACCAACACCCGGCTCATTCTGAATTTCAACCACCCGGAAAATCCGGTCACGTTTACTCAGGTGGTCGTCGAATTTCAGTTCATGCTGCACATAGAGCATGATCAGGATAAATGCTGCAATCCCGAACGAGAGCCCGGCAAGATTAATCAGGGCGTAATTCTTCTGGCGCATCAGGCTGCGCAGCGCAGTCTTCAGGTAATTGGCAAACATGGTTCAGGTATTTAGTGAAAGCCGGGAAATCAATACTAAAAGGAAAATCCTTTACAGGGTACCGGGTTCAACCTTACCGGCTTTGATGTTCTCGTTGATCACCTGCCCGTCAAACAGCCTGATGATTCGCTGCGCATACTCGGCATCTCGCTGCGAGTGAGTTACCATAATGATGGTAGTCCCGTTCTGGTTGAGCGAGGCCAGCAGGTTCATCACCTCTTCTCCGTGTGCCGAATCAAGGTTACCGGTAGGTTCATCGGCGAGTATCAGGTGCGGATTTGCCACTACCGCCCTGGCGACAGCCACGCGCTGCTGCTGACCACCCGATAACTGAAGCGGGAAATGCTTGCGGCGGTGCATAATCTGCATCTGTTCAAGGGCCGATTCAACCCTGCGTTTACGCTCTGACGAGCTCAGGCCAAGATAAATCAGCGGCAATTCAACATTTTCATATACATTCAGTTCGTCAATCAGATTAAAATTCTGAAAAACAAAACCGATGTTCTGCTTCCGGGTATTGGCGCGCTGCTTCTCGGTAAACCCTGAAACCTCCCTGCCAAGGAAATAATACTCTCCCTCTGTCGGATTATCCAACAGCCCCAGAATATTTAACAATGTCGACTTTCCGCAACCCGAAGGCCCCATAATGGCGACAAACTCACCCTTATTGATTTCAAAAGAAACCTTATTCAATGCAGTGGTTTCCACTTCGTCTGTCCTGAAAATTTTGGAGAGATTTACCGTTTTGAGCATAGTATTAAAGTTTTAGAGCGTTTCCTGAATGATTTATTTTCTGAAAATTAGTTTCTCTCTCGAGTTAAAGTTACTGTATGACGAAACAATGACCTTCTCGCCGGCCTCAAGTCCTTCAAGCACCTCATAATGGGTTGCATTCTGCCTGCCAATTCTGATACTGCGCTTCACTGCGTATTGTTCTGACGGATCAAGCACATAAATCCAGTTGCCGCCGGTTTCCTGGAAAAATCCGCCCCTGCGCAGGATAAGGGCATCGGAGGCTCCCGAGAATTTCACCTTCAGCTGAATGGTCTGGCCACGTTTTACTTCAGCAGGCTCTTCATCCTTAAATAAAAGGTCAACCTGAAAAGTACCGCCGGAAACATTTGTATATATCTTCGATATTTCAAGCTCGAATGTTTTATTCCCTATATCGCACGATGCCTCCTGGCCGGTAAAAACACGGGAGATATACCTTTCATCAATGTTTGCCCTGAGTTTGATGCCGTCCATCATATCAATCTGGCCAAGGTGCTCCCCGGAAACTTTTGTTTGTCCTATCTCCACCAGAAATGAGGAAAGTTTACCATCAACCGGCGATTTGATGGTCATATTATCCATGTTCTTTTTCAGTAAGGCCAGATTATTATTCATCCGCTCCATTGACAATGAAATCTGCTTACCCTGCGAAACGCCAGAAATGGAGTCAAGCCTTTTCAGGTTCAGCGCGATCTCCAGCTGCTTCAGTGAATACTGGTAGTCGCGGCGGGCATCCTCAAATTCCTTTTCCGAAATCAGTTTATCCTTATGGAATTGTTCTTTACGGCCAAAATCCGTTTTGAGTCTGTCAATTTCATAGTTAAGCTGGGTAATTTCTTTCTGCCTGACGTATTTCAACTGCTCCAGGCTGATCCTGGTATTGGCCAGGTTGTTGATGGCATCATACATCCGGGTCTCCTGATCCATATAACTCAGCTCCATATTGGCATTTGAAAGCCTGAGTATGGGATCCCCTTTCTTAAGAATGGCGCCGTCTTCAACGTAAATCTCTTCAACAATCCCGCCCTGAACGGCGTCAATATAAACCGTATTCCTCGGGAAAACAATGCCGTCAACAGGGATAAACTCCTGAAATCTGCTCTTTTCAACTGCAGCTATACTGAGTTGGTTATATTCCACATACAACCTGCTGCGGTTGTCCCTGAAAACAAATACCCACAAAATCAGTATCGCCAACATGACTATTCCCGCAATTGCGGCAATCCTGCCGGGAGTCCATCGCTTCTTTTCTATGATCCTGTCCATAAATTCCAGTTATGCTGAAACCGGTGTTACTAATTCCATGCCACTAATTATAACACACTATTTATCAGTAAAATAAAAATTTTTAGAAAATTTTAACAATTTAATGCTGTTCAAAGCCGTTCTTTTCAATGTTCGTTTCCGAACATTTCATACCTTAGCAACCTGCCGGGTCAGTTACAAGCCGATCAGGAACAGGAACAACTGCCGGTTGCTTTACGCCATAATTTCATCAGGATCAGTTGTTGCAGCATGCCGGTTTGGGGAAACGATCCTGTTCAAGATTCCAATAGAAGTTTACCCCGGCCTCCCCTCTTTAAAAGCCGGACTAACCAAGGCAAAGAACTAAAAAAAAACAATTGATGAGTAAGATTGACGCTAAAATCCTGATTGTTGACGATGATCAGGACGTATTGCTGGCAGCAAGGCTTTTTCTGAAACAGCACTTCAATATTGTTCATACGGAGAAAAATCCGGAGAATATACCTGCCATCATGAAGAATGAGAGCTATGATCTTATTCTGCTGGATATGAATTTCTCCCGTGATGCGACCAGCGGAAAGGAAGGATTTCACTGGCTGAATAAGATCATTGAAATTGATCCTCTGGCCGTGGTTATTTTTATTACCGGTTACGGCGATATTGAGCTGGCCGTGCAGGGGATAAAAGAAGGCGCTACCAATTTTATCCTGAAACCCTGGGACAATAAGAAACTGCTGGCCACCATTACGGCCAACCTTAAAGTAAGGCACAATAAGGAAGAAATTGAAGACCTGAAGAGCAAACAAAAAGTGCTGATCGCCAACCAGGATCAGGCTTATGGTAATCTGATCGGCCAATCGCCTGCCATGCAGAAGGTGATGGCCACTGTTGAGAAAGTGGCCAAAACAGAAGCCAATGTATTGATTCTCGGAGAAAACGGAACGGGTAAGGAACTGATTGCCCGGGCCATTCACAAAGCATCGTCGCGCCGCGATGAGGTTTTTATCAGTGTTGACCTGGGCGCAATCAGTGAAACGCTTTTCGAAAGCGAACTTTTCGGATTTAAGAAAGGCGCCTTTACCGATGCCAAGGAAGACCGGGCCGGACGTTTTGAAGCAGCCAATAAAGGGACTGTTTTTCTTGATGAAATAGGAAATCTTTCCTTTAACCTGCAGTCGAAGCTGCTAAGCGTGCTTCAGAACAGGAAAGTGGTAAGGCTGGGGACCAACCGCGAGATTCCGATCGATGTCAGGCTGATATGCGCGACAAATATGCCTTTATATCAGATGGTGAATGAAAACAAGTTCCGTCAGGACCTGCTTTACCGCATCAATACCGTGGAAATTCTGCTGCCACCCCTGCGCGAAAGACTTGAGGATATCCAGCAACTTGTGGAGCACTTTCTGGTGATCTACTGCAAAAAATATAAAATGCCGCTCAAAAGAATCAACCCGACAACCATCCGGCGGCTGGAAAAACACAGCTGGCCGGGTAACATCAGGGAACTTCAGCATGCGGTGGAACGGGCCGTAATCCTCAGCGAAAGCAATATCCTTCAACCGCAGGATTTCTTCCTCTCACAGATAGAAGATGGTAGTCAGTCCGATGAGTCGGATGATATCACCAACCTCGAAGAAAGGGAAAAACTGCTGATCCGCCGGGTGATCGACAAACACGGTGGAAACATCAGCAAAGCCGCCAAAGAACTCGGACTGACCAGAGCCTCACTTTATCGCAGAATAGAGAAACATGGGCTTTAAGAAATTCAGGATCAATGTCATTTTCAGGGTATTGCTGATCACAGCCAACCTGCTGTTGCTGGTAATCCTTGCACGCAATGAACAGCAGGGGGTAACGGCACTGATTACCGGATTTATGGCCGTAATTCAGGTTGCCATGCTTATCCGGTATATTGAACGTACCAACCGGAAACTTACCCAATTCCTTGAAAGCATCAGGCATTCCGATTTCAGCACTTCCTTCTTCGACAGAGACCTGGGAAGAAGCTTCGAAGGGCTCAACCGCGCTTTCAATGAAGTTATCAGCGAATTCCGGAAAAACAGGGCCGAAAAAGAAGAGCACTACAATTACCTGCTCACGGTGGTTCAGCATGTCAGCATCGGCATCATCGCTTTCAGAAAGGACGGTAAGGTGGATATCTTTAACAATGCCATCAAACGTCTGTTGAAAATCTCCAACCTTAAACACATCAGAGACCTGAGCGTGATCAAATCATCCCTGCCGGAGATGTTGCTCAGTATGAATGCCGGCGACAGGCAGCTGATCAAACTGGTTGTTGACAATGAGCTGCTTCAGATCTCGGTTTATGCAACTGAATTCAGGATGCGCGGGGAGGAATTTCTGCTGGTTTCCTTGCAAAACATCAGCTCGGAACTGGAAGAAAAAGAAATAGAATCGTGGCAGAAACTGATCAGGGTGCTTACACATGAAATCATGAATTCGATCACACCGATTTCGTCGCTGGCATCAACAGTACGTGAAATTTTGCTGGATGAAAGTGAAAAAAGTGTGCAGATCCACCAACTTGACGAAGACGACCTGGATAGCATCCATCAGGCACTGGTGACTATTCAGAGCCGGAGCGAAGGATTGCTCAATTTTGTTGAAACTTACCGCAACCTGACCCGCATACCCCGGCCCAATTTCAGGTATTTCGCTGTTAAAGAGCTTTTTGACAGAGCCCATACCCTGCTGAAACCAAAAATGGACCAGCTCGGCATTGTCTGCAGTCCCCGGGTATTCCCTGAAGACCTTATGATCACCGCTGACCCGGATCTTATCGACCAGGTATTTATCAACCTTTTGCTAAACGCCATCGATGCTGTAAAAGAAAAAACGGAACCACGGATCACTGTGACTGCCTCGCCAAACAACAATGGCAGGGTAAGCATTGACTTCTCGGATAACGGACATGGAATCAAACCCGATATTCTTGACAAAATTTTCATGCCGTTTTTTACCTCCAAGAAAGACGGTTCCGGCATCGGACTAAGTCTCTCCCGCCAGATCATGCATCTGCACAAAGGTACCGTCACTGTAAAATCATCCCCCGGAGAGGGAACCGTATTTACAGTGACCTTCTGAGATAAATTGCAGCATCTGACATCCATTAACAATCAGGACAAACGCATCAATATGAGTATAAAAACTGCTTCAAACGACTTTCCGATTCATCCTTTGCTAAAAGAGAGATGGTCGCCAAGGGCATTCAACAACCGGTTCATTGAACCACACAAAATCCGCAGCCTTTTCGAAGCCGCCCGATGGGCGCCGTCGGCTTCCAACATTCAGCCATGGTATTTTATTGTGGGGCTGAAGGGCGACGACACCTATGAACAAATTACCGGAACACTGGTTGAATTTAACCTGCTCTGGGCTACCAGCGCACCTATGCTGTTTGTGACTGTTGCCAATAAGATCGGCAAGAAAGGAGAAATCAATGTAGCAGCCCAGTACGACCTCGGTCAGGCTGTTGCACATCTTACATTTCAGGCCATGGAAGAAGGATTGTACGTACACCAGATGGGAGGATTTGACCCGTTGCTGGCCAAAACAATTTTTAACATCCCCGACACCCATGAAGCCCTTACCGTTGTGGCAGTTGGATATATCGGCAAACCCGAATCCCTGCATAAGAACCTTGTGGCATCAGAAACTTCTCCCAGGGAAAGACGGAAAGCCAAAGATTCAGTCTTCAGCGGAAAATTCAATACGCCTTCTTCTATTTTCTGATGATTAAACCAGACTTAAATGAAAATTTACATCCACCATCACATATTTTTTGGAGTTATACTTTTGCTTTTGATTTCATGCGGAGACCGGAAAAATAATAAAGCGGAGCCTAAAGCGACAGGGAATGAACCCCTTGCTGTTTTTGTCCCTGAATTCAATGCCGATTCGGCCTACCATTATGTTGAAAAGCAGGTATCATTCGGGCCTCGGGTGCCCAATTCCGCTGCCCATAAAGCCTGTGCCGCCTGGCTTGAAAGCACACTGAAACGTTTTACACCCGAAGTGATCGTGCAGCAAACCAGGCTCAGGGCTTCTGACGGCACCATGCTCGATGCCAGAAACATCATTGCTTCCTTCAATCCGGATAACCGTTCACGGGTGCTGCTATGTGCCCACTGGGACTCCAGGCCCTGGGCTGATCATGATCCCGATCCCTCCAGGCGCCGCGACCCTGTCCCCGGTGCCAACGACGGCGCAAGCGGCGTTGGTGTGCTGCTTGAAATTGCCCGGCAAATGAGCCTTTATAATCCCGGCACAGGTGTTGATATTGTGCTGTTCGATGCCGAAGATTACGGCGACCACGAAGAAGGGTCCGCAAGAAACACTGACTCATGGGCGCTGGGATCACAGTACTGGGCCAGAAATCCACATGTGCCAGGCTATTCCGCGCGTTTCGGCATATTGCTCGATATGGTGGGCGCCGCCGGTCCCGCTTTTACCATGGAAGGAACCTCTATGTATTACGCGCCCGACATCATGCGCAAAGTATGGAATACAGCCCACCGCCTGGGCTACCAGAATTATTTCCTGACCCGGAAAACCGGCGGCATCACTGACGACCACCTTTATATCAATGAGATCATCCGGATTCCTACCATCGATATCATTGATTATGATCCTGACCGCGAAAAAGGCTTTTTTGACCAGTGGCATACCGTAAATGATGATATGAGCCACATCAGCAGGGAAACACTGAGGGTGGTCGGACACACCGTAATTACTGTTGTTTACGAAACAAAGTAAATATGCACACACGTAAAGTAAGGCTGTTTGTTGCCACCAGCCTCGATGGATACATTGCCGGACCGGATCACGACCTGAGCTTTTTGCATCTGGTGGAACGGGAAGGAGAAGATTATGGTTATACTGTCTACGCCGATGAAACCGATACTGTCGTTATCGGCCGTAACACCTGGGAAAAAGTCTCTTCAGATGGTGCCTCTTCTCCGTTTAAGGAAAAACAGGTTTATGTGATATCCTCCTCCGGAAATCCGGAGTCCGGACCGGTTGTATATTACAGCGGAAACCTGACCCAACTTATCAGAGCGCTGAAATCATCGGCCGGAAAGGACATACAGATTGAGGGAGGCCCGCAAATGATCGGTGAACTGTTAAACAGCCGCCTGCTCGACAGCATCTGTATTTCAACAATTCCGATACTTCTGGGCAGTGGAATCCCTCTTTTCAGGGAAGGGCTGCATCCCGTGAAATTAGAACTTCAGCAGGCCGGGAGCTTCCCTTCAGGTCTTGTTCAGGCAACATACAAAGTCATTTACTGAAACAGTTACAGCAGATCATTGGCCAGATTTGCCAGTTCCGAACGCTCTCCCTTTTCCAGCCTTACATGTGCATAAATGGAGTGGTGCTTTACCTTGTCGATCAGGTAGGAAAGACCATTACTCTGCGCATCAAGGTAAGGCGTATCAATCTGATAAATATCCCCTGTGAAGATAATTTTGGTCCCCTGCCCCGCCCTGGTGATGATCGTCTTCACTTCGTGCGGCGTCAGGTTCTGGGCTTCATCAATGATAAAACAGACATTCGAAATACTTCTTCCCCTGATATAGGCAAGCGGCTGAATAACAAGCTTTTCATTCTCAAGGGAATCGGTAATATTTTTATATTCCTTGTCTTTCTCGCTATACTGACTCTGTATAAACTTCAGGTTATCATACAGCGGTTCCATATAAGGATTGATCTTTGATTTGATATCCCCCGGCAGAAATCCGATATCCTTGTTGCTCAGCGGGACAATAGGCCTGGCAAGGAACACCTGCTTGAAGTTTCGCTTTTGCTCTAACGCGGCAGCAAGGGCGAGGAGCGTTTTACCGGTTCCTGCAACCCCCTGTAATGTTACCAGCTTTACATCCGGGTTTAGAATAGCGTGCATGGCAAAAACCTGCTCTGCATTTCGCGGTGTAATGCGGAAAGCAGAACGTTTTTCGAGCCGCTCTATCCGTCTGGTTAAAGCATTATAACAGGCAAGGGCGGAAGTGTTTGTGTTGCGGAGAATATAATAATGGTTGGGAACCGGAGATTTCACCCCGATGTCGCGCGGGAGACAATACCCGTTCTGATAGAGTTTGTCAATGATCCGGCTGCTGAGATTGTTGATGGTTGAAATACCTGTATATAGTCCTTCAACATCCTTGATTTTCCCGGTAAGAAAATCCTCGGCCGTAAGATTGAGCGACTTGGCTTTCAGCCTGAGATTAATATCCTTGCTGACCAGAATCACCTTACGGTCGGGATACTCCTGCACCAGGCTAAGGGCTGCATTCAGAATACGGTGATCAGGTTTATTATCATCAAAAATCTGACGGGCATCCAGTTCGCTGCGCTCGTTCATTACCACCTTAAACATGCCCCCTTTGGACTTTACGAGTGGAATCCAGTCGGTGAGGGTGGCATTATCCGAAAGGCTGTCGATGATCCGGATAAACTCCCTGGCTTCGAAATTCTTGGTATCGTTCCCTTTTTTGAAATTATCAAGTTCCTCAAGTACAGTAATGGGAATCGCAACATCATTGTCCTCAAAGTTGTTGATTGAGTCATGATTATACAGAATCACTGAAGTGTCGAGCACGAAGATTTTTTTCTTTTTGCTGTCACGTTTCACCTTAGTTGTCTTCACCGGGCTTTTCTTTGCAGCCGGCTTTTGTTCAGGTGAATGATCTGTTGAACTACGTTTTGCCGGTAATTCTTCTATCTGAATAAATTCAGACCTGTGAAACGTCTCCTGCCCGTTTTTTTCAGCAGCACCCGCTTCATAAACAGGTTTTACATCACTCAAAGAGATGGGAAGTACATCGGATGGTTTATGGCTGATCCCCTTCTTTCCCGGGCGGGTCGTTTCAAATGGCTTGATTACTTTGGCCGGCCTGGCTTTTGCAGTGTTTTTCTTTTTTAATTCCGGACTCCCGTTTCCTTCATCTGCTTTTAGTTTCTTTTTAGCCATAGTACGAGTTTTTCTACTGTTAAAATTATCGGCACTCCTGCGGCGTTCGGACCAGTCTGCCGGTATCGTATCCCTCTTTTGCAAGAATGTTTACGATTGAGCTGTATTCACCCTCATCCATGGAAGGTGTCCGGCTTAGAATCCATAAATAATCCTTCTTTGGTGAAGAAACCACCGCCCACCGGTATCCGGGGTCAAGCATTACGATCCAGTAATCTCCGCGAAAAGGCCAGAAAAACTGAACCCTGAGCTTGGTATTGTTGCTGCCTTTAACAACGAATGCTTTACCTGTCACACTGCTTTCCTTCTCATGATAACCTCCCTTACGGCACCGGTTCGTAACGCTGACAGTTCCATCGGCATTTAAACCATACTCAGCAACCGTACAGTGGCATCCCTTTTGAAAACGTTGAGGAAATGATGCAATATCATACCACAAACCGGCATACTTCTCCAGATCTACATTGCCAACCTCAGTTGGTGTTCTGTCCTGGGCCCTGCAGCCCAGCAGTAAGATTCCGGCCAGAGTGATCATCGCACTGAATTTCATAGAATATCCATCTCTGAGGTAAATTTAATCATAAACAAACCGTAAGATTTACAAGAACCCAATTATTAAGTAACAAAAGAATTACATCCTAAATCGCTGAATTCAGATACTTTATGAAATTTATCAACAATTATCGGCTCCGGTGAAAAGTTTTTGCTCCGGAACATGTTGAAAAATCATTTCCCCGCATTCAAAACCCCGAAAACTATCCGTTAGTCTGTATTTTTCACTGGATATGCCTTGTGGCATTTATGTATGATGCCTGATCTGTTAAGCCGGGGTCACAAAAAAGGCTGCCAGTTTTGCTGACAGCCATGAGATTCAATAAAGGGCCGGGATTATTTCTTCTCCTTACCACCCATCATAAGCAGCTCATTTACAATGATCTCGGTAATGTTGTGGCTTTTCCCGTCCTTGTCGTTCCAGGTGCGGTAAGTCAGTTTGCCTTCAATGGCGACTTCCTTGCCTTTTGTAAGATACTTCTCACAGGTTTCGGCCAGCCTGCCCCATACTACCAGCTGGTGCCACTGGGTTTGTTTTACTTTCTGACCTTCCTTGTCAGTATACTCATCATTGGTGGCCAATGATAACCTGGCAACCTTCCGGTTATTTTCAAAGGTTTTTACTTCAGGATCGGCGCCCAGGTGGCCAATCAGTTGTACGCGGTTTCTCAGTGAATTCATGTTCATCAAATTTTAGGTTAAAAAATCGCTGTTTTTATGAAAAAGAATAAGTGTTTATCCTGCTTTGCGGCCGCTGATCATCAGCAGATCGTTTACCGTGATTTCAGTGAAAAATTGCTTGTTGTCGTCTTTGTCGGTGTAAATCCGGTAATTGAGCTTTCCTTCAATGGCGATTTCCTGTCCTTTTGTAAGATGATTGGCGCAAACATCTGCCAATCCGCCCCATGCAACCAGGGTATGCCACTGGGTCTCCTGCACCTTCTCGCCAGCTTTATTATAGTATGTTTCACTTGTGGCAAGCCTCATACGGACAACCCTGCGATCTCCTTTAAGCGTCTTTACCTCGGGATCAGCGCCCAGACGACCGATTAATTGTACTGTGTTATTCAGGTTATTCATGACTTTTCGTTTTTTTAAGTTTTAAAAATGAATGGTTTCCTGTAAGTATCCGGAATTAACCGGCCCTTTTCCCGCTGATCATCAACAGGTCATTTACAGTTATCTCAGTGCTTAAGCGGCTGTTTCCTTCATTGTCTGTGTAGGTGCGGTAAGAAATGCGGCCTTCCACTGCAATCTCCCTTCCTTTTTGGAGGTACTTTGCACATATTTCTGCCAGTTTACCCCAAACAACCAGTGTATGCCAGTGGGTGCGGATAGACTTCTCCCCGTTCTTGCCCCTGGCAGGTTCATTGGTTGCCAGCGAAAGGCGGGCCATCATACGGCCGTTTTCAAATGTTTTTACTTCAGGATCCGCACCCAGGTGGCCGATCAGCTGAACATGATTCTTTAATGCTTTCATTGTTTTCTGTTTTGCGCCCGTGAGGGCTTGTTCAACATTTATTAACTTGACTTTTTCCAACCTATACGCAGTCTGGTTGAACGATGAAGCAAAAGTATAACGGCCTGTTTACCTGATTCGGTTATTAATCATTTACTTACGGATAAAATCATTTGTAAACGTTTGTAAACGCTTATTACGGGTATCGGATTTGCGCTGCTATTGCTGAATAGAACCGATCAGCCATTTGACATTTAAATTCAGGGCAAAAGAAAAAATGAAATGTCCTTGTCATATTTCTGATTTTCTGCTTTATTTTTGTAAAAAGAATTTTTCATCAATCATTGATGAAATCATTTGTCTAACCAAAAAACCATAGCTATGGCAAAAAGCATGGATGCCAAAAAGGAAACGAAGAAAGCGCCAACCAAAAGCCTTAAAGAAAAGCGCGCCGAGAAAAAAGAAAAAAAGAATAAGTAGGCAATCAGTTTCTTCGTTATTGATCTTTTTCTATGTTGTAAACATGCAGCATGTTTACAGCATTTTTATTACTATTCTGATACGATTCCGGCGATTACATACTCTCAATAAACCAATACTTATCGATATTTTATAGATAACTAATTTTCAGAATTATGCAGAAAACATGTCTTGACTGCGGCGAACCATTGATTGGGCGGGCAGATAAAAAGTTTTGCAGCGATCAGTGCCGCAACAATTACAATAACAGGCTGAACAGCGATATCACCGCATTTATGCGTCAGGTTAATAACATCCTCCGGAAGAACCGGCGCATTCTGGCAGAACTCAACCCCAACGACAAAACAACGGTAAGCAAGGAAAAGCTATCCAACCTGGGTTTTAATTTCAATTACCATACGCATCTTTACACAACCCAAAAAGGATCCACCTACCGCTTTGTATATGAATACGGGTACCTGCCGCTTGAAAACGACTTCTATATGTTGGTTTTACGCGACAAGAAGTAATCTTCACCCTTTTTAAACTGCGGATTCAGCTTAACAGACAACATGTGCGGATTATGCGGCACATACTGACTGCGCTAAACAATGCCGCTACATTTGTGTTAACATAAAAGATTACCACACCTGAAAATAATGAGCATCTTATCATGCATCAAAAACCTGATTCACTGCCTTATGAATAATTCTACATTATCAGCCAACCACTTCACAGTCCAATGGGGAGGCTCAAGAATCGATTTTACCGAAGTGTCCGGTCTCAGTATCGAATACGATCTCATAAATTATCGCGGTGGCGCCTCAGGCGAGACCACTGTTTCGACAATGCCCGGACTGAGAAAGGAAAATACAATCATCCTTAAACGTTGTATCAGCAGGGGTGATAATGAGTTTTTCGAATGGATCAGTTCAAACCATTTTAATTCTGCCCAAAAACGCGACCTGCTCATCTCCCTCCTTAATGAATTACATGAGCCTGTGATGACCTGGAAGGTTAAAAATGCATGGCCGGTAAAACTGGAAGGACCGGTTTTGAAGGCGGATGCAAGCGAAGTTGCCATCGAGACCCTGCAACTGGTTCACGAGGGAATTTCGGTGGAGAACATCTGAAATCGAAATCCTGATCACAATTTTTTTCATCCTTGCTTTTCAGATCAACTCTTACGTACCACCAGCACGGAAGACTTTCTGCACTTCTGATAAAGCTTTAGCATCACCTGCAGTTCCCGTTCAGGCAGATTTCTGTGAAATGGAAATCCTGAAAAATCCGGAAATTCAGTATATTTGCAGTGTAAAAAAAAGAAAAGAAAATTATGAAACACATTGATTCATACGATTTTACTGGCAAGCGTGCGCTTATCCGCGTTGATTTTAACGTACCCCTGGACGACGACCTGAAAATTACCGATACAACCCGCATTGATGCAGCCCTTTCCACTATCAGAAAAGTGCTTTCGGGAGGCGGATCAGTGGTGCTGATGTCGCACCTTGGCAGACCTAAAAAGAATTTCGAGAACAAGCTGTCACTCAAACATATCGTACCGTATCTGAGCCATGTACTGGGTCAGGAAGTTAAATTCGCCGATGATTGCATGGGCGAATCGGCCAGAACACTGAGCGCCGGGCTTAAGCCGGGCGAAGTGCTGCTGCTCGAAAACCTCCGTTACTACGAAGAGGAAGAAGGCAAACCCCGTTTGCCCGAAACAGCGACCGAAGAAGAGAAAAAAGCTGCCAAAACCGCAACAAAGGAAAAACAGAAAGATTTCACCAAACAACTTTCAACATACGGGGATTGTTACATCAATGACGCATTCGGCACTGCGCACAGGGCCCATGCTTCTACCGCGCTGGTAGCAAAATATTTCCCCGAAGATAAACTATTCGGTTACCTGATGAATGCTGAAGTCGGCAGTCTCAATAAAGTGCTGAGAGAAGGCAAAAAACCTTTTACGGCAGTACTCGGCGGTGCCAAAGTTTCCGGCAAAATACAGATCATCAACCATCTGCTGGATAAGGTGGATAACCTCATTATCGGAGGCGGCATGATGTTTACCTTTATCAGGGCACAGGGCGGCAACGTAGGCAAATCTCTGGTTGAAGAAGACCTGCTCGAACTGGCAATCAACACCCTGGAAGGTGCAAAAATGCACGGGGTCAACATTATTCTCCCTGTAGATGCGGTTGCAGCCAATGCATTTGCCAATGATGCCGATACTAAACTGGTTAAATCAGGCGAAATTCCCGACGGTTGGATGGGCCTCGATATCGGACCTGAATCCGTTGCGCTGTTCGATAAGATCCTTATGAACTCACAAACCATTCTCTGGAACGGGCCCATGGGCGTTTTCGAAATGCCGGCATTTGCAGAAGGTACCATTCAGGTAGCCAAATCCATCGCCAATGCGACCCAGAAGGGCGCCTTTTCGCTGGTTGGCGGAGGAGACTCAGTTGCCGCAGTTAATAAATTCAAACTTGCTGATAAAGTGAGTTACGTCAGCACTGGCGGAGGTGCCATGCTTGAATTTATCGAAGGAAAAATCCTCCCCGGTGTAGCAGCCATTGAGGAATAACCAACTGAAAAAATGTGATTTAAAATCAGCCCCGGTGCCAGGTCACCGGGGCTTTTTGTTTAAACATGCATGCTGCTCAGGTTCCCCATTTTCCTTGTTCTTCTATCTAAGATATTAAGGAATGCAAAACCCTTTGCGGGAATGACGTCCAATTTTCTTAATGAACAACACGACGGGAAATTCCGGCTGGAAGCCTTGACAATAATTCATAATTCAGCTGATTGCTGAGTTCACTGAATGAAGCCACACTGATGCTGAGCGCTCCCTGATCTCCGATTAAAATTACTTCATCGCCGGTATTCACATCCGGAATCGCTGTAACGTCGGCAATCAGCATATTCATATTGATCATTCCGATGATGGGCAGGCGTTGTTCCCGGATAAGCACCGATCCCGAATTACTGAGTGAACGGCTGTAACCATGCGCATAACCGGCGGGTATTACCGCGATCTTTTTGTGTGCTGATGCCTGGAAAGTGGTTCCGTAACTGATAAATTCGCCCTGCTTAACTTCCTTCAGGGCCATGACGCTGCTCTTCCAGCGTATAATCCGTTGCAGTGGATCTTTTTTGTCTTTTCTGTGACCGATATATTGAATCAGTGTTTCCAGGCTCGGCCAGTAACCATACTGAAGTATGCCGATGCGAACCATATTGAAACGGAAAGCAGGATAAGTAATTGTTGCTGCCGAACTGGCAGCATGTAGCACAGATGGCCGGAGGCCGTTCTGCTCAAAGAGTGAGACAAGGCGTTTAAATTGTTTGATCTGGCGGTGAATCCTGACATGATTGGCGATGCTTTCGGCTCCGGCCAGATGGGTGCAAAGTCCGACAAGATCAAGTGTCTCAGGTTTTGACCTGATCAGGCTGATTGCCTTTGCGGCATCGGCAGCATTTAAACCCGTCCGGTTCATCCCGGTTTCAAACTCAATGTGTATGCGCGCCTTTTTCTTTTGTTTCCAGGCTTCTTTTATACATAACCGCAGCCTTTCCAGATCAAATATCCAGCATTCGATCTCATTTCTGATTACCCACGAAAGTTGATCCTTCGGAATCCAACCCATAATCATAATGGCTGATCCGGGCTGTTTTACCTTCATCACCCGGCAGGCTTCATCCACACTGAAAACCGAAAAATGATCAATCCCAAAACTTTCCGCAGCAGGTACATACTGTTCGATTCCATGACCATAAGCGTTCCCTTTTACTACCGAGGAAATTCTGACATTTTTCTTTACCAGCCGCTTTATAAAGCGGATATTGTGCTCCAGTGCATTCAGGCTGATTTCAATTTCTGTGGGTGTTTTCATACTTTAACAATTTGTTTGCAGATCCGGATATGTATATGCAGATCAGGAAAGTAAATAATGATGCCGCAATTCCGAATACATTGGCATCAAGTCCGAACGGGAGCTCAGCACCTGAAACGATCAGCCCAAGGGTGGACCCGCCACCGGCGAACATCGAGAGTACTGCAGCTGTTTCGCTGCGCTGACCTGCAAATACGGCCGCGATCAGGGGAACCAGCAAACCGCTGACCATGAAAGCATAGGAATATAACATCAGGGATAATACTTCCGATAGATTCAGGGCAATGAAAACTGCAACGACTCCCAGTAACAGTGTCAGCAGTTTCGACCATTTCATCGCTGACTTTTGGCTAATGGCATGAGGAAAAAGCTTCTGAATCAGATCGTGAAGCAGATTTGAGGAAGATGCCATCAGACAGCTGTCGGCCGTGGAAAGGATGGCGGAGAAATAAGCCGACAGCATCAATCCAAGGAGTCCGGCAGGCATAATGGTACGCAACAGCAGTGGCAAGCCCATTTCAGCATCCATATGGCCTTCAGGTGAAAATCCCAGCGGTGCAAACATCCCATCCTGAAATGCCACCCTGGAAAGCAGCCCCAGCCCGACACCCATAAATGCCATGACAGGCCATTCGAATAAACCGGCAATGTACCATGCTTTTCTGGCTTCTGTTGCTGACTTGCTGGCATAAATCCGCTGATAGAGCGTCATCCCTACAAACCAGATCGGGAGTATGGTTACCATCCAGTTCAGAAACTGTTGCCAGGTAAGATTGGTGAAAGAGAAAAACTCGGGAGGTAGCGAAGCTGAAATGTTTTCCCATCCGCCCACCGCAATCCAGGCCATCGGAATTGCTAAAAAAATAAGTCCTGACATCAACAAAATCCACTGAACGGTGTCGGTGTAAATCACTGCCTTTATTCCTCCCAGCACCGTATAGCCCACTGCAACAAATCCCATAACAACCAGTGCAGTAGTCAGGTCTAGGCTGATGAATGCTGCCGATGCAAGTTTTGCCCCTGCCAGAAGCTGTGAACTGGTAAATCCCAGATAGCCTATACCGGAAATCAGACCTGCAAGGAGCGCAGCCCTGGATCCGAAAAAATGCAGAAAAACTTCAGGAAAAGTAAAAAACCGGTGTTTGTCGGACAATCTTTTAATCCTCGGTATTAAAAATATCCCGCTGATCCAGGCGCCCAGTAAGCCGGTAAACAGCATCCAGGATCCGGAAATACCGATTAAAAAGCCAAGACCGCCCAGCCCGATAGAAAAACCACCACCTACATCCGTAGCAACCACCGAAAGGCCAATGTGCCATTTTCCCATTCCACGGCCACCAACATAATAATCTTCAACCCCGGTGTTGCGGATATGGAAATAATATCCCACACCCAGCATCCCAAGCATATACACGATAAAAATCAGCAAATCAATTGTCGCCATGGCAATTCCTTTAGGATACGCTAAAAGGGTTAGAAAGCCACCTCCGGCTGTAAACACTTCGCCGGTGCGCCCAAAAAACCTTTAAGGCTTTGCTATTCAGGAGATAAAGAATTGAAATAATGCATGTTACCGAAACATGCCCCCTGAAAATATCAGGAGCTCCCCCGGAGTCCTGACGTTGAAAATCAAATTCTATGAAAACAAAATTAAAAATAATTATTGAAAGTCAATACTTTACCAGCAACAAAATGAAAGGTCGTTGGTGTAAGCGCGTTTTAAAGGCACCTCAATATCAGGTCGTCCGGTCAAAAACTGAACAAGCCGTAAATCGGGGTTATCATTACAAAATCAATGGTTCAGGCCTGCCGGGCAACCACCTGATCAATCCGGGAGAATAAAATGCCTTCATGGTTTTGGTTGTGCAACAGCACAGGTAAAAAAAGCCTAAAAATATTTCTGAACTTTCGTGACTAACCTATAATTCATGTATGTTTGATTAATAATATGATTTCGTGAAAATTCACAAGGATGACAAGAATTCTCATAGCTGCCATTTTGCTTTCATTGTTTAGTATGAAAGCTCCGGGCCAGGTTTATAAGGACCCGGACGCTCCGGTTACTTTAAGGGTAAACGATCTGTTGAGCCGCATGACCCTTGAAGAGAAATTCTGGCAGCTCTTTATGCTCGTCGAAGACTGGAATCCTGACAAAAGCAGGTATAAGGACGGGGCGTTCGGATTCGAAGGAGGGGTTTCCAGGGATGCCGCCAACACTGCCGGTCAGATGATTGAGACAGCAGGCGGTGAAATGGCTTCTGAAATGGCCGGGCTGATCAATAAAGCACAGAGGCACTTTGTTGAAAACACCCGTCTGGGCATCCCGATTATCCCGTTTGATGAAGCCCTTCATGGTCTTGTCCGGCCCGGGGCAACGGTTTTTCCGCAATCCATCGGGCTGGCTGCAAGTTTCGACACCTCCCTGATGCACCGCGTTGCAGCCTGTATTGCGGATGAAACCAGGAGCCGGGGAATCAGGCAGGTGCTTTCGCCTGTTATAAATATTGCAGGAGATGTGCGCTGGGGCAGGGTTGAAGAAACTTACGGTGAAGATCCCTTTTTATCATCACTTATGGGAATTGCCTTTATCTCGGAATTTGAAAAGCGCAACATCATCGCCACACCCAAACATTTTATTTCCAATTACGGGGAAGGGGGACGCGACAGTTATCCGGTCCATTACAATGAACGGTATCTGCGGGAAATTGAACTGCCGCCATTTGAAGCCGCTTTAAAAAAGGCCGGTGCAAGATCCGTTATGACCGCTTACAATTCCCTGGATGGCAGTCCATGCACCGCCAACAACTGGCTGCTCAACACCCTGCTGAAAAAGGAGTGGGGCTTCCGGGGATTTGTAATTTCTGACGCCGGGGCCACCGGAGGAGCCAATGTATTGCATTTTACGACCGCAGATTACCGGGAGTCAGCTGAAAAATCAATAAGCAGCGGTTTGGATGTGATCTTTCAGACTGCATTCGAACATTATCCGCTTTTTATTGAGGCTTTCCGATCAGGGAAGATCGAAACATCGGTAATCGACAGCGCGGTAGTCAGGGTACTTCGCGCCAAATTTGAGCTCGGGCTCTTCGACCACCCTTATGCCGACCCTGCTGAAGCCGGCAAAATAAACGGCGCACCCGAACACAGGGAGATATCGATAGAAGCAGCCAGAAAATCGATGGTCCTGCTAAAAAACCGGCAACAACTCCTCCCGCTCGGAGAAGGCATAAAAAAGATTGCAGTAATCGGGCCCGACGCCGTTGAAGCCCGGACCGGAGGTTACAGCGGGCCAGGAAATAACAAAATCTCCATATTGGAAGGAATCAGGCAAATCGCCCCTGCAGGTACCTTGGTTCAGTATGCACGGGGAAGCGAAAGGGAATTGGAGCAATATAATACCATTCCGGCCGGCTATCTTTCGACAAAATATGGCGGGAAGATGAAGGAGGGGCTCACCGGCCATTATTTTGCCGGTATTGACTTTTCGGGGGAGCCACTTTTCACCAGGATTGACAAAGAAATAAACTTCAGGTGGACACTTTCTCCGCCGGATCCCGCTTTGCCCGACAACGGATTTTATGCCGTCATCTGGGAAGGGAAAATCAGGGGACCGGCAAACGGAAACATTAAAATAGGTATCGATGGCAATGATGGTTACCGGATTTTTATTGATAACAAACAGCTGATTGACAAAAGCATATACAGAGGCAGAACCACAACTTTGGCAGATTTTGACTTTATTGAAGGAAAGGAATACGATATCCGCATCGAGTATGCTGAACCTGTTGGCAATGTCTGGTTCAGGCTGGTATGGACATACGGCATTCCCGACCACACTGTCAGGCAAATGCAGGAAGCTGTCGATCTTGCAAAACATAGTGACGTTGTTGTTTTTTCAGCCGGCATTGAGGAAGGAGAATTCCGTGACCGGGCAATACTGAGTCTGCCCGGGAATCAGGAAGAACTTATACTCCGGCTGGCAGAAACCGGGAAACCCATTGTGGTTGTTCTTACGGGTGGCAGCGCAATCACTATGCAGCACTGGATTGATAATGCCGGCGCAGTCCTTTATGCCTGGTATCCTGGAGAAGCAGGAGGAATTGCAGTTGCGGAAGTATTGTTTGGGAAATACAATCCTGCAGGAAGATTACCCATCACATTCCCGCTACACGAGGGTCAGTTGCCACTGGTATATAATCACAAGCCAACCGGCCGGGGCGACGATTACCTTAACCTGACCGGTCAGCCGCTTTTCCCCTTCGGATTTGGGCTAAGTTATACGCAGTTTTCATATAAAAACCTTGTAATCGCTCCCCTGACTGAAAAATATCATTTCCGCGCAACATTTACCCTTACAAATACCGGGACTGTCGCCGGCGATGAGGTGGTACAGCTTTATATCCGCGACAAACTCGCCTCCGTTGCAAGACCTGTAATGGAGCTGAAAGGGCTCAACCGCCTTCACCTTGCCCGGGGAGAATCGCGGCAGGTCGAATTTACCATCACCCCTGAAATGCTTCAGATGCTTGATAACAATTTGAAACCTGTGATCGAACCCGGAGATTTCAACATAATGATAGGGGCATCCTCAAAGGATATCAGGTTAAAGGAAGTACTCAGCATAGAATAAACGGCTATTAAAGACATTCGCCTGATTTACCGGCTGATCAGGGAAGCAAGAGGAAACAGATTATTCTGATCCTGCCCTGAAACGTATGTAATCCATCATTAATGGTAGTTCATCCTTATCTACCCCATTCCGGATTAGTACATTCCTGTCCGCATTAAACCCTTTCAGGAAAGAGCGGAGATCGCCGTCACGCTTTCTGATGCTGCTGATATAATATTCAGCGGCTTGTTGCTTGTCGCCCCTGCAAAAAGCCAGATGTCCCGCATTTATGTAATCATAGGCATTCGGTTCAAGGGCCAGCAACTGCTGATAATAGGGAGCCGCTTCATAAGTCCTGCCCAGCACCAGCAGACACCAGGCCACCGGGCGCATGGCGCGTGCCGAACCCTGATCGGCGAATTCGATCCGGTAGAAGTAATCAAGTGCCTTTGCAGGTTCATTCAGGTTGAGGTAGCAGGTTCCTATAGCTGCCGCCGTATTAAGATTATCAGTTTCGAGGCTGTCGAGTTCCAGATAGGTTTCAAGAGCAGCCCGAGTGTCAGTCAGTTTCAGGTGACATTGCGCGATTTTTCCCAGCAACCAGATACGGTTTGTATCAAAAAGATCGGCCTTGCGGTAACAAACAATGGCATCCTGATAGTTTCCCTTCTGCTGACAGCAATAACCCGATTTCTCGAATAATTCAGCATAGCTTTCGCCCTTCATCTCAAGCAGCTGGTAAATCCTGAGTGCCTCATCATAATGATCATTGTCAAAATAAAACGATGCAACGGCCTTTAGTCTGGCAGTATCATCAACCAGGAGATTAAAAACCGAAGTAAGATGAAATTCAAGCGGAAGGGAAAAGATATCGCCTATCTCGTTCCTGAGCGGATGGAGCCTGAAAAAACGGTAAAGATCCTGAATATACTGAATCACAACACGTTTACTGCGAAGTGAAGGATCATTTACTTCTTCACTCAGCAATTCTTCATATTGTTCGGCTTCCGCCGAAAACATCTGCCCGATCAAACCCTTCTGAGCATCAGGCATATTTGCGATATTCAGGATAAATGAAAACTTATCCGAGTTGCATATAAAAACAGATCTTTCGATGCCTTCGGCCAGGATATTTTTGAATGACTCCTCTTCTCCTTTCAGCGCGTTCACCACAGCATAATGATCCTTGTAAAAAGGCATAAACCAGTTGGGAAGCTCCGAGAAGAATGGGAAAGATTTAAGCATCGCAAATGCGCCAAGGAAAACATCGGCACCCTCCATCTGCATATTGGTCATTTCTTCCAGTTTCCGCACAAGCCCGGGCTGGTTGTCGAAATACTTTTCCCAGTCCGGGTTTTTATCCTGAAACTCCTCGGGCGACATCAGTTTATCCAGGTTTAGTTTTTCGCTGAGATCCTCATTAAATCTGATAACATCAGGGATAATCTCTTCCCGGAATTTCCTGGTGATTTTTTCCGTATCCTTCGAGCGTATCAGTTGTATCATCACCGATTCAGCCTCAGCGGCAAAGCGCTCATTGCCCCGGAGCAGAAAAAGCCGCTCCATAATGGCAGGATACAGAAGAATACGGTTGTTATATATGCTTACAGCAACAATTAATCCGACAAGGGCCCGCTGTGAAATTCTGTGATCTGCCTCATCGTAAAGCCGGATAAGCAGCTCAAGTTTACGGCAATCAAAACAACGCAGCATACCGAGGGTCAGGGCACTTACCAACATCGATTTTTCATACCACGGAATGGATGTACTGTCAAATATCTTTAATACCTGTGCTGCATCATCCTCAGTCAGTTTGTGGGTAAGCCAGAGCAACTGAAATACCCTGATAATGGCTTTCCGGTGCTGAACGGCAGTTTCGCTTTCGGTCTCATCATTAAACAGCACGGTACTCCGTAACATCTCTTCCAGTTCATGATCGAAAGAAAGCCCCAGCAGGCTCTCAGCCATATCTTCGCTCGAACGTCGCATTTCACGCTCCAGTTCATGCTTCATGCCAATAGTCCTCAACGAAGTCCTTGAGGTCAGATCCATCCTCAAATCGTCGGCCAGTTCATAAACCGAAACCAGCAAGCGGTTATATATCAGCTCTCTTTGCGGATCAGCTACCCCTTTTACAGTATAACTCAACATATTGCCATAGGTGAACCGCAGTTCATCCATTCTTGCAAGATGACCTGTATTGCCCTTTTGCGTGGCGACCACAGCAATTTTATCCAGGGCATCAAGCACCCTTTGCCGTCCGAGCAATTTGCAGACACTGTTGTACCATTCTTCTATTTCCCTGTAATTCATCTTTCAGGCTATTTAATCCGTTTTGTAAAATTCAATCGAAATCAACGATTCATATTTTCAGCCGGATCATATTTAATGTGAATGTACCAAAAATCATGCAGTATTCAATATCCTGCCACATTAGCAGTTATTACTGTCCGCGAGCGAACACCGGTATTGGCGAAAGCGAACATATTCAGAATATTCAGAAAACAAATTATTGATATAACCCTGATTTTATGTAATTTACATTTTGTGGCATGATTCATGAAAATCAACAGGTGCCATATATATTCCTGTACCATGTCGCTGCTGTTAAACTATCTTAAATCTGCTTTGAGGAATATTGCCCGGCTCAGGGTGCATGCCATTGTAAACATTACCGGACTGACGATCGGTTTCGCCGGATTTATCATTATAATGCTTTATGTCAGTGATGAAATGGCCTATGACAGATACCACGTAAATTCGGATGATATCGTCAGGGTGCTGAGTACTTCCGATTTTGAAGGGGTTGCTGAACGGTCGGTAAGCTGTCCTGCACCGCTGGGCCCTGCAATTCTTCTGGAATATCCCCACCTGATCGCCGGTATGACCCGGATATACAATGACTGGTCAACAGAATACTATATCGAATATGAAAATTCCGGCTTCAGGGAAAAGCGGTTCTTTTTTGTCGACTCCACATTCAACAATGTATTTGATCTGAAGTTTATCAGGGGCAATCCTCAGGATGCCCTCGGCAAGCCTTTCACCACACTAATAACAAGCTCAGCTGCTGAAAGGTATTTCGGCAATGAAGATCCGGTTGGTAAAACAATAAAGTTTGAGGGACGTATAAATATAACGATAACAGGAGTTATTGCTGATACCCCTCCGCAATCTCATTTCAGTTATGACTTTCTGGCATCCATGTCGACCCTGAGGGTGCTTTGGGGCGGCAAAATGCCCGAAACATGGGTTTACAATCCATTCTGGACTTACCTGAAACTGCATGACAGAAACAATGCGCCCCAGCTCGCGGCACAATTGCCTGCTTTCACAAAGAAATATTTCTATGATGCAGAAAAAGATCATATCACCCTGGGTTTACAGCCGCTGACAGATATCCATTTGCGCTCGGATCTGGATTACGAGATTGAGCCAAACGGAAAAATCAGCTATGTTAGGATACTGGTGATTGTTGCAGCATTTATCCTGATCATTGCGGTAATCAATTACATAAACCTTTCAACCGCTTTTGCCATCCGGCGTTCTCGCGAGACAGCCATCCGTAAGGTAGCCGGGGCTTCGAGACAACAACTGATCTTTCAGCACCTGGGCGAATCCCTTTTGCTGACCTTTATCGCGCTTGTTTTGTCTTTGGCTGTAATTGAGGTTATCCTGCCGTTTTTCAACCGCTTTGCAGGAAAAGAGATCAGTTCATCAGTGATTTACACCGCCGGCTTCCTCCCGAAGGTATTTTTATTATGGCTTTGTACCGGATTCCTTTCAGGTTTATACCCGGCCATTTTTCAATCCGGCTTCAAAACCCTTCAGGTACTTAAAGGACGTTCAACCCGAAACAGCAGCGGATTCGCCCGCAAAGCCCTTGTGGTAACTCAGTTTACACTTTCAATTACGCTGATAACTTCAAGCATGATGGCCTTCGATCAGATTTCCTACCTGAGGGAAGCAGAACTGGGATTCAGAAAAGATAACATCATAATGGTTCCGGTAATGCGTTCACCCGTGGCAGGCAAGTACGAGACATTCCGCGATGAACTCTCTTCCAGACCAGGGATAGAAGGGGTGACAGCCGTAGATTACATAATCGGAACAGACCATAACAACCACGAATTCAGACCAGAAGGTTATCCACAGGACAAATGGCAGTTTTACCCTGCATTGGTCGTCCGCGATGATTTCTGCAAAGTATTTGACATAGAACTGGTAGCCGGCAGAGACTACATTAAGGGAAGTAAAACCGACCCGATGGAAGCCATACTGATCAATGAGGCCATGGTAAAGCACCTTGGATGGAAATCGAATGAAGACGCCCTGGGCAAACGCTTTCACAGCCGCGTCGGCAATGAAAAGGTAACAGGCGTTTTCCGCGACTTCAACGCCAGTTCACTTCATTCCAAAGCCGGCCCCCTGGTGCTTAACTTAAAGGAAGAGCCATGGGAGGTTGCTGCCTTTACGAATTTCATTGCAGTGCGTGCGGCAAAGGGACAAAACCGGGAAGCGCTTGAGAGTATCGGAAAAATGTGGGAATTGTATGCACCCGGCCGCCCATTCAGCTATACATTTCTGAGCAATGAGCTTAATAAGTTGTATAACGAAGAGGAATACCTGAGCCAGGTTACAGCTGTTCTGGCAGTGCTGACCATCCTGATTGCTGCCATCGGACTTTTCGGACTGGTATCGTTCATGGCTACCCAGAAAATAAATGAGATCGGAATCAGGAAAGTGCTCGGGGCTTCAACATCAGACCTTGTAATGCTGCTGACTTCAGGTTACATCAAACTTGTAGGCATCAGCATAATGTTTGCCTTGCCATTGTCGTATTTTGTGATTGACAGGTGGTTCGGTCATTTTGCCTATCATGCAGACGTGAAATGGGGATACTTTTTCCTGGCCGGAGCCCTGTCATTGCTGCTTACGGCTGCCATTACCGGTATTAAAGCCTGGAGATCATCAGAAATAAATCCGGCAATAACACTTAAATATGAGTAACCTTTTAACAGGTTAAGATGTCAAATAAAATAAACACACCGGAGAATTAAGTCTTATTCATCAAAACAACCATTTATGATCAGCAATTACTTCAGGAGTGCGTTGCGCAATTTTAACCGGAACAAAGGTTACTCGCTGATAAACATTTTGGGCCTGTCCCTGGGGATTTCAGCAACCATATTTATCCTGCTTTATATTAATGATGAGCTAGGCTATGATAAGCATTTCCGTTTGTATGACAGGCTCTACAGGGTTGAAGGCGATTTTCAGATCAATAACAAACACGACCGTTTCGCAGTGAGTTCAATGGCCATCGGACCTGCGCTGAAAATTGAAATGCCCGAAGTTGAAATGTATTGCAGGTTCAACGGCAACGACAATCTTATTATTCGTTACGAAGAAAAGGAATTTATAGAAAAACAATCCTACTTTGCCGATTCAACGGCTCCTGCAATGTTCACGCTTAACTTCGTTGAAGGATCTCCGGAGAAAGCGCTTACAGAGCCATTTACGATTATCATGAGTAAATCACAGGCGGACAAATATTTTGGTAGCGAAGAAGCCTACGGGAAAACACTTATTACAGGAAACGGCCGGAGCTATAGGGTTACCGGGGTATTTGAGGATCTACCTGCCAATACGCACATGAAATTTGATATCCTGCTCTCAATGGAAACACTGGCTACCCTGTTCGGGGCTGAGAGGTTCAGAAGTCTTGAGCCAGGAGCTTTCTGGAATGTTAACAGCTACACTTATATCCTTTTGTCAGAAAATACAGGCATAAGTCAGGTGCTGGAAAAGTTTCCCGCACTTTATAATAAATACATGAAAGAGATCGGCGATCAGATCAATGCCTCTTTCAGTATGCTGGCCACCAGAATCGATAAAGTTCATCATACGTCAAAGTTGTCAGCGGATCTTCCGGTAGGAAACAAGGCTTATATTTACGTTTTCGGGATTGTAGCAATATTTATTCTATTGCTGGCAGCAATCAATTATATGAACCTGGCAACAGCGCGGGCCTCAGCCCGTGCGCGTGAGGTGGGGCTTCGTAAAGTAGTGGGCGCAAACAGAACACAGCTGGCATGGCAATTTATGAGTGAAAGCCTGATACTGGCCGTTGCTTCATTCATTATTTCATTGGGCATTATGCAGTTGTTGTTACCCCTCTTCAACGAAATATCCGGGAAACAGCTTTCTTTCAGTTTCTTAGAAAATCCGGATGTTTTTGCGGGGATGCTTGGTATAGCATTGTTTACCGGACTGCTTTCGGGTGCTTATCCTGCACTCTTTCTTTCATCCTTCCAACCGGCCATAGTGCTGAAAGGCAAGCTCCACACCGGAAGTAAAGGATCATGGCTCCGGAAAGGGCTTGTTACATTTCAGTTGCTGATATCGGTGTCTATGATCACAGGCACGCTTGTAATTTACAAACAGCTTAATTACATGAAGGATGCTGATGTTGGTTTCGACAAGGAAAATGTTATGGTCGTAGAAGTTCAGGATACAGCCTTCAGAAAAAGGACCGATGTTTTCAGGAAAGAGTTGTTGCAGAACCCGGGGATTCTCAACGCAAGTATGTCATTTGGCGTACCGGGGGGCCGGCATGGCATTCAGGTAATGCGTGTGGAAAAAGAAGATAAGATGCAGGAATATGCCATGAACCTGATCCCCTGCGATTATGACTTCATTGATCTGTTAAAACTGGAACTGGTAAAAGGAAGAAATTTCAGCCGTGAAATGGGATCAGACAAACTGGAAGCTGTTATCATTAACGAAACCGCTGCAAAAGCCCTGGGATGGAACGATGATGCTCTTGGAAAAAAGATTCATCACAATTTTGAGCTTGATGGCACCGGAGGCAGGATGATGAAGGTGATCGGCGTTGTGAAAGATTTTCATTTCACATCTCTTCACAATAAAATTGAACCAATTGTTCTGTTTATACCCGAGTTCCCGATGAATCTGCTCACCATCAGGCTGAAACCGGAAGCAGGATCGGCAACCATCGATTATATCAGGGAAAAATGGCAGGAATACGGTGCCAATCGCCCTTTCGATTATTACTTTCTTGATAAAGATTATGAGGACAAATATCTGGCCGAGACCAATCTTGGAAAAGTATTCACCATCTTTGCGTCCCTTTCAATTTTTATTGCACTACTCGGTCTTATCGGCCTGGCATCTTTTTCAGCCATGCAAAGAACCAAGGAGATTGGCATCCGCAAGGTACTCGGAGCCTCGGTTCAGAATATCGTCGGCATGTTCTACAAGGAATCTGTTATACTTGTAATTATAGCACTGTTAATTGCATCACCGCTTTCATGGTATTTTCTTGATCAATGGCTTGGCAATTTCGCTTACCATATTACCCTGGGGTGGATTACTTTCACCATTTCAGGCATAATTGCACTGATAATTACAATCCTTTCAGTCAGTTTCCATTCAATCAAGGCGGCTTCAGCTAACCCTGTGAATGCCATTAAATATGAATAACCCGGTTATTGTTGCTTTATTAACAAATTCTATATCATGAGAAAAACCAGTATTTTAATCGCTTTCATCATGTTATGCGGCATGAGATTACCAGCTCAGGAAAGCAACGATGATGCACAGATCAGAAAGGTGATTGAATCTGCCTATATTGATGGCATTCATAACCATGGAAGCATTGATGACATAAACCGGGGATTTCATCCGGGTTTTGAGCTGCTGATTCTAAGGAACAACAGCCTTTCCAAACTACCCATTTATACCTGGATTGAATCTGTGGTTCAGCGCAAAGCGGAACAACCCTCAGGACCGGAGCATAAAATCAGCGTTAAGTTTCTGCATAATGACATTACAGGCAATGCTGCCGTTTCGAAAATTGAACTCTACAGGGAAGAAAAACTTCTGTTTACAGATTATCTTTCGTTGTATAAATTCAGCGAGGGCTGGAGAATCGTCAGCAAGATTTATCAGCAGCATTAGAATATCATTGTCATCAGTCGTTACAGTTGCGAAAACGATGAATGGCAGCCAGAGCCTCACCGGCCGAAACTGACTCCATCAAACGGGCGCGCAGGCCGGCTGCACCATCAAAGCCATTTATATAAATCTTGAAAAATCTCTTCAGGATATTATAATTGCGGGCATCTTTCCATGTTGAAGCATATAAAAGAATGTGCCTTTCAAGTAGATCAAGTTTTGCGGAAACCGGCCGCTCATCTGGTACGGCGGAAAAAAACCATGGATTGGCAAAGATCCCCCTACCAACCATAATCCCGTCAGCCCCGGTACGTTCACTTAATAGTAGACCTTGCGGGTAATTTTCCACATCACCATTTCCAATGATCTTAATTCCCGGATCAATGCTGTTCCTTATTTCTGCTGCAATCTTCACCTGCTCCCAATCAGCGGCTTTCAGCGACATCATCTGCCTGGTGCGCGCATGAAGGGTAATGGCTGAAACCTTGCAGGAAAGCAGGTGCGAAATCCACGATCCGGTGATGTGCTCACGGATTCCGGTCCTTGTTTTCACACTCACCGGAAGCAAGGAACCTTCACTTGTTGCTTCAATAATCTCAGTTGCAAGTGAGTTCCGGCCGATCAATGCAGCACAGGCGCCCTGTTTTACAATCTTATCGGCCGGGCATCCCATGTTGATATCGATTCCGTCGAAATGATAGTTGTCTGCAATAAAACGCGAGGCCTGATAAAACTTTTCAGGATCGCTGCCCCAGATCTGAGCCAGCAGGAAAACCCCTGACTTTTCGAGCAATTCCCTTTCTGAAGAATTTACCATTAACCTGTGAATAACCGCCTCCCGCCCTTTGGGATGGCACAGACCGTCAACCGAAGTGAATTCGGTGACCAACACGCGCAGCCGTTCGGGAGAAGAAACAGAAAGCACCACCTCCCTGAAAACGGTATCCGTAACGTCTTCCATGGGAGCCAGCACAAAAAAGGGTTTCTCAAGGGTTTTCCAGAAGTCTGTCAAGTCTCGGATGCTTTTAAGCAACCTTAAACAATGGCAGGTAATGAATGTTCAACTTCCGCAGGTAGGTCAGCCTAGCAGACCTTATAGGTTTTCCTGAGTTTATTATAATGGCGCAGGCCATCCTCATTGGCAATACCACGAATAAAATTGTCTATCATGACATCGTACAGTATCCTGAAAGAGAATTTCTCAGGCGGAAAAAAATCCGGATTATGAAGGTCCAACAGTCTGCTTATGTATAATCGGGAAAGCAATTCAATACTCAGGTCTTCGCGGTACATCCCCTGTCGGATTCCTTTCTCGATGTTAATCTTCATTTTGCCGAAAATAAAATCAACCCGCTGTTCAATATGATACCTGTAAACCTCCGGATAAAGTGCTTTCAGGTCGTGAGTTACACTGGGTGTAAGTTCAAGAAACCGGCTACTCATAACCTGACTTACAATCATCAATATCTCGATGGCATTGGTTTCTTCAAAATTATTCTCATCAAAAATAGATCTGAACGAATCCCGCTCATATTCAAGCAACTTCTCTATCAGACTGGGTTCATCGTTGAAATAAATGCTCAGCTCTTTGCGGTCAATTCCAAGGTGTTTACTTACCTGATCCAGATTTAATTGTTTTACACCGCTTTTCAGCGACAACTCCCTGACTCCGGACAAGATATGGCGTAGGTTTTCTTCCATCAATAATAAGACAACTTTTTGGGGGTCGGCTGTCTGCGAAAATACAAAAATTATCATCTGCCAAACCAGACAGAATCACGGCGAATATACAATCTTAAATACGGAAGAGGATGTTCCTGAAGTGAGCCGCAACAGGTAAACACCAGGCCTGAGGATTCCCCTGCCGGGATCAAGGTGCTCGAGGTATTTGCCGGCCGGGAGCATTTGATTCTCCATTATACTATGCACTTTTCGTCCAAAGAGGTCGTAGAGCGTCAGGCTTACCATGGCAAAATCCCTTAAGCGGAAGGAAATGGCAGTATTATGGCTGAATGGGTTGGGAGACGCCGTTATAGTCGCAACCGGCTTAAAAGATTCTTCGGATGAGATTCCGACAGTTTCATAATCTACAATGGCCGTAAGTATGCTCATCTATCTATTAATAAATATATAATACTGTTTTACAGCCATATACAAATGTCTTTAAATTCTGTGGGGAGATAGTGGGGAATTTCCGAAACCTAAATTTTAAGGTAAATTTAATGTTACCTTTGTATCTTGGTATCTTATTTGATACTATTATTGCAGAAACTTAACGGGCATTTTAATCGCACCATGATGGAATCACACATTATTAACTATCAAAGCCATGAAAACAATCGGAAAAATCAGAATTGGATTATCAGCAGACAATCAATTCTTTATTGTTGAAAATGAACAACAATATTACCTTGTCAGGGACATTAAAAAGTTTAGCGAAGCCAGTCCTGGTGTTCAGTTTAATCAAAAGATACACAGAATAATAAGCCATACAATATTTTTACGTAATGAAACATTAGAGGTACACGCCTATTCCGAAGAAGAAAAAAATACCCTCAAATTTATGAGGGAAAATATCTTTACAAGTAACGATGAAAAACTTATTGCTATTGCAGTCCTTTGTGAAGGATCAGATACATCTGACCTTATCAAGTTCAAATGGACGAAAGAAGTAGTAAAATACGAAGAATTGAAGGATATTGGCGGAAATGGCCTACGATATGGACTTGGGTTTCCCGGCAAGGCATTTGGAATTGTTGTTGCTAAAACTGATTTCCCTGTCAGAAAAACTTCTGTTTTTATTCAGGTAGTTGAATCATACACGGAAGGGTATGCAGTTTCTCATTACGAATTGCTTCCTGAAATGCTTGCCGCATTTGAAAAGGGGTTGATAACTGAAAAGAATTTTAGCGAATAGTTTTCCAAAAATAACACCCCATGACACCCCTCACACAACCCACCAAACACCTGATCGCTATGCTTAAAAGCATTGCCAGCGAAAAGGGAATTACCCACGAGGCCATTGCACAGCAATCCGGACTGGTTAAATCGAATGTTACCCGCGCTTTAGGGGGCAGGTATAACATAAGCCTTGATACCTTTATCCGGCTATGCTCCGCTATCGGGGTACGGCTGGAGTTGCACTACAACACCGCCGATACTGGCGAGCAAACCGTGCGCAATGCCGATGTACCCGCCTTTATGCTGGTACCCGATGCCGACAACCGGCAGCTTTATATGCTGCATACAAAACAGCCGGCCTGCCTTTTGCTTATTGTACAAACAATGCCGGCCAGCATAAGCATTGTAGAAACCTACCAACCGGCCAGCCCGGATGCCCTCAACGAAATTATGACCATGGCCATGGACTATTACCGCCAGGTGGCCGGGGATGCTTTTAACAGTAAGAACTAAACTCTAAAACGATGATTCAGCACATTTTTCATCTTAAGGTAGAAGATAACACATACATCCAGTGGTTATGTAAATTACCTTACAGGATAAACAAGGGCGATATTATTTTCGATGAATTTTTGACGGGTGAATGTGAAATGTCTTCAGATTATATTGATGTTTCAAAAGATGAATTATTCGATATACTTTGTCGTATAGTTTCAAATTATAGAACTATTATAGGCGATGGTGAAAATATTGAGTTTGAAGTTGATTACACAGAGATCGGACTTCAAGGAATTATTTTTGTTTACCTTAAACTTTGGAATACGGGGAATATATTTAAACAACCAACTTTCAACCACGAACCAAACCCAAACCAATGAACACACACGATGAAATACGAGATAAGGCCATGCAACTTGTTTTGCAGGGCAACGGCAACAAGGCTATAAACGGACAGGCGCTTGCCGAATATGAAATAGGGCAGGTAAAAAGCCGCTTTATATGGATGGACGGCACCGAAACCATTGTACCCGCCGCACAGGTGCAGGAGTTTTTCCGGGATTACTGGCCGGAAAAAAAATATGTGCAGTCAGATTACTTATACAAAATGGAAAAGTCAGTTCAAAAAAAAATCATTAAACAACTTGAAAGATTATGTGAAAAGCAGTTTAGAAAGGGATTTCAACAAGGTTTTTATGCCTGTAAAAATAATGAATTAACACAAGAGCAGGTTGACAAGTTCAGATGGGACGGGATGAAAGAGGATTACTCAAAAGTTATTCAACCCCATAATGGAAGAAAAGAAGTTGCAAAAAACAGGTTGTTGGCTGAAATAGCAATGCCTGATATGAATGAATTACGGCATTTTTTAACTGACATTTAACATAGGATGCCTCTGATGATTACGGCAAGTGCGAAAAGTGCGGAAAACTTGTTACTACAAAATAACCGCAAACCAATACTAAAACAAAACCCCGGCTGCCAACCGGGGTTTTTTGATGGATGAAAAACAAATTCAAATCCTTGCGGATCAGAATATCTCAAAGCCCTGCGCCCGCATCAGATCGGCCATAGCTGGGGTTATTACCCAATATTTACCGTCTTCGCCCAGGGTAATGTGCATTTTGCCCTTCGCCTTGTTGCGATAACCTTCGGCCTTTATCAGATCGGAAAACTTAGGTATGTTCTGCGCATCGTCCTTATACACAACCAGCGCGCCCTTGCCTCCGAAACGGCTTTTTTCAGTGCGGGCAATGCCGTCTTCGGTTTTTACCGATACATCAACCAGGTGTTCAAATTCCTGCGAGCCACGGAAACTGCCATCTTTTGTACCTTTGAAAATGTAAACCGGGTTTATCCCCTTCGCCTTCCAGGTATGCTGCAAAGCGGATAGCTGTTCGTATTCAATTCCAAACTCATTCACACTGTCGATAAAAATGTATTGGTACTGCTCCGGGTGATCGGGCAGGCGGTTGCTGTGAATGTCGATATTGGCATGAAAAGCGTTAAGCCTGGCAAACTTTTCCTGTATGGTTGCCCCTATGCCTTCCTCTTTGGCCACGTAAGCAACGCGGCGGCCATGGTTGGCGGCAAGGTAGTGGGCCAGTTCGATGCTCAGGGTGCTTTTGCCGCTTCCGGGTGCGCCGTAGATCATCATCGACCAGGGTTCAGCCGGATCTCCGATCAGTTCGCGGTATTTGCCCTGCATCCCCAGGCTGTCAAACTGCATTACTTTTAAGTCCATTGAGTTGATTACACCGTTTACACCAGCTCCCTGCCGCACTTTGCGTATCATGTGCCGGGGTACGGTATGTGTGCCGGAATCAGTATCAAGGAAGGCGTGCTGTTTAGTCAAGCGCCTGACCGTTCCTTTGTCGCCCATCGGGGTTTCGACAAAATCGCCTTCCCTGATACTCTTATCCGGATCCTGAAATGTTTGTTCAAAACCGTTTACATTATTTTTTGTGGCCGGTTCTGCGCTTGCTGACCGGCCTACGGCTTTTTTTGGCGCGGTTCCTCCATTGATCCCGGCCAGCCCCATCAGGCCGTTAAGCGCTGCCGGGCTGATTTTAATCTGAGTTGTTTTGCCATCAATGTATTGATTGAGCGAAGCAAGCATATCAACAACATCAGGTTTCGATATTTCTTTCAGGTCAATATGCTTTTCAATCGCTTTCACCAGGTTGGCAGCTTCCTTCTTAACATCGGTTTTGCCCTGAATCTTGATAAAACGTTTGATAAGCATGGTGAGGGGTGCAACCACGTAAGAACGGACAATATCCATATAATGATCGTAGTTTTCCACTACAATTTTATATTTTGCATTGCCTTTCCATCCATTGATAACACTAACCAATGACGCTTCCATGGTTCGGATTTCCTTAATGTAGTTGTCATTCTTCTGAATTACCTTTTCAGTCATTGCCTTTTGCAGACTGTTAAGGAACGACAATAAACTACCCCTACCTTGTTTTGGCAGGCTTTTGCCATTCATCAGCCGGTAACGGTTAATGTAAGCCACCGAAACAGGCACCTTTGCAACCTTTGTGCGGTTATCGGGAGCGGGTTCGGGTTTGGGGGCTTTAGGGGCTTTAGCGGCCTTTGGCTTCCTTGTTTTTGCCGGCTTGGGTTCTGCTGCCGGGGCTGCTGTTTTGCGCCTCCTGGGCTTCGCTTTGCGCCCTGTTTTGCGTGCGCTTTGGGTTTTGCGTACTTTGGGCCTGGCCGGGGCTTTTTTGTCTTCGGCTGCCTGTTGTTTGTCGGCCCACTGGTTGAGCATGTCTAAGTAAATGTCAACGGTTTCAGAAATTGTAAGGCTCTTTTTGTACCTTTCCAAATCTTCGCCATTCCGGGTAACTTTCACAAATAAATTGTGCGATTCCTGGAGTGCTTCCGGCATTGCATCAATATCAATGTTGCGGATAGCTGTGAAATAGTTGTTCGCTGTAATCATTGTAAGTGTTGGGTTTAGTTTAGTTTGAGTAGTTTGAGTTTTATTGAAACGGCTTCAAATACCTTCCCATTTCCATAATACCAGTAATTAAATTTTCAGTAGCTTCAGTTTCAGGGCTGCTGCCTCAAATTCATATTCGAGTAATTCCAGATCATCGTCTGCGGCATCGCTTTCGCCCGAAAACTTAATTTTCAATTCGCCCAGCAACCATTCTAAGGACTGTTTTTCCGACCTTTTGAATGACTGCTTTGCTTGAACCCATTTGCTTGGCTCTACATTCTCACGTTTGAGGATTGGCCTTACATCAACCTCTTGTGCTGAAATGTTATCGGCATTGGAAAAGTTGTTTGTTTGCGTTTTTGCAACGTGGTACATATCGGACAAAATCTGTAATGACCGGTTTTGTGGTGCTTCGGTTGGCAGTTTGCCCTCAAATGAAGATAGTTGGTTTAGCAGTTCGAGTGTTTCCATAGTTGTTTTAGTTAATTGAGTTGACCTTGAAATATTTTGCTTCAAACCTGATAATCCTGCCTGGTTGTTGGTGTTCTGAGTTGTCGGCTGAAAACACTTTAATCTGCTTCATAATAGCATCATCGGCTTTCAGGATCAGATCGCGGTAAAGGCGTTTTTTTCTGCCATCAGGTATTTTATTATAGGTATTTACAATGTTTACAAGGTTATTGTAAGCATCGTATAAGTGCTTGGGGAGATCGGCCAGGGTTAACCCCGATTTTCGTAAACTGGTTCCGGCGTTCATTGTTCTATTCTGATTTCAAAGAGTTCGTTAAAAAAATGCACTTTGTCGGCCATGGTATTAAATTCCATTGTGTGCAGGGCATCATCATCGAGCTGGCCGGTTTCAGAAATCTTCCAGTAAATATCGTGGGGATCTGCGCCGTCTTTCAATACCACCTTTTCAAAGTTTATAAAAATGTCGGTTGTGTAGTCGCTGCCCAAAACTTTAATGTTACGATACAGCACATCGTCCATTTTGCGCTGGCCGATTATGTTTTTGAGTTTGTTCAAAAGCATAACTGCCACTTCGAGTTGTTGCTGTGTAATCGGATGGTTTGCCCTCATTCTGAAATATTGTTTAAGATTATATCCATTTTTTCAAATACTGCGCTTTCGCTGAAAAGCCCGGAAGTAAAAAACACTTTTTCACCGGCAAATAACTTAGACCTTATTGCCTGGTCTTCAAATATTCTTATAGCTTCGGTTTCGGTTATTAACCGGCCCAGGCCCCAGGGCACCTCTTTGCCAAAATAGTCGTAATTGGCAATAATCCCTTTAAACATTTCGTGTCTGAATATCCGGGCATCGGAAGTTAATAAGGCCATTACATTACGGTCAATCGGGGCATTGTAGTTTTTCATCGGGATAAGGGCCAGATGGTTTTCGCCCTGGCTTGCAGAACCCATCAATACATTAATTTTCACCTTTATTCCGGCTTTGTCGCAAAGTTCGGAAATGATAATACCAGCCGTGCCGGTGTATAGCATTTCTTCTGCGCTGATATTGGCGTTGGCCCCGGCAACAATTACAATTTCAATTGATTTATTTTCATTGGAAATCTGCGGGAAATAGGCGTACACATTTTTGTTGCTGGTAGTAAGTTTTTCGTGTACTTCAATATCAGTGTTATTCTCCTTCAGGTAGTAGTTGTTACCCTTCTGATAAATTTCAGCCGGAGCAACATATTGTTTTTTAAACACACTGTAAAACGCGGGTTTCTTAAACATACCCATCATAAACCTGTCCATGCTGAAAACCCCGCCCATATCGTTGAATTTCATCCTTTTTTCTTTCAGCTTGTTTTTGATACTCTGCGGTATTTTGTCCGAAACCTTGTTATAAATCCTGTCGAGCAGCGCGGGGTCTTTAAATTCAGTGATTTTACCGGTCATTTCTTCCGGGGTTACATTTTCACCGTACCAACCCGATTGAGCATTTGACCGGATGGTACCAGGATCGTTGATACTATCAACCTCCCGCCGGTTATGGTTCGACATATAATCGTACTGTAACCGCATAAAATCCCGGTAATCTTCAAGCCCGGTAAAGCCGTAAATTATACGGCTGTTACCAGTTTGACATGAATTTACTTTTTTACCAGCCATTTTTAAGACAGTTCTTCGGATGCGAATGTTTCGTACTTCTCAGACAGCAATTGCTCTTTGTACTTATACATTACATCATCGTAATTGATTTTCGATGAAATAAGCGCTTTCTGCTCCTTTGTAAAGGTGCCTATAAACTTGTCGAGATATTCGGCAAAGGTCAAACCTTCGTGTGCGCTTAATCCGTCTTTCCGTTTGTTGTGCTTGCGCTCCCATTCCCGGATAAATATGTTACGCGCCCCGATCATCCAGCGCAGCGACATTTGTGCTTCCCATTTGCTTTCTTCGATAATATCGCGGATACGGTCGGCAACCTGCCAAATAAACTTGATACCGATTGTAGCTTTCTCAAATTTTTCGTCTTTTGTCAGGAAGTAAACACTACCGGCAAAACGGTCGAGTAGTGATAAGTCCTGCTTGTTGTTTGCAGCGTAGGCAATATCGGTTGAGTTGGGGTAAACATTACCGGTTGCGATACAGGCAAAATTCGGGTGCTTTTCAATGTTGTCGCCTTTTGCATTTTGGATTATGGCATCCTTTCCTGATAGGCGGGTATTTGACAAGGCATCGTTAAGTAAACCGGCAGTATTGGGATCGAGTTTCGGCATTTCGTCAAGTAGTAATACATGGCCATCGCGGTAGGCTTCAATCATTTTTCCTTCCTGATAGCCGTCAATGGTAAAACCACCGATTATTTCGGTTGGCGAAGTCCACTGGCTGCAATTGATAACCTTTGGCGGTTTTCCCCATACGTTGTTGGCAATTTGTTTGCTCAGGTATGTTTTACCGGTTCCGGCGCCACCTATCAGCATTACATTGTTACCGATACGCAGATCGTCAATAATTTTAATAGAGATTGGCCGGAGCTTTGCGGGTTTCGGGGCTTTACCTTTTTCAGCATCCGGCAGCACGTATGAAATCAGCCTTGTATCACTGATAAGGCGTTTTAATTCGTTGCTAAGATCATCAGAAGATACTTTCCGGTTTTTCAGGGCATCTTCAATAATAGCCTTTACCTGTTTTTCGTCAACTTTGCCGCCGCCAGGTGCGCCACCACCTTTCTCCAGGTTGGCCAGCATTTTTGAAAACTCACTGATAATAGCCTGGTCGGGATCCCGGTTTTGATCGAGGTAAGTTTGAATAACTATGTGGAGATTTTCGTCAATCATTTTCGCGCTTTCATTCTCAATGGTGAAGTTAGATGAAAGGCGTTTCAACATTTCCCATGATTTAAGAATATCATCGGGCATTGAACTGTTGATTTCGTTCTTAAACTGCTGTGACTGGTAGAGGGGCATTGCTTTGAGTGTTTAGAGTTTGGCAGAGTGTTTCGGGTTGATTAAATGTTCAGATTGTCAAGGTCGATCTTGTACTTTTTGGCAATGCTGTCAAGGTTCCCAGGCGTTTTACCGAGGTTTCCCTTTTTGCCTTTTTGAGCGAGTTTTTTCAGTCTTTCAACAATTTTTTTCTCCTCATCGGTAAGGCCATCACCGGGGCCGGATATTCCTGCTACATTTTTCATTTCGTTTATGTATTTAGCCTCAAATTTAATCAATTTCGGGAGAGTTTTTTCGCTTTTTTCGCTGTTGCTTCTATGCGGCATATCATCTTTGATAACCTCCAATTGCGCTGCTGTGAGTTTAATGGTTTCGTAGGGATTAAACTCTTTGTGCATTACTTCGAGAAAAGCAGTAAGATTTTCTTCGGGCAGATAGGCATACATGGTGCCGCCATTGCCTTGTTTAAAGCCTGAATACGGATCAGACGTCAGCCTGATAAGGCTTTGGTTTTTATAGTATTTTGCGCCGCTTTTAGCGGTATTTGCAACCGTTACCGTATAATCGCCGCTATAATTGCGCTGGAATGTTATGCCATCAATGGTTTCTGAATTTTTTGTGCGGGTATTGGTCGATATTCTTCCATTGCTGCCGCGCTCAAGGTTTTCAATCAGCCTTTTGGCATAGATCAGCGGTACATTGGTGTACATATCGAGCTGATAGTTTTTATTCATCAGCATCCCTTTTTTGGTTTTACCGTTTGCGTAGGTAAATGAAATAAGTTGGCCGATTGCTTCGCCCTTGTATGCCCTTAAAAGGTTTCCGGTTACAATGTACCGGATTTCACGGTCGGATGATTCGGTTCTGATAAGGGTGTCCCATTGTGACCTGAAATCGGTCGAATAATCGTAATATTGGGTAGCCTTATGAGTGTTTTCAATTACCTCTTTACCACCTTTGGGTGTCGGGTAATAATCCCTGAATTTCCCCCCCTGGCAGGTTGCAAACCTGAAACGCATATTGCTGTTTGCATAGGGGTTTGGTTTTGATTCATCAATATCAATACCAAGAAAAACAGATTTAATAGTAACATCAACAATTTCACCGTCTTTGTTTGTAGCCTTTTCGCCTGTTTTCAGGATATAACCTTCACCTGGCTTAAACCATTTAAAGTATTTGATTACATCGTCTTTTGCTGCTTTCAGGTTGCCAACTTTGATAGATTCTTCTTCGTCCCTATCGCGTTCAAAGCCCCTGGTCATTTCGTTTACTGCTTTTTGCCAGGCTTCGCGGCCTTCTTCCTCCAGTATTTTCTTTATTTTGATTTTTGTAACAATATCAGCAATTTTCTTTTCCCACTTATCCCGGATTCCTTGCCTGAGATCGACAATTTTGCGGTCGAAAAATGCGGTTGCATCGTTAATCCAGTATGCGGTAAAATCGTCAACTGATTTGCCGTCAAGTGTACTGTAAACAGCATTTTCAAGTTCAGCCTTGTTAAAAGGTTTTGAAAGTACATCAACTTCAACTTCCTCAATGTAGGTAGAGGCAGCAAAAGGGTTGTCGTTATCTTCGCCTGAATAGAGTTCCTTTTTGTTAAGGGTTACAGCGTTCAGGGGCATGTCTTCAACTTCGAGATCGTACCGGCCTTCGTTTTTCAGCCTGGTAATGTATGATTTGTAGTTCTCATTAACTTCATTGTAAAACTTACGCTGATCGTCTGTTTTAAGCAATGCAACACGGCCTGATACAACCATTGCGGCATCCACCGGATCGTAGTAGTGAGTAACTTTATTATTTTCATCGGTTCGGGTTTCATCCCACCTGTCTTTATTGTGAAATGATGCTTTTTTCCAAAGCGGTTCATACATTTCTTCATCCAGGTCGGGGTTTTCCTTGAGCCAGTTTTCAACCATTTCATCGCCGTACTTATTCATAAAGTCCTCAAGGTTCAGTACGGTTTCATTCTGCTTTTGGTTGGAGGTTGTATTTGCATCGAGCGAGCGCAGTTTTCTCTGTAAAAACAGCATTAACCTGGTTTCAGCCGGTACTGCCAGCGTTATAAAGTCATATTCCGGCTTGTAAGCCTGTCCTGACCTGTTTACCCGGCCCCATGTCTGCACCATCTTGTTAATGTCGAGATTGGGCTGACAAACGATCATAACGCGCTTTTTAACTTCCTTACGGTTTTTAAGCGAATTGGGTGGGTATGCGTGTATAATATCAACATGCGGGGCTTTTACCTGGGCATGTAATGATATGCCGGTACTGCCAGCCTGGTTAAGTAATACGGCATCAATCCTGTTGGTTTGGAATTGAAAAACAATAGAGTTTGTATTTTCCTTCGATCTTGCGCGGATGCGGCCTTTAGTATGATTGCCATCGGTAAAAACAACTTCCTGCTTGCGTCCGGTTATTTCACCAACTGTAAAGCCTGCCTCAGTAATTTTGGTTTTGATAATATCAATTGGGGCGATGGATATGCCAAAGGATATTTCATTTATACGGTCGAGGATTTCGTAATACATTTCCTTGCCCGCCTTCGGTAGTTCTTCTTCGGGATCAATCGTCTTTTTGATAGAGGTTTTTACGCGCTTTGTTTCCTTTTTCGGGTTGCCATTTTCATCGGTTCCGGTTTCTTCTTCGACTTCGATAAATATTTCTTCCGTGTATTCGAGGGCTGCCGCGAGTGCGCGTTTTATTACAATGGAAAAATCGGTGTTTACGGTATTGTTTTCGCCGTATGCCTCAACCAGTTTATCCATCCATGTATCCATGGTGTTTTCAAAGGTTATAACCGGCTTCATTCCCTCTTTCATGCGCTGGATAGCCCGGTTAGCCACTTCTTCTGCTTTGAGCGCGAAAACAGCCTGGTTAACGATCTGAAACAGGGTAGAAAAAATAGGACTTGCTTTGTACCTGACGGCTTCCTCTCCTTTTTTCGTGGTTTTATTGCCCTTTTCTTCAGGTGGGTTTTTCTCTGCAACTGCCGGGTTTACAAAGTTGGTTTGAAAGTTAATGATTGATTTAAGCGCCGTTGTAATATTGTCGAAGATAGCGCAATGTTCAACTTCCTTGTTTGGTACCCCGAATGTTTCAGCCCCACTGCTATCGAGGGTAATGTAATTGAAGGTTACATTTGACAATGGCCTTTCGCGCCGGATAAAGCACCCTGAAGCGGCCAGCTCTGCACTGATAATTTCCTGCAAGGCGTTACCGCCTTTTTTTATTGCAAACACAAAATCCTCTGATTTCAGGTTTGCATATTTTATGCTGGTGGTTGCAGCATAAATCGGCATATTGTCGGGGTTTTTGGCAAATGTCGCTGAAAGGAAAAGCCCCCCTAAAGGTGAATAGTTATTAAGAATATCGCGGAAAACAATACCGGTTGTACTGCTTATACCGCCTGCTTCGTGCGATTCGTCAAGAATGATGATATTGTCCTTAACAATATTCCTTAAAAATTCAATCTTCTTCTCATCACCTGTCTTAAACTGCGAATAAGTCATTAAAAAGCAATCATACCCTTTGTAGTTGTGCTTTTCAATTACCTGCTCCAGTTCATCAATTCGCGGTTTCCCTGATTTAACTTCGTAGGCAATATCGCCATTCATAGTTTTAACGGAAGGATCATCCGCCCCTTTATTGTTGAGAATAAAAGGCACAAACCGGCGTTTAAATTTCGGGTTCTTTACCGGCTTGTATGTTTCGTATTTTTTTTCGGTTACTTCGCCGGTTTCTTCATCAACAATGCGCCTGATCCGGTACTTTGGTTTGCCATCGGCATCCTTATCGAGTTCCTTAACGGGTACAAGGTCGTCCATGTAAACATCAAACAGGTCACGGTAAATATCGGTAAACAGGTTGGCGCGTATGGTGACAAAAATTGGTTTCTTCCCGATCTGCTTTGCATAACGCATAATTGCAGCGGCAATACGGCCTTTGCCAATACCGGTCTGATCAGAAACAATCATCATTTGGTTCTTTTCTTCGATATTGTAAATGGCCAGGGCTATTGCATCAATCTGTTCTGCCGATAATCCCCGGTAGGTGTCCTTATCGGTGTACATTTCGGCAATTGTGCGGAATCCCAGCTTTTTTCTCACGTACTCATCAACTCCTCCACTGCCTGTAATGTCAGATAGTTCGGATGAAACACGGTCGAGCAGGTCGTGTGTTTCATCATTCATTTTGTCAGGCACTTCAACGCGCAACCTGGGGCCGCGTGATGCAGGGATATAAGGCGCACCAATACCGCTGATTTCGGTTTCTTCAAATTGTTCAGTTCCGCCGGTTGCGATATTGTACAATTCATTGTAGTAATTGAGGTTATTCATTACAAACGCGGGGATCTGCTGTCCCTTGCTTTTGTAAAACCTTAAAAGGTCTTCAAACCTGTCAATCTGCCGTTGTATTTGATTGAGTTTCATTGTAGTTAGTTAGTAGAGTGAAAGTATCTGATTTCGTTCAGGATTAACTGGCTAAATTCTGTTTTTGGCTTTTTGCCATGCTCTATCCGGAGTTTCTTGCCATCAACCTTTATACGGAATCCGAGTGCTTCGAGTTTTGCTTTTGTATCAGAAAATTTGTCCATGTTTTTCTGATTAAAATACGTGGTAAGTTGTCCGATGAGTTTTTCTTCATTATCAAACTCAAACCGGTCTGCTTCTCTGCGGCCAGGGCTTTCCATTATCCGGTCGTATAACTCTTTGGGAGTAGTTACCAGGTAATCAATATCGGGGTTGTATTTAGGTGGGTAAAGGGTAAAATCGGGCTTTGGCAAACGGCCATCAATAAGCACAATGCGAAGGTTTGTTGCCTGCCCCTGCCTTGCATATAGTTTATGACCGTCAAGGCTGATTACATCATGCACTTTATAGTGCGAATAAATGTAATTCATAAAATTCTTATGCTCACCGTAATAATTGCCATTTTCATCAAAATAGGCACCTGGGGTATATTTGCTGCCCGGTACGCCATCGAGTATAATTGCAGCGCGTCCATTGTCTTTCAGGCAATCAAGCGCACGTAAGGCGCAAATATGATCGAATGAAACAATGCGTGTACCGGCATAAATAACCGGCCCCTGTTTTGCGGTGGTTGCATAAAAGGGCGGGTTGGTCAGCACAATGTCAAATTCGCGGCCATAGTTAAACGGCCTGGAAGCATCAAGCATTGATACATTTTTACAGCCCTGATACCTGAGTATATCGTTACGAACCGGATCGAGTTCATTAAGCCAGCAATTATCCTTATTAAAATAAGCAACCAGCAAGCCATTACCGGCGCTGGGTTCAAATACTTTTACATTGCTTTTATATTCTTGTCTGCGGCACCAGTAAGACATAATCCATCCAATGTATATCGGAGTGGAAAACTGCTGCATAATGCTTGTATTGCTGTCACGGTATAGAAATGTAGGCTGGCCGAGATATGCCTGCCAGAGATTATGCAGGTGTTTAGCTGCATCCAGGTCAAAATACAATTTATGAAACTGCATTTGCGCAAGTTCAACAAGCTCGCGCAGTATGCGATCATCAACATCGGTGGTGAATGTTCGGGCTGCTATTTCCTTAACCTTTGCCCTGTTTACTTTTTCGCCTGTATTTGCAAGTTCTGTAATGGTTTTAACAAACGTATCAATTTCGTTGGTATCAATATTGATCGTTTTGAATATTTTGGTGCTATTACGCTTCTCTGCCGGGTCCGGGAGTTGTGCCTTTGCTGCCTCAATCAGTTTATTGACTGTTTCCTGATCGGTTATACCATAAAATTCGGCCAGTTTGTTAATTGTTGGTTGATCCAATTGGCTGCCGGATGCCAATATTTTTACCAGTTTTTCAACAAACTGCTGGTGGTGTTTGGATGGTGTTTCTTCATCGGCCAGCACAACATTTACTTCGTAGCTTTTTTTGGCTTTGAATATTCCGGCGGCTTTTACCTGGGCCTGGTAGAGTGAATCGGCATATAATTCAACGTACCTATCCATATTAGTACAGGTTAACATTTGCAATGCTTAGAGCCATAGACTATTTGCTTACTATCGCACTTCGGCTTATAGTTCATAAAGTATTTATCATCTTTAACCGCATTGGAAAGGATTGTAAGAAACGGATCGGACTGTACAAAGCGGTGATTGTACTTGAATGAATATTCGGCCAGATAGAATGGTAAATACTTCTTGCTTAAACTGCGGTAGTTACCTTTAATTCCATTCTTTAGAATTGACCAAAATCCCTCAATTGTATTTACAGTCCTGATCCCCTTTCCGTAGCCCTCCGTATGGTTTATGGTTATATGCTCAACATGATCGTCGAAACTCCGGTAACTCTTAAAACCATCAGTAATTACGATGCTTTCTTCAGTTTTAACGATCTGTTTTAACATTGCCAATAAATTGCGTCCAGTGAGTTTCTCAATGATTTTGACATATACCCTGCCCTTTTTCTCAACTGTGCCAACAATCGGAACTTTTGTTGTGCCCCTGCCACGTTTTTCGGTTATGGTTGAAAGTATTGCCTTATTGGCATCGGTCTTCTTAACCTTCTTCTTTTTGCCTCCGATATATGCCTCGTCAAATTCAATCATTCCTTCGAGGCGGATTTCATTGTCAATCATGGCGCACCTTACACGATGCGAAGCATACCAAGCTGTTTGATATTTAACACCAACCAAACGGGATATTTCCCTTGAACTGATACCCATTTTTGACTGGCTCATAAGGAATATTATTTCGTACCATTTGGGAAGGCTTAGCCGTGTGTCTTCAAATATGGTTCCCATCAGCACGCTGAAGTCCTTGTTACAGCTATTGCAGTGGTATTTTATGCTGTTCTTGCGTTTGGTGGCATGTTTGCTCCCGCAATGAACGCAATTGGGCTTTTTTCTGCCCCACCGGAGTTTCTCCAGATGGGCAATACACTTTGCCTGAGTACCGTAGGTTTTATGTAGTGCGCTTAGATTCATATTCTTGATTTAATTATTGTGATTTGATAGGTTTTTTTCTTGCTTCATCAATTTCATTTCTAAGTTTATCTAACTTATCAATAAAACGATGATTTCTATTTCTGAATAAACCCCTTCTTATTTTTAATTCTTCATAGTACTTATCGAAAAGTATAGTATCTTTTCTAAAGTGAAGAATAAGTACTTCTTCATATTCGGAATTGATTTCATCATAACGTTCTTTCCAAGAAAGGGCAATGTAAACAAGTACAATAATAGTCAATGCTATTATCACAGTCATTAATGATGTGTTTCCCATAATGTTAATTGGTATTTGATTTACATCGGCTATTGTGCCAATAATAATTGCAGCACCTGAGCCGACTGATTTAATTAATTTAGTTTCCATGTTTTTAAGTATTTGGTTCACCCAAATGTATTAAAAATAATATTACGGAGGTTTTAGACTGTCCTTAGATGGATAGGTACGTAATTCAATGCGTTTGCCTTTGTAAAAGGCTATGTAGGGGTTGCTGCCGCTTCCGTACTGGTTGCTGCCCGAAAGTATGCCCGCATCGTCCACATCAAAACTGCCATCGTTTCCGGTGGCCGATTTGATTTGGGTGGGGGAGAAAACGACATATTCTAAAGTACCTTCCGATATTTTACCTATAATACCATCGTGTTTACCATTTATTGCTTTATCAATAATGCTTTTGTTTATTGCATTGCTATAATCAACAAACGTTGGATTCTGTAAGGATAAGTAAACATTATAAGTCATTGCATTACCGGGTGCTTTTGACGCTTCTGGTATATAACCAAACATATCCATTAAAACAGGGTAAGCGATTTTCTTGTATTCTAATGAGTATGCAGCTGCATATTCTTTATCATTGGTAAAATGAAACCCTACATCTTGCGGTGAGTGATTTGTTCTTTTTCCTTTGGTATCATGTGAAAAGGAATCAAACCCTCCGTCTGGTGTTCCATGATACACCACCAGCGGCCTGCCCTTATCGTCAACTACCTTTGAGTTGCCGAACCACTTGTAAAAGTTCCTGATGCCCTGTTCGGTTGTGGCAATCGGCTGTCCTTTGCTGTTGGTTGTGGGGCGCTTTTTGCCATTTATGGTGAGGGTGGCTGGCAAGCCCGAAAGTATGCCTGCATCATCAGCATTAAAACTGCCATCGTTGCCGGTGGCGGATTTTAGTTCATTCTCATTGATATTCTCAATGTATCTGTCAGAGGGTTTTTCATTGCCTATATTAGTTGGATGCCCCCATTTGTCGTATTCTGTTTTTTCAGCCCATTCGTATTCATACGCTTTATCTCCTGTTTTTCCTTTTAATAAAGGCCATTGCTGAATGTTAATTCTATTTTTGTTTGCGCTGAATACATCAAAATCCTGATAGGTGCGATTATTTTTTTTAAACACCATGCCTTTGAAAAATGGCTTTACTCTTTCCCATTTTTCATCAATACTCCGCTTGCGTTCATTGTATTCCATCGCCCTTTCATCAGCCAATTCATTTCGTTTTACCCTTTCCTTTTTAAATGCTTTGGCAAGTTCTTTTACATCACTATTAAAGTCAAAATATATTTCTGTACGCATCCTTTCAGAATTTGATATGGAATGGTCGCTTATACGGAATTTAGCTCCACTCAATTCCTGAACGTATGTAGATACTCCAAAATCAGTTATAGACCTTGAAATATAAAAATTCGTAAACCCTTCTTTGTGTAAAGCATTTAACAGCTCAGTCGCTTTTTCGTATTGATCGTCTGAAATTTGTTGCCTTGTTTTGCCGTTTATGTTAAGGGTAGCAGGGAGTTTAACGGATTTTGCTTTTTTAGTGGTCATTTGAGGCGGGTATTTCAGCAAAATATGCCCCCGGCTTTTGCCGGGAGCATGGTTTATAGCCGGGTGGTTTACTTTTTGGTACGCCTGGTTGTACGTGCGCGGGCTTTCGATGTTTTGCGCTTCGTAGTCTTGGCTTTGGCCGGTTTGCGCTTCGCGCTGGCTTTGGCCTGCTTTGTAGCCAGATCAATAGCTTTGCTAACCTTTTTATTCAGGTTTTTTAAAACTTTTGCATTGTTTTTCCTGATCTGACGATTGGCCTGCGCTTTGTATTTAGTAATACGCTTCTTAGCGCGGCCAGCGGGGGTAGTTTTTCCGAGTGTTGGCATGGTTATTTTGGTGTTTGGTTTATAAAGAGTGAATTTAGTCCAGCTATCGTTGTTTTCGGGGTCGATGCCGATTGATTTCAGGAACCGTTTGGTAAGTATTTTGTAGCTGTGGCCGGGCAGCGCTTCGCGTTCACCGGCAAAGTCATTCGCGTCTTCGCGGTATTCCCAGCCGGTTTCAATGTGGCTCATGCCTTTTTCGTCAACATGCAGCACGTAGTATTTGTAGCCCTTTTGGTTGATTTTTCGCATTGGTTAAGCGGTTAAAATGTCAATAATGCCATTAGTGCCAACCAGTTTCAGAATGTAATTCTGAGTGATGGTGTTTTGGCTGAGATAAAAACTGTCGTAATCGCCGGTAAGGTTCTTTGCAAAATAACCCCGGTTGTAACGGGCAACCACTTTGTCTAATCGCACGTAATCGCCTTCAAGGTGTTCGTCGAGCAGTATGCCCAGGTAGATTGCACCGGCCAGCACGTTAAATTCAGGGTTGCCGAGATCGGCGGGGGTAACATGCACCCCGGTTTCGCCCATCCACTTCATACGCAGGCAGGCATCCAGCCGGCTGCCCATGTACTTGCGCAAAATCGCTTTTTCGGCTGGCTGCAACCTTCCCCGCTTGTTTTCGAGGAATATCATATCGCTGGCTCCTGCAGGGGCAAGCTGCATCAATCCGATGGTGTTGCCGTTAACGGCATAGCGGTTTCCGGCTGATTCGATGAATATAAAGGCGTACAGCAGCATTTCAGGCACGTTGGTTATACTTGCCACTGTGCGGACAATTGTGCCGTAGGCGGCCTTAATTTCGTTGATTTTCGCCGCGATCTGGGCGCGTTCATGGTTTTGGTAGTACCCGGCTTCGAGCGAAGGGGTTTTTATGATCGAGTAATCGGATCCGTTGAGCATAGCGCAACCGGTAGGACGGCAGGCGGCAATACGCCTGCTTAGTTTTTGCGCGAGGGTAAGGTTATCGCCTTTGAGCAATTTATAAAGCATGTAACCAGCCCCGGCCATCAATCCTATTCCGATCAGTCGTTTCATAGCAGAACAAAATTTTTGCGGATTTTTACAAAGGTAAAAAACTTTCCCCATATCTGTAAAACAACCATCTGATTATTATGCGGCATTGGCAGGATTACTGCCATATTCAGCCATTGCAGCAGGCGCATTACAGGTACGGGGATAGTTTTTACAAACATGAACTTATTGCTTACTTTTTGAATGCTTTTCCCGCTTCTTTTACGCAGGTAGTCCACTTTTTGTTAGGATGCGCCTTGCGGATTTTTTTCGCTGCGGCCATGATCTTGCTTCCCTGGGATGCAAGTTTGGTTTTGGTCATTTTTGCCATTGTGTTGTTATTTAGATGATTTCAAAGGTTAAATCTTCAGTTTCGGCGGTGCCGAGCGCGTTGGTAGCATATATCATGTAGTGATAAGTGCCCGGGAGCAGCCCGGTAATTTCCCATTCGTCCCGTACAGTTTCGTACCCTGAAAGCGGGCTTTCTTCCGACCTTGTGTCGGTGCCGTACTCATTGGTAGCCCCATGCTGAAGCCCCACAATGGTTGAGGCGTTTCCGGGTGTGATATTGGCTGATATTGTGGCTGTGCCGCCATCAATAACAACATCAACATCGTCTATTACCGGCAGCGATGCCGCTTTGCCTGTCATTCTTCGTCTGCGCGATACTATTGCGTTCATTTTGCGTGGTTTTAAATGTATTCGTATGCCCCGATAGCGGGATTAGCTTCCTGTGGTATTGAAACGCCGTCAATATCTTCGTCAATGCCAACATCAATACCTGCATTCCGGCAGATAGAGGTCAGTTGCAGGTGGAAGTTCTTGTTAGCGGCATCGACAAACCCCGGATCGCCGATCTGCGGGTTAGTGCCGGTTCCGGGTGTTCCGGCGGTAGCTTCAGTTCCGTAGCAGTTGTTTGAGATTGTAAGGGTGCTTCCGGCATAGTCGAACAGAGCAACCCCCGTGTCGCCGTTTCGCATGTGGATATTGTTGCGGGTTTCAATTTCACCGCCTTCGCTCCAGATGTGATACGATGTTACGTGGTAAAACACGTTGTTGAAAAACTTATTCCCGGTGGATGGACCATTTGGGGTATTGGCCGAGTAGTTTCTCAACACCCTAATGCCGGTAGTGCAATCATAAAACAGATTGTGATGTATCAGCGTATTGGTACAGCTCGCACCCTGCAATGATATGCCCTGTGTAGCCCCTTCAAACCTGTTGTACCTTACAATAACCCCGTTGGTTCTGTGCAGGTGAATAGCTGTGACTACATTTGAATTTGTTTTAAAAATACAGCCTTCGATAATCCCGGTGTATGTATTAACGCCAGCGTTGTTGCAGATGATACAGAATTTGTTACCTGTCCCAGAATCAGACCTGTCAATTGTTAGCCCGGAGATATGAAATCCGTCATAATTTCCATCGAGTTGGATCCCATCACCGTTGCTTGCAGTTTCATTTGTGTTTTCGAGATACCGTTGGTTCATCCTGGTAAGTGTGCCGCCAATCCAACTGAAATTGGTTGACCTTGTAAGGTACCCGCCATCCAGCGCCACATTGTCGACACTTACGGCTATGCAGCGAAGATTATCGGTATAATCGGTAAACACACCAAAACCGGCATTGCTGCTGTTGTGGGCGTTGTAAAGGTTTGACGAACGCAGCACATTGCCCGAAGCGTATGCCCCGCTGTTGCCCACACACCTGAACAATGAGGCCGTTCCGGTACCGCCGTTCACGTCGAAAAATCCCAGGTCGCACGAATGGCAGTCAACCAGGTTTACAGCGTGGCTGCTGCCGGTATAGTTAAACTCAGGCTGGTCGCCGGAGCCGTATATGGTAATCACTACATTGGTAAGGCCGTTGAGGGTAAGTGATGATGATGATGTCCATGATGTACCGGCCTTGATCCGGTATTCGGTGTTGGATGTCAGAGTTATTTCGGCCCATGAATTAAAGGGGTTTGCGATAGAGCCATCTCTCCCGGAAGCGGAGTTGCCGAAATCAATGTAAACAGCTTCGTCAACCGGTGGTTCTTCTGCTGTTTCGGTTGTCGCGCTTGCTGTTTCGGAATATTCAGAACTTATGCCATCAACAACCGATTTAACCCGGTAGTAATGCAGGGTTTCGGGTGTTAATTCTTCATCTGTCCAGCCTGGGGCTATCGGAGTAGCAATATCAGTCCAATCAGTACCATTCAGTGAGCGCTGAACAGTAAAACTATCCGATTCGGCGTTGTCAGTCCATAACAGGCTGATTTCCGTGTCGCTTTCGGCTGTGGCCGTTAAGTCTGTGGGAGCTGGGATAACCGGAATTTCAGGTTCGAGGGTATTAAACTGTAAAATATCGGTAGCAACCGGCCCTTCCGAAGTTGTAACCACAATTCTGTAAAATACCGCTGAATCGGGCATCAGTCCGGATAATTCAACTGAAAATGCAACAGCATCCTCAGAAGGTGCAAAAGGTGAATTATCAGGCACCATTTCTGAACCCAGGGATGCAGTTGCGCCGTATTCCACTTTAACATCAGCACTGTATGAATTGGCTGTGATAAAGCCTGAGATCGTTGCGCTTACATCGGTAATGCCGGTTACTTCAATACCCGATAAGGTGGGCAGCACTTCAACAATAGCCGAAGCCGCCAAGCGCCGTCTTTTTCGTGCAACAATGTTCATTTTTTTGTGGTTTTTGTGAATCTGCTAATTATGTAATCAGAACATCGCCATCAAGTCAGGTCTTGCCGCCATCAATGCTAAAACAGCCCCCTCGGTCGGTTCTTCTTCCGTTGACTGGGCTTGCATCATAATCATTGCCAGGTTTGGTGCAACTTCGCCTGAAGCGGCAAGCGCGTTGATGATTGCATCCATTGATACGGTGGTAAATACACAACCGGAAGCACTCAGCATTACTAATTCAGGGGTTTTGGTAATGTCAAATTCTGAGATCGGGGCTATATCACACGCAAAGGTCTGCAGTGCTGTAAATCCATCAGCATTAAACGAAGCAAAATTGTTATAAGCAAGTATCAAAGCCCTTATCTTATCCTTACCTGAATCAAGCCAGTCCATCGAAGTAAGCGCATTGTTCGTTAAATCATAATATTCAATGGAAGACTGCTCATGGATGGATATATCACTTATTCCATTATAGCTGAGCATTGCAATTTTCAGCGCCGGGAATCCGGAAAGATCAATTTCAGGTATTTCGCATCGAGAGGCGGCAAGAATTATCAGATTATTGTTGCCCTGTCCATCAGAAATAAAATCCCATGCGTTTGTGTTGTAGAGATAGAGGGCTTTAAGTTTGGTTAGTCCTGAAATATCAGGAAATTCAGCAAAAGTGTTGGCACCTGCTTCCAAAACGGTTACATCACCTACAACAGAAAACCCTGTAATTTTTGTACCTGCTCCACCTGGCACATTAATAGCATCAAGATCGGTAACCAATGCAACCGGGCCTGAAATAGTGATTGTATAACTGCCTGGCGCAGCGTATTCGTGTTCGATAAGTGCCCAACCTTCATCTTCATCATAGAGGTCTGCAAGGGTAACAACTTCATCAGGGCTATCATCGCCCCAATTATAGGTTAATTCCTGCGCCAAAAAAACGTCAATGGCAGCCTGCGTTTCGGGAGATATTCCGCCTCCCATGTCCATTTCCGGTATGCTATCCATAGCGTAGAACTGCAACATTTGTTCAACAAGCCCACCCATTACAATGGTTGTATCCAATTCAGGAATTGTAACCTGAACGGTAGTAACCGGGGGAATTTCTATCGGCGTTGATGCGGCTAAACGCCGTCTTTTTCGTGCAACAAGGTTCATTTGTTTTATGTTTTATGGTTTTTAAGTTGGTTCCTGGTAAACGGCAATACAGATATACGCACCATCGCCTGTAAACAGATCATCGCTGTCATTGCCATCGCTGTCAATACAGTATATTTCTATTGTACTGTCATCGGCCTGCATTTCAGTAAGACTGTAACCATCCTCGCGTTTGGCGCTCCTGCCTGTGCCGTTTGGAACGGTAAGCCCAACGGGAAATCCTTGCGGCTTTGTGGCATATATCAATCCGGTATTATCATGGTTAAATTCAATCCCACCAATCTGATCACGCAGAATGGTAAAAATTACTCCCGCTTCAGGATCGTAACTTAAAAATCCGTCAGTTATCGCCGGGTTTGGGGCTTGCTGATCGCTTGCTTCGCTTCGTAGCTGGTTTCGTTTTATCGGCATTTTTTCAAGGTTTATTTTTCAATTTTGGTAGCCAAAGTTGCTATGTACTCCCTTTCGCCTTGTTTTGTGATTACCAAAACATCGTCAGGGTTAGGGATTTGTAAAATAAAATCAATCAATCTCCCTTGCCAAAAAATATCTATCATGCGGAGGCTATCATTTTGCCTTTCCGCTTTTCTAACAGCATTTTCTGCCATTAACTTCGCATCGTTTTTTCTGTCTTTGCAACTCATGGCTGTATGGGTTTATATGGCAAATTATTGACCGTGACAACACCGTTTTCAACTTTATAGATCAATACAGGGTTAGAAGGATCATAGCAGCCTTCAGAGTTGAGCAAATTATGAATTTCATAATTTTCGTACTTAGGTAAATCACCTGTATAAATTAATCTTAAAAACAAAGAGTAAAATATATAACATTTGGGATATATTTCCTGATTGATACAAAACATATTTAGGTCTTCACACTGCTGAATATCTGCACGATGCCAAATAATACTTCCTTTGGAAAAATTAATGATATTACCGATTGGAATAGATTCATAAGATCCAGCAGCACTTCCAAGTGGAGCTTTTACCCTGCACATTGTAGAAACATTGAAGTCAACTTTATTATGATATTGATTAATATTATTTGCTAATACTTCGGCATAATCATACGAATCATCACATTCAAGATAAGGAAGGCCAAACACAACTTCGGAGGTTATAACTTCAATTTTTAATTGATTAGGATCAAATGAAAATATCGCAGAAGGATGGAAAACAAAGTAAACAGTTCCTGATGATTGATCCCCGCAGTTTAATTGAGATAATCTAATAAAAACTCCGATTTGTCTATAATACCTATAATTTGTATTATCATTAACATATTCAGTAATATACCCTGTAAGCATCAAAGCTGAATATGAATCATAAAATGCGTTATAATCATCACTGCTTGTGCATTGAAAAGTAGTTTTATTCCCAGTTTTGCTTATATGCAAAACTGAACTGCAATTTACATATTCGCTTGGAGAATCAACAGATTTCCATTGTTTCATATTATACGAAGCTTTATTGGATATATACACAATTTCCTTTTTTTCTTCTTCATCAACAGTGCCTGAAATACTATGTGAAGATGAATATGTATTAGATAAACCAGCATAATCACGCATATTAGCCATTGGATGCGGGGTGTTCGGGTATAATTCTTTAAATAACTCTCTTTTGGTTATGCTTATTAAATTTCGGCAGTTAACAGTATCTTCAACAATTGAAATGTCTGTTATTTCCTGCATTTCAGGTGTTGGATAATCGCACCCCCATTCAGTATCAATGCCTAAACACTTTAATCGTAAAGTCCATTCGGTATTTATGTTATTATCTAAAACCGATGGTGTAATCCTAATTAAAAGATAACTATCCGGCAAATACTCAGGTAATGCTAACACATATTTTATGGAAGATTGACCATGTATATATGGCATTACATCATACTGAGAATTTGTAGCACTCCAACCGACTATCCATGAAGTTAATGGTTCTAAAGAATCATTTAAAAATATTTCAATTCTGTCAGCAATCATTATTCCTTCAAACATAAACGCTAAATATGCCGCAGAACCATCGTCAGGTAATTCAAATTTCACTGTCCTTGATGCCAGCGAAAAATCCATTTCTGTTTTGTATGACAGGGTAAATGAATAAAGTCCGTTATCAGTATTTACTGTTAAACAATTGATCGGCTCAACAACAATAATAACAGGTAAATCCTGTAATAGTGTACACCATTTCTGACAGGGTTCCTCTGCCTGATTATAGGCGTAAACACGCTCACCGTTAATCACAACATATCTTACTCTCGGCACCCATGTTCCGGGCAATACAGGTATGGCAGCATCGCCTATAAATGGGTGAAAGGCTTCAATTTCCGGATCATTGCCAACGCCCGAAACAAGGGCATGTTCACCATCCCTGTACCAGTCAATAAGATATTCTTCAAATTCACAATCGCCAGCTACCAGGTTGCCTACCGATAATACGCTGATAGTGTTATTGAGATATGAATCAAATGATAAAGAACAACTGCATTCAATTTCAAATTCATCGCAAGTTTCAACTTCTTTTAATTCAAATACGGCTTCAAGGTGGGTGTTTTCGCTGATCAGAAAACTAAACACCCTCATATCAGATACAAAATTTCCGTTCTCATCGTTCCATTGCAAGAAATTGTAATCGTTTTCGGGGAACGCCCTAACTGTAACCATGTCGCCGGAAAAATAATTACCATTGCCTGTTACGGTACCGGCATTAACAGGTTCAATAGATAGAGTTACCTGAAATTGCTCAATCACTTCAAGAACAGCGGTCAAATGCCTGTTTGTACTTAGTAACGTAACCAGTATGTAATTCATGTATGAATATACTTCCCCATTTTCTTCCCAATGCGAAAAATTATATCCTTCAGGTACATTTGCATAAATATACACACTGGTATTCATCGGATAAGTGCCTGCCCCGGTTGTACTTCCAATGCCTTCGGGTGAGGTGGACAATGTTAGAATAACTGCAAGTTCAAAGTTTGCCACTAAATGCCTGTCCTGGTAAACATCGAAACCATACATGCTTGAATAAGAAACAATGCTTCCGTTTTCAGTCCATGATACAAACCTATAACCGGCTCCTACGGTTGCATATACAACGGCATAATCGCCCCTGGCATAAACCCCGCCGCCATTTACTGTACCTGCATCATCGGGCTGCGCCTCAACGGTTACGGTATAATATCGTGTCGGTGGGCTGCCTGAGCTGCGTTTGCTGTATCGTTTCCTTGAAAGCATAATATTTACTTGCTATTTTTATGGTTCCGGTTCCTGTTCCGGTTCTTCAAATAGTACATTACCGCTGATTACTTCGTGCGCCTCAATTACAATGTTAAATTCGCCATCGGTTAATTCTTCTTCACACATAACAATCAAATTAGGCAGGTAAATGCCTATTTCAGTATCGCCTTCAATCGTGAAATTTTGGCCGGGGGGCAACAATGCCCCACTTCCGCTTTCATATTCGTCCTGCGACATCAGCACAATCCGGACAGGGGAATCGGTGTTGTTAAAGAAGTCAACGCTTTTGGCCCATTCCACATTGGTAATTATATCTCTAAGAAACACAACGCCATTATCAGCTAATTCACCTTCAATGCTGCGTGTTATCAGCAGAATTTGTTTTTTGATTTCACTCATTTTGCAATGGTTGTTTTAAGTTTCGTAATCACTGTATTTTTATCATCGGGGATGGCCGTTACCTGCAATGGCCGTATCCATGGCCGGAGCAATACTTTGTTTGCAAACCCGGCGCGGCGCTGTTTGCTAAGCACAATATCAAGCCCCAGGTAGTGCCGGTAGGTAAGGTTCATCGTATCGGCCTCAATGGTGGCCTGTATGCTGATGTTTTTAGTCCGGTAGTCCATTACCTTCACCTGCACCGTATCGCGCACTACGCTGTCGCGGAGGGTGGTTTTTATGTTGTAGGTGGTAACCGTTTCGAGGTTGGTAAGCTGCTGCGGATCGCGGAGGCCGTAATCCTTTGTCAGTTGCTTCCATTCGGTTTCAAAATACTGCTTAAACTCTTTGCGGGTAAGGCTCACGGTTTGCGCCATGTACAGGGTTTGATCGTTGCGTATTTCGCGCATGATGCCGTCGCGTTCAGCCGCAAAATTCTGCTGCCAGCGCACGGCTTCCTTGCGGGTAAGCATTATGCCGCCAAAAAACGCACCGGCCATAAGTGCAACCACTATGGCAAGGCTTGTAAGTGTCCGTGTAAAGTTCGGGAGCATCATTTTTGCAGTGGTTTAAAGCACTTCGACATAACCGGCATTCACGTTTTCGCCCATGTAGTCCATCAGGGCTATAATATCGCGGCGATATGTAACCTGATTGTATGTGCCAGGTAAATACACCCTCACAACCAAATCATCATAATTTGAGTTTATGGTGCTTTTCAGCTTTATGTACGCGCCTTGCTGCACATTGGCAAATTTGTTGTAATAATCCTCAACCTGTATAACACATTTTCCGGTTGATGGCACCCCGTTATTCACATATCGCGTAATGCTTTTGATGTAAATATAGTTTGCCGGATCTACTATTATAACAGGCAATTCAGGGGCAACATCAGAAATCAGCGTAATTGTGTTAGCGCCAAACTTCATCTTGTTAAGGTAGTTGTTTACAATTTTCCTGATATACGATGTATTGGGCCATTGCATTGTTGTTGTAACATATTCTACCCCTCCCGATTCGTAAACCTGCACAACTGTAACTTTTTGATTAATCAGGTCTTTTACATCACCATTTACCGAGCTGGTTTTAACTTCGATATAATCGCCTTCCTTTAATATCCCTTTCTGATTCAGCCTCAATTCAATGGCTACACTTCCTGTATTGTAAACCTTATCGGCCTTAAACGATTTAATGATGTAGTTGCAGCCTATTTTCCTTATGCTGCATTCAGGCGCGTTCTCACCGGGGTTATCCGGATCATAACCCGGCAGATCAGGGTTATTGGGATCATAACCGGGCAAATCTTCGCCCGGAACATCGGTCTTACCTTTTGAAAAGGAAGAAAGCAGCAGAATGCCGCCAACTGCCAGCCCTGCCAGGGCAAGTATCTTTTTTGTGTTCATCAGTCAATCCAGTTTGATACGCTGTGAATAGTTCGTTTTGGCCGCCTTTTGCGGTACACTCCATCACCTTCGCGGCTTCCGGCATCGTTGGTATTTCCTTCAACGGTAATTATATATTCGTTGCCCCATTTGTCGATAAATCCGGTATGTGCCAGGCGGTTGTATTTGCTGAACCATATACCGAACACATCGCCTGGCTGCGGGGTTGCCGTGTTTACACCTGCGGATGGCCGCCAAACCAGGCGGCGCTTCGGGTGCCATGATGGTGACCAGCCCGATTCGGCGCGGGCAGCATTGTTTACTTCGAGCGCCCAATTAACAAATGCGGCGCACCAGGCATCGCCAGCCCTGCGGCCACATGATGCCAGGTACATTTCTACCCGGTCGCCATCGTTGCGCCCTGTTGCTTCGCGCACACCGATTTCAGCCCGGTAGGTACTTACTACGCTATCTCTTAAAGTACCCTGGCCAGCAGCACAAAGCCCAAGAAATAAAGCGCAAATAAGAACAATGCTATTTTTGATTTTTCCCATGTTGTCAAAGGTTCAATGCCGGATGCCGTTACCCGGTTTTTCAGGTTTTGTTCCAAAAAATTATCGAGGTAATGATAAATTCCCGGAAAGTTAATTTTGAGCATTATCCATGTTACGAAATTGGCAATCAGCAGGCCGATAAACGCGAACAGGTAAATCTGAAATACCCCGCCATCATAAGCGGCAGCCGTTGCATCAACAATGCGGATAAGGTCTGCGCTGAAGTACCACAATACCATCGCCAGCGGCAGCGAAATAAGTTCGTTCCAGTTCCACAGAAAGGCGAATATTTTTCTGATCAGTTTCATGTTATTGCGTGTTTGCCCCCTGTCCTTCGTCAGTGATGTTTACGTGGGTCATTAAAATATATCCCTGCTGATGCACATAGCAGGCACCCTTGTCGGTAGCAACCTGCCCTATAAGCGAAAGGGTTACATTCGGCTGAATGGTTGCCTTTGCCTCTTTGGTATGTCGGTCGTAAAGGGTGGTTTCGCGGTTTGTGATGCCTTTTTTGTTGCTTTGAAACAGCGATTCTATTCCGGTGCGGATCACCGGCCTGTTTGCGCCTCCGGGCAACGAAGTGCCAGGGGTTTTGTTTTTGAATGCCGAAAACAGGAAGAATCCCGCGATACCGGCACCTGCGATTAAAAGAAGGTTGTTAAGTTTCATTGGTTTGTTAGTTTTAAATGCTTCGTTTGTTTCCGTTCAAAATGGCAGGTTCGCCGGGCAGGTAGGCCAAAGGCGCGTTTTTCAGATGCTCCTTCAGTACCCAAATATTCAGGTTAAAAGGCGTTGTTTTCGGGGTTTCGGCAAGCGGCAGGGCTATGCCGTTATTGTCGAAGTACAGTTTTGCATACTTATCCGGATATTGCAGGAATTTCACAATCTGATCATCGGGGATGGTTTGCTCCGTGAAATCAGTTATCCGGCAAATGGTACGTCCGGGCTGGTATTCTGCTTCCTCAAAAATGGCAACCGGCACCCTGTCTTTCATGTTTGTAAATGCCGAAACGAAAGGCGGCAGGCCGTTTTCACGGATATTTACCGAGGTAAACGGGCTGTTCATGTGCTTTTCGGTGTAATACCTTTTCACGAAAAGTGGAACCATGCCGGCCATCGGGTGACCGGCCTGGCTGCTATATGGTGAGTAGGTGATCCAGTTTGAAGAACCCGGATTTTCAGTGCCTTGCTGATCACCGGGTTCTGTTACGACCTCCGGTATTGCTTGTTTCCGTCTGAAGGCACCAAGAAGGAGCAATCCAAGGGCGCCGAGTAAAATAAGGTTTCCTGCTTTCATTGTTATTGTTTGATGAGTTTTGCAGCCCCGTAAACCAGCAAGCCCAGCAATGCAAGCGGCACAATGGCAGGCACGGCCTTTGCAACAATGGTATCAATGGCTTTGAGGTTGTAGTCGTTGATGATGTCTATAAGTTTGTATGCGTACTGCGGATCGGTTGCATAACCGGCAGCTTTCAGCGCGTATGCCTGCGCTTCGGGAGTTTGCGCGGAGAATACCCCTGCATTGGTGTACCTTGAGTTTTGTTGCAAAAAGTATGTATGATCAGAAATGCTGTCCTGTACCGACCGATAAGCCCTGAACATGGCCGGGCCAGCCTGGTAGTTGCCGTTCACAAATTCGAGGGTGTTGGCGTTGATGGCCGCGCCCTGCCAGTATGGTGAATAGTCCCCTGCGGCCTTGATGCCGAAAGCATTGTTACCGATGATGCTTTTGCCCCAGCCTGATTCCAATGCCATTTGCGCCATCTTTACAGACGGAAATATGCCGGTATTGCGGCAGGCATTAACGATTGCGGTGGTGTATGTGGCTATAAAAGCGACCGGTGTCATGGTTTACAGGGTTTACAGGGTTTACATACTTACGCGGTTAAAACCGTATTCGGGATGCAGGTGGTACAGCGAGTTTTTAGCATCTGCAAAAACCTTAATTTTTGAAAAATCACGGATATAAATGCGTGAATTGGCCGGATACGCTGGTGTCGCGCCATTGAGCGCCGGGCGCAGCAAAATGCAGCGTTCAGTTCCGTCAACTCCTCTTACACTGGTTTCTACAATAGTGCTTGATGGTTGTGTAGTAGTGCGCGGAATCACCGTAGGCGTCGCCGGGATGATATTCGGTGATATATCCCTTGTTTCGGTCTTTACCGAAGACGTAGGCGGGGCTGTGTAACCCTGCGAGGGATAATTGGCCGGGGCCGATTGGGTTGGCGCTACATAAACCGGCTGCGTTGGCGCTGGTTTGGTGTTGGTCTGATTGGTCTGATCGGTTGCAGGGGCAACAATAACCGGCTGCCCTGGTGCGGCCTGCTCGTAGGTGTTGTACTGGTTGTACTCATTGTACTCGTTGATAACTTCCTTCGTAATTGCTGTTTCGTCAACAGTAGATACAGGCGGCTCTGATGTTTCGGCAGATGCCTTTTTTTTGAGGAGGTTATATAGGATAACCCCTGCTGCTCCGATCAATATTAAGTTTCCGGGTTTCATTGTTTATTTGCGGTTTTTGTTGTGGCGATTGTGGTACCATGCTACCAGGGCTGATAAGAATGTGATGCCGCCCAAAAGCAGGTATTTGTTTTTGTCGATCCAGGTTATTGGTTTCTCGATAATTTCAACCGGGGGCAAATCAACGGCGGTTTGTGTCATTGCAAAATGCTGCTGCCCTGTAAAAGAGTTAAGCGGGAATGTGCGCCTGGCATATCCCTGAATACTGCAAGTGATGTAACCGCTTGAAACGCCTTTTGTGTCGAGGCTGTACGAACCATCGAACCAGCTTGTAGTGCCAATTGCCTGCGCGGTGATCTTGCCGCTGGCATCCGACAAAAAGATATTGGCGTTCCAGATACCTTCGTTTGTTTTGCTATCGTAAACCCTGCCCGTAATCATTTTTTCAACTGTTTTTTATAGGATTGTGATTTTTGGTACTCTCCCCATATACGCACTCCCAGGTAGGCGGCAAGCCCCAGCGGGATGGCAATTTTTGCGAAGTTTGCCACCGGCTTTATCTCATTCCATAGCCTTTCCAAAAAGGTCAAATCCTGGTTCTCATCCTGTTTGCGCTGCTCAATAGTATCAAGTACGCCCTGGGCCGACAAAGCGGGTACCGAAAACGCGCCCGGCTCATGCTTTACAAAAGCATAGTAGTTGTTTTCGTACAATTGCCACCAAAAAGTGCCGTTACGCACGATGTAGCTGTAAATCTTGCCTACCCGTGCGCCTGCAGCGACATTGTACAGAAATTGCCCTTCGGGGATCCGGTGAACCGATACCTGGCGGGTTGAGAATAAATCCTTATCCATCAGGTTATCGACCGGGTAATACTTATTGCCTATTTTTATCTGCGGTGCAGTGCTCATTTTACAAAAACTTTAAAAGTGGCAGTTTCGGGATGGCCTTTTCAATAAGGCCTGGCTTTTTGTCAACAATATCGGCCAGCTCTACCAGGTGTTTTTTATCGCGGATCCTGTCGAGAAGAATCTGCATTGCCCTTTGCGTTTTTTCGGCCTGTTCGGGGCTTTCAGCATCAAAACTGATGGTTTTATAATACTTCGGCATGGTTACTGGCTTTTAGAGGTTTGTTCGTTGGCCATGCTTGCAAGTAATTGCAGCTTTGAGGCATCCTGATTAATAGCGTTTATGAGTTGCAGGAAGAATCCGAAATCCTCATCGTTGAGGGTGGTCATGTACTGAAGTACAAAATCGTAATACTGCTGCCGCTGATCGGGTTCGCCTGCGGCTGATTGGCCTCCGGGTGCTGCTTCCTGTGCTTCATCGCCGCTGCCAAATATGCTTTTAACGGTTTCGGCGGGTAAGATACCCGACAAAATCTGCGGTTTCTTTTGCAGGAATGTAAGCGCCATGTCGGCGGCCACTTTGCCAATAGGTACCTTGTTAATGCTCCATTGATTTTCTTTTGCTTCCTCCAGTTGGTCTTCGAGTTCTTCAACACGCTTATCCTGCTCTTTCAGCGAGGAAATTGTTTCGTCCAGTTCTTCCTGCTTTTTGGTCAGGACTTCCTGTATTTTTTCAATTTCCCGGTCTTTTTTTTCAAGAGCGCGTTCATGCTCATTTTTAAGCCTCATTATCTCCAGTTCCTTCTGCTGGGTGCTCATACCGGCCTGCACCAGTTCGTTTACCTGCGCCATGCCCAGCCCTTCGGGTTGTTGCTTTTTGCGGGGTGTGGCCGGTTTTTCTTTTGCCAGGTTAAGGGGTATCTCCTGCCGCAAATCAGCCCTTTCGACGATAGACGGCAATTCCGGATCGGTAAATTCGCGGATAATAATGCGGTCGGCGCCGAGCTTTTTGCCCTGGCTAACGGCCTCATTAAATTTGCTTTCAAAATTGGCTGCCCCGGTTTCCTGAAGCGCGATTTTTATCTCCGGGTAAGAGGCATTGGTAAAGGTGAGGCTGATTGAAAAACAATAGCCATCATCTTCCTTTTCGTAAGCGCGGAACCGTTCCGCCGTGTTTTTCCGGATATAATCCGTAATGTTGTTGTTTGCTTTGCTCATTTTTGAGGTTTATGTTACTGGTCTGTTGGCTGTTCTGTAATTACTGGAATCAGCCTCAAAAATTCGACATACAAAGTATTGAGTGTTGGGTTTTGGATGGCAATTTTGCCATGCAGGAACCTCACCTTGTAAAAGGTTGAGTTGAGTAGCGCGGCATTAAGGTTTATGGCCGTGTTGTCAGCTTCGAGCTTTCCGTTTGGTACCCCTGTTTCCGTATAAAAGTTAACCAGCATATTGTAATCGTTGGTTTCCGGAAGGCTGGCCTCACCACTGGCCGGTACTTCGACAAGCACCGGTACGGTAATGTACTTTGCAAAGCCTAATTCGGCCATTTTCTGTTTCGCGTAATCGAGGGGGTAGTTCATCGGATTGTTGGGTTACAGTGAAATAATCTGATATTCGTTCTTGTTTACGTACTTTTCGCCGATTTTGAGCGAAAGTCCCGATTTCGATAAACCGCCGTAAACGCCGGTTATTTCGTTGCCGGTAGTGCGGTGGGTAGCCTTCAGGGTTTCACCCGGCCTGAACCCGGTTTCGTCCGGATCCGGAACATTGTTTCTGACTCCTGTCCTTCTCATTTTGCTGTTTTTATGCGCTGGTAAAGCGCGTGAATGGTAAAAGTGCAATCTTCGTTTTCGGGGGTACCATCGAACATGCGGATAAACCCGCTGATATTCGAGTTACGGTTAATGGCAATATCGCAGGGGATAAACTCCTGCCTCATGCGTGGGGGCATAGCGTAAGTAGATACCATGAAAGGCACGTTTAGGTTAGTTTCGTTATTCAACAGCAGCCTGCCATGGGCAAAATTGTTGTTTACAGCATGTACTGTTGCCGCAACCGTAGCGTTTGGCGCGGCATAGGTTACAAGGACGCCGGTAAGCCTTCCGGCATCGGCAGGTACTTTAAAATCGAAGTCAAGACCGGAAGCGCCTACACCGGTAAACTTCTTTGAGTGAATGAAAAAATCCTGTCCTTCCATCGCGTTTCAGTTATTTCATCGGGTTAGTCACCAGATGCAGGTGAACAAAATAGGGGTAGGCCGAAGCGTTGCTGTTGTCAACGTAGGTTACTTCAACCGGCGACTGGTCGATATTGCGGTTCAGGTAAGGGTAAAACCTTTGTCCAACCGGGCAGTCTTTTCCGGCATATATCAGCCTGGGTTCAAAATCGGAGGAGAAGACTTCAATGGCATCAACCATCAAACGCATACGCGATCCGGTAAGGCCGTCTTCATCGGTAGTAAGCAGGGCGGCACCCAACAATTCTTTGTGTCCGAATTTTGTGGTATGCTTCACCTGCACCGTGTCACCGGCGTTCTCAACTTTGATTACGATGCGTTCAAAGTCTATGTTTTCAAATTGCTTAATCATTGCAGCTATTTTTGATTTTTAAATAAATCGGTGATTATCTTGAGTGTCCCGTCAAGGCGGGAGTTGATCGTTTGCAGGATGCGCTGTTCAACCTGATCGAGTTTGTTGTAAAGCTCACGTATATCGTTGCTTTGCTTTTCCTCAACCTTGCTGATGCGCTTGTTGACAAGTGAAAACCTTTCGTCCACGTCTTCTTTGCATTTTATGCAGTCATTCTGTAATTTTTCAATGTCCTTTTCCTGGCTTACGTTGTTTACATCATTCTTTCCCTTGTCCTTGTAGTAGATTGCCACAAATCCGGTGATGATAAGAATGGTCTGTATTAGTCCTGACAATTCATTAATGCGCTCAAGCATAGGCCGGATGGTTTAAAAGAAGCCGGAACACCGGGAAACCGGGTTCCGGCTGTCTTACACACACGATGAGGAGAGATTAGAGGCTTACGTTCTTTGCACCAAAGAGCAGGATTTTCACGCAACTGTTTGCGCTTCCGAGTGCTGCTGCAAAGCGCAGGTCAACACTGATGGGTACCTGCGGGTAGATCCATTTGGGGTTGGCCAACTGGAAGAACCCAACGGTATTCTGCTCCATTGTGTAGGTTACGGCTGTTCCGGCAGCGGCGTTGGTATCGCCGGTAGCGACTGATCCGCCGTAGTTGTGGAACACTTCCATGCTCAGCTTGTCAACGATGGGGCGGCCATCGGTGCTGATGGTGATTTCACCATAACGCATTGCAACCGGGATCATGCCAAAGTTGGCAGCTTTCAGGTTGGCATCGGTGGTACCGGCTGCTTCGGCATACTGGATGGCAATACCGGTTACCAGGAACATGGTATTGGCCGGGAGCATAGCGCGGTCGATGTTACACTTTCCAACGGAAATGCTGTCATCTGACTTGAAAAGGTCGGAGTAAGAGGAAACCTGTCCGGCAACCTTAGCGGAGTAAATAATTGCGTCAACAACCTGCTGGGTAGGTGCAGGACCACCAAGCGGGGGGTAAATTGACTGATAGATTGAGCTGTACTGGCCGGTCATTGCCAGGGCAGCGCGTGCATCAAATTCGAGTGCGGCGTTAAAAAAAACATTTTTCATTTTCGTGTAGTTTGTTTAGTTGGTTTTCAGTTAATTGTTGTTGTTTCGAGTGCTTTTTGCCGGGTTACTGCGAGCGTTTTGCACCGTTGAGGGGCTGCTCAAAGTATTTCGGGAGTGCTGCGGGTGCGCGGCGGGGTTCGCGGTAGGGCACCATTCCTGACAGTCCTTCCATTACGTCCTTACCGGTTGCGGCATTCACGGTTTTAATTCCACCGTAGAGGGTCATTCCATCGAACAGGGCCTTAGCAGTTTCGTTACCGATCAACTGCCTGCCTACCAGTCCGACACCGGCAATAGCTACCGGTTTGATGAATTTTGATACGGATGAAGTACCTTCCTGGAGAAATCCGACTTTTGAAAAGCCGTGCTTGTCAGCCAGTGCAGTTACAGCCATTCCTGCAAGGAGCAGAAGGGGCTTTTTTGCATCAGTACCCAACTTTTTTGCGCTGAACTTGCGCCTGGGTTGAGCATTGCTCTTAGTTGTTTTTGCCATTTTCGTAGCGGTTTTGAGTAATTGTTAGTGATTGATTGAGTTAACTATTTCAGGCGCTTAACTGAAACTTCTTTTTTCGCGGTTTTGCGGCGTTTTGCGGGGGCTTTGCCAAGCCCAACGGCTTTGCGGGCTGCGGGGCTTACCACCAGCGCGATAATGCCCACTGCGCCAAGCGCGATTCCACCGGCCAGCCAGGGATTATCTTTTGCCCATGTTTTTACGGTTGTGAGATCCATTTCATTGAGTTGTTGGTTAGTTGGTAAAAGTGTTGGTTAGAGTTTCGTTACTGATCCGCCTACCGTGTTGATGGGCGTGTTGTAAAATCCGGTTACCAGGTTGTTTGATACAAAGTTCCAGGGTACCGAAACTACCATGTATTTGTTGCCGTCTTCGCCGTTGATTTTGCTGGTTACACTGCCCCGCTTCTGATTGTAATCAATGTGGCTTACAAGCACATTGTCGCCAACGTTGAATTTGTCATAATTGCTTGTCATGCGGAACATTATGCGGTAATAGTTTGTTACCCCGAAACCGCCGTTTTCGGGCATAATCAGGTCAAATACGCCGACTATGCCGGTTGACGTGCTGATGGGTGACCAAACCAGTGTATTGGGGTTGAAAAAGTGCGTAGCATCGCGCCAAACGCCGTTTACAAGTACGGCATTCGGATGGTTTACCGGATCGGGGTTGGTTGCCGAGGTTGCGGCATTGTTGTTTCCCGATTTTCCGGAAAGCAGCATAATAAGCGCTATAACAGCACCCGCGCCAATAATCATTACCGGTAAATTCTTATTTGCGGCCATTACGGGATTTGTTTGTGTTTGACTGAAAAAGTATGTAAAGGCCACCGAACAGCGCGACAACACCGGCAATGATGCCAACTGTTTTCATGCTGAAGGTGCTACCGGTTTGCGAAGCGGCCTGCGCCTGAATCGCTGCCAGTTCAGCATTTGTCATTTCGGGGATGGTAGTATCGCCGAAACCCGGCGTTTTCATTTCTTTAACAAAGCCTGCCACCGAAGCAATTACAGCAGCAGCGGCAGTGAGGATGGCAGCAGTTGCGCCTCCATCGCCAAGTCCGTTTATTCCGTATTCTTCGGGGGTAATGCCGCCAATGCCCAGGGGGTTTTGCGCGGTGCCTGTGCCGGTAGGCTTGTTGCCCCAATCCTGATAATTATACCAGTACCGGTAACCGGGCAAGTTTTCCACGCGTTTGCGCAGTTTTTGCGATCCCTGCATTACGGCAGTTTTTATCGCTGACCAATCGCCGCCAAGTTTGTCATGCCATTTGGTAAGCAGCTTGAAAAGGTTATCGCGTGTACGTTTTTGTTCGGCCACGGTCATGCCGAATGCGGCAGCGTATTGCGCCCGGTATTGCCTGTCCCATGTACGATGCCCTTCATTCAGGTTTGCAACATCATCATTGAGGCCGCCGAAAAATCCGGGCGCCATCTTATCAGCCCAGCGAAAAGCGTTTAACTTTAGCAGCGCAAGGTAAGCGCCGCGAGCCGGGGCAAACAATACGATAGCGGCATTGTTTTTGCCAGCCAGCGCTGGTTGCTCATCGCGCATCCAGGCAGCAGCCCTTACTGCATCGCAGTTTGCGCGGCCTTCTACATAGGCAAGGATTGTGGCAAACAGGCCCGATTGCGGGAAATTCCTTTTTTCCGCTTCGGCCACCTGCTGTATAGCGGTTGCGCGGTTGTGCGGGTCTGTCCAGTTTTGCAGGATATAATCGAAAAATTCGAGCGCGTTGCGCCAGTGCATCGCGGTTAAGTGATCGGGGTTGTTGATTACTGCCTGCCTTTGTCCTTTGATGAAAGCAAGCAGGCGGGTTTCGTCATACGACTGCCCCTCAATGCCGTTTAAGACCTGAATAGGGATTCCGTTCATTCCGTTAAAATCTTTGTTGTCGGTGAATTGTAGTTCGGTATTGTACTTATCAAGCACACCGTCGATTACGATGTACCGGCCATTGATGCCGGGGCGGGGGACTACCACGTAAACATGCTGAAAATCGGGCTTCCCGTACTTTACAATGCGGAATTGGTAATCAATGCCCATGTTTGTAAGCAGGCTACCGGCGAAAATGCTCATGCAATCGCAATCAACACCGTTTTTGCGGTCGGCCCAGGTGCGGGCGGGGGTGCGCAGTTGTTCAACACCGGCTTTGTCTTCGCGGTATTGAATGTTTCGGTAGATAAAATTCCAGATGTTCCGGGTGCTTTCCTCAATAGTGCTTCCTTGCAGCATTTTTGCCAGCCTGGCAGTCTGGTAACTGTATTTCTTTACCAATTTCACCATTTGCTGTACAGTCTGTTCCACCGATCCGTCCTGGATGATGATAAGATCATCGCGCCGGGGATCCTCAAATAAATGATCGAACCGGCTGCCATCGGCAGCCAGTGTACGTTGGCCGGTGGTTAACGCGAGCGACATCAGAGCGTGAGGCTTTGTTGCATTGTGCCATGCACACCATTCACGGTGATGCCGATCACAAAATCAATCTTCCTGTTCAGGCGAAATTGCCTTGCGGTAATCATCGCCTGAACATTCTGAAGATTGATTCCGAGCATCGAAATCATGTTCATGGTAGGTATGCGGAAGTCAATATCAGATATGGTAGTGCGCCCGGAAGCCCTTACAGTGACCTTTTCGGTACGGGGTATGCTGTTGCCGAAGGTCGCATCATCAATAAAAGCACGGATATATGGGACTGTTACTGTGAAATCCTGCGGAAGCGGGTTGTCGATAATCAGGTCGAATTTAATGCGCACCTGGCCCAACTGCGGGGGGATAGCGGCAATATTCGCGCCGATAATATCGAATGATTTTATGCCGGTAATGTTTACGCTGACAAGGTTTTTAAACTTTGCCAGTACCGTGAGGGGGTAAACTACGAAACCCAAAAAGGCGGCTGCAAGGCCGCCAATAATGAGGGTGTTTTTTGTACTTTTTTGCATCTGCGCAACTTTTTCAGGTTTTTACGCCTTTTTCGCACTACGTGAGATGCAAATATTATGATGTGGCCGGGGGTGGTTATGGTTTGTTAAGCGATTTTAAGCGATAAACAGCGATTTTAAGCGATAAACAGGTTTTCTTTTGTTATTTGCCTGTTATTCAACAAACTAATATTTTCCGGGCATTTTTGCGGGGCAGCCTGTAAAGTCAAAAAATATACTTTTGCTGATTATCAGCGTTTTAACATAAATTAACTATGATTTAACATCTTTAAAGTATCTAAAAAACAGCGTTTTTGTAAAATTTTTACAAAAAAAATATATAATTTAGCATGATTATTGACCTGTTTTATACACATGTTAACCTTAAAACTATTCAATCATGAAAAATTTACTTATTCTTCTGTGCCTTGCAGGATTTTTTATGGCTTCATGCAATAAGGAAGACAATTATCCTGAACCGGATTTTACTTTTCCGGATGAAATTTTCAGTGGCGACCGGTTCTTTTTTATCAATAAAACTAAAAATGCCACATCGTACACATGGAATTTTGGCGATAATACAACATCAGCCGACGAAGTACCTTCAAAAACCTATTCTACACCCGGAGTTTACCAGGTTACATTAACGGCGATTAATGAAAATGGGTCAAAAAACAAAACAAGACAGGTGGAAGTTAAACAAAAGCCTATCGCCCCGGCTCCTGATTTTACTTTTCAATACACTGAAGGGAATTTGCCGGCTACTGTTTACTTCACAAACACATCTCAACATGCTACATCATACGCGTGGAATTTCGGAAACGGTAAATCGAGTACCGAAGTGAACCCTCAAACAGTTTATACAACGGCTGGAACCTACACTGTGAAGCTGACTGCTTCGAGTGAGTTCGGATCTGTTGTGCGTAGTAAACAGATAATCATCAAGGAACCTGCGCCAAAGTCTGTTTCTCTTGAGTTTATTCAAATCTCAGAGTTACCGCTGAATGAAAGCTGGGATTCCTTTAGCGGACCGGATGTGTTTTTCAAACTTTATCTCGATAATGTTCTTGTTGTGGATGGTACCAGCGCAAGAATAAACGATGTTACATCATCAAACCTGATACTTTGCTTCTGGCAGCTTACCAATCCGCTGAAAATTACAAATTTTGGCTCTAAAATCACTGTAAAGGTTTATGATTATGACTTCCCGGATGCCGATGACCTGATCGCAACTATTGATTTCTTCCCGTCAAATTATACATCAGGGTCAGATCCTTACCCGCAGCAGGTTTCGAGAAAGGTAAGCAATACAAAGGTTCATCTTTATTGGGAATGGATTTATACTGCGGCATCTTATATGCCAGAAGGCATGACTGATGCAAAAATTTTTCAGGGGAAATAAAAAAGGGGGCAATGCCCCCTCTTTTTTTTGCCATGCAATCTAAACTTTTTGAAAACTTACCGCTGATGCTAACCGGCTGTGAATAAATTTACGGCCTGCTTCAGTCCAGTAAGTATGAATTGTTGTTTTTTGGTTTCCTTCCCTGTCGATGTATGGAACAGTTCGGGTTCCGGTTAATCCTTTATCGGCATATCGCTGGTAAAGTACCCATGTATTTCCGCTTTTGTAGATTATGCCCATAGCGTGCAAGCGCTTGTTAAGCGCATATGCGCTCATACCGAGTTCTTTCGCGATCACATTGGTATTGATAAGGCTTTCGCTTTGCAAAACGGCATCGTGGTACCTCACTTTAGGTGCTTGCGATTTAAGTTCGCGTTCCTGCTCCATTGCTATCTGCATTGCCTTTTCTTTTTCTTCTTCGGCCTGCAGCAGCATAAGGGCAAGTTCTTTGCGGCCAATGCTGTCGAGTTTTGTATATCCATGCCTCAGCAATTCTTCAATACGGTCGAATACCCAAAGCTCAAACCTGGGATTAAGCCATGCGGCGAATTTGAGCGCGAGTTTCTGATGCGCCCAGGTGCCGCCGTATCTTCCTTCTGAAATTTTAACTACGGGATTTCCCGTATTTATCAGCCTCTCATTAAGAGCCTCTATGAAATTCCTTGTTTGCTCAAGCCTCATAAAGTCATTTGGAAGTTTCCCAAAAGGCTTTGCCATTTCGGTAAGATTAACCATTACATCGCCATTGTCCATGCTGAAGGTTATGCCATGGCCATGGTAATTAAAAACCTCTTTGCGGTTATAAACGGTTATTTCATCCATTACAGCCCCCTTCCTTTTGTGATTTCAGTTGTTCCATTTCGTCGAGGGCATTGCTCAGCAGCATGTAAGTGAAAACAACCGAATCCTTTTCATCTTCATTGACACAATCGCCATGAAGATAAAAAGCATCGATCATTTTGCGGAGGTCTTCGCGGAAGTGTTTCGGTTTGTCCCAAACAAGGATGTCTGAGATGATTGATTCTGCCGTTAGCGGCTCATGCGCACATGTAGCGCAGTTGTTTTCTGTGTAGTTCATTTTCAGAAAGTATTGGTTTGTGGATAAAAAAGGCGGTCCAGCCTTTCCCGTTGAACTACACCACAAGGGTAGTGGGTGCATTAACACTCCACACGGGGGTACCGGACCGCTTTTATCTACTGAACGGGTAAAAAACCCGTAATTGAATGGTTGCATGGCAACTCCCTTGTGATTGTAGTTCATTGCAAATATATACAAAATAAATGCCATGTTACATATTTAGAGATTTTTTTTTAATGCCTGCCCTTTGCCCGGTACTTTACCATACGCCAGCGTGTGCTCAGCCACGATACGGCCAGTTTAATGAGTGTAAGCAGGCCGCCAAGCAGCAGCAGGGCAAAGATAAAAGCCAGGGTTCCTGTAAAAATATCGGATGCTGTCATTCTTTTTTGCGGTTTTTGGTGTTGCGGATAAACTTTTCGACCTCCAGCGCGAATTGCTGAGGGTTGCTCAGTTTTTCGGCGACCGTCATTTTAGCAACCGGTTTCAATTCTTTCAATAAATTTTTAAGGCTTTCGGGCAATCCACTGCGATCAAGATATAATTCGAGATCGTCAATGAGTTCTCCCGCCTTATTGGTGATAATTTCGGCCAGCGCGGGGTAATCAAACCTTATGAGCAGATCATCGGCAGCGGCCATCAGTTTGCGGAATGTTTCGCTTTCGGTGATGTAGCCGTATCCGGGCCTTTCGGAAAGTGATAGCAGTGCTTCCTTGTATTGCCGCTGCAGTTCCTGAAATTCCTCTTTGGTGCCGCCGGTATCGGGGTGAATTGCTTTAGCCAGTTCGTAATACTGCGCCCGCAGGCTTTCGGGGGTTGTTTCGGGGGTGATGGTGAAGTATTGCATTGTTGTTTGGTTGAGTTGCGTATATTTATACGTGCAGGTTGTGTTTTTGGTTTGCTCGATTAGCGGTTGTTTGGGAGTATTTCGGGTATATACTCGTTAGCACCTATTATAAAGAGCCTACCATCACTGATAAGTCGATATAATATTGTGGGTCTGCATACTCTTTGATTTTAGAAACCATGCCGTTAAATTTTATTTCAAAGTCACGGTTTATATTTATAATGTAAACTATTCGCCCGTGTGGCTTAATTCCGAATCTATCACCTTCAATATTGTCAACTGAACGGTTTTGCATTAAAATATTGCCTCCAATGGATTCGGAAATATCATTTATCATTTGTTCTTTATCTCCAATTATTTCTTCCCAAGGAATAGCAATTAAATCTAAATCTCTATTCATTGAGCCATGTAGTACTATATTGTAACCATATTTCAATCCTATTTCTTTAATCACTTCAAAATAAAATGAATAAAGGCTTGGTTTAGCGTGAATTGGTTTAATAATAACAGGTGCTAACACAGGCTCAACCGCAATAGCGGGTTCTGTGGTTTGCGTTGCTTTGATGCTTGTATTTAAGTCTGTCATAATTTGATAATTAAGTGTTTCAAAATCCGCTACATGCGGTTAGCCTCAACCGTTGGCAGCAATTATAAAGTGACTGACTGCCCGTTTAAAATTTTGTCCAAATACTCCTTCCCTTCTTCTGAAGCTAAGAAGTCATTGTCCATAACTTCAAATCCTTCCTTACCTGATTTACGGAGCTTATAACTCCATGTCGTTTTCCCCTGCCTTGCCAAAACTAAAATTTTACGGTCTGACAGTTTAATATGCCCTAATCCTTGTGCCATTTTTGATAAATAACTGCTGCCAACAGGTCGGTATAAACAAGCCGCCGACAGCGATTTGCAACCTTTGAACAGACTTGCAAGGCGGCCTGTTCATACCGCCAGAGCGTTAGCTATTCCCAATAGTTTCTATGAAAAGCACTAAGCCAATTATCGGGATTAGCAAAAGAAACAGATGATACCACCTGGCATTTTGATATTCCGGCTCCTGATCCGGATAATTAGAAGAACATAATAAATCCAGGTAGATTCTTTGCGCCAATGTCAGTTTTTCTGTTTTCATGGTTTTATCTTCATTACGCGTTTTACTTCAGTGTTGGTAGCCAGTAAGATCAAACATCTTTTTTATTTGCTGTCTTGTCGGTTTTTGGTGGTGAATTATCCACATCGGTTTCCCTCTCCAGTTTCCATTCCAGTCCATATATCGTATATAGCCTTTACTTTCGAGAAAAGAAACTGGATCCATTTTTTCATAAGGAAATATGCCATTTTTATCGAGAATTTCCGGAAATTTATCATCAATTATTTCCAGCGCTTTTTCGCAATGATAGCCAATTCCTGATGTGGTATATACTCTGCCATTGGGTGCAAGCCAGTAATTCATTGTTCAGGGTTTTTGAAAGTTCCTTTGCAGCATTTCTGCTAATAACCGTTTACGCGATCTAAAGACTGCCAACTTGCCTGAAGTTCGCATATATCTTCAATGCTTGTTTTATCCCCTTTTTCCTCAAGTAATTCGACCAAATCAATGATTTTATCTATTGTTTTAAGGTCAAATTTAATTCCAACCATCCTTAGCACTAAATCAAGTTTAGCTGTTGTTACTTTATCAATTGTCTTTTTTGCCTCATGCTCCTGATAGAAATAGCTTACCGGTACATCAAACATTTCAGCAAGCGAAATAAGGTATTTTGTTTGTACTGATTTCCTTTTATGAAATTTGTAAATGCTTGACGGACAAATTCCCAATCGTTTGGCAACTTCTTTAACCGAATATTTTGACCCGGTTATCAGCTCCCTGATCTTTTTGCCAATGTGCGGTTTTTCTGTTTTCATGGTTTTAACTTTATTACGCGTTTTACTTCAGTTTGTTCGTAAAAATGGCCCGAATACCGGCACCTGCCGTTTTTACCATTGCGGGGACTGTATTTTTCGCAGCGGATGCCGCAGTTGCCCTGGCCGGTTTCAACCATATCCTGAAACTTTTTGCACCAGGCATATCCCGGCGTTTTTTCCACTTTTGCAAGGGACAATACTGATTTTTCGATACCTAAATCTTTCATTGCGCCTTTTATTACCGGGAGCGTCAGGCATATTGTTTCGTCCCAATCAGGAAAGTACATTTTCATGGTTTTTCGGGTGTTTTTGGTTCTCTGCCAATTACTGCGACTACACCAAAGGTTAATACTACCGTTAGTAAAATAACAGCATAGCTGCCAAGAAAGTCCCACTTTCGACAATCTAATTCCCATGCACTAAACGCTGCCATCGCATATAGTAAGCAGAAAATTAACACAGCTACAATGACAATAAAGCCAAAGGCTGTTACTACGTAAAGAAAAGTTTTATTCATGTCTTTCAGTTGTTGGTCAATTCAGGGTTATCGTGAATGTTTCCGATAATATTTCCAATATCATCGGCGTTGCCGTGCATCACGGCAATCTGAAGTTCGCACATGGGGCTTACGGTTTCATTGCCATAACCGGCATGGTAATACACATCACCATCGAAGTACATGGTTCCGCGCTGGTCAGTATATTGTAGCTGGCCTACTGTTTCGGGTATAACTTCAATCGGAAAGCTATATGAGCTGCGGATTTTGTACCTGATCGCGCAGGGCATAAAAGTATCGCCCTGCACCCAGTAATCGTGAAGCAAATCGCCATAAAGCCATTCACCGTTACCATTTTTACGCTTTGCGCGGAATAAAATTTCTCTCATTGTTTTTCCTCCTCTTTTAAAAGCGCATCGGCAAGTTCAAATGATTTTGCTGCAATTACATCGCTGGCAATCCCATACTGATGTTGGTAAGGATGCGCTTGAACAAACGCCTGCATCGCCGCGCAGGCGGCATAAAAGCGTTTTGACATGCCAAAGTATTTAGTGCCATCGGCATTAGTAAATGATATTCCGTGTAAATGTGGCGAAATGAATATGGGCATCCAGCCTGTTTTTGTATTGTCGCTCATGGTGGTTTTGTGTTAAATTGCTTGTTTCTTAAAGTTGTTGTTAACAGCCCGGTCTATTTCGCGTAGAACCGGCTCAATAATCACTTTAGCCCAATCGGGGGGTACGGCGTTGCCGATCAGCTTTGTTTGCTTTTTGCGGCTCAGTTTTAGCCTTTTGTCGGTAAAATACCCTTCTGGAAAGGTGCTGATCCGGGCCAGCTCATCGGGATCGAGAAACCGCATTTTTATATCAAAATCAATTTCGCCGTTCAGGATGGCAGTTACCAGGGCTTTGTTGGTGGCCGAAGTTGTTATAGCCCCCAACGGATCGTTAACGGATGAGTTTTGACTGCCCTGGTTCCCGCTGCTGCTGAAATACGCGGATATAAACTGCATTTTTTCTTTGGTAATTTCTGATTTGCGCGGATGGTCAGAAGATTGATTTCCGCATTCGGTAAATTCAGGGCTGATTAACTGGTGTTTCGGCTGTGTAGAAATCGCATGTAGCGGAGATTCAAGATCAGATGTATTGTGTTCGGGGTTTCCCCTGCTGTTGTACTGGCTTGCTATAAATTGCGCCCTGGTGGTTATTACGCAATGGTGATCCTTCGTTGTTATGCTGTGTAAGGGGCCATCAGGCGAAAATGAAAAATGATTGTTTCCGGAGTAATATTTTTGCAGAAACTGCATTTTCTCAAGCGTGATGAGTTGCTTTGTTTCCCTGGTAAGTACCGGGGTAAGCGGATCTTCGGGCAGGTTGTAATTGTCGGTATGGCAGTGGTCGGCAATAAATTGTTTTTTATCAACCGATACCAGTACATGCCGGTCTTTGGTGGTTACGGTATTCAGCGGTGAATTAAGGCAGTTGGCGTTAAGCCCCGATCCGTAGTATTGAAATATGAAATTTACTTCCGGGGCAAACTTTTTAATGCCGCCTGCAATCCTTTTAAGGGTGTTGTCAACCAACGGTTTGCGGTGACCTTTTTTTATGTTCGGGTTAAACTCGCGGCCAAAAATGCTTTCGCCTTCTTTTGCCAGGTCGATATAGCTTTTGCAGGCTACCCACTTTTTGAGGCCGTTTGCCCCCGTTTTATTGTGGGTAGGCTTTGGCCATGAAATTTCAATATCGAGTTCTACCCGGATAAAAAAGGCGAAGTACCTGACGCGCCTGGTGGGGATGCCGTAATCGGCGGCATTGGTTATTTTTTCGTGATACCGGTAACCCATCGCGCAAATGGCATTTTTCCAGCGTTCAAATTCTTCGCCTTTTTTCTTTTTATCGGGCTTTCCATCCGGGCCGAGCGGCGCCCACTCACGAAATTCAGGCACATTCTCAATACCAATGCCGTAAGGCATGATGTATTTGATGTATCGCACCAGCTCCCAGCCGAGGGTATAAGAGCCGATATTCTTATCGCGGCCACCGTTTGCCCGGCTATGCTGGGTACATTCGATTGATGCCCAAATAAAATCAACTTTTTCAACCTCGTGTTCGTCTTGTTTGTAAATATCTGCGAAGTAGTGCTTTATGCCCCTGTGGTTGAAAAGATTTGTACGGATAGCATCCTTATCGTGGTTAAGTACAAACCTTACATTCACATTCTCCATTTTGCTCATTGCGTGCGTAACGCCGCCCCCACCTGCCAAAAAATCTCCTGCTGTTATCATGGTTTAGTCAGTTATTATTTCAGTGCATTTACAACGGCAATAAACAGGGCATCTTTGCGGCGCTGGCTTAATGGCAGCTTGCTATAAGGCACCATGCAGGGATGCTGCTTTTTGTCGGGGTTTTTCACCTTGCCATACTTCCAGCCATCGCGCACCTTTTCGGCCATCCAGCTATTGTGCGAATCTTCGGGCTTTGCATCCGGGTTCTTCAGGTGAAATTCAACGCCCTTGATGGCAGATACTCTTTGCCATTCGGGGGCTTTTGACCATGGTTGCTGACTGTTGTCGCCGATACTGCGGCAATAAGCCCTGTTTGCCTCATGGCAAACCATTGCGATTTTTTCTGCTTTTTTCATTTTACCTGTTGTTTTGAGTGATTTTTATGCTGTTTCGTTGTAACCTGATCTTTAGTTTTCATTCTTATAATTGCCGCTGTTTACAAAAACCTTACTCTGTTTGCCGGAAGAAAGTACCTGATTCCTGACAGCGCCGGTACTTCGCTGATGGGGTACAGCACTACATTTTCACACCAGGTGCCGGTACTGGTCATTTGCACAACTTCAACGCGCTTTACAATGCCGTAGGCAACTTCGCACAGTTCCGGTTTTCTGTCTTCTTTCACGTAAACTTTTACCTTGTCGCCCTTTCGGGGTGTGCGTATAAAGCGATTGGGGTTTGCCTGGCTATTTTTCATAGATCGAGTATTTGTAAATGCTGTTAAGTGTGCGGAAGGTTTGGCTGTCGATAATTTCGCGCACTACCGAGGTACTCCACCCTGCGCCAACGCGGAAACGACAATTTAACTGCGGATAGTCGAAGAATGTACCCTCTTTCACATAGCCTACCGGTATATTGCAGGGGTGAACGGCATCGGGCAGTTCGCTTATTTTTTCGACGCGGACCATGCTCTTAGGCATATTTTCGGAGCATATAACATAACCCAGCATCAGGGTATGATATAACTTTTTAGGGGATCCGCCCCAATCCTCAAAACCGTGTGTGGTTTTCAATCCGGTACACTGTACAAGCATTTGCCAGCGGCCAATTGAGTAACCGTTTGAGAAAAGGATATGCACCTTTTCAGCCGGGTACCATACGCCGTTTACCCTTATTTTGCCATCCCTGGAGAAAAAGCGGTTCCAGTAATAGCTTATTTCGCGGTATTCGCGCTTTTTGTCGCCGTTGTAGATCATTTTGAACCACTTGCGTTTCAGGTTCAAATGAAGCACAACCAGGTTTCCTGCTTCAATTACTTGCTTTATCATCTGCTTGATTTTTTGAGGATATTAAAACTGAGTTTCCGTTTTACCGGCGGGGCAAAGTGCCTGCGTTCCTGTTCCGGTTCCTGAGCCGGTTCAGGTTGCTTCTGCAGGCAGTTGCATCCGGTAAATTCCTTGAATTTTTTGTACTCCTGAAACTGACGGAAATCTTCCTGTTTCATTTCAACCACGTAGCTGTCGCCGGGCTTGTTGGTAGTTACCGATTGCAGGGTGCGCAGGCTGCCGATGATGTTGTCGATACCGGTAGTATCTTCGAGCATGTTTGCAAGGCGGTTTTTTACCTGCCCGGCATATTCAATTTGTTGTGCGATGTTCATGGTGCGGGAGTTATTTGCTTGTTTTCCATTCTCTTTTTTTCGATTGCGGAGCTGGCTGGGCCAGCCTGAAACATTCGGGATCCACCACGGCCATCCGGGCATTGTGCAGGGTTTCAACGGCAATCATGCCACTGTCGAACCCGCGCAGCTTGCGTACCTGCTGGTATTTGTATATGCGTATTGCGCCGGGCTGTATGATGTCTTTCACACATTCAAGCATGGTTCCGGGTGTGGCTTCGCTGGCTGTCATTTATCCGAGGTGTTTCAGTATTATCTGCTGTTCAACCGGGGTTAGATATTTGTTTGTTTTCCGGTATTTCACGGCCTTCAGTTCGGCTTCAATTTGTTTGTTTGCTTTCATGCGGCTGGTAATGGTTTGCCACTTGCATCCAAATTCAGCTTCGGCAAATTCGGCTTTCAGCATCATACCGCCTGGTTTTGTACTTGGTAATTTTCCCATTTAGCTTGATTTTTTCTTTGTTTTCGGTGGAGTTGGCAATACTTCGGCAATAATGTTGTCAGATTCAAAGTCCATAACCTCACCGGCAAACAATAATTTGTATTCGGGTGTGACATGGCTGCCGTAGGTAGTGCGGTAGAGATAAACCGGCTGATGTTCGTGGTCGGCCAGTATTTTTTGCGCGATTGCGGCGCGCTTAGGGCATGAAAATACCCGGTGCTGGGTGCGCAGGGCAACTTCGTTTTCCTGCTGCTGCTGAATGTGTTGTGTTCGTAGTGTTTTCATACGCGGCGTGATGGTGTTTTTGGGTTAAATTCAATGATGTTGAACATTTCGCGCATACGGTCGGCAACGCGGGCGCCATAACGATCTTTAAGTTCCGATGCTTTAAGGTTTGTACTCAGGTGGGTGCAGTTGTATGGCAGGTTATGGTACCTTTCGAGCAAAAGTTTTTCCATGACATTTCGCTCATTTTTGTAGTGCGCGGTATCATCTTCGGTGCCGAGATCGTCGAAGCAAACGCCAAACTCATCATGCCCGAACATATTTACAATGCCGCGATGCAAACCGTTTGAAAAATCGCGCAAAGCGGCAAACCCTTCAATGGCAAAGGTGGCTGCCATACTTTCGGTAGTGTAAATACGGTAAGACCGGTGCTGATTGTCCTTGAATATTTTGAAAAGCAAGGTTTTGCCGCAGCCTACCGGACCGGATAACATTATACCCTTTTCGGGATTAAGGGGGTTCCCTTTATAGTCTTTCGATTGTTTTAGGGCATCTTCGTTGCCCGAAAAGTAAGCGCCCAGGCTGATAAATATTTCTTTGTTCCAAAAATCGAGTTTAAAGTTTCTGGCCATGGTTTTGGCCTGTAATACCTTATACCTGTAAAAATCGTTTGCATCAAGTTTCCAGTAGGTTTTATTTTCTTCGCTGATCTTGCGGAAGTAATCCTCGGTAATCTGCTTGCTTTCGACGACATCGCGCACTTTTTTAACAGCCTGGTATTCTTCGGCAGGTGTAAGTTCAACAGACTGGTAGCTTTCGGGTGGTTCGCGCTGCGCCAGACCTGCCTGATATGAGATAAACATATCGTGATGCTTTTTGCGCCTGGCTTTGTCAACGGCATCGGCCATTGCACCTGCGGAAATAATTTTAAGGGCTTCGGCCTTATAATTCTCCAAATCCTTCGCCGTCATTTTGTGCAAGTCCATGACTTTTGTTGCTATTTCGTTTAGTTGTTTTTCCATTTTTCCTCAGATGTTTTTCAAAATCGTCAATCAGATAGGTAGCAAGGTGCGACGATGGCCACTGCCAGCCGTTTACAAGGCGTTTGGTTTCGAGCCATTTACGGGTAAATTCGGCAAACTGGTCAATATCGAACCCCCTTGTGGCGCAAACTGCCTCCTGCCAAATTTGACCGGTCAGTTTTTCGCGGGCTTCTTCAAAGGTGATGGGTGTCCGCTTGTCTGGCGCAGGGCCGGGAGCATCGGTTTTGGCAATTTCGAGGCAATCTACAAGCGCGTTGTGACTTTCGGCGGTCAGATTTCCGCCGCCCAGCCGGGCCTGTATTTTTTCAATTTCTTCGGCCCTGTTATAATCGGGATTAAGCGCGAGGTAGTTTTTGTAGTGCTGCGGGATCTGATCCACATTTTTATTTTCAAAAATTTCATCAAGAGAGAGATATATATTCTTTTTCTTTTCTCTTTCTCTTTGGTCATTTAATGTTACAGAAATTGGCGTTGATGTTACATTAATTGGCGTTGATGTTACATTAATTATTGTATCTATGTTTACAATCTGAATACCTTGATTTTTTTTGAGTTCGTAACCGCTTTCAATTTCATTGTATGGATTGATTAAAAGCAGTTCAGCAACCAGGGTGAGCGATTTGCGGCGCTGTACAATCTTCATGTACCGGCTTTGCAGTGATTTTGAGGTCAGTACATTGTATTGCTGGTATTTTTCCTGATCCCAAAGTCCGGCAATTATCATTTCGCGGAGCAATGTTTCGGTGTTCTCGAAGGTAAAATAGATTTTTTCGGAGAGCAAAACCAACAGCCTTTCGTTGACAAAAATGAAGTATCCGTTCGCGCTTCCGTAAATCATCTCAAGCAGCATCGTGTATGCAGCATAAGGAACGGGGCTTCTGTATTTAGCCATCATGTACGCCAAACCCTCGTCATTCCTCATGTTTACGTCGTGCGAGAAGTAATCTAACTTCTCTTTTGGCTTTCTTCCGGCTGCGGGTGTAATTGTCATAACAGGCTGTTATTGTGCGTGGTAGTGTGTTTCAGGAACTTTCACCGTAGGTACCTTATTTTGTTGGGCAGTTGGATTGTCTGGCATGCAGGCTCAGGCGTTCTTTCAAATTTTTCAAATGTTCGTCCCGCATTTGAACATGCTCCGGTTCCATCCAATATTCGCTTATAAGTGTGCCGTCGCCATCGGCGCGTTTGTAGTTGATTTTCTGACTTTTAATGGGATAGCCCAGGTCTTTCAGGTCTTTGATACGCCGGGGCAGACTTCCTATCAACAACTGCCTTGAGGCTATCGGAACGGTTACTTTCTTGCCTTTTGTGAGCCAGTCGAGCAGCATGTACTTTTGCGTTTTTTCGACCGGGCGCTTGTTGCTGTAAGCAGAATTTTCCATTTCAGGTGAATTATGTATTGAATAATGTTACATTAATGGGGTATTGATGTTACATTAATGCGAATTAATGTTACATCAATCAGGCTGTTTTTTAGGCAGTTTTTCGGGGGGCAGCACGATGCGGATGGTGCTTTCGAGGTCAGTAAGGCCGTTAATTTCCCTTTTCAGGGTTTCTATCTGCTGTTTAAGGTTGCGCACGGCCAGTTGAGCGCCTTTAAGGTTGTCCTGCATGTTGCGGATCTGTCCGGATTCAAACAGTTCAATCTGATAATAATGCACATCGTTCATGCTGCGCAGGTTTATAAGCCCGAAGCGCGACATTTGCAGCAGTTCATACATTACCCTTTCGCCGCCTTCTTTGGTGTAGGGTATCATCATTACCTTATGGTATTCAGGCACGGTAAACCAGTCTTTTTTAAGCATTGCCATTTTGCCGTTTACCTTGAGCGCGAGCTGGTGGGCAAGGTCTTTTTCGACCAGGGTTTTCTTTTTGAAATCTTCGTAAGTCATAGCTGTTTGGTATTGATTTGTTTTAGATGATCGGAATTAAATAATCCATTAATGCCATTTTTCTTAGCTGAGGAGTAAATCAGTTCCGTTATTTCCCTTTTGATTTTACGGTAATTGGTTATGTGGATCTGGTCTGATGCAGTAAGAATTTCATAAAGAATATTTCTCAATTCAGCTTTTCTATGTGTATGATCAAATGCTTCCTTTAAACGGTCTTCATTTAATTTCACTATGATATTTTTAAGGTTCTCGATTTCTTCCGATTGCTTAATCACTGCTTCATCCGAAGTAAAAGCAAGCCCTTCATAGGACTGGTGCATTCCTGATTCATAAGGAATTACAAATGACCCGATAAATACTTTTTTTCCTTCGGTTATTGCCCTGTTTACTGCCATAAGCCGGTTGTACTCATGCAAGGGCAGCACTGCTGTTCTTTCCATGTTTCTGTTTGTTTACGTGTGGGTTTATTCCTGTGGTATTTCTGATTGTACGCTGTACCCGTAAGTTCTCTGCAATTCGGCGAGGTTACGCCTTTGGCCTTTGGTAAGGGTTTCGAGGGTGCTGGTTTCGAGGAAAATCAGCCGTTTTTTAGCCATTATACGGCTCACCGAAGGCGACAACCTTTTGTGCAGGTAATACCTGCGCTTGTCACGCGGGGATATGTGCGCGTAAAGGGTCATTGCTTTTCGGTATCAGGGGTAAACAACAGGCGGCGGCCAGCATCGAGGGGGCCGATTTCAAACCGCAAAGATTTAGGGGCGCCGGTTATTCCCATTTCGGTAATAAGCATATCCAGCAGTCCACTGATCTGTGAAATAACGATGTTTGTTTTACCGTTTTTATCTCCGCAACGGAACCCGCTGGCATTTGAATCGTGGTAGTAAAGGCGGTTCTTGTCAATTTCGAGGGCGAAGTAATCGCCGGGCTTTATTGCAAGCATTTTTACTGCCGGTACATTGAAAACAACCAGTTTTTTGGAAATAGTAATTAATGCAGGCGAGTTCCTGGTCTTGAAATCCTGCAAGGTGTCGGGGTTTATGATTTTCGGCATGGTGCTTAGGGTTTTAATATTTCATTACAAGGGTGTTTCCTACGCGGAATACCTTTACTACATTGTCGTTTACATATCCTGTGTAGAGGCTGTAACCATACGGTTCAACCACAAAGCGATATGTTTTAAGTTTTTCGGTGATCAGGGCTGCGACATCAACCGGTTTTACCGTTACCTGGGTGCAGGTGTAGCCCATGCCCAGGGTGTTGCGTACAAAATGGTAGGTAATTGTATCGGGCTGCGGGGCAAGGCCGGGAATGAGGTAGGTGGCTTCGGTTTTTTGCTTATCCGGGCTTATGCGTGTGCATCCGGGCTGGTTGTCCATGTAGTCGATTACTACATTGCGGCTGATGCCGATGGTAACAATGGGCTGCGCCGGGAGCGCCTGCCCTACGAATACCAGTATTATAATTGCGAGGATCCGTTTCATGGTTACTTGTTTGCGGGGCTGTTATAAATAAGGTCGATGCAGGCGGCTATGGTACCCGGTTTGCCAAAAATCACCTTATGCCCGAATGAAGGTTCATGCCTTCTTTCAACCTCTTTTAGAATTTCAGGGTATTCGCGCCAAAGGCTGTCGATAAATTCATCATCTTCCCATGTATCTCCCATATCAACAATAGGTGAATCCTGGGTAATTATGCCAGCATCAGGATAGGCTGCTTTTGCCTGCTGGATAACCTTTTCTGCAATTTGTTCGCGTGTGTGTTTCATGGGTTTGCGGGTTTTATGGTTTTATGCCAGTTTCCATTTGTGGATGGGTTTGCCCCAATTGCCGGGTACCATGTCGTCGGTTTTTACTAACCTGCCCTTTTTGGTGAGGGTAGTAATTGACCTGCGTATCGAGGTAAGGGGACACCTGCGGAATTGTGCCTCATAAGCCTGATGCACCTGTACCGGGGTGAGCGGTTTGTCTTTCAGTTTGAAGATCATCAAAATCCTATTGTCCTGGTCTTTTGCCGTTTCAATAGCTTTTTGAAGTTCCTGACCTTGCAATTTGATCGTGTTGAAAAAACTTGTTCCACTCATTTTGCTGCTTTTTTATTGTTCTTTGTTGCGGGACCGGGAATCGAACCCGGAGCGCGAGGTAATGAGCCTTGCATGTTACCGTTACACCATCCCGCTGTGAGGGGCCGGGTTACTGTGCTTCGCCCGGCGCCCACCGGCAGTTATCAGGCTGCCTTACGTGTAGTCATTGCGCCATTTATTTAAGGCGGTAAGCCCCTGGCAGCTACGGCTACAACTACGCTTCTTTGCTGGCTGATGTACCGGTTTCATTTTCAAAACCGGGGGCAGGTGCGCCGGTTCCTTTATCTGCAGGTTCCGGCGGCTGGTTGGCGGGTTCTTCTTTTCGCAGGAAGTGAAATACAATAGGGCCGAGCAATTCTACAACATCTTTAATGCTGTCACTTTGTTCTTCGCCATCGCCCGGCTGTGCGGGGTTGATGTTTACTTCGAGTTTTTGAATGTTAACTGTTACCATGTGTGTATGATTTTGGGGGTTAGTATTTAGTTGTCAAAGACTGTCTTTCTTCTTCTCATCGTGTGTGTACTTTTTATAGTTGTTCGTTACGTAAAGGATCAGAACGACATAGGCCAGGGCAACGACGACCAGCAACAAACCTTCCGATAGCAGTTTAGTAGTCTTAATAAGTTCCTGGGCTATTGTTTCCATTATTCGAGGGCTTTTTTGAGATCGTTAAGTTTCTCAATCTGATAATTTGCCGCTTCGATAATGGCCTGTTTTTCATCTGCATCGCTGTATGCTTCGAGCATTTTTGCCTTGTTGTCGGCGAGTTTATCAATTGCACAATCGGCGGTTGCAGCGAGCAGGTTTACTTCTGCCGGGTTAAGTGCTTTTACAAATTCCGGATTTTCGGAAATCGCTTTTTGCAGATAGTCCAATACCTCTTTTGCATTGGTAATTGCGGATGCTAAAATGTTTACGTGAATATTCATGTGTGTAAGGGTTTAGGTTTATGTAAGGTGGTGTATAAAGCGCTGGCGGCCATCGGGCATGGCAACATATTGCAGGTGCCTTCCGCGTGAGCGGCGGCGGTTGTTTTTCGGTGGAGAAAATTTAGAAATAGAGGCCGGGGCATCGCTAATGCCATGATGGTAGTTGCGGAAAGGATATTCAGCCTTTATCATCTGAGGCTTGCTTTTACGCTTAAACAGGCTGACCAGCCAGTTCCAGAACCGTATTATGATTGCTTTCATTTTGGGTTATTTAGGTGGATTCTTTCTGCCAGTTTCAATGCCTCTAATTCTGAAAGGCTGTATGTTGCCTTGCTGGTGTTGTCGCCATGCTTTATCCTCTGTATTGAGCGCGTATGCAGCGCCCGTTTTACCCAGCTTTCGCCAAAACGCCGGTATGCTTCGCGCTGGCTTATTTCGTCACTAACCAGCCCCAAACGGCTGAGCGCTGAAGTAACAGCCGTATCAATCAGCGATTTCAATTCTTCTTTCGTTGCCGTGATCGTATCGCTCATTTTTCGCTATTTTACCGCTGTAAAAACAACACTGTCCCTCTGTGTTTTTACGGCATTCGGTACCCATGTACCGGCTTTAACCTGTATTTGTACCGGACGAATGGGTTTTATCATTTCGAGAATGGTTCGGGTGCTGTATTCAGGCCAACGCGTTTGCATTTTTGACATAATCACCTGAGAACGAAAGCCCTGTTTGTAGTATTCAGCATAGGCATCCAGCATTGCATCCCGCAGGTCTGCGTAATATTCAAGGCCTTTCTTATTGCTTTCGGGCATTATTTTTGTATATTTGTTTAAAATTCTTGTAGCTGTTTATCTGCGACAAATGTAAACAGATTTTTCGGGTTGTCAAGTATTTTTTTCGCCTAACGACATTATTTTATTAACATTTCTTCTAAATTCCTGTGTTACAGGAATTAAAAAATCAAACTTTTTTTACCTATGGAAAAACTATACACAAGAATTAAGACAATTTCTGAAAACAAAAGGCTACCTCTCAGCGAGATAGCCAATCATATCGGGCTATCGAGGCAAGCCTTCTTTTACAGGTTAAAAAAGGGCAAAATAAGTTTTGAGGAGTTAAAATCAATCGCTGAGTTTGTCAATATCCCGTTGTCGGAGCTGACAGGCGAAAAAAGCGAAAAAGAGGAAAGCCCCGCGCCAAATCCCGGATGGGATTTAAAAGAAAGGCTGGCATATTATGAAAACCTTATAAAAGAAAAGGATAATATCATAAGTATCTACCGCGAGCTGATCGAGGAATACCGTAGAAATAAGAAAGATTAATGTTTAAGCAGATCAATAACCTGGCGGTTCGCGTCCCATATATCCCTGAAATCTTCACGGATATATGTTTTGGTTATCTGCATTTTTGTATCAACATGGTTAAGCGCCTTGTGGATGGTGTAAATGTTTATCCGGCATTCGTTTGCGGCCAGCGTGGCCCAGGTATGCCGGGCAGAATAGAATGTAATTTTTGGCAGTGTCAGGTACCCGGCCAACTGCTCAAGCCCCTTGTTCAATGCCACGGTGAAATTGCTGGTTGTCGCATAGCGTTTATAAAACTGAAATAACCTCTCCCCTTCCTTATCAGCATAGTTCTTTACCAACTCATTTGCTTCCTGCTCTACCCTGACAATGATTTTCGCGCGGTCCTTTCGCCTGCCGGTAGTTTTCGACCGGTAGTAGGTTATTGTGCCGTTTTTGACTGCCGTTTTGCTGGCAAACAGATCCTCCGCGTTCATCCCGATAAGGTAGAAACTGAGCAAAAATATATCCCTTGCCAGTTTCATCCGCTTCTGCGAAGAGGGTATTTCGGCATTGATCAGGGTACGCATCTGCTCAACAGACAGTACCGTTCTTTCTGTTGGCTGCTCCAGCGGCATCTTGTAGCGCAGAAAAGGGTTTACTTTTATGTTAATTATACCGTTTTCTTCATCGTTGTATTTCAGCCGCGCCTGGTTTAGCAAGTGCCGGATGATACCCATATATAATGTAATGCCCCTTGTACCAATCGGTTTGGGAATATCCGGTTTACCGCTTTTCTTGTTTTTCTTTACTGGGCGAAATGCCGGTGTAGTCTTCAGCCATGCTTCATACCTGCGGATAAAGTCCAAAGTAATTTGATTAACCGGCAAACTGTTGCTGCCGCAAAAACGTTTGAGGCTATTAAGCGTTGCCGTAACATTTTTGTGACTGGACCGTCCATCGGCCTTCATCTTATTTGCAAATTCCTGCCCAAATTCATAGAAATCTATGTTTTGTTCGCTTAAATTTGTAATCGCATACTTTAAATCGTCAATAGACATGCTATTGATAGCGAACCCTAATTTGATGATGGTGTTCCGGTACCCGGAAATGATTTTGTCAATTTCGTTCCTGATCCCTTCGCTTTTGATCTTGCCGCCTTTGGTTACATCAGCGCGGGTAACAAATACCTCTGTGCTGATCTTCTTGCGCTGGCTTTTGTGGGTAAGCAGCAGGATCACCCTGGCCGTTCCGTTTTTTTGGAAGTGGTGTATAAAAGGAGTAAGGTTTGCCATCATTTTAATTTTTGGTGGGGAAACTGTGGGGATAATCTTACTGCAAATATACACTTTTTTTGCTGCATTTGCGGATATGAAAAAAGAGGGATTCAATATTCTGAATCCCTCTTTTCTTTATTTGCCGGGCTTTTCGCCGTATTTCAACATTGGTGAATGATAGAAGCAGGATACACAACGTTTAGTATGCTCAGCTGATTATCGTGCAAACGGGTCCAGACCGGCCTGATAACACCTTTTTGAACAGCAATATTGGTATAATCCCCGAAAAAAATATTCTGATTCGGGATGAATGGTGACTCACTTACCCTGAAGTTCAGAAATGATTCTCCACCATCTTCGGAGACGGCAAGATAGACATCAGTATTCTCATCCTGGTAATTTCTTCTGTCATAAAAAACAAACCAGAGATTACCATTGGATTGATCAATGGTCATCCATGTAAAGAACTGGTGTTTCCCGGGTTCATCGTCGTTAACCCGTATGGGTGCACTCCAGGTAAATCCTCCGTCGGTGGATTTTGCCAGCCAGATATCAGTATCATTGAATCCGCTCCGCTGATCTGACCAGTTTATATAAATTGCCCCCCGGTCAGGTCCGTTACTGACATCACAACAGGTCACGGGCAGACCGTTTGCACGGTAAATGCCGGGGATGCTGTAATTCCAGCCACCGGGCTGATCGCTGACAAAAATATCCCGGTCAAGCCAGGTAATGCCGCCATCTGTTGACCGGTCAAACATGATGCCTCCGGGGCCTGCCCAGGCAACATATATCTCGCCGTCAGGGCCGTATGCCGGAACTGCCCCTTCAACTGTATTGTCGCCATCCAGACAATCTCCGGCCACCTGGTTCAGCCTGACCGGATTGCTCCAGGTTTCGCCTTGATCTATGGATTTGGAAAACCTGATGATGCTGCTGTCGTTGGGATTCAGGCTTCCATATTCATCAAACTGGGTCCATGTAAGACAGATTTCATTGGTAAACGGGTTAACTGCAGCCCATTCCTTGTCCTGTGCTTTGCTGCCATCGAGGCCAATGCCTTTACCATTGTTCCAGGTTGCTCCGTAATCAGTACTTTTCTGGCACACAATCTGATCAATCCAGGCTGGCCCCGGAGGATTTGAAAGGTGAAAAAAGTAGTAATTACCCAGGGTATCAATTACAATACATGGATCTCCCCACACACCCAGGGTTGAGGAAAACAACCGGCCTTCACTCCATGTATATCCCCCGTCATCAGAAACATAATAGGTATCAATATTGACGCCGGCCATCATGCGGCTGGGATTCTTCGGATCAATATATATGGATGGCTCGTTGGGATCCCTGAAATTGCCCAATAGAATATTCTGATGTTGGGCGGCTCCGTAAAACCAGCTAAAAATGAAAGCGAGAAATAAGAAATTCCGGTTGATCATGATTCTGTATTTGCTTGATTCAAAATTAGTCAGAAATCATACATATTGAATCAAAAACCTTCAGGGTTGCGTATGTTTGCAAAAAAAACCTGTGAGGCCAAACCTGTGAGGCAACTTCAGCAAAAGCACTGAGCAATGAAAATGAGAAAACCTGAAATGCACTGGCAGATTTTAATCGCTTTGATTGCCGGGACTCTCTTTGCAGTATATCTACCTGATCAGACATCTTGGATCAGCTGGATGGGTGACCTCTTCCTGAAACTACTCAAGATGGTCATCATTCCGCTGATTGTCAGCTCAATAATTACAGGGATCGCCGGAATCGGAACTCCTGAAAGTCTGGGAAGACTAGGGCTGAAAACTATAGGTTTTTACTTTTTCACAAGTTTTCTTGCGATTATTCTGGGGCTGGCCCTTGTGAATCTCATAAAACCCGGAGTCGGGGCTGATTTGTCTTTTGCTGAAACAATGGAGACACTGCCTGCTGCTGATCAATCGCTCGGGCAATTGCTGATCGGGTCAGTGCCCGAAAACATATTTAAATCTCTGGCCGAGGCGAATATGTTGCCTATAATCTTCTTTTCCATGTTGTTTGGTTATTTTGCAAATCTGACCTCCAGTGCTCATCAACAGGTGATTCACCGGTTTTTTAATTCAGTTTTTGAAGTTATGATGAAAATTACCATGGCAGTAATCAGACTCACTCCTTTTGGCGTTTTTGCCATCATTGCCACTGTAATTTCAAAGTATTCCGGGGATGCCAACTCACTGGCGCAGATTTTCTCAAGAATGGGTTTGTATATGCTTACCGTGATGCTGGCATTAGTCATTCATGCCTTTTTCACCCTTCACTTTGTTATATGGATTATTAACCGCATAGATCCCCTCAGGCATTTTAAAAACATGTCGATCCCATTATTAACGGCCTTTTCAACTTCCTCATCGAGTGCAACCCTACCCCTGACCATGGAAGCTGTGGAGCGTAAAGATGGTGTTTCACCTCGTATATCAAGCTTCACACTGCCTTTGGGAGCTACGATCAATATGAACGGAACCGCTCTTTATGAGTGTATTGCCGTCATTTTTATAGCTCAGGCTTATGGTATTGATCTGACGATAGGGCAACAATTTATTGTAGTGATCACTGCATTGCTGGCAGCGGTGGGGTCGGCAGGGATTCCAATGGCTGGCCTTGTAATGATGGCTATTGTTCTGAAAGCCGTAGGTCTTCCGCTTGAGGGCATAGGCCTGGTTCTGGCTGTTGACAGGATACTTGATATGTTCAGAACTGCTGTAAATGTTTATGGAGACACCTGCGCAGCAGCAGTGATTGCAAAATCAGAAGGCGAAAAGCTGAACGTATAACCGGATCATAGAATAATCGGAAGATTGATACGTACACGGGTACCAGCAGGTTTACCTTCTTTATCGTATAAATCAGTATAAATAATATTCATTTCAATTCCATAAAGACTATTCAGAAGACTTAGCCTCGATTCTACAATTGAGATACCTAGTGATTTGCGGTTTTTATCGTTCAATGTTTTCTCAGCCATGGATTGTACCCGCCCTTTTCCATTATCTTCAACAGTGCAGATAATCTGATTACCGGTTTCATTCAGTTTCAGATCAACATGGATATAGCCAGGCCTGTCAATTCCCATAATACCATGCCAGATGGAATTTTCAATGAACGGTTGAATCAGGAAGGCCGGGATGTAGCAAACTTCAGGTTCAATAACAGGATCAATATTCAAATGAAAATCAAATTTTTCCTGAAACCTGATTGATTCAAGTTCGAGGTAAATACTCAGCGCTGACACTTCATCATTGAGAGGAACTGCATGTTTTTGTGAGTTGTTCAGCATCAGCCTCATAAGCCTGGAAAACTTGGAAAGATACTGGGAAGATGACAGGCGATCATTTTTTATAATATATGACTGAATGCTATTCAGGGTATTGAATACAAAATGAGGATCCATTTGCCGTGCAAGTGACTGCTGCCGGTACCAACTTATATCATTCCTGAGTATGGTTTCACGTCTTATCTGATTAACCCTGTATGAATAAAAAAGAAATGCAAGTACAGAAGCTGCCAGAACTATCAAAGTGATAAACCACCAGGTCTTCCAGAAGGGTGGCAAAATTACAAAGTTGATGGTAGCAGGCCGGCTGCTCTGCAAACCATCTGAGTTAACCGCAATGACTTCAAACTGATACTTTCCGGGAGGAAGAAATGCATACTCAACCTGAGAATTTGATGTACTTATCCAGTTTTCACCCAACCCGATTAATCTGTATTTATATATCATGTTTCCGGCATCCCGGAATGATATCCCGGTAAACTTAATAGAAATGAAATTCTGGCTATGCCTTAAAAAATATCCGGGCTTTAAGGCTGTGTCCCTTTTCATCACGCTGAAAGTATTAATATATATAGGAGGCGGAACTGTAACGGGTTTAAAATTCTTGCGGTTAAACACCGTAAGTCCCTCATTTGTTGCAATATATATAAAATTCTGATTACCTGCTATTTGATTGATTTCATTAGAGATAAGTCCATACTGTTTGGTAAAAATTTTTATTCTCATTTCTTCTGTTCCGATTTTTTCAAGATCCAGAAGATTTAAACCATTATTAGTTGCCACCCAAAGCAGGTTTCCTGTAATGAGAAGAGAAGTAACAGAATTGCTTGAGAGACCATGATTCTTGGTTAAATGAAAGATTGAATCCCCATTTAATACAATAACACCTGAGCCCTTTGTTCCAATAATAGTTCTTTTATCACCTGCACACTGAACTATGTCTGTTATTCGATTCCTAAACAAAGCATTATCAGGATTGTACTCTCTTATTCCTTCATGGTCCTTGATCCATAAGCCTTGAATTGTTCCAATCAGTATTCTGGCCCCTTCTATTTCCAAGATTGCTTCAGGTCTTATGCCTATCGAGTCTGTGTGAAATGAACTATATAATATTTTGCCCACTTTAAACTTGGTTAATCCTACAGACTCACCAATCCATAACCCTCCATCACTGCTTCCTGTAATTGTTTTTATACTAAAAATACTACCACTTGATTTTGACCCGGATAAATGAAGATCGATGCCCTTATTGTTAACATAACGCTCTACATCTAATCTATTTGACATAGAGTATAAAAACTCATTAGTCCCAATCCAGAGATTTCCATCTTTGTCGGGATATAATGCCCTTATCCTGTCATTAATGGTTTCTGAAATTTTTACAGGCTGAACTTCCCCATTTACAAGAATATTAACATATTGATCATTAGTCCCTATATATACCCTGTCCATAGAACAAGCAATTTTATTGATTACATCATTTGATAATCCATCCGAACTTGTATAAGAAATAAAGTCGTTGGAAGCCATGTAAAAAAGCCCATCATCAAGCGTGGAAAACCAGAATCCCCCTTCAGTATCCTGAAGAACTGATGATACTGAGATCCCCTCAAGAAAATGGTAAACCGGGCCAGATTTAAAATCACCATCATGATAACACAGTGCTCCGTTTTTATCCATTGAAACCCAAAGGTTGTTCTCATGATCAGTATTTAATCCAAATACTCTTGAACTCATAAAATGATAAACAGGTGTGCAATCCTTGGAAAAACTAGCGAGAAAATTATTCTGAGTGAAAAATATCCTACTCTTTTTGTCCACAATTGCCATCAGTTGTCGATGAAAAAATTGTTTGTACTTATTCTCAAAAAAATAAGAACTGGCACAATTATGTTCGTGTATGGTGATATTGTAAAGAGTCATTGTATCACCTTGTGAAACCAGAACCCTATCATCAAAAACGTATAAATGAGCTGATTTTGAGTTACCAAATGTTAGATGAAGGTTTTTGAAAATTCCATCCTTATCAATTGTAATCAACCCTGAATACATCAATCCAACTTTAAGATTAAACTCACTGTCAATATGAAAGGAGTTTTTTACAGGAATTGCATATCTGCTGATATTTTGCCTGATAACATCATTATACTTATACCTATAAATAGTATCATTTTCATAATAAGCCAGCTGAAATGGAAATCCCACAAACCATACACGTCCGGCTTCATCCTCATATATCTCGAAAACTGTATTTTCGGGCAAACCATCCTGCACATCATAATTCCTGAATTCCCTGCCATCAAAACGGCTTACCCCCATATTGGTTGCCAGCCAGATATAACCCTTTGAATCCTGAAAAACATGGTAAACCTCTGAACTGGGCAACCCATCATCAACTCTGTAATGACGGAAAACCGGACTCTGACCGGCAACCTGTATGGTAACCAGAAAAATCAGTAAAAGAAAAACCAGCCGGATAACTCGCATCATGCAGGGGTAGATTTAATCATATCAAGCCTGCACGAAATAATTCTTTTAGTTATAAATGGATTTATAATCTCATGCAGTTTCCCTCTGACAAATATATTAATTTTAAAATGGTTATTGCGTACAAGTCAGATTATTTACTTGGAAATGCACCGTTTATCCATCTGATTATTATCGGTTGTTCAACAAATTACCCGTTGTTTCAAATGAAAGAAAAATTCAAATAGCTAAAATTCATCCATTTCCATATCCCCGTTCTGATTGTCCCGATCCCGCTCGCGCTGACGGTTGTAGTTATTAATCCTGTATGTAAATCCAAGATAAGCAACACGCGATTCCATTTTACGGTTCATTTTGATGGCAAATCCTTCACCCCAGGTTTCTCCGTTAAACCGGCGCGAATCAAATATATCACTTACCCTGAAGCTCAGAGAGGCTTTGCTTTTTAAAAAATCATACCTCAACGCTACATCTGCGAAATAAACCTCCTCCATCTTGCCCTGAGCCATAGTTCTTGGCGAGTTGTAATTACCCGCTAAACTCAGATTCAGATCTTTTCGCAAGGGAAAATTCATGTTCAGCTTTGCCATCCATTCAAAACTTTCCGAACCTTCAATGCCAAGCCCTTTACTTCCTTCAATCTCGCTGCGGAAGAAGGAAACATTAAGATTCGCTTTCATCCATCTGGCAAATTCCCTGTTGCCAATTAACTCTAAACCGTAGGAAGTTCCATTGTTCAGATTTTCATAAGTAGTTGAAGTAACCCCCGGCGATTCGAGCCTGGTTATATGATTGATAACACCAACGGTCTGCCTTAAAAACAAAGTGGCATTGGCTGAATTCTTTCCCCAGAAATTCGACCAGCCCAATTCAAATGAATTCACAAACTCCGGCTTGAGCTTCGGGTTGCCGTACCTGATGTTTAAAGAATCTGAATAATCAACATAAGGATTCAACTGCCTGTTGTCGGGCCGGCGGACCCTCCTGCTGTAACTTACCGATAACTGTTGTGTTTTGGCCATCTCATAAACCATATGTACCGAAGGAAACAAACTCAGATATGAGAGAGAAAAACGGTCGTTGGCCTGAATGATATCCGATTCCGAAATAAGCTGCTCTGCCCTAAGCCCAGCCTGATATTTAAACTTTTTGAATGTCGCTGAATAAATCCCATAAACTGCATGAATCTGCTCGAAATAATCAAAATTATTAATGGCTGATTCATTTGGAATCCATTCATTAATAGGATAACTGAAGTCCGACAATGCATTGCGCATGGTTATGTCCTTGATCGAACTCTTAAAACCGGTTTCAATACGGCTTCCATTCTCCAGGGGAACTGCAAAATTAGCCTGGGCAATATACATCATGTTGGTATTGCGCGAATCAGAAAATTGAAGCACGGGTTGCTCAGGATTATAACCAGAGGTAAATTCAGCCTGAACGATATCCTGACTACCTTTCATTTCATTGTCATTGATGATGAAATCAGCCGTCAGTTCTTTGCCCTTTGTGGTGAAGGTACGCTTATACGAAACAGTGTAGTTATAAGATTTTATATTCCTTGCACTTTCGCTGAAACGGTTGAAATTACGCAGGGTATCAAGAGTTTCGCTGAATGTATATGATCTGTTATCCCCTTCATTTCCGAAAGTCATTCTCCGGAGTTTAAAATTAAATGAAAGTGTATTAAAATCATTTAACAAGTAATCAACCCCGGCGCTGAAGTTATGCATGTCGCGCCTGTTCTTCATGGTCTGATTCTGCAGCAGCAACGTGCTCATTCCGCTGTCAAAAGTATTCCTCTCTGTTACCCCCGTTGAATTAAATTTTCCCAACCGGTTGTCGTAACCGGCATAAAGGTTAACCCGGTTTTTCCGGTAATTGAGATTTACTGAAGTATTGTAGCGCTCTCCGGTTCCTGCAGTAAACGAAACCATTCCGTTAACACCCTGGAGGCTTCTCTTTTTTAAAACTATATTGATGATCCCGGATGTACCTTCAGGGTCGTAGCGTACCGAAGGATTGGTGATGATCTCAATACTTTCAATCGATGATGCAGGTATTTGTTGTAACAAATCTCCGCTGCTGATTTCGGCAAGGCCTGTAGGTTTTCCATCCACCAGAATTGTTATGTTATCGCTGCCCCGAAGACTGACATTCCCATCGGCATCCACCGAAACAGAAGGAATATTCTGCATCACATCAACAGCGGATCCGCCAATAGAAGCAATGCTCTTATCAACATTGATGATCTTTTTATCCAGATTATTTACCATCATCTCCCGATCAGCAGTAATCTCAACACCTGCAAGACTGGCGGCTGTTGGTTTCAATTTTATCACCCCCAGATTTATTTCGGAGTCTGATGGTTTTATGGCAATATCTTTGATTGTCTTTGTTTCAAAACCCATAAACTGAACCCTGGCAAAATACCTCCCCGGCAGAAGTTGGTCAATTCTGAAATATCCCTGAGGATCAGATATTGTACCTCCGGCCAGCGCAGAATCGCGCAACCTGATGAGGGCAACGGTTCCGTATTCAATGGGCTTCTCCGTTATTTCATCCAGAATCCTGCCTTTAATGATTCCATTGGCAGGCCGGGGCATTTCGGATTGCTGCCCCTGAGGTCTTCCCTGAGCAAATAACTCAGCAAAAAACAGTGTAAAAACAAGTAAAAATGTAGTGAAGGAGATTTTCAAGCTGAGCTTCATAAAAAATTTGTTAAACAGCGGGTGCAAAAGTAAAGTTTTTCCTGACTGACATTGAAACAATTCAGAATCAGCGCAGTTTAATTTTCGACACGATTTATTTAAAAACCCTTCGCTATTTAACTAAAATTAACAATTGCCCGGAAAGGCCGGCGCATAAAATTGCCTGGCCGTTTTCGCTAACTTTGCAATCAAAATTCAAATTCATATCAAATGAAGAAACTGCTGCTTATCATTCTCCTCCTCCATTTTTTTACCAATATAAAAGCTCAGGACTGGGCGACTCACTATGAACAGTCTGACTTTAAAAAGACGCCTTCATACGCTGAAACCCTTGATTACTGCAAGCGGCTGGATGCTGCCTCTCCGATGGCTGCATTGATCAGTATAGGCACTAGCCCTCAGGGAAAAGAAATTCCTATGATGATCGTTGACAGGGACGGGCTGAAAGACCCCGTATCGATCAGAGAAAAAGGGAGGGTAATTACCCTGATTCAGGCCTGCATACATCCGGGCGAACCTGACGGAAAAGATGCAGCAATTATATTACTCCGGGATATGCTTATCAACAACAAGCACCGCGACCTTCTTGAAAAATCCAGCATATTGTTTATCCCTATTGTCAATGTGGATGGGCATGAAAGATTCGGCCCATATAACCGCATCAACCAGAATGGCCCTGAGGAAATGGGATGGCGGACCAACGCTCAGAACCTTAACCTGAACCGGGACTTTCTGAAAGCAGATGCCGGTGAAATGCAGCAATGGCTGAAAATATACAGCACCTGGCTTCCCGAGTTCTTCATTGACATACACACTACTGATGGTGCAGATTTTCAATATGCCCTTACTTACGACATTGAAGTGTTCGGAACGCTCGACTCTGGCATCACACGCTGGCTTTCCAATATTTATGAGCCGAGAATCACTGCAAAGATGAAAGAAAACGGGTTTCCGATATTCCCGTATGTACAATTCCGTAACTGGCACGACCCCCGGAGCGGACTAAGAACCGGCGCCGCTCCACCTATGATTTCACAGGGATATGCCGCCCTGCAAAACCGGCCGGCACTGCTGATAGAAACACACATGCTCAAAGATTACAAAACCAGGGTTGATGCCACCATTCAGATGCTCACCCACACCTTGTTTATCATCAACCACCAGGCCGACAACCTTAAAACCCTGGTTGAAATGGCTGACAAGTCCACGGCGGCTCCCGCATTCCGGAAACAGCCTCACCCGGTTTCGTGGAATACCAGCAAAACCGACAGCACCATGGTTGATTTTTACGGTTTCGATTATCAGGTGCTGAAAAGCGATCTCACAGGCGGAGATTGGTTTGTTTACGACAATACCAGACCCATGGTTATGAAACTTCCATTTTTCAATAAATCATTACCCGAAACAACGGTACTCCTTCCCGAAGCTTACATTATCCCAGCTGAATGGGCTGAGGTGATCAACAGAATGAAACTGCACGGGATCAAAATGGACATCCTCACCGAACCGGCTGAAATCACGGTTAAGTCATATAAATTTAAAGATTATGAATTCCGCAGGACGCCGAACGAAGGAAGACAAATGGTTAAAACAGGTCTGACAGATACAGAAGAAACAAGGGCTTTTCCGGTTGGTTCTGTCATTGTAAAAACGAATCAGCGAACAGCAAAGGTAATTGCAGCCATACTTGAGCCTGCCGCTTCCGGATCTTATGTTGAATGGGGCTTCTTTAACGCTGTTTTTGAACAGAAAGAATACAGCGAAACATACGTTATGGAAAAAATGGCCAGAGAAATGCTGGAAAAGAGCCCGGAACTCAGAAAAGAGTTTGAAGCACTGAAGTCAGAACCTGACTTTATCAGTAACCAGTGGAATATCTTAAACTGGTTTTATAGCAAAACACCATACTGGGATCAGCAATTTTTAAAATATCCGGTTGGAAAAATCTACGATGGTCAGGTATTAAACCAGCTACGCAAAATCTCGGCACCGCTCTGAAAAGGCATCTGAACTGGTATCCGGCTTTACTTTTGTTTTTCCGGATTTCAGCCCTTCTGGCTTATATCAAACATCCTGTCATAGTCCAGTATGTTCAGATGCTTGCACTCAAGTTCAATCAGTTGTTCTTCCTTGAAACGCGTCAGTATCCGCGCCACGCTTTCAACCGACATGCCTGCTATCTCAGCAAGTTCCTTTCGCGAAAGCTGCAGGGGGAACTTCTGCTGCTTGTATATTCTGTTCGCCAGGCAGAGCAGAACATCAGCAAACCGTCCGTAGGTCTGCTTTTGGGTCAGACAGTAAAACCGGCCGCTGATAATTGTATTGTATTCAGCCAGCAGGTTGATCACCTTCATTGAAAATGAAGCGTTCGAGCGAATCAACTGCTTAAAGGTAGCAATATCAATTACCTGAACCCGGGTATCAAGATAGGCCTGGGCTGAAAACTGATAGACATTATTTCCCTCAAAAAGTGACGACAACCCGATTATGTTCATTTCAGGCATAATGTGCAGAACAAGGTTTTCGCCGGAATTGTTCTCCATATAGATTTTCACAAGCCCTTCCCTTACTATCATCAGTTGGGTGGCCGGTGCTCCCTGTTTGCATATAATCTCACCTTTCCGGTAACCTACCTCCACCATTTTTGAATCAAGCAGTTCTAGTTCCTGGCTGGTCAGCAACTCCATGCACGATGTTGAACTTGAACCAATAGCGCAACTGTGCTGTTTAGAGGTTTGATTCTCTGTCATTTACAAATATCTCCTTAGTTAGATCTTTGCCTTTTATGCAAAGAAACAAAAAAAAACTTGATCTGCATCAAATATTTATCCGTTGAGGTTGGCATAAATCTATGTTCAGGTTGGGGTCTGCAATGCAAACCCTGACCTTCCTACAGCCTATTTTCGCATTGTTAATTAATTAACAATGTACTATGAATAATTTTCTGCAAAAACTCACAACACTCCTGGTCGTTTTGGTTTTACCAGCCCTGGTTATTTTTGCCACAGTCCATTTCGGCAACCGGCGTGGCAATCCGGAGAAGCTTGTTTATCAAAACAGGGCAGATATTGAAACGAAAGTTGACCATTCGCAATTCGAAATTCTGCAGCAGGATTTTGAACGCCCGCAGGACCTCACGGCCGCCTGCCTCTCCTGTCATAACAAACGCGACGATGAACTCATGGCATCAGCACACTGGAGGTGGGAACGCGAATCGGAGCTCCCGAATGGACGAGGAACTGTTAGCATCGGCAAGAAAAACCTGATCAATAATTACTGCGCCTCTGCCGAAAGCAATAATGGATCATGTATGCGATGCCATATCGGATATGGATGGAAGGATAAAACTTTTGACTTCGAGGACCCGACAAACCTTGACTGTCTGGTTTGCCATGACAATACCAACACTTATAAGAAACGTAAAGGTGGAGCCGGAATGCCATCAACCCCTGAAAACGCCACCGCAGAGTTTCCGGTCCCGGATTATAATTACATCGCCAAAAATGTGGGTAAGCCCCTGAAGGAGAACTGCGGATTTTGTCATTTCCATGGCGGAGGCGGTAACAATGTAAAGCACGGAGACCTGGAAGAAGCCATGCTTGACTGTTCGCGTGAGGTGGACGTGCATATGGCAAAAGCTGGGCAGGACATGTCGTGCAACGATTGTCACCTGACCGAGCGCCACAACATTACCGGAAGGGCATACAGTGTTTCATCAGAAAATAACAACCGGGCAACCTGCGAACATTGCCACACCAGTAAACCTCACAATGACAAGGTAATTGACCTTCACAATCATAAGGTGGCCTGTCAGACTTGTCATATCCCGGTATATGCCAAGGTTAATCCTACTGTTATGTATTGGGATTGGTCTGTTGCAGGACGTACAGATGAAAACGGCAATCCGATCACTGAATATGATGTAAACCACAAATACAGCTACCTCTCTATTAAGGGCCGGTTTGTATGGGATGACCATGTTAAGCCGGAATACTTCTGGTTCAATGGTACAGCTGATCATTATCTGTATGGTGACACGATTTCAGAAATTCCAGTGCAGATCAACTCACTGATGGGCAAGTATGAAGATTCTGATGCAAAAATATGGCCGGTAAAAGTACACCGCGGCAAACAACCTTATGATGTTATAACCAAGGAGATTGTGAATGTCAAGGTTTTTGCCGAAAAAAAAGGTGAAGGCGCCTTCTGGGAAGACCTTAAATGGGACACAGCCATTCAGCTCGGAATGGAATATGCAGGCAGGTATTACAGCGGACAGCATGATTTTGTTTCCACAGAAATGTACTGGCCCCTGAACCATCAGGTTTCTCCCAAGGAACAAACCCTGAAATGCATTGACTGTCATACGCGAGGCGAAGATGGCCGTCTGGCAAACCTGGCAGGATTTTACCTTCCGGGAAGAGATTATGCCAAAGGCGTGGACTATACCGGATTTATCCTGATCATCATTTCCATAATCGGGGTGGTTGTTCACAGTCTGATGAGGCTCTTTTATAAAAAAGGCTAACCCTTAAACCATAAAACACATGCAAAAAGTCAAAATATTTTCCCGATTCGAACGCTTCTGGCACTGGACGCAGATGGCTATAGTGATTGTTCTTACCCTCACCGGTTTTGAAATTCACGGCAACTATACCATTTTCGGATTTGAAGCCGCTGTGCGCCTTCATAATGCATTTGCCATCACCTTTATTCTGCTGGGGATCTTCACCATTTTCTGGTTGTTAGTAACCGGTCAATACAAAAACTTTATCCCTACCCGCAGGAATTTCACAAAGCAAATCAGGTATTATACCTATGGGATGTTCAAAGGCGACCCGCATCCGGCTAAAAGAACCATAACCAATAAAATGAATCCGCTGCAGCGGTTCACCTACTTTGGATTGCTTATCCTTATATTCCCCGTTCAAACCATCACCGGCCTGCTCTATATGTATTACCACTACCCTCAGAACCCCATTGATGCCGGTGGCCTGTGGATCGCGGTTATAACCCATACCATGGGGGCTTTTCTGATGGTTGCCTTCCTGATCGTACATGTTTATATGACTACTACCGGGCACCGCATCACAACCGACATCAAGGCCATGATTTCAGGCTATGAAGATGAACCTGAGGAAGAAACTGAAACAAAAAATCAAACTGCTTAACAACTGAAAACATGAAACAAACAGTATTTGCACTGGCAATCATTTTCGCACTTGCAGCATGCAGCAAACAGGAAAAATATGCTTCTGCCGATGAAATGGTGGAAAATGCGCTGAAAGAGGTTAAACTGATTACGGCTGATGAACTCCATGAATTGATGAACGGTGAAGAAGTTTATACCCTCATAGACGTCAGGCAACCCGAAGAACATTATCCGGGATTCATCCCCGGATCCATCAACATTCCGCGGGGCAGCCTTGAATTCAATATTGCCGACTCGGTTTTCTGGGAAAATGTGGGCCTGTATATGCCACTTCGCGAAGAAAAAATCGTGGTTTATGATCAAAAGGGGAAGAGAGGAATTCTGGCAGCCCAAACTCTCCGGAAACTGGGATATCTGAACGTTCTGGCATTGAAAGAAGGATGGAAAAGATGGGAACTGACCTATCCGGACCTCTATGAAAAAAGTCTCGAAAAACTTGGCGGAGGCAACCATGAAGCCCCAAAACCGGGTGGCGGATGCTGATGCATTTACTAATTCAAAAATCAATCTGAAACAAACACTAAAAACCAACAAAATGAAAAAAATGATGAGATTATTCCTGATCCTGGCCATTGTACCGGCAATTATCCTCTCCAGCTGCAAAAAGGACAATGAAGAAAACTTTGATGCCCAAAAAGCACTTACAACCTATCTTGTTGCCAATAATCTTGACATCAACACCATCATTGGAGGATTTGTTATGGGTGCTCCTGCCGATGGAGATGTATCCGCAAAATATGTAATTGATATCCGCACGGCCGACGAGTTCGCACAAGGACATATTGTAAATGCGCACAGGGCAGACCTGAAGGATATTCTCACCGAAGCTGCAAAAGCAGATAAACCCATCCTCGTTGTCTGCAAATCGGGCCAGACAGCTACCCATGCCGTTGCCCTGCTCCGCCTTTCGGGATATCCCGATGCACAGGCCCTCAAATGGGGAATGAGCGGATGGAACTCCACCCTCGACATCTGGAGCACCAACATAGGAAGTATTGCTGAAGGAAATGCCAACTGGGTAAGCACTGCAGCTCCTACCAATCTTACCTTCGGGAGCCCGAAATTCACCATTGCTGATACCATTCCGGCAAATATTCTTAAAGCCCGTGTAAACGCAGTACTTGAAGAAGGTTTCAAAACTGTTCAGCCGGCCGATGTGCTTTCCAGCCCGGGCAACTACTTTATCAACAATTATTTCAGCGAAACTGATTATGCAGGTTTTGGTCATGTAACCGGAGCTTACAGGATTAATCCCCTGCTCGTGGGAGAAGGCCAGGTCAATTATCTTGACCCTTCAAAAGAAGTTCTTACTTATTGTTACACTGGTCAGACCTCCGCAGCCATTACCGCTTACCTGAGGGTGATCGGATACAATGCCAAAAGTATTATGTGGGGAATGAATAAATTCAACAATTCCAGTACAGCCTGGGGCGAATCGGGGAACAAGTGGAAGCCCGCAATGGCCAAGAACCTGCCCATTGTAACCGGAAACTAAATCAAAGAAACAATTATGAAGAAAATCTTTATTGTAATAAGCGTATTAGCGGCAGTCATATCCACCAGGGTATCTGCCCAGGGCTGCGGTGGTGCAGCTTCAGATGAGGGATTGAAAATGTTCGGATTCCTTCAATCTCAATATGAACATCACTTTACCGAACCTTCAAAAAACAGCTTTACCTTTGAAAGGGCGCGTATTGGTGCAATGGGGAAAATTCCCTATGACTTCTCATATTATGTGGTTGCAGAACTCAGCCCGTTTATCTCCGCCAATCCTTATCTGCTGGATGCTTTCATCACTTACGACAGGTTTAATATGGCCAGGCTTTCAGTCGGCTCATTTAAAACCCCATTCGGATTGGAAACAAACACCGCCTGCAATGGTTTAATGACTGTTTACCGCTCAACCGCCACCCTGCAGATGGTTGCTCCCTTCCGCGATATGGGCGCTATGCTCCTTGGCGGTAACGATACCACGTTTGTATCCTACCAGCTGGGATTGATGAATGGCGGCGGATTGCTCAAATTCGACAACAACAAGAAAAAAGACATTGTCGGACGCGTAGTGCTTCACCCCTGGGATTTCCTGTATGTCGGCGGAAGTTTCCGCTATGGTTACCCATCATACCTGAATGATAAGGACACCCGTACCACCATCGGCGGTGAGCTTAAACTAAAATATCGTGGATTTACCCTTTTGGGCGAATACATCATGGATGAAGGCGATTATAATCGCGACCTCGGCGGAGGCTGCAGCGGAAACCTTATCGAGTTAGGAAAAGAGAGAAGCGGAGGGTACGTAACACTGGCATATATGACAAAATGGAATGTAGAGCCGGTATTTATGTTTGACTTCTTTGATTCGGGCAATGCAACCGGATATAAGGAAAACAACATGACTTTCGGTGTCAACTACTTCTTCAACGACTGGACCCGACTACAGGTAAATTATGTTTACCGCGCCGAGTCGCCGGTTGAAATTCCGACCGACGAAATCGTTGTACAATTACAAGTTAAATTTTAATTAAAAGAACAATGAAAAAACTCGTATCAGCGTCGATCGCAGTGATTTTTCTGAGCTTAGCAGCAATGGCCCAGGACCTGATTTCCGTATCTGAGCTTAGCTTAAAGCTCAAGGATGCCAATTATGTTGTGGTCTCAGCAGAAGTTGAAACCGAATATGCAAAGGTGCACATCAACGATGCAGTGAATGTCTCCTATAAAAGCCTCGAAAAAGCAGGTGGATTTGAAGGACAGCTCAATACGTCCGAAGAACTCGCCAAAATATTCGGCGCTAAAGGTATCAGTGAGAAGAAAACCATTGTCGTTTACGATGAAGGCGCAGGGAAGTATGCCTCCAGGCTTTACTGGGTGCTGAAATACCTGGGCGCTCCGAACGTAAAGGTTCTGGATGGCGGAATGGTGGCCTGGAAAGCCGGCCGTAAACCTGTAACCAAGAACCCCACCACGGTTAAACCCGCAACTTTCACCCCGGCAGTTAATAAAGCCATATACGCCGATATGAAAGAGGTGCAGGGCGCTTCAGGAAACTCCAGGGTAATTCTTGTTGACCTTCGTGAAAATGCCGAATTCAGCGGCAAAGACCCCAAGAATAACAAGGGAAGAATCCCGGGCTCAGTTAATGTGGATCATACAACCCTGATGACAGCCGCCAGCACTTATAAAACCAAAGCTGAGCTTGAAAAAATCTTCAACGCTGCCGGTGCCACCAAAGACAAAACCATTATCCTTGTATGCCCTACCGGGGTGAGAGCAGGTAAAGGTTACCTTGCACTGAAATCGATACTTGGCTATCCCAACGTAAAGATTTATGAAGGAGGAGTGAACGAATGGGCTGCAACATCATCGAATAAACTCGAAAAATAGCAGTTTCGGCGATTATAACCTGGCCGGGTGCATCAGTTGCATCCGGCCTGTTTTCTTTGCAAAATATCCTAACGAATAGTCTATCGGCCTGGCTACAAATTTTTTACGCCGGGCATTCGTATATAACTTCATAAATATTTGAAAAGCATTGCAAATAATTATTTCTTGATGTATTTTTACACTCTTGCTTAGTGTACCAAATACACAAACAAAGATTACCTTTTACAAAGCTCGGCTTACTTAAATTAATTCATCGTTAAAGCATATCTGTTTGTTTGTCAATGAATTTGCCCGGATGCAATTTCAAAAGAGAAATAACAAATCAGAAACTCCCTTTCGGGAAATTGTACTAACTTTATGAATTAACCGCCTGGCATCTGTATTCGGCACGGGTGCTTCAGCATACAGACTCAAATTCACCTAAAACTAAATCTTTATGAGTAAACAGGACAACAGTTTCAGAGTAGGAATGTCAGCCTTTGGAGCCATTTTTTTCATTTTCGGATTTGCAACAACATTTATTGTAACGTTGTCAGCCCCCATCAAGGAAATCTTTGGCCTCTCAGAGTTCGGTGCCCAGTTACTGGCTTCAGCCTTTTTCATTGCTTATCCGATTATGTCAATCCCCACAGGTAAACTGATAGACCGGATCGGATACAAGTCAACGGTCATTGCCGGATTAGTCCTGATGGCACTGGGTAGTTTCATTTACATACCTGCATCCAAGCTCCCATCTTTCCCGATTTTTCTGCTAGGCACTTTTGTATTGGCAACAGGGGTTGTTTTTCTGCAGGTTGCGGCGAATCCTTATGTTACTGCGATCGGCCCTGAGAAATCAGCTTCGAGCCGCCTTAACCTTACACAAGCATTGAATTCCATCGCCACCATGATCGCTCCCTGGCTGATCTCCGTGGCTATTTTCAGGGGTTTAAATCCCTTGAGTCCTGACTACGCAATGGAAGCCGCTGAAAAGGTACCGTTACCGTTTATCATCATGGGGATCGGTGTTATACTTGTTGCGGCAATTCTGATGTCCATCAAACTTCCCGTGATTGCCGCTGAAAAGAAAGAAAAGAAAAGCATTCTGAAATATCCCCATGTTGTGCTGGGAGCCCTGGCCATTTTTACTTACGTTGGCGCAGAAGTCGGAAATGCTGGTCTGATCGTGAATTACCTGAAAAAAAACCTGATGATGACCGGTGAAGAAGCCTCAACCTACGCGGCCATCTATTGGGGAGGGGCCATGGTTGGCCGTTTCTTTGGCTCGTTTATGTTTTCGGGCATCAGTCTCTCGAAGAAGATTACCTATGCCTTGCCGGTTCTTTTGCTCGCACTTGTTTCAGGCGCTTTTGTCACCGGATGGAACTGGAATATCGGAGGTGTATTTCTTGGGGTGGCCATTGCCAACTTCCTCATTATGCAAATCGGAACAGGCAAGGCCGCAAAAACCCTGGCCATTTTTGCACTGGTTGCTGCAGCACTCGACCTGCTCACCACTTTCACCACCGGAAATGTTGCGCTCTGGACCATTATTTCAATCGGCCTGTTCAATTCCATCATGTTTCCCAATATTTTCTCACTGGCAGTCAAAGACCTTGACAATGCTGAACTCAGCAGCGCTTCAGGTCTGATCAACTCGCTCATCCTCGGCGGAGCGATCATCCCGCCCATCATGGGAAGTGTGGCTGACAACTTTGGCTACACCTGGGCATTTATTGTCCCGGCCATCTGTTATCTCTACATATTCTTCTATGCCATTAAAGGGGCGCAGATCAGAAGGTAACCCAAACATCCAGTTATGAAACACACCCTCAACCGGAAACTTATATCATTTGCCATCCTGCTTATTGCAGGATTGGTCAGCAGTTCTGCAACTGCCCAGACTTATCTGTATTTTCAGGATAGCCCTTCAGGGGACTATTATGAATTCAGTTGGATGGAGTTAACCGCCCCAAGCGAACTTGAGCGAATGGGCAGTGAACTGAGACGGTTTCCGGTTGAGGTTAATACGCCGGCAGTTCAGGGCACCAACTGTCTGCGGCTTAAATGGAAATCCGTTGCCGGCGGTGATTGGGTAGCCATTGCTGCAGGGCTGAACTGGACGGATAAAAATCTGACAAATACCGATACACTGGTCTTCTGGTTAAGGTCGGTTGAAGGTTTAAACAGCGGCAACCTTCCGCGCATTTTCATGGAGGATGTCAGCAATGTAAAAACCACCAAACACAGCTTTTCCGCCTGGTGCAGCAACCTGGCCCCGGGTGTCTGGAACAGGATCGCCATACCAATGAGCATGTTCCTGAATTACGGCGATCCGGTAGATTTTTCCAGGATTAAAACCATAGGCTTTTCACAGGGTATCACCGATAATGTAATCCATACCCTGCTGGTTGATGACATGAGGGTTTTTAAGGGAGATGGCACATCACCGCCGGCATCCCGGCCTACAGGGGTAACGGCAGCGGGTTATGACAGCCATATTGAGGTCGGGTGGCTCCCGAATCCTGAAACCTTTATCAACGGTTATGAAGTACAACGATCCTCTGACGGCGGGAATTCCTGGCAGACAGTCTATGTAACCGATAATAACACCACACGGCATATCGACTGGGTAAGGCCCCTGGGCACACAGGTAAGTGCGTCGTATCGCGTCAGGGCGCTGAATGCATCCAATGAGCCCTCGGTTCCTTCGGAACCGGCAACAGCATCCACCAGGATTTTTTCAGACGATGAACTGCTGGATATGGTTCAGGAATACACCTTCCGGTATTTTTATGATTTTGCCCACCCTGCCTCGGGTATGGCAAGAGAAAGAAATACTTCCGGCGATGTGGTTACCACCGGTGGTTCGGGTTTTGGAATAATGGCCCTGCTTGCCGGTATTGAAAGAGGTTATATCACGCGACAGCAGGGAGTTGACAGGATGCTGAAAATCATTTCATTTCTCGAAAATGCCGACCGTTTTCACGGCGTCTGGCCACACTGGCTCAATGGAAATACAGGCGCCACCGTGCCTTTCAGCGAATCTGACAACGGCGGCGACCTGGTTGAAACCGGCTTCCTTGTGCAGGGGCTCCTTACAGCAAGGCAATACTTTGACCTGTCAACACCTGAAGAACAACAAATCGTATCCAGGATAACTGCCCTCTGGGAATCGGTGGAATGGGACTGGTACAGCCGCAACAACTCCGGCGTATTATACTGGCACTGGTCGCCTGATTATGGCTGGCAGATGAATATGCAGGTAAGGGGCTGGAACGAAGCAGCAATCATTTATATGCTGGCCATTGCCTCACCCACCCACGCGGTGCCTGCCTCATACTGGAACAACGGCTGGGCGGGTATGCCGTATTACAGAAACGGAAGGTCTTTTTATGGATATACGCTCGATGTCGGATGGGACAGGGGCGGTCCCCTCTTTTTCGCACACTATTCATTCCTTGGTTTCGATCCGCGCAATATCAAAGATCAGTTTACCAATTACTTCAACCTGAACCGCAACCACACACTGATCCACAGGTCATACTGCATGCAGAATCCGCTCGGACATGCCGGCTACGGCGCCAATTGCTGGGGACTCACAGCCAGTGACGACCCGGATGGCTATATGGCCCATGAACCCGTTCAGGGTCGTGACAACGGAACCATTACCCCCACTGCCGCGCTTTCATCCATGCCTAATACGCCGGTTGAGTCTTTGGGTGCCCTGAAGCATTTTTACAGGGAACTGGGAGCAAAAACCTGGGGATGGATGGGTTTTTACGATGCCTTTAACCAGAGCCGGAACTGGTGGGCCACCTCTTACCTGGCCATCGACCAGGGGCCGATAATTGTGATGATTGAAAACCACCGTTCGGAATTGCTCTGGAACAATTTTATGGCAAATCCCGAAATTGCCCCGATGCTTGAAGCCATAGGGTTCGTTCCGGATCCATTCGGCAGTCAGGAAATTGGCCCGCATCAGGATCATATCCGGATTTACCCCAATCCTGTGAACCAGGATCATTTCAGTATCACAATAAAACTATCCCTCCCCGATCTGCTGACCATCTCTATCCTTGATGTTACCGGCAAAGAAGTTGCCTCTCCATCTACCCTCACCTATCAGGACAGCGGGGAAGTTTCCTGTAATATAGGAACCGCCAGCATGAAAAAGGGTATTTATTATTTAACAATAAACGGCAGGCATCACAGGTCGACACACAAACTTATTATTCAATAACTGGTTTACTAACAATTTAAAGAAAGGAGGAAGCCTTCCATTTCCTGAGGAAAATCAATCTTTATCAGCAAACAGCCAGGTTAAATAACCAATACGAACCAACAACCAAAACATAACCAAATGAAAAAAATTAAACTACTCTTTATTCTGATACTCGCGCTGGGGATAATCCCGGCAGCGATGGCACAGCAGGTCAGGGTTTCGGGGCAGGTCAAGAATGCCTCCAACGGAGAAACCCTTCCGGGCGTAACAGTAGTTGTAAAAGGAACTAACAGTGGCACCTCCACAGACATTGAAGGCCGTTTCAGCATTGAGGTCCCTTCCACGGCAGCACTGATATTCAGTTTTGTAGGGATGGAGACCCAGGAAATTCCTGTGCAGGGCCGCACCACGATAAACGTTTCCCTGAACTCATCCGCCAGCATGCTTGATGAGGTGGTGGTGGTCGGTTACGGATCGGCCAAGCGTATGGACCTTACCGGATCCATTACAACTGTAAAGGCCAAGGACCTGGCGTATCAGGCGGTGGCCAATCCCGCACAGGCCCTGCAGGGTAAGGTAGCCGGGGTGCAGGTAACCAACAGCGGTTCGCCGGGCAGTTCGCCGGTTATCCGCATCCGCGGACTGGGAACCGTTTCCTCAAGTTCGTCGCCGCTTTACGTTGTCGACGGTATCCTCACCAACGACATCAGTTATCTGGGCACCAACGACATCGAAAACATCACTTTCCTCAAAGATGCCTCTTCGTCGGCCATTTACGGGGTGCGCGCAGCCAACGGGGTTATTATCGTGACTACCAAGCGCAGCCAGAGCCGCGAAGCCAGGATCTCCTATTCGGGCTACACCGGTTTTCAGAAGGTAGTCAACAAGTTTGAACTCGCTAAAGGAGTGCAATATATTGACCTCGTAAATGAAAAGAACAAACTGCTTGCAGAAGCATCAGGAAGCACTTTTACCCCCATCGACCCTGCCGATTATCCTGATGAAATTGACTGGTATGATGAAGTCCTGCGCGAAAAGGCCTTTACCCAGAGCCATGACATCAGCGTAATGGGTGGTTCGGCAAAAAGCCTTTACACCTTCGGAGCTTCCTGGTTTACCCAGGAAGGATTGGTGAAAGGACATGACTATGACCGCATCAATATCAGGTCATCGCTCGAATCTGAGGTGATGAAAAACCTGAAGGTCGGGTATTCGGCCAATTTATCAACTTACAAATTTAAGGATGTACCTGGAGTTTTCTACAATGCTTACGTTGCGCCCCCCGTTTTTACGGCCAAACTGAATGACAGTACCTTCAATCCGATGGGATCTGGCAGCCTGGGCAATTTCTCCAACCCGGCCGCGCAACTGTATTATTTCAACAGCCGGTCAAATGGCATCCGCTTTCTGGGCAGCGCTTTTGCCGAACTCAAGATTCTTGAGCATTTCAAACTAAAGACCTCCTACGGTATGGATTACGGCAGCAACCGAAACCGTAGCTATACGCCTTATTATGTAGTTTCTGAAACACAGGTTGACACCAACCGCACCCTGAGCCGCTCCATGAATTATTCAACAGACGGATTCTGGGACAACACCCTTACTTATGAAAACAACTTCGGCAAGCACAAAGTAACTGCCATGGCAGGTATCTCCGCCCAGGAATTCCGCGACCTTGGACTTTCAGGCAGCCGCAGTGGTGTCGAAAATTACGGAGATCAGTCCCTGTATCTGGGCTTCGGAGAACAGACTACTTCCAACGCAGGCGACTATGGCTCAAAAATTACGGCCTTATCCTATTTCGGAAGAGCTACCTATAATTACATGGATAAGTATCTTTTTACCGGGACACTGCGCTATGACGGCAGTTCTGTTTTCCCGGCCGATGAGCGTTTTGATCTTTTCCCATCCGTTGGGTTTGGCTGGGTAATGACAAATGAAGATTTTATGCAAAACCAGGACATTTTTGACTTCCTCAAGTTAAGGGCCAGCTGGGGTGTTACCGGTAACAACCGCATTCCCGCAAACATTTACACACTGACCATTGCAAAAGGCGGCGAACTGTCAACAGCCTTCGGACAGGGCGGCAATGTTGTGATTGCTGAAGGCGCCAACATAACCAGCGCGGTACCCCCCACCCTGAGATGGGAGAAAGTGAAGGAGTTTGACATCGCTTTCGAAGGACTCGCCGTAAACAACAAATTGTCATTCGAACTGGATTATTATCACAGGCTCACCGTTGACGGGATTTTCCCTACAACCTTGTCGGCTACTGCCGGAACATCGGGCAGCTATCTGCAAAATAACGGGAATTTCCTGAATCAGGGAATCGAGCTTACGCTGGGATGGACCGACAAAACCGGTGACTTCAACTACTCGTTCAACACCAATTTCACCTATAATAAAAACGAAGTTAAAGAGCTGCTCGAAGGCACGCTCGGACTCTTTGGCGGGAACCTCCCGGTAGGGGGATTTTTCTCAACCTATACCGTTGTTGGTGAACCCATTGGCTCATATTACGGACGCAATGTGGTAGGGATTTTCCAGAACGAAGATGAGATAAACAATTACACATGGACCAATCCCGAAACCAACGAAGAGGTGTTGATCCAGCCCAATGCAAAACCGGGCGACTTCAAGTATGAAGACATTGACAACAATGGCCTGATTGATGCCAAAGACCGCGTATTTCTTGGAAGTGCGCTGCCGACCTATCTTTTTGGCTTCAATGCCACCCTCGAATACAAGGGCGTTGATTTCAGCGTGGATATTTATGCACAGGGAGGTAATAAGATCTATAATGCCAAACGCGCCCAGCGCCTCGGCAACGAAAACTACGACCTTGACTTCTACGAAAACCGCTGGACCGGCGAAGGCTCAACCAATGAATACCCCTCAGCCGACCTCACTGCCGACAATATGCTTCCCAATTCCTGGTACATTGAACCCGGCGGATTTGTGCGCATCAGAAACATTCAGGTAGGATATACCATTCCAGAGAAGGTGGTTTCCAAACTTGGCATTCGAAGTGTCCGTATCTATGTAAACACATCCAATCCGTTCACATTCTTCAAATACAACGGATTCAGCCCCGAGATCGCCAGCAGTTCTCCCACCTCTCAAGGCATCGACCTGAATGTTTATCCGATGTCGGCCACTTATAATTTTGGTGTCAATGTTAATTTCTAACCTTATAAACCAGGAAATTATGAAAGCGAATAAATGGATAGTCCCCCTTCTGATGCTGACAATGGTTATTTTCAGTTCCTGCCAGGATTACCTGGATTTCGAGCCCGAAAATACCATTCCTGCTGAAGGCTTTTTTGAAACACAGGAGCATGCCGAACAGGCTGTTAACTCAATCTATGCGCACTTCCGCTCATGGGAAATGGTTTCCTTTGCGTTTATCATAATGCAGGAAATCCCTTCCGACAACGCCGTTAAGGGCAGTGCCGTTGGCGATGCGTCTTTTATCAACGACTTTGACAACTTTGCCTTCACACCCAATCAGTTTGTATTGAAAGACTATTGGGCCGGCAGGTATCGGGGAATCAACAAAGCGAATCAGGCCATTACCAACATCCCTGACATTTCAATGAATGAATCACTCAAAACCAGGTTGATTGGCGAGGCCAAATTCCTGCGTGCGCTGCTTTATTTCGATCTTGTAAGAGCGTATGGCGATGTACCTACCCCGCTGTCTGTTCCGGTCGGCCCTGAAATCAACTTCAGGACCCCTAAGGCAAAAGTTTATGAATACATAGAGCAGGATTTACTTGACGCCATAGCCGTGCTGCCGGATACCTATGATGCAGCCAACAAAGGAAGAGCAACTGCAGGTTCTGCCAAAGGATTACTGTCAAAGGTTTATCTCTATATGGAAAGATGGGGTGATGCCGAACGCATGGCTACCGAGATAGTCTCCTCCGGCAAATATAGCCTGGAATCCAACTTTTACAATGTATTCAGGGTTGCTGCCGAGAATGGCCCGGAATCCGTTTTTGAGATTCAGGCCCAGCAGATTGAAGGAAACTGGGGGGTATCATTCTCCCAGCATGCTGAAGTACAATCTGTACGCGGTCAGTGGGGATGGGGGTTCAACATCCCGACCGATGACCTGGCTGCCGCTTTCGACGCCGCAGGTGACCAGATCAGGAAAGCCGCAACCATCCTTTACAAAGGCGATACCACCCCTGACGGGGATATCATTGCCGGAGTTCCATCCCTTGAGGGGATAGATGGTACCCCCCGGTACAATGGCAAAGCTTACTATCCGCCTGCTCAGCAGTTGTTCGGTCCTTATGGTTCAGGACAAAACATCCGTGTATTGCGTTTTTCCGAAATCCTGCTTATTCAGGCTGAAGCACGCATCAGGCAGGGAAATGCCTCAGGCGCTGTTGAACCGTTGAAGCTGGTAAGAAACAGGGTAAACCTGCCTGAAATCAGCTCTCCTACCCTCGATGATGTATTGCTCGAACGCCGCCTTGAGCTCGCCATGGAAGGCGACCGCTTCTTCGACCTCGTGCGCACCGGCAAAGCTGCTTCTGTGCTGGCCTCGAAGGGGTTTGTGGCCGGGAAACATGAAGTTTTTGCCGTTCCGCAGGAACTGATTGATCTCTCTGAAGGCAATCTGACACAAAATCCAGGATACTGAATCCGTTAACCATTAACGGTTATAATCTGACAGCGGAGAGGCACAGGAATGAGCCTCTCCGTTATCTTTTACAACCGTATCCTGAAAAAATTGAATTCAGTAAACCCGGGGAAAGAAGCAAAAGGTGATCAAACAATACCAAACCTTAATCGTTTCAATTATTTCCTGCACCTGTTACGACCCCGCCTGAATGATCCGGACGAAAGCGATGCCCATCGTTGATCATAAACCAGACCGCAACATCCCCGGTCCTGTATTTTGATTTAATTTGTTTTGATTTTCTGCTGAGGGTCTTTCCGGTCATCATACGCTCTATCGTCCGCATATCCCGGTTGAACCCCACATCAAATGCCGTGGCATAAAACCTGGCCTTATCTTCATCATTTTTCCATTTGATGTGTGCATACCTTTTATCCATAAGCTTTACAAACATCACAAGGTAACGCAACTGCCACTTCTCAGATTCCAGCCTGCGGGCCCGCTCACTACGGGCTTTGGTAGTGTTTGACAAGATAAACTTGTAAGGCCCCATTTTCTGGCGCGAATAGTTACGCTCAACCAGCTCGGCGAAAGAAGCCTTCATCTGAAACCGGCCTGCCGTATAATGAGAATACTTGCGGCCTGATTGAATATACAAGGTACGCAGAGCCCCTCCTTCAACCAGATCACGAAGCGCTGAGTATCGCATCATCTGAGGAATTACAGCACTGAAGGCAAGATCAGGCCTGATTTTTTCTTCCAGCAAAGTATCAGCCATCCAGGTGTTCTTCAGCAGGTAATCAACTGCATCATAATATTTATTCCCCAGCTCATTTGAAAGATCTGGCAACGGCACAGCAGATTCTGACTGTGAAAATGCAGGTTGGGAAAAAGATAAAAAAGCCCAGCAGACCAGAAATAACCGATAAAAAACTAAAGATTTAAAATAACCTGGAGGATTCACGGGCAGTTGTTCGGAAGGTAAGCAAACCGGATTTAAATAACAACAAAAAGCCAAAATTAAGAGAAATCCTGAAATCATGGTAAAAAACTATACAATTTGACCGGCAATTAATCCCTCCCTTAATAAACTTCATCTGCCGGACGTTTATCAAACCAGAAATAATCCGGGCAACCTGACATAAACAGAGAAAACCCGGCAGAAACAACCCCGGGTTCCGGCAGAGTGTATTTTTAACACTTTTAAAGAAATATTGCGCCATTTTATCGGAAAAAGATTAGCATCCTGCAATAAAATCTTCTATATTTGTGGGAGAAATATTTACTAACCAAAACCAAACAACTATGAGAAAATTTACCCTTTTGATTGCCTTGTTGTTCATTTTTGCAGGCGCTTCAATGGCTCAGGTCGTTGAAAATTTCGAAAGCATTAAAATGAACGTTTTTGCAGCCGGAGCTAACGGAGAGGTTGCTGTTGTTGCCAATCCTGATCCAACCGGAATCAACCCGAGTTACACTGTTGCTAAAATGGTTCGCGGAGCCGATGGTGAATCCTATGCCGGTTGGTATGGTACCCTTGCAACGCCAATCGACTTCAATACTACCAAATATGTTCATGTGAAGGTTTGGAAACCGAGAATCAGCCCGGTGAAATTTAAAATTGAAGAAGGTGAGACCGGTAATCTTGAAGTTGCCTCTATCAATCCGCAAACCGTTGTCAATGGCTGGGAAGAGCTGGTTTTTGATTTTTCAGCCGCCACCGGCCCTTATGTAAAAATCGTGTTCTTCCCTGATTTTGAAGAACCTCTGACACTCACTGAAGACATCACGGTGTATTTCGATGACTTCTATGTAAACAATGACCCGACTCCCGGAAGTGACCCTGTTCAGGTGCTGGAAAACTATGAATATATCCCGCTGAACATTATGACCGGTGGTGCAGAGGACCTCAGCAAATTCACCCTCGTGCCGAATCCTGACAAATCCGGTGTCAACCTCAGCGATTATGTGATCAAGTTCGACCGCGATAAAGACGGTGTTCCCTGGGGCGGATTCTATTCCGCTACACAGGTGGATGTTACTGAAAACAAATACATGCACGTGAAAGTTTGGAAACCCCGCATCAGCCCGGTGAAATTCAAAATTGAAGCCGGGGCGGCCGGCACCCTCGAAGTTGCATCGACCAATGCACAGACAGAAACCAATGTATGGGTGGATTATGTATTTGACTTTTCGGAGAAAACAGGCACCTATCCCACCATTGTTTTCATGCCTGACTTTGCAGAACCCGTTGGCCTGACTGAAGATATCGTTATCTATTTCGACGATATCATTCTCAACAATGATCCGAACCCAGTCATGAATCCTCCCTCACTCACCATCAATGTTGACATGAATGGTACCGGCGATATGACCGGCGTTCCTGTTTACATTTCAGGCACACTGGGCGGCATTTATGGCACATGGAATGAACCCGGGAGCAACCCTAACAACGAAATGTTAGACACCGACGGAGATGGAATTTATTCCATCACTTTGCAAATTGGCTATGGATTAATTGATTTTAAATTCTTCAAAGGAACCGGATGGGGTGGCGGAGATCCTGTTCAGGAGCCTGGGCTTGATCCAGGAAACAGAAATTACATTTTTTCTGAAACAACAAGTATTTCCTACAAGTGGGGTGTACAGGGTCTGCTCAGCGTTCCCCAGAATCCGCTGGCAGAGCAGATTAAAATGTACCCCAACCCTGTAAGCAATGAGCTTGTAATCAACAGCTCAGCCAAGGTTAAGGAAGTAACCATTACCTCCATGCTTGGTCAACTGGTTGGCACCTACAGCCTCAACAGCAATGGCAGAACTTCCATCAATACTTCTGCATTAGGCAACGGCATGTATTTCGTGACCTTTGTTGGTGAAAACGGACACAGGTACGTGCAAAAACTTGTCAAGAACTAAACCTTTAACAGGTATAACGCAAAGCTCCCCCATGGGAGCTTTTTTTATGCCAGGAAGTCATATCACATAAAACGGCGCGATGGTCTGCAATTATTATGCAGGATCTCAAAATGTGCAAAATATTGTGATGAACCGCCTCAGCAATGCCAGCCTGCAAATATTGTTTTGATTCGGAAATTTAAACCTTTCCGGAGGAATGCTGTTTAAAACCAATATAAGGTTCAACAATCATTTTCAATGGAATATACAATCCTGAAGCCTTCAACCGAAGGCACAGTGGTTTTGCTTACCATCAGCAGGCCATCTGCCCTTAATGCCCTCAATACCAGGTTTTTTGAAGAGATGGACCATTTCATCTCCACCCTGGAATCCAATCCGGAAATCAGAGCCTTGATAATAACCGGTGAAGGAAAAGCGTTTGTGGCCGGCGCCGATATTGCTGAAATGGTTGGTAAATCGCCGGAAGAAGCCCGGGCTTTTTCAGCCGTAGGGCAAAAAGTTTTTAACCGCCTGGGCGATCTGCCGTTCCCGGTTATTGCAGCCATCAATGGTTTTGCGCTTGGAGGAGGCATGGAGCTGGCCATGGCCTGCGATTTCCGCATTGCATCGGCAAATGCCCGCTTCGGGCAACCGGAAGTCAACCTGGGCCTGATACCAGGCTATGCCGGTACACAGCGACTACCCAGATTAACCAACCTCGCGGATGCACTCTACCTGCTTACAACCGGAGAAGTGATAGATGCGGAAACCGCCCTGCGTATGCGTCTTGTACAGAAAATCGCCCAACCTGAAGAGCTACTGGATGAAGCGAAAAGGCTGGCCGTCCTGATTGCCTCAAAAGGCCCGCTGGCAGTTAAACTGGTAAAAGAAGTAACCCGTAAAGGGCTTGAAATGAGTTTTCACGATGCTGAAAAACTGGAACAAAATCATTTTGGAGATCCCTTTGGCAATGAAGGCAAAGAAGGTATGACTGCCTTCCTGGAAAAAAGAAAACCCAACTGGTGATCACCGCAAACCATTCACCGCTGCTCCGGGGAAATCCGGACAGCAGGATGCTGATTCGCACTGAACCTGAAAACCCGAATACATTTAAATATGGAATACACAGAAAGACTATCGAATATAACCGTGCTTGGCGCTGCCGGCAAAATGGGCAGTGGTATTCTGCTGCTGTCGGCCCTTGAAGTGGCCGATGAGATGCTGAAACCCGGAAACAGGGGTAAGCACTTCGTGGTAAATGCCGTGGACGTAACTTCCTCCGCGTTACCGGGACTGATGAAGTACATCAGGGCGCAGGTGCTGAAAGCCGCCGAGAAAAAAACGGTGCAGTTGCGGAAGATTTATGCCGGAAGAAAGGAACTGATAGAAAACAGTGAAATCATCGAAGCCTATATTGATGATGTGATGAGCATCATCAGGCCCGGAACCCGCATCGAAGCCGCTTACGACAGTACCCTGATCTTTGAAGCCGTCAGCGAAAACCCGGGACTTAAAACCAGGCTCTTCAGACAAATCAACGAAAATAACCCCAATCAGCCATGGTTTTTTACCAATACCTCATCTGTGCCCATCGGAAGCCTGAACAAGGAAGCTGAACTCGGGGGAAGAATTCTTGGATTTCACTTCTACAATCCCCCTGCCGTGCAGAAACTGGTTGAGCTGATCACCATTGGCTCCAACAGCAGCGAAATGAAACAATTTGCCCTGCAGCTCGCGAAAAACATGCGAAAAGTTGTCGTTCCCTCGAACGATATTGCCGGTTTTATCGGCAACGGCCATTTTATGCGCGATGCACTTTACGGTATTGAACAGGCAACGGCACTGGCAAAGGAAATGCCCCTGCACGAAGCCATATATGCAATCAACAGGGTCAGCCAGGATTTCCTGATGCGCCCGATGGGCATCTTTCAACTGATCGACTACGTGGGCGTGGATGTAGTCCGGTTCATCATGAATGTGATGAATCCTTACATGAGAGAAGAAAACCTTCACAGTCCGCTGCTCGACCGGCTGTTTGGCCTCAGTGCTAAGGGTGGTCAATATGCCGATGGCAGTCAGAAAGATGGCTTCCTGAAATATGATAAAGGCAGGCCTGTGGCGGTCTTCAGTCCCGACAAGGGAGATTACATCCCTGTTTCCGGCTTTGACAGTAAGGTTGATGCCATGCTTGGCGCTTTACCCGGATCCGCCCTGACTTGGAAAAACCTTGTGAAGGCTCCGGATAAAGAAGCCATTGCAGCCAGGGCTTTCGCCGATTATAAAACCATGGGTACCATAGGCGCTTCGATGGCTCTTCAATATGCCCGCAAATCCCGTGAGATTGGGATGAAGTTGGTGAGCAACGGGGTAGCAGCAACGGCCGGAGATGTAAATACGGTATTACTGACCGGATTTTTCCATGCCTATGGCCCCATCAATGATTTTGTTGTATAGATAAACGATCAAACGGATGAAACCCAGTAAGAAGATATTAATGATTGCCGGTTACAATACCATTTCGATGGGAACCGGAAGAAGAGAATTCAACCCGAAAAAGGAACGTCCCGGATTAGAACATTATCTGAAGGAAGCAGGACAGGGAGTGCTTCAGCAGATAGGCGGAGCCGGGAATGTTGACGAGGGGGTTGTCGGAAATTTCATGGCTTCCCGGTTCAACAAACAGGCACATCTTGGCGCCTTTTTAGGAATGATTGATCCGCAATTACGATTGAAACCTTCTATGCGTGTAGAGGGCGCCTGTGCATCAGGTGGACTGGCCCTGGTGACCGGTATTAAATCAGCCCTTTCGGGTTCAGCCGATGTTGTACTGGCCCTTGGCGTTGAAGTTCAGAATACCGTGAAAGCCATATACGGTGCCGACATACTTGCGGGAGCCGGGTGGTTTCAGCGGAGGAAGGAAGGCCATGCCTATTTCTTCCCTGGACAGTTCAGCGACCGGGCCGGCGTCTATTTTGAGAAGGTTGGCAGGGAGAAATCCCGAAAGGCTTTTGCCCGCTGGTACCGCAATGCCATTGAAAATGCCCGCCTCTGCCCTACCGCCCAGGAATATGAAAATAAAACCGTAGACCTGGAAGCACTGGCTTTAACGGAACCCAATCCCAAAAGTTTTACCGACCATCTGAATGTATTTGACTGCTCCAAGGTTTCTGATGGCGCTTCTGCCATCGCCATTGTAACGGAAGAAGGATTGAAGCGCTGTAGTGTTGCACTGAAGCATGCCGTTGAAATTGCCGGCATCGGCCATGCTGCCGACGACCTCACCGCGCTGCCTGCCGATCCTGCCCGGCTCGATACCGTTGCCCATGCCGTAAAAATTGCCCTGGAATCGGCAGGAATAACGGCAGGCGACCTGGCTACCGTTGAAACCCATGACTGTTTTACCATTGCAGGAATCCTTGGGGTGGAAGCCATTGGCCTGGCCCCTCAGGGCAAGGGAGCCGACTTTGTACTGGAAGGACATACCGCCCGCGACGGGAAGATTCCTTTCAACACCACCGGCGGACTAATCGGCTGGGGGCATCCCACCGGGGCTACCGGCGTGCATCAGGCTGTCACCATCTGGGAACAAATGACCGGAAAAGCTGGCGCCGCCCAAATCAACATTCCTGCCGGCAAGCCTTATGGACTGACCATCAATATGGGAGGCGATGACCGCACCGTAGTGGCCATCGTTTATAAAAAGACTGTTTAACTGAAACTACTCCCGCGTTGGTACGCGTCTTACCTTCTGACGAGTACTGCCACAACCCACGTTGCTGCGCGTCTTACCTTCCGACGCGTACTTCCACAACCCACGTTGAAGCGCGTCTTACCTTCTGACGCGTACTTCCACAACCCACGTTGCTGCGCGTCTTAC